>WNFI01119836.1_pt1 | contig 14478 bp, 10 predicted proteins | sample 5400471 | NCBI WGS metagenome assembly WNFI01 (sample SAMN13153348, study PRJNA577476) | soil metagenome | isolation source: 100 cm saprolite on Douglas fir-dominated hillslope | place: USA:California | collected 2013-09-17
GACTGCGTGTATGCCTGAAAGTTCCCAGGACCAACACCAAAAAGTGGATGGTCCAAAGTGACCTGGATGCTTTCCATCAGCAGTTCTTTACGTGCATCGAGTGAGCCGTGGTCGAACGAGTCCCTAGTGTCGGCGTCGGTAAAGAGAGTGGTGACGCGGGCGACATATCGGGGAGTGGTGACCGCCACCCCGACGGCGACCATCAGGATGAAAATAGCCGCGGCAATGATCTGCGGGCGCTTACCTTTGATCCCAAATTCCCAGATGCAGATAAAAAAACAGATGACCATCGCGATCAAGCCACTGCGCGAGTAGGTGGCGATGACGCCGTACAGCAGGAACAGCAATGCAACAGCCCAAGGCAGCTTTTTTAAGATTCCCTTGCTGGCAAAAAGGAATGCCAGAGCAAGCGGGAAGTTAATCGCAATATTGATGGCAAAATCATTGGGATTGGAAAAAACGCCGCCCAATCCCCACAAGCGTAAGCCGCCGGCCGCGAAAGTGGGGTGAACAATGATCGAGGCGACTGTCAACACCGCGACCGATGCGGCCTGAACAAAAAGCAGTTGGCGCAGCTCTTTCATCGTACTTGCGATCATGGCGATCAGGAGCGCGACGATTGCCGCCTTCGAAAACTGATTCTCGACTACGTCAAGTGCGCCGCCGCGCCAGAAAGCCAGCGGCACCGTAATGCACATATGGACCAGCAGCACCAGGACCAGCTTGATAGACAATGGCATTTTGGCTTTCAGCCGCCCCCAGCTCAGAACCAGGCCCAGCAGAGCCAGGCCGCCGGAAATCTTTCCAACCGGGATGTTCGCCATCCCGGGAATAAAATCCTCAGGCCGCGCGAAGTACAGGAAACTGAAGACGACTAACGACGTGTAGGCGAGAGTCGTCCTCTTTTTGGCCGGGGGCGCAGCAATGACCACGGGCGCGGGCGCTGCGGTTGGCGGCGCAGGCGGAACCAATTCAGCCTTGGGCAACCGCCCGAGCGTCCCAAATTTCTGGTCGTAAAGGGTCATCTGGTCCACACCGGCTTTCTTCCGCTCACAAACTTTCCAAAGGCGACCAGCGCCGCAGCGTTCAGCAGCACAAACGTAAAGGCAGCATCCGCTCCGCGGGCCAGTATTCCGCCGTGGAGTTGAAGCGTCGCCAGCATTCCCAGCGCGTAGAACGCGAGCTGCAGAAGAAGCACGATCCTGAAAAAGATGCCGGGCAAAACCGCCGAGGCAACCAGTGTAGCGGCCAGCGCAAACGGAACCAGCAGCCTGCACAGCTTGTGGCTTACAAACTCAAAGCGAATCGGGTTCTTGCCGGTCAGCAGCCACGGCGCCAACTGCAGCAGTTGATAGTTGCCTGTCAGCGTTCTCACCTTGCGCCCGAATTCACGTCCATTACCCTGGCTCGCGATGTCCCACGCGTGCGCGCGGTCATCAAACACAACTCGCCCGCCCTGCCTCACGACGTTCATGGGAATGTACACGTCATCGAGAATCGTCTCGGCCGGCACCGGAACCAGCAGCCTCCGCCGCACTGCGTAGAAGGCTCCGGTCGCTCCTACGACCGACCCGGAGTCCGATTCCATCTGACGGATCGACTTTTCCATTCGCCAGTACAGGCCAACACCGCGTGCGGACTCGCCTGATTGCGGGTCGCCCAGCAGCAGTTCGCCGCTGGCGCAACCGATGGAGGCATCAGCAAAATTTTCCATCAGCAATTGCAGAGCACCAGGCTCAATCTGCTGGCGGGCATCGATCAGGACCACGATATCATTTTTCGCAACCTTCATAGCTTCGTTCAGCCCAGCCGCTTTACCGCCGGGTTCGGAAAGAATCACGGTGCGAATCCGTTCGCTGGCGTGGTCCGCGAGAACTTGCTCGGTCGTATCGGTTGAACCGTCGGAAACGACGACCAACTCGCGCAGTTCCGGGGGGTAATCCAGGGCCAGCAGATTGCGCAGCTTGCGTTGCAGCACAGCTGCCTCATTGCGCACCACCATGACAATCGAAACCGAGGGCAGAAAGGCCGCGCTCGCCACGGGAACCGACTTCCACCGTCCCCGAAGCCAGAGCCACGCCGGATACCCGAAATAGGTATAGGCGATGACCGCGACCGATCCCCAAAAGAGCCAGGTCGTCATTGCGCTCCCCGACCCAGCAGCACGATTTTGATGGTCTGGAACATGATCATCAAATCAAGCCCCAGCGAAGCATTCTTGATGTAGTAGAGGTCGTACTGCAGCTTCTCTTTGGAATCCTCAACCGTGTTGCCGTATTTGTATTTCACCTGCGCCCAGCCGGTGACCCCGGGGCGAACTGCGCTGCGCACGGGGTAATACTGAATGACATTGGAAAGCATCTCGACAAATTCCGGGCGCTCCGGACGTGGCCCGACAAACGCCATGTCGCCCTTCACCACGCACCACAGCTGGGGAATCTCATCCAGGCGGGACTTGCGAAGAAATTTGCCCACGCGGGTGATACGAGGATCGTCATCTCCAGCCCAGGTGGGGCCAGTGTCAGACTCCGCATCCTGCCGCATGGTGCGAAACTTGAAGCAGTAGAAAACCTTTCCCGCCAAGCCGACCCGCTGCTGCCGGTAAAACACCGACCCGCGGGAATCCAGCTTGATGGCCAGAATCACGAAGGGAATGACCGGCAGCACCAGAAGCAACAGGACCGCGGACGCGAGAATGGCGAATAGGCGCCGCACCACCAGGAAGCCTGAGCTGAACTGAAATCCTTCGGAGAAGATGAGCCAGCTCGGATACAGGTTATCTACTTCAATCCTGCCCGAGATTTTTTCCAGCCAGGAAGTGGCTTCTTCGATCTTGACGCCGTTGAGCCGCAGCTGCAGCATCTCCATCACCGGAAGTGAGCCGCGCCGGTCTTCCATGGCAACGATCACGCGGTGGACGCGATGCCCCTTCATTAGTTCCATCAGGTGCGCGGCGATCGCCTCCCGGGTCAACGCACCCTCGACGTTGCCGCTCCAGCCTGAAACTTCCACTCCCAATTCGGTGCGGGTGCGCAACCCGTTCACCAGCCTCTGCGCTCTCGGGCCAGCCCCCAGAACATAGACCTTCTCCCGAAGGTACGGGCCTTGCGCCAGCCAGGCATACGCCAGCCGCCACGCGAACAAGGCTGCCGTCACTAGCAGCAGGGCAAGCACCAGGGTGTTATTCCCGATCAGCAGGCGGGGGAACGCATACGCCAGAATGGCCGTCAACAAGGCTAGAATTCCGGGCACCATCAGCAGGCGGAAATACAGTTCTCCGCGCGCGTTCCATTGTGCGGGCTCGTAAAGATCAAATAAGTGGGAGAAGATCAGGACCGCAATGGTCGCGATCAGAATCTTCACGTACCCCCACTCGTAATTCAACACTACGTAGGCGCTCTCCGGATGCTGCCAGACGGTGGCAACCAGAAATGAGGCCCAGACCAGCAACGCCTCGCCGCCCAGCAGGACGAGGGTGCGAATCGGGTAATAGACGTTGAAAAGTCGAATCAAGCTTTTTCCCTAGTTCTTGCTTCCGGCCTGCGCATCCTGACCGTACGCCGCTGAGTAATACTGCATGTATGGAGAAAGTTCAGGGTTGATCCCGTTCAGCACCACGCCCACCACGTTGCGGTCGGCCAATTCGCGTCGCGCCCGGCGAGCGGCATCGGTGGGCGTGCTGTTCGACCGCACCACCATCAAGACTCCATCGCAGTCCTTGGCCATCAGGGTCGCGTCCGCCACCGGCACCGCTGGAGCGGAGTCAACGATGATCCAGTCGAAGATCGGTTCCAGACGGTTCAGCAAGGTCCGCAGCCGTCCATTGGCCAGCAGTTCAGCGGGATTGGAACTGTAGTTCCCGGCTGGAATGAAGAACAGGTTTTCCAACTGGCCTCTCTGGATAATCGAGGCCTCATCCACTTCTCCGCGCAGGTATTCGAAAAGGCCGGGTCCTGGATCGGTACCCAGCAGCCGGTGCAACTGCGGGTTACGAAGATCGCCGTCGATGAGCAGTACTCGCCGCCCGTGCTGGCGGGCCAGCACCTGCGCCAAGTTGCTGGAGGTGAAGGATTTGCCTTCTTTCGGCAGCGCGCTGGTGACCAGCAGCTTCGACAGGGTCTGCTTTTCCCGCAACTGGTACAGGCGGCTGCGCAAGGTGCGGAATTCTTCCATGCCCGGCATATGTTCCTCGGAGCTGAAGAAGAGCATGCAGTCGGCGTTAGGGTTCCAACGTGTCTGCCGGCTATGCGCCAGCAGGGAGTCCCCGCTTAACGAAACCGTCGCTGTCATGCTGCCCAGGCCGGGCGTTACCGCGGCGGCCGCATCGGCAACCTCCACCGCGGCCGCTGTGCCCTCCAGTCGCGACCCAGGTTGCTGCATCGCCCGTTCCTGCTCGGCTTTCTTCAACGCTTCGTGAATTCGGCTCATAGTTTTCCTTCCTTGGGTAACTCGCGCTCTGGTTCTTTCAACCGTTCGGCAAGATTCGAAAGTGTTTTCAATGCATCCGTCAGATCAAACCTGTCGGGCGTGACCGCGACCGGAGGTGGTATCGATGCCGGGCTGTCGTCCAGATCGAAATCGCGCGCGACTGCGTCCACAATGGCGGGCGCTACGGTTTTTTGCTGGTCGACAAATGCGCTCACCAGGCAGTGCTCGCAAATCAGGTTCACCACGCGGGGAATTCCGTTAGAGTAGCGATGCACCGCATTCAACGCTTCCGGCTCGAAAATCTGCTGGCCGTCGGCACCAGCAATCCGCAAGCGCTGCTGGATGTATGCTTTCGTCTCGTCTGACGTGAGCGGATGGGTTTTCGCGCGCAGGGTAAGCCGCTGGCGCAACTGGCGCAGGTTCGGCTGCCTGAGTTTCTGGTCCAGTTCCGTCTGCCCCACCAGCACGATCTGCAGCAGTTTCTCGGTGAAGGTTTCGAGATTCGTAAGCATGCGGATTTCTTCAAGCACCTCGTCGGCAAGGTTCTGCGCCTCATCGACGATCAGGACCGCGGTCTCGCCTGCGCGATAGCGCTCCAGCAGCCAGTTGTAAAGCCGCATCAGGATCTGGCTTTTCGAGCGGGTTTCGCAGGGAATACCGAAATCCGCCATCATGTAATCGAGGAACTGCGGTACGTTCATCCGCGAGTTGAAGACGAACGCGGTGGGGACTTGCTGCGCCCGCAACCACTCCAGCAGTTTGTTGATCAACGTCGTCTTGCCGGTTCCCACTTCGCCCGTCAGCAGGACAAATCCTTTGCGGGTCTGGATGCCATAGGTAAGGCATGCCAGAGCTTCCTCCGTATGCCGCGTCAGAAACAGGTAACGCGGGTCCGGGTTCACGTTGAACGGGTTTGCCCGAAGGCCGAAAAATTCTTTGTACATTCGCCGTTAGACCTCGACCGTTTCTTTCTTTTCGCGCTTGCGGGGCTTGCCATTGGTGTCAGCCGCCGGCTCTTCCCCGTTCACCCAGGGGATCTGAGTCAGTACCGGCAGATCCAGCAGCGCGACCACGTCTGCTTCGTTACGGATCGACTGGTCGCGGAACTCAAGCCACGTCGCCAGGATGAGTCCAATGACCAACCCGCCCGCCAGACCGCCGCCGGCAAACAGCGGCCGGTTAGGAAAGCTGGGCGTACTGGGAAAACTCGCCTGCGCCAGCGGATGCATTTGCTCACCCTGTTGATCGCGCTCCATCGCACTCTGGACGTCTGACTGGGCCTTCTTGGACAGCAGGTCGTTGTAGGATTTTTGGGCGCTGTCGTAATCGCGAGTCAACTCCTTGTACTTCTGGTCCACGGCAGGGCTCAACATAACCCGGCCCTGATAAATCTTGATCTGATCTTCAATCTTTTGCTGGGAGCGAGTGGCTTGCGTAATGGTCTCCTGTTGCTGGTGGACTTGCAGCCGAAGCTGCTGGATCTCGGGCGGCTCAGATAAGTTCGCCTTGGTATCCGTTACATTGGTGGGGTTTGCCGCAGCAGCGTTGGCCTCGTCGATTTTCTTTTGCAGCGCCTTGATGTCGTTCTTGGCCTTCACCACTTCCGGATAGTCATCGGTGTAACGTGCCTTCAGCTGCATCAGTTGGCTTTGCAAATCGGCCATTTGCTTTTGCATCGTCTTTGGATCGGCGCTGTCGTTTGCCGTGGATTTCCACGCAGCGACCTGTTGGGCCAGCAGGGACTCGGCGTAGGCTTTGTCCTGCTGCGCGCGATTCAAGGTCTGAGTGTTGGTTTCCAGTTGGGAATTCAGACCCATCAATATCTGCAGGTTCTTCTCAGTATCTTCCGGCAGCTGGCCCATGAATTGGCCCTTGAAGCTGGCCAGTTTGGTATCAAGGTCATCCAAACGGTGCTTTGCGTCCTCCACCTGCCGCCCCAGAAAGTCCCCGGTCTCGCGGGCCACTTCCTCGCGATCCGAGAAATTCTCGCGGATAATAATATTGGTCAACTCAACGCAGACGGCTCGCGCCTGCTGCGGGTTATCGCCGGTGAAATTCACATTGAAGCCCGGCAGGTCGCCCTTGTCGTGGGCCGTGTTAGCCACCGTCTGCTGGACCGCCTGAACCGTCAGGCCGCCGCGAATCTGCTCCATCGAGATGCCGCGCGCGTTCGGGTCCGATGCCTTGAGCTTTTCAACCACGGGGCGGAGTTCTTCGGAACTCTCGGCCCGCTGCACCAGCCGCGTGAGGCGCTGGTTCACGTCTTCGGTGACAACCGGCTTCACATACCCTTCGGGAACCTTCTGTTCCTCCACCAGGACGGTCCAGGTCGAGGTGTACTTGGGCGTAAAGGCATAGGAGACGGCAAAGCCCACGAGCGGCGCGAGGAGCGTCGGCACCAGAATCACCCACATACGCCGGCGAAGCATCGCCAAGTAATCGTCCATTGTCAGTTCGCGGTTCTGAATCATCGTAAGGTTCCGTTTCTGCCAGCCAGGCTGGCGAAAGCTTTAGTCGAGGCGGATCGGTTTCGGACGCCAATTAATGCCGACCATTCCCGTATGGCGTCGCGCCGTAAGGCCGCAGACGCTCGAGTTGGTGGTCGAACATTGCCCGATTCCCGTGTCGTTGAATTGGTAACTCATCACAAAACTGAATTGTTGGCTCAACTGCCGCTGCAAAGACGCCCCGGCGTAGTAAAACTGATAGCTCCGCGAGCCCACGCCCGCGGTCGAGGCCGAACTGGATTTCTGCAGATTGGTGTTGTGCGAGTAGCCAAAATCACTGGAGGCCGTCCAGAGGCGCCCCAGCATGTGGCCAAGCGTGATTCGTGCAGCATCCGTATTAGCGCCGGCATAGAAGCCGGAGCCGGGCGTGACGTATCGCTGATACATCGCCTGCACGTGCGTCCGCGACGAAACTGTGTAGGTGAAAGTGAGCGTGCCGTTTTCCGAAACTGCACGAGTAGTAGTGGGAAAAGGCACTGCCGTGGTGGGCGGATTGTGAACGATCACCAACTGCGGCCCGCCCGCCAGCGTCAGGTTCAGCTTTCCAGTAACCCGGTGCCCATACAGAACGTTCCACACGTGCGCGTTGACGCTTCCGCTGCCCGCGCGCGGAAAATGAAATTCCTGGAAGGCATACTGAAAACCGATCTGGTCCTTGCGGCTGAGTAAGTGGTTGTACCCGATCTGAGCCGTAGTCTGCTGGCTGTTGATGATCGGAAATGTTGCGTTCTGCCGATCGAGATAATCAGTAAAATTGTAGCCGCCGGCAACCGTCACCGTGCTGCGCGGGGACAGTCCCTGGACGATGTCCACGATCGTGCTGTTGTCGATTCGCGGCTGAAATGCAATGGAACCGTACTGCCCGCCGCCGAAGAGTCCAGACGAACTGCCACCCGAAATCCCGCCTCCAAGGCCGGTTCCGGCGCCCGAGCCGCTAACGCCACCGCCCAGGGCCGAGCCAATGCTTCCCGCTCCCCCGAACGAACTGGATCCGAAAGTCCCTTCCGGCAAATAACTGAACGAGTCGCGAATCGCCAACTGGCCCGTACGCCAAATAATTCGCTGGTCGGCTGCCAGAGTATGAATCTGCGTCGCGCGACTGCGACCCTGCGAGATCCGAGGCCCGGCATAGAAGTCGCCGCCACCGATATAGTCGAGACCGAACTGGTATTGCCTCCATATCTTCTGCATATCAACCGACGCCAAAGCCCGGGTAATCTCCGAAGTGTGGCTGGTCTTGTTTGAGGTGGTCGCCGCATTCGAGTCCGCAGTTTCACTGATCTGAAGTCCGGGCACCAGATAGCTGCGTCCGCCAAACGCCGGCTCCGCAACCGGTTGGTCGAGCCCGGACAAAGGCGGGTTCTCTGCATTGTTCTGCTCCGCCGGCGCGGTGGCGGCTGGGGGCGCTCCGGGAGTGCTTGAGCTGGAGTCATCCTGCGCAATTGCACCCAATACGCCTGCCAGAGTGCAGATCAGCAGAACCAACGCGCGCCGAATTGTGGGGAGAAAGTGATTCATATTCATCCTACGGGACAACAATCGTGTCTCCGGGTTTCAGGACTACGTTCTGATCCATTCCCTGCCCCTTGATCAGTTTTTTGTAGGGCACAAGAAGCTTTTTCTGCTGACCATTTTCGCTGCGCAGGACATAAATGCCCTTGGTGTTGGCAAACTGGCTGAATCCGCACGAAGCCAGCGCCTGAAGAACGGTCATGTTCGGCAGCAGATTGATCGATCCGGCATGCAGCACCTCACCCATCGCGTAAATCCGCTGGCTGTTCATCTGGGTCACGGTGACGTTTACGTGGGGCTCAGAGAGATACTTCTTCAGTTTTTCCGTGATGTCGGCGCCCAGCTGCATGGGAGTGAGGCCGGCAGCTTTCACGTCGTGCAGCAACGGCAGGGAAATCATTCCGTCAGCCCGGACCGGCAATGTTTCCGTAAGATCCGGCTCCTTCCAAACGTTGATGGACAGCATGTCGTCCGCGCCAATGATGTATGCGGAATCGCTGGCCTGGGGCAGGGCCGCGGGTGCGCTGGGTTCCGCTGGCTTTTCCTGAGCAAAGGCCGGCGACAAACCCACCGTCAAAACAGCTGCGAGAAGTAGTGCAGTTAGTTTCATTTTCGTTTCTTTCTCCAAGCTACGTCGCTCCGTACTCGCTATAGCCAATCTGCTTGAGCTTGTACAGCAGCGCCTTGTAGCTGATTTGCAATTCTTGAGCGGCCCGGCGCCGGTTCCAGCGCGTCCGGGTCAGCACCTTTAAAATCAATTCCCGCTCGGCCTCCCGCGAGGCTGCACGCGAGGCTTCCTTCAAGGAAGTTTTTTCTCCGTTCGATCGCTGGTCTCCGCGGGTGAGCATCGACCGCAAGCCCCCCATGACCACCGACTCGCTGCCCACCGCCACCATGGCGCGCGCAGCAGCTTCGAGTTCAGGAAGGTTCCCTGGCCACGAATGCTCGACAAACAGTTTCTGCGTTGCCGGACTCAAAACCGGGACCGGCCGGCGAAAGGACTCCGAATAGCGCTGCAGGAAGAAACCCATTAGATGGGCGACGTCCTCTTTGCGCTGGCGCAACGGTGGAATCCGCAAACACACGCCGCTAAGCCGGTAATAAAGGTCTTCGCGAAAATTTCCTGAGCGAACGTCGCCATCGAGGTCGCGCGAACTGCTGCAGATGACCCGGATCTCGCTGCGGCCATTTCCGTTGCCGTTGCCGCCCTGCCTAGCCAGGATTTCGAATAACCGTTTCTGAGATTCCTCGTTCAGTTCACCGATCTCCGCCAGATAAACCGTGGCTCCTCCGGCCAGCAGCTTCGGATCGAGCTCGCCCGGCGTCAGATCGCGGCAATTCTTCACGCAGAACTGCTCATCCTCTCCCCCGGAATTCGCATGGATGATGCGGGCAATACTCTGCTTTCCAGTCCCCTGCTCTCCAATCAAAAGCACTGGGACGTGGCTGTGCGATAACTCACCAATCACCGCAACCACCGCCCTCATGCTCGGACTTGCTGCTTCCAGCAAAGGGAGATCAGAGAAGTTGTCTTCTCGTAGGGCTGCGAGGGGGGATTCCTGTAGGTGGTCGTGTTCCATGATTTTGTCGCGAGAAGGTTGGGGGGAACCACACTTCGCGAAGGTTGAACTGCTCTCTTTTGCACGGCTTGTGCCACAAGCAATGAAAAGCTACAGACCGGCCAGAAATTCCTCGTGCCCAGCGTTTTCAAAGACTTGAAGCCGGCACCCCTCAATCTGGTGCCAGACCTAGAGTATCGGTTTATTCAGAAAAGAGAAAAGTTTTTCCCATTCACAGGTAACCTTCGAGTGGTAACTATTGTCCCTGACCGGATGGAGTTATGGCTAAGTGATTGATAATCCTGAGGACATCATGGGAATCTGGTCGTCTCATTGGCCCTTTCGAAGTGGAAAGGAATTGTCCTTTCAGGGGATAATTTGCCCTAAAGACGGGTGCAGCGCTCCAATCCGTCGGCTAAAATCAGATGCTTAGGCGCCTCGCGAGCCCCAGACACGGGTTTGCGTCGCGATTCTGCGGCTGCAAAATTGCAGGCTTTATCGGATCGGAGGATTGGAAATCCTGCGCGCCCGCTTGATGGCACAACTAGCACACACTCTCGGAGTTCCGCCCCGGACGGTCTCTTCCAGCCCGGAGAGAGCGCCTGTCTGGCAGACCATGGCGCTTGTCGGACTGGTGGGGTGGTTGTATGCCCCAGTCCTGGCAAAGCTCGCGCAGCAGTGGTGGACGGACCCCAACTTCTCCCACGGGTTTTTCGTGCCCGCATTCTCGCTCTACGTGGTTTGGCAAGATCGCGACCGGCTCCGGGCAATAAGTCCCAATCCTTCGGCTTGGGGATTGCCCCTGATCTTGTTCTCTTTGAGTACGCTGATCCTCGGCGTGCTGGGGGCAGAATTGTTCCTGTCCCGGGTTTCCCTGATTTTCCTCATCGCGGGCATGATCCTCTTCTTGCGGGGCCGGGAAACTTTCCGGGCAGTTTTGTTTCCCCTCGCGATCCTCTTCCTGATGGTTCCGATTCCGTCGATCCTTTTGAACCAGATTACTTTCCCTCTGCAGATTCTGGCGTCTAAGCTCTCTGCCTGGCTTCTGCCCTTGCTGGGCGTCCCGGTGTTCCGGGAAGGCAACGTCATCAACCTGCCGGCAATGCCTTTGGAAGTCGCCGACGCCTGCAGTGGCATACGATCGCTGCTTTCACTCACCAGCCTCGCCATCATGTATGGGTATTTGCTGGAGAAACGGATCAAGGTTCGGGTCATTCTCGCGCTGGCTTCGGTCCCGATCGCGGTGGCGGCCAACGCTCTTCGCATCGTCGGAACGGGGTTGCTGGTCCAGTACTGGGATCCGGACAAGGCTGAGGGGTTCTTCCACGCCTTCTCAGGGTGGCTGATTTTTGTGTTTTCTCTCCTGATGCTGTTCGCGTTGCATCAGCTGATCACCCTGCGGGACCGCCGCCGCGAGGCCAGCGTATGAAGCGCAACTGGCGTTTTGCGATCGCGGCTTTCCTGCTTGGGGCTACCGCGGTTGTACTGCAGGCGCGCAATGGCAACGAGATTATTCCGCAGCGCCCGCCTCTGGCGTCGTTCCCCAAGACCCTGGACGGCTGGAGTTCGACCGATACTCCGCTCACCCAGGAAGTTCGCGACGTGCTCGGGCCTGGCGACTTCCTGCTGCGAGACTACCGAGGCCCCTCAACATCGGCTGGCGTCGCCTTGTTTATCGCCTACTTTCCGAGCCAGCGGGCCGGTGACACCATCCACTCCCCGAAGAACTGCCTGCCGGGAGCGGGCTGGACGCCGGTGAAGGCTGATCGCGTGACCATCGATGCGGCCGGCCACGTTCCGTTTGAGGCCAACCAATATCTGATTGCAAAAGGTGACGACCGCCAACTGGTGCTCTATTGGTACTGGGCGCACGACCGGGCCATCGCGAGCGAATACACCGCAAAACTTTACCTGGTGGCCGATTCGATCCGGATGCGGCGCACCGACGGGTCGCTGGTTCGCATCAGCATGCCACTCGCCCCCGGCCAGAGCATCGAAAGCGGTGAGAAAAATTTGGTTTCCTGGGCGGGGAAGATCGTTCCGCTGCTCAATACCTATGTTCCCCGTTGAGATTGAGATGAAGGTTCGTTGCGAGAAAGCGTCGCTCGTCGCAGTGACGCCGGTAACTTTTGACTGGTAACTCGATGCAGTACCGTAGGGGTTTAACAAGAATCTGCAGTGATCGGGCGCAGTCCACGCCCGCGGGAGAGTTGTAATGAAGCCTTCTTCAGTTTTGCGGTCTGCCTTGTTGCTCGGATTTATGGCCGTGATTCTTGCCGGTTGCTCGCGTGACCCGAATGTCCGCAAGCAGAAATATTTCGAGAGCGGCGAACGCTACTTCAGCAAAGAGAAGTATCGCGAAGCGGTCATTCAATACCGCAATGCGACCGAAGTGGACGCTCAGTTCGCAGCCGCGCACTACCGGCTCGCTCAGTCGTACCTGAAATTGCAAGAAGCGGACCACGCCTATGCCGAACTGTCCCGCACGGTCGAACTGCAGCCCGAAAACTATAAGGCGCGCTATGATCTTGCGAGCGTGCTGGTTCAGGGCGGACCCGCGGACTTGAAGGCGGCTCAGGACCAGATTGACGTGCTCCTGGAAAAGCAGCCCAACGACGCGGACGCTCACATCGTTGCCGCCAGCCTTCTTAATCGGCAACTGCGCACTGCCGGAGCGCTCGCGGAAATTCAAAAAGCCATCGCGCTGGCACCGGACCGCGGCGACACCTATTACGACCTGGCTGTGCTTCAGTCGCAAGCGAACCTTCCGGATGCGGCGGAAGTCAGCTACAAGAAAGCCATCGAACTCAAGGCAACCGGAGTCAACCCGCGCCTGGCACTGGCTGGTTTCTACCAGTCCCGCAACCGCTATTCCGAAGCCGAACAGCAGATTCGTCAGGTGATCGACTACGACCCCAGGGATGTGGACGCGCGCGCCGCCATGGCCAAGCTCTACATCGCCCAGGGTAAGCGTGCGGAAACGGAAAACTTCCTGCGGCAGGTAAAGCAGGATTTCCCTGACAACTCCGTGGGCTATCGCATGCTGGGCGACTTCTATTTCGCGACTGGTGATCTGGACAAAGCTACGGCTGAATACGAATCGCTGAACCGCGACCACGGCAAGGACATCCAGGTCCAGAAGAACTTTATTCAGCTCCTGATTCTGAAGAACCGGCTCGACGAAGCTTCGAGCCTGAATGAGACCGTGCTCAAGGCGCATCCGCAGGATGAGGAAGCGCTCACGTACCGCGGCGAGATCCAGTTGGCGCAAGGTAAAACCGCCGACGCCATTCACACTTTGCAATCGGTTGTGGCCACCTATCCGAACATGGCCGTGGCGCATTATCAGCTGGGAATGGCGTTCTATGCCACCGGCGACCAGAGCCACGCGGATACGGAATGGCGCGAGGCAGCAAGAGCCCGCCCTGACCTGGTGGACGCGCACCGTATGCTGGCGCGGCACGCCGCGCTGAACTCCGACATGTCGGCGCTCATGGACTCGTCCGCAAAAATCATTGCGCTGCAACCCACTGCTCCTGACGGCTATGCACTGCGCGCGCTGGCAGAGACCTCGTTAAAGCAGTATGTCGGCGCCGAGCAGGACGCCCGCAAGGCGATCCAGCTTGCGCCGCAAGCGACCCTGGGCTATCTGCGGATGGGGCACCTGATGGCGGTGCAGCAGAAACTGCCTCAAGCCGAGAGCTGGTACCGGCAGGCTCTGGGCCGCGACAAGAATTCCGATGAGGCGCTGCGCGGACTGCTGAACATGTATCTGGCCCAGAAGCAGATGGACAAGGCACTCAAGGCGGCCAACGAACAGATCGCGATTGCTCCGGACAATAGCGCGTTCTATGCCCTGCTCGGGTCGGTGCAAGTCGGCAAGCCCGATTACCCGGGCGCGATCGCGTCTTTCAAGAAGGCGGTCGAGCTAAACAAGAATAACCTGGACGCGTGTTTGAAGCTGGGCCAGGTGCAAGCCAAGACCGGCGCGATCGACGAAGCGCTGGCTACCGCCACCCAGGCCAGCCAGGACAATCCGAAGTCGCCCGAGTTTCACCTGCTGATGGGCAGTGTGTACGAGAAAAAGCATGACCTCGAAAAAGCCCGGGCAGCCTACGAGAAGGCGCTGCAGCTCAAGCCCGACGACCCTCTGGCCTCGAACAATCTGGCATACGTGCTGCTCGAAACCAACGGCAACCCGGATCTTGCACTCAATCTGGCGCAGACCGCGCGCCGCGGCCTGCCGGAACTCCCCAATGTCGCCGACACGCTGGGATGGGCCTTTTACCAGAAAGGCATCTATTCGTCAGCCATCAGCATGTTTCAGGAAGCCATCAAACTAGCCGCCAAGTACAAGCAACCCGAGAGCGCGACTTACCACTACCACTTGGGCTTGGCCTACGCAAAAACTGAACAGCCAGTACTTGCCAAGCAACACCTGGAACGCGCGCTGAAGATTAACCCCAAATACA
>WNFI01476900.1_pt1 | contig 14477 bp, 15 predicted proteins | sample 5400471 | NCBI WGS metagenome assembly WNFI01 (sample SAMN13153348, study PRJNA577476) | soil metagenome | isolation source: 100 cm saprolite on Douglas fir-dominated hillslope | place: USA:California | collected 2013-09-17
CAATATCTCGGGATTGGCGGCATCTTTCTCGATCTTCTGACGCAGCCGATAGATGTGGGTTTCCAGGGTGTGGGTGGTAACGCCCGAATTATAGCCCCACACTTCCTGCAGCAGCGTCTCGCGCGATACCGGGAGTTGGCCGGCGCGATACAGGAAACGCAGGATCGCGGTTTCCTTTTCGGTCAGCCGCACTTTCCGGGCGTTGGCGCCGGTCAGCATCTTGGAGCCCGGCCGAAAACTGTAGGGACCGACCGAAAACACCGCGTCTTCGCTGGCTTCATGCTGGCGCAGCTGCGCCCGGATCCGCGCCAGCAGCACCGCAAATCGAAACGGTTTTGCCACGTAGTCATTGGCGCCGGATTCGAGCCCGAGAATGGTGTCCGAATCAGTATCGTGTCCGGTGAGCATGATGATCGGCGCCTTGAAGCCGCCCTTGCGCAAGGAGCGCACGACTTCGCGGCCGTCGGTGTCCGGGAGCCCGACGTCCATCAGCACCAGATCGGGAGCATTGGCCTTGGCGGCGCTGGCGCCTTTGGCGCCGGTATCGACGGCAGAGGCTTCAAACTCGTCGTGCAGCGACAATTGCTCCACCAGCGTATCGCGCAGATCGTTATCGTCATCCACGATCAGGATCTTGCGGGCATTCGCCATGGTTACAATCCTCTTGGTGCGGCTCGGGCAAACGGAAGCGCCTTTAGCCGAACCTTGATTGGTAAAGTCAGGATACTTCAAGTCTTGATTCGTATTCAGGTAGGGAACTGTTACGGATTCACAAGCCGAAACCCAGTGTATTCCGGAAATACCGGGTACTCAGGTGAATGTCCGTATGGGCGTGAACCAGAGCATTTGCCGCCAATGAGGCAATCCGAGGAGTTTGCGATTCGCATGGGAAGTTCCAATAGTTCAACCACTTATCAGACAAATCCGCGTGATCGGCCGCTTTCCGCGATCCGGATTCACCCCTCTGCCGGCGATTCGCGCCAAGGCTGGCTGACCGCGGCCGGGCAAACCGTCCCGGTCGCCCTTGGGCGCGGCGGCATCAGGGCCAACAAGCGCGAAGGCGATGGCGGCACCCCAAAAGGCACGTTTCGGCCGCGGCGGTTGTGGTGGCGCGCCGACCGTCACCCGAGGCCACGTACATTTCTGCCGGTTCGCCCGATCCGGCCTGAAGACGCCTGGTGCGAAGATCGCCACAGCCGCCATTACAATCAGCCGGTGCGGCTGGATCGCGATCACGGTGGCGACCGGCTTAAGCGCGACGATCACCTCTACGATTTTATTGTCGAGATCGATCACAACAGCTCACCGCGTATCGCCGGCCGCGGCAGCGCGGTATTTTTGCATTTGGCACGCGAGAATTTTTCTCCGACCGCGGGCTGCGTTTCGATGACAAAGGGCGCGATGTTGCGATTGCTGCAGCGACTGGGGCCGCAGACGAAGATTGTGATTGGGTGAATTTCGCCGCCATTCTCATCGGCCCGCCCAAGGCCGGGCCCGGTGGCTCGGCCGGGACGACAAGCTGTTATTTTTGCCGCGTTCCGAAAATCGCCGAGCCGACGCGCACGTGCGTAGCGCCGAGCGCAATCGCGACGGCAAAATCCGCGCTCATGCCCATCGACAGATTCTTCAACCCATTGCGCGCCGCGATCTTCGCGGTCAGCGCGAAATGCGGCGCCGGCGCGTCGTTGAGCGGCGGAATGCACATCAGACCGGAAACCGGCAAGCCATATTTCTCGCGGCAGCTGGCAATGAAGGCGTCGGCTTCCGCCGGCGCGATGCCAGCCTTCTGCGGCTCCTCGCCGGTATTGAGCTGGACGAACAATTGCGGCTGCCGTTTTTGTAAAGCGATTTCCTTGGCTAGCGCTTCGCAAATGCTCGGACGGTCGACCGAATGAATGGCATCGAACAGCGCCACAGCCTCCTTCGCCTTGTTGGATTGCAGCGGCCCGATCAGATGCAGCGCGAGGCCAGGGTAAGCCGACATTAACCCTGGCCATTTTGCTTTGGCCTCCTGTACACGATTTTCGCCGAACACGCGCTGGCCGGCCTCAATCACCGGCGTGATTGCGCCGGCATCGAAGGTCTTGGAAACCGCGATCAGCGTCACCGACGCAGGATCGCGCCGGGCTTCCTTGCAGGCACGCGCGATCTCTTGCTCTACCCTGGAAAGCCCATTTGGTAGATGCGGAGTTATCGGCGAAGAGTTTTCGGGCGCCATGTCATCTGTCGGTTGTAAATTTACGGGGGTAGTTCCAATTTTACCGGGTCGGGAAAGGCCTCTTGAACCCTTCCCTTGGCGTGCATGTGGGGTCGGGGGCAAAGATGTCACGCATCAGTTTCAAACGTAAAAGAGCGAAACTCAAGCAGCTTCTCGGAATCCGCGCGCGGCTCGCCTTGCTGGCCTTGATCCTGGCGCCCCTGATGCTGGAGCGCGCCCGTTCGCTCGACGACGCCCGCAGCAAATAGATCGCGCTTGCGTCCCAGGAATTTTCGAATCTCGCAGCACAGCGCTGATGCCCAGCGCGAAGTCATCTCGTCGGTCCAGACCATGTTGAAATCGGCGGCCTATATCCGCGCCTCGGCCGAAGGCGTCGGCCGCAGTTGCGAGATCCTGCGCGCCAGCCTGCCGGTTAGTCTGCCGGCCTCGCCAACCGGCACGGCTTCCAGAGCCGGCTCGACTTCGAGTGGATAAAGGCCCGGCAATAGGACAGCGAGCTGTCACTCTTGATGATCGATGTCGACCACTTCAATCTGTTCAACGATAGCTATGGCCATCCCGAGGGCGATGTCTGCCTTACCGGCACCAAGCCAGATGATGGGATAGCGCTGGCGAGCTGAGGCTTTGCCGCCAACCTTTTGAACTGCCGGGCGTTGACCCCTCGCGGTCTTTTATGGCCTAGTCCGCCGTTCTCTAAACCGGCCACGATTCCACGAAAAGCCCTGCGATTTCATGACCTCCGAACGCTACAACGCACGCGAAGCCGAGCCGCGCTGGCAACGCCGGTGGGACAAAAAAGCAATCTTCGCCTCCAAAAACGACGACAAGCGGCCGAAATATTACGTGCTCGAGATGTTCCCCTATCCGTCCGGGCGCATCCATATCGGGCATGTCCGCAATTACACGCTCGGCGACGTGTTGGCGCGATACATGCGCGCCAAGGGTTTTAACGTGCTGCACCCGATGGGCTGGGACGCCTTCGGGCTGCCGGCGGAGAATGCCGCGATCGAGCGCAAGGTCGCTCCCAAGGCGTGGACCTACGACAATATCGCCGCGATGAAAAAGCAGCTGCAGTCGATCGGGCTGTCGCTCGACTGGTCACGCGAATTCGCGACCTGCGATCCCTCCTATTACAAGCACCAGCAGAAGCTGTTTCTGGATTTCCTGCGCGCCGGGCTCGCCGAGCGCGAAGAGCGCAAGATCAATTGGGATCCGGTCGACATGACCGTGCTTGCCAACGAGCAGGTGATCGACGGCCGCGGCTGGCGCTCCGGCGCGCTGGTCGAGCAGCGCGAGATGAAGCAGTGGGTGTTCAAGATATCAAAATATTCGCAGGAGCTGTTGGACGCGCTCGATACGCTGGATCGCTGGCCCGACAAGGCACAGGCCGCGGCTGCAAGAAATCCAAAACTTGCGGAGTTCATCGCGGAGGCGAAGCGTCACGGCACTGCGCAGGAAATCATCGATACCGCCGAGAAGCTTGGCTTCGACACCGGCATCAGGGCGATCCATCCGTTCGATCCCAACTGGAAGCTGCCGGTCTACGTCGCCAATTTCGTGCTGATGGAATATGGCACCGGCGCGATCTTCGGCTGTCCCGCGCACGACCAGCGCGACCTCGATTTTGTCAACAAATACGGGCTGGGAAATACACCGGTGGTGTGCCCGCCCGATGTCGACCCGAAAACTTTCGTCATTACCGATACCGCCTATGACGGCGACGGCCGCATGATCAATTCGCGCTTCCTCGACGGCATGACCATCGAGCAGGCCAAGGAAGAGGTGGCGAAGCGGTTGGAGGCAGAGGTTCGCCCCCTCCCCAACCCTCCCCCGCAGGCGGGGGAGGGAAGGGTGGGGGCCGTAGCGGAACGGCAGGTGAATTTTCGCCTGCGCGATTGGGGCATCTCGCGGCAGCGTTACTGGGGCTGCCCGATCCCGGTGATCCACTGCCCGACATGCGGTGTGGTGCCGGTGCCGGACAAGGATCTGCCGGTGGTGCTGCCGGAGGACGTCACCTTCGACAAGCCCGGCAACGCGCTCGACCATCATCCGACCTGGAAGCACGTCACCTGTCCGCAGTGCGGCGGCCGCGCTAGCCGCGAAACCGACACCATGGATACCTTTGTCGACTCCTCGTCGGCATGGACGAGCCGTTCGCCGGCATGTTCACGCAGGGCATGGTGGTGCACGAGACCTATCAAAGGGCCGACGGCACTTATGTCACGCCGGTGGAAGTCAGGATCGAGACCGGCGCCAATGGCCGCCACGCATTCCTGATTGAGACAGGCGAAGAGGTCTCGATCGGCGGAATCGAGAAGATGTCGAAGTCGAAGCGCAACACCGTCGACCCCGACGACATCATCGCGACCTACGGCGCCGACGTCGCGCGCTGGTTCATGCTGTCGGATTCGCCCCCGGACCGCGACGTGATCTGGAGCGACGAGCGCGTGCAGGGCGCGTCGCGCTTCGTGCAGCGGCTGTGGCGGCTGATCAACGAATCCACTGACATCGCCAAGGCTGCCCCCGCGGAGCGGCCGGCGGCGTTCGGCGCCGACGCGCTGGCGCTGCGCAAGGCGGCGCATGGGGCGCTCGACAAGGTCTCCACCGGCATCGAAAGACTGCATTTCAACGTCTGCCTCGCCTATATCCGGGAATTTTCCAACGCGCTGGGCGATGTGTTGGCGCGCGAGGGCCAGCGTTCGCCCGACCTGACGTGGGCTATCCGCGAGGCCGCGGTCATCCTTGTTCAACTGTTCGCGCCCATGATTCCGCATCTGGCCGAGGAAAGCTGGCAGGTGCTGGGACAACCGGGCCTGGTTTCGGAGGCCAGTTGGCCCAAAATCGAACGCGATTTGCTGGTTGAAAACACGGTGACGCTGGTGGTCCAGGTCAACGGCAAGAAACGGGGTGAGGTCACGGTGGCTAGCGGCGCCCAAAATCGGGAAATTGAGGCTGCCGTTTTGGGCCTCGATGCGGTAAAACAGGCACTCGGCGGCAAAACCGTCCGCAAAGTGATTATTGTCCCCATGAGGATCGTGAATGTCGTTGGCTAGCACCCGCATCGCCGCTCGGCTTTTGGCCGTAGTCGCCCTCGCGGCGCTGACGGCCGGCTGCTTTCAGCCGATGTACGCCGAACACAGCGATGGCACGCCCGGTCTGCGGGAAAAACTGATGGGGGCGGAGATCCCGCCCGTCGACAAGCCCAACGCCTCTCGCGAGGCACGGATCGGGGTGGAAATCCGCAATGCGCTGGCGTTCAAGCTCTACGGCAATGACACCGGCATGCCGCCCACCCACCGGCTGGTGCTGCGCTTCAACACCAGCCGTTCCTCGTTGATTATCGACCCGACCACTGCTCTGCCCTCCAGCGAGAATTATGGGATCGATGCGCAATACAATCTGATCGAGATCGCTTCGAATAAATCTGTCATGACGGGCTCCACGTTCTCCCGCGTATCCTACGACATCCCGGGGCAGCTGCAGCGCTTTGCCCGCGCCCGCGCCTTCCGCGACGCCGAGGATCGCGCCGCCCAGGAAATCGCGGAGAATATCCAGACCCGGCTGGCGGCGTTCTTCGTCGCGGGGACATGAGCCCTCGGTCATTCCGGGGCGCGAATGCAACGAGCGAACCCGGAATCCCGAAGTTTGTTGGCACGAGATTCCGGGTTCGCGCTTGGCGCGCGCCCCGGAATGACAAACGATAGGCTGATCGTGGTCGCGCTTCGCGGAAAAGAAATCGACGCTTTTCTCGCCCGGCCGGATCCGGGCCGTCCCATCATCCTGCTCTACGGTCCCGATGCCGGCCTGGTGCGCGAACGCGCCGACGCGCTGCTCGCATCCGCGGTCGACGATCCCAACGATCCGTTTTCGCTGGTGAAGCTGGACGGCGACGAGCTTTCGGCCGAACCATCGCGGCTGATCGACGAAGCAATGACGATGCCGCTGTTCGGCGGCCGCCGCGCGATCCGTGTGCGCGCCGGCTCCCGCAGTTTTGCCAGCGGCGTCGATACGCTGGCCGATACGCCCATCAAAGATTGCCGCATCGTGATCGAGGCCGGCGAGCTGCGGCCGGAATCGCCGCTGCGCAAGGCCTGCGAGCGCGCCAGGACGGCGGTAGCAATCGGCTGCTATCCCGATAGCGAGCGCGATCTGGCAAAATTGATCGACGATGAATTGCGGGTTTCCAGTCTGCGCATCGCGCCGGAGGCGCGCGCGGCATTGACGGCGTTGCTTGGCGGCGACCGCCAGGCCTCGCGCAACGAGTTGAAGAAGCTTGCGCTCTATGCGCATGGCGAGCGTGAGGTCACGCTCGATGACGTGACGGCGGTCGTCGCCGACGCTTCCGAGTTGAAGATCGACCCGATCGTGGATGGCGCATTTGCTGGAAAGCTCGACCTGGTCGAAACCGAATTCGCCAAGGCGATGACGTCAGGCATTTATCCCGGTTTGATTATTTCCACAGCCCAACGCCAGGCGGCGTGGCTGCACAGATCCGCTCTTGCGGTTGCCGAGGGAACGCCGCTATCGACATTGCTCGACAGCGGGTTTCCGCGGCTGCATTTTTCGCGCAAGGGAAACGTCGAGATAGCGCTGCGCAATTTCAATGCGGCGCGGCTGGTAGCGATCATCGAGCAGCTCGCGACCGTGGCGCTGGAAATGCGCAAGCAACCGGCGCTGGCGGCCGCGATCGCGCAGCGCGCGCTATTGTCGATCGCGGTGAATGCGAAGCGAAGGGGATGAGTTTGCGCAAGTCCCTCCTCTCGGTCGTCCCTGCGAAAGCAGGGACCCATAACCATTAGTATTAGTTGAGGATAGGATTGCGGCCCCAGCCTGGCACAACGTAGACATTGGTGGTAATGGGTCCCGGCTCGCGCTTCGCTTGGCCGGGACGACGGAAATTATTTCTGCGCGGCGAACTCAGTTCCCCTTATCCAGCCTGCGCACGATGTCATCGAGCTGTTCGAGATCGCGGTAGCGGATGTGCACGGTGCCGCCGGGATCGCGGTGATCGACGCTGACCGCTAGCCCGAGTGCGTCGCTGACGCGCTTTTCCAGCGCAACCGTGTCGGGATCTTTCGCCTTGCCGCCGCGCGCCTTCTGCGGTTTGCGCACTGGCACGCCCTCGACATGCGCCAGCGCTTCGACCTGACGCACGTTGAGGCCTTCTTCCACGATGCGTTTGGCGGCTGCAGCCGGATCGGGCACGCCGATCAGCGCGCGCGCGTGGCCCGCCGACAACTGGCCCGATGCGATATAGGCCTGTACTTCCGCGGGCAACTTCGTCAGCCGCATCATGTTGGCGACATGGCTGCGGCTCTTGCCGACGATTTTTGCGATCTCGTCCGGACTGCGTTTGAATTCATTGGCGAGCGCGTGATAGCCCTGCGCCTCCTCCATCGCATTGAGATCTTCGCGCTGCACGTTTTCGATAATCATGATCTCGAGCACGTCGGCGTCGCTGACGTCGACCGGCACCACCGGCACTTCGTGCAGGCCGGCGATCTGGGACGCGCGCCAGCGCCGCTCGCCGGCAATGATCTCATAGCGGTCCTGTACGCCCCGCACCGGACGCACCACGATCGGCTGGATCACGCCGTGCTGCTTGATCGAGTCGGCGAGTTCGCCGAGCTCGGTGTCGGAAAAATCGCGGCGCGGATTGCGCGGATTGGGCTTTAAGAATTCGATCGGCACCTTGCGCTGCGCGCGCGGCCGATCCAGATGCGCGGCCTCGCCGCCGACATCTCCGATCAGACTTGCAAGACCGCGGCCCAGTCGCGAACGCGCTTCGTCGGCCATCGCCAGCTCCCTTGGAGAATCACGTCGCGGAGCTAAGTCGTGCGCAGTTCGCGCTCGCGCTGGATCACTTCGGTTGCAAGCTTGAGATAGGCTTCGCTGCCGACGCATTTGAGATCGTACACCAGCACCGGCTTGCCGTAGGACGGCGCTTCGGAGATTCGCACATTGCGTGGGATCATGGTCTTGTAGACCTTGGCGCCCATGAACTGCCGGACATCGGCAACGACCTGGTTCGACAAATTATTGCGCGAGTCGAACATGGTCAGCACGATGCCATGGATCGACAGATTGGGATTGAGCGTGGTGCGCACCTGCTCCACGGTCTGCAGCAATTGCGACAAACCCTCAAGCGCGAAGAACTCGCACTGCAGCGGCACCAGGATCGCATCCGATGCCGCCATCGCGTTGACGGTGAGGAGATTGAGCGACGGGGGACAGTCGATCAGCACATAGGTGTAATCGGTGTCAGGCGTGGCATTGGTGTTCAGCGCGGTGATCGCATTGCGCAGCCGAAACGCGCGATCGCGCGCCGATCCGAGTTCGAGTTCGAGGCCTGAAAGATCCATCGTCGAGGTCGCGATATGCAGCCGAGGTACCGCGGTCGGCACCACCGCATCGCGCAGCGGCGCCTCGCCGATCAGCACGTCATAGGTCGAGCAGTTGCGGCTGCGGCGGTCGATGCCGAGACCGGTTGAGGCGTTGCCTTGCGGGTCGAGATCGACGATCAGCACGCGCTCGCCGATCGCCGCAAGCGCGGTGCCGAGGTTGATCGCGGTGGTGGTCTTGCCGACGCCGCCCTTCTGATTCGCCAGCGCCAGGATGCGCGGATGGCCGACCGGATTTGGTGCCTTATCCTCTTGATAAATATCATCAATTACGGTCATGCGCGGGCGCCATCAACTGTTGCGGATGGAGCGCCGCTCGATGCGGTCGAGTTCGACGACCCAGCCGCCTCCGCCGGTGCGGCTGGGATGCAGCTGCGGTTTTATCTTCCAATATTTAGTAGCGTCGGTCAATTCCGCCTCTACATCTTGGCCTTTGAGAAACAGGGCCTTTGCACCCCGCCTGACCAGCGGCTCCGCAAAACCGATGAGCTGGTGTAGCGGAGCTACCGCCCGCGCGGTGACGCAATCGATGGGGCCGGTGATTCTATCCACAGTATCCCCGATATTGGCCAGATGAACCATCCCCGGCGCGCCGGTCACGCGCAGGGCCTGGCGAAGGAAGGCGGCCTTCCTGGCATTGCGCTCCACAAGATGGACCATCGCGCCGGATGTTTCCGCCAGTGCGCAGGCCAGCACCACGCCGGGAAAACCTCCGCCACTGCCGAGATCGACCCAGACTTTGGCCGCTGGCGCGAGCGTCAAAAGCTGCAGCGAATCTGCGACATGACGGGTCCAGAGGTTTGGCAGCGTCGAGGGCGCCACGAGATTTGTTTTCGCCTGCCATTCCCGCAACAGGTCGACATAGCGACCTAGCCGAGCTTCCGTTTCACGTGAAACGGGAGTGAGGGCAAGGGCTGCAGCTTTGTCGTTGGCGGAGATCGGCGAGGCGGACTGTTTTGGTGCTTTGGCCATTGGTTTGATAATCGTTGGCGAAGGTCGTCGTCCTGAGGTGCGAGCCGTCTTCGGCGAGCCTCGAAGAACGAAAACGGTTCTTTCTGGCGGCTCTTCCGTCGAGGCGCGCCAGAGCGCGCACCTCAGGATGACGTCCGGGTATCAGGCGTCCCCCGTGCCCGTTTCACGTGAAACAACCCTAGGCAGACGCCTCCGCTGAGGTTTTCCGCCGTGCTTCCCTTCGCAGATAGGCCGCCAGAATGCCGAGCGCGGCCGGCGTCAGGCCATCGAGCCGGCCCGCCTGCCCCACCGTCCGCGGACGCGCAGCCTCAAGTTTTGACCGGGCCTCGTTGGAAAGCCCGGGCACCACGCTGTAATCAATATCGCTCAGGATCAGCCCCTCGTCGCGCCTGAAGCCATCGACGTCAGCGATCTGGCGCTTGAGATAGACGTCGTATTTGGCATCGATCTCGAGATGAACCGCGATCACTGGCTCAATGGACGACAATTCCGGCCAGATGCCGTGAATTTCGGCCCAGCCGATCTCCGGATAGGCCAGCAGTTCAAACGCCGAGCGGCGACGGCCGTCCCTGTTGAGCGCCAGCCCATACCGGGTAGCCTCGTTCGGGGTGACCGTAAGGGATTTTGCCAGCACCTTCGCCGCGTTCAGCGCGGCCATCTTGGCGCCGTGGCGGAGCGACCTCGCCTGCCCGACACAGCCCAGCCTGGTTCCTTTGTCGGTCAGGCGCTGATCGGCATTGTCGGCCCGCAAGGTCAGGCGGTATTCGGCCCGCGAGGTGAACATGCGATACGGCTCGGTGATGCCGCGCGTCACCAAGTCATCGATCATCACGCCGAGATAGCCGTCGGCGCGGTCGAACACGATCGGCGCCGAACCACCTGCGGCCAATGCTGCATTCAGGCCCGCAACCAGTCCCTGCGCCGCGGCTTCTTCATAGCCGGTGGTGCCATTGATCTGCCCGGCGAGAAACAGCCCCGGCAGCCGCTTGGTCTGCAGGGTCGGATCGAGTTCGCGCGGGTCGACGTGGTCGTATTCGATGGCATAGCCCGGACGGACCATCCGAACGCGCTCGAGGCCGGCGAGGGGCAATAGCGCGGTCCGGTGCTGCTGATCTGCCCGGAATACATCGGCGAGCGATGCACATTGGCCCGGATCACGGCATGGGTTGCGGCGGTGGTCCGGGTGATGCCGCACTGGATCTGCGGCGTCGTGATCTTATCCGTCATCACCGAAAACGGCTCAGGTGGATCGTCCCCCGGCTGCATCTCTACGGCCGACCAGTCGATCGTCGTGCCATCGAGCCGCGGCGGGGTGCCGGTCTTCAGCCGGCCCAGTGTGAAGCCGGCACGCTCGAACGACTTTGAGAGTCCCAACGCCGGCGCCTCGCCGACGCGGCCGGCCGGCCAGTTCTTCTCCCCGAGATGGATCAACCCGCGCAGGAAAGTCCCGGTGGTGATGACGACCGCTGCTGCGGACAGCTCGCGGCCATCGCCCACGCGGATGCCGGTAACGCGGCCATCACAGACGATCAGTTCGTCCGCCTCGCCTTCGATCACGCTGAGGTTGGCGGTCTCGTCGATGGCGGCCTGCATCGCGGCGGCATAGAGCTTACGGTCGGCCTGGGCGCGCGGACCTCGCACCGCCGGACCCTTGCGCCGGTTGAGCATGCGAAACTGGATACCCGCAGCATCGGCGACGCGGCCCATCAGCCCGTCGAGTGCGTCGACCTCGCGGACCAGATGGCCCTTGCCGAGCCCGCCGATCGCCGGATTGCACGACATCGCGCCGACGGTTGCAAAACGATGGGTCACCAGCGCCGTTGTCGCACCCATGCGCGCGGCTGCCGCCGCAGCTTCGCAGCCGGCGTGGCCCCCGCCAATGACGATGACGTCAAATGATTCTTGCCGGGCGATCATGGCGGACTTCTATCCCGGGACGAGAAAACCCGGAAGCGGTAAGTTCGATGCGGGCGCTCATGCCTTGCGTTAAACGAGTGTCCCCGATCACAGGCCCGCTGTTTCACGTGAAACATATTCTATATATGAAATCTCCCCGACCACCTCTATGCCGCGCTGTAACGAGCCCGCCGTTTCCTGCAGCAATTTTCGCTGCCGCTCGCGCCCGATCAGACCAGCTTCGGCCGAACGAAAAAAGTCCTGCGCAAAGTTGATGACGGCGGCCATCAACTCCTGCATCCCGTCGCCCCGGCTGGCCGAAATCGCGAAATCAATGCTGTCCTGCTTTCCAGCAACTCCCGCATCCAGATCGATCTTGTTGCGCACCAACCAAACCGGCGCGTCGCCCTGGTGTCCGCTTTGCTCGTGCTGCGCATCGATCATCCACAACACCAGGTCAGCTTCCGCCGCGCGGCCCCGTGCACGACGCACGCCCTCCTGCTCCACCGGATCGTCGGTCTCGCGAATCCCGGCGGTGTCGATCACCGTCACCGGATAGCCGTCGAGATCGAGCTGCACTTCGATGATATCGCGCGTGGTGCCGGCATGCGGCGAGACGATCGCGACCTCGCGGCGCGCCAGCTGATTCATCAGCGTCGACTTGCCGACGTTCGGCGGACCTGCGATCGCAACCACCAGTCCCTCGCGCAGCCGTTCACTTCGTCCCTGCCCCGCAAGCACTTCCTGGATTTCGCCGAGCAGCGTTTTGATTTTTGCCAGCGCCGGCACGATCAGCTCTGCAGGGACGTCGCCTTCGTCGGAGAAATCGATCCCCGCTTCAATCAACGCAGAGGCTTCGATGACCCGCGCGCGCCAGTCGCGCGCTTTGTCACCGAGCAGACCTTTCAGGTGACGCAGCGCCTGACGGCGTTGCCGATCGGTGTCGGCATGAATCAGGTCGTCGAGGCCTTCGGCCTCGGTGAGATCCAACTTGCCGTTCTCGAACGCGCGCCGGGTGAACTCGCCCGGCTCCGCCGGACGTACATTCTCAAATCCCGAGAGCGCCGCGAACAGCGCCGCCAGCACCGCGCGCCCGCCATGGACGTGAAACTCGGCGACGTCCTCACCGGTCGCACTTCCGGGTGCCGGAAACCACAGCACGATCGCATCGTCGATCGGCTGTCGGTGGGCATCGCGTAGCAACGCCCGTGTCGCCATCCGCGGCACGGGAGTCTTGCCAACGAGCGAGGCAAGCGCCGTCCCGGCCTGCGGCCCGGATACCCGCACAATGGAAATGGCACTCGGCGGCCGGCCCGATGATAGCGCGAAGATGGTCTGTTCCCGCGGATGCATCGTCTATTTGTTCCCGAGCCCTTTGTAGAGGCAACGCAATTTCCACTTGCCCGCTCATTCCGGCGGACCAGGGCAAGGGCAATGATGTTTGCGGTTATCTCTGCAGCACCGCCGCGGTATTTATGCTGCGGAAATCGGGCAAATTGATCAATTGCTTTGCCAGCTAATCCAAATACACAAGCAACTCAGGTAGTTATGGACGGGCGGCCGATCCGGCCGCAAAATTTTATGCTGCAGTTCTGCTGCAGCATAAACCGCCACGTGGACTTCTGGACTGGCACGAGAAGGGGCGCCCCGTGCGAGGGCGCCCCTTCAGAGCCGGCAAGACAGCTCAGGTATTCATCGATTCGAAGAATTCGGCGTTGTTCTTGGTGTTGCGCAGCTTGTCGAGCAGGAAGTCGATCGCATCCATGGTGCCCATCGGGTTGAGGATCCGGCGCAGCACGTACATCTTCTTCAACACCTGCGGATCGGTGATCAGTTCTTCCTTGCGGGTGCCGGAGCGCGAGATATCGATCGCCGGGAAGGTGCGCTTATCCGAAACCTTGCGATCGAGAATCAGTTCGGAATTACCGGTGCCTTTGAATTCTTCGAAAATCACTTCGTCCATGCGGCTGCCGGTATCGACCAGCGCGGTCGCGATGATGGTGAGCGAACCGCCCTCCTCGATGTTGCGCGCGGCGCCGAAGAAACGTTTTGGCCGCTGCAGCGCGTTGGCGTCGACGCCGCCGGTCAGCACCTTGCCGGATGACGGCACCACGGTATTGTAGGCGCGCCCCAGCCGCGTAATCGAGTCCAGGAGGATCACGACGTCGCGGCCGTGCTCGACCAGCCGCTTTGCTTTTTCGATGACCATCTCGGCGACCTGCACATGGCGCACCGCGGGCTCGTCAAAGGTCGACGAGACGACCTCGCCCTTTACCGAGCGTTGCATGTCCGTGACTTCTTCCGGCCGCTCGTCGATCAGGAGCACGATCAGATAGCATTCCGGATGATTGGCCGTGATCGAGTGCGCAATGTTCTGCATCAGCACGGTTTTGCCGGTGCGGGGAGGAGCCACGATCAAGGCGCGCTGGCCTTTGCCGATCGGGGCAACGATGTCGATAACCCTTGCGGAAAGGTCCTTTCTGGTGGGATCTTCGAGCTCGAGCCGGAAACGCTGATCGGGAAACAGCGGCGTCAAATTGTCGAAATTGACCTTGTGCTTTGACTTCTCCGGATCTTCGAAATTCAGCGTATTGACCTTGAGCAGCGCAAAATAGCGTTCGCCTTCCTTCGGGCTGCGGATATGGCCTTCGATGGTATCGCCGGTGCGAAGCCCGAAGCGGCGGATTTGCGAAGGCGAGACGTAGATATCATCCGGTCCCGGCAGATAATTGGCGTCCGGCGAACGCAAGAATCCAAATCCGTCGGAGAGAACCTCGACGACGCCTTCGCCGATGATGTCGGTCTCCTGGATCGCGAGTTGTTTGAGGATAGCGAACATCAGCTCCTGCTTGCGCATGGTGCTGGCATTTTCGACCCCTTTCTCTTCCGCCAACGAGACGAGCTCGGCTGGCGTCTGGGCTTTGAGGTCTTGAAGTTTCATTTCCCGCATTGGGGTGGTCCTGTGGAGTAATTTTGGGAAGGATTGCGAG
>WNFI01683509.1_pt1 | contig 14476 bp, 15 predicted proteins | sample 5400471 | NCBI WGS metagenome assembly WNFI01 (sample SAMN13153348, study PRJNA577476) | soil metagenome | isolation source: 100 cm saprolite on Douglas fir-dominated hillslope | place: USA:California | collected 2013-09-17
CCCGCCGGCGCCGGGCAGAGCTCGCGAGATCGAGCCGCCGGCCAGATGAACCCGCGCGCCAGCGCTGCCGTTCCCGTTGCGGCTGGTGTCGACGACGAACCGCTTGGCCATGCCCAGATCCCGGTCCAGCTCGGTCGCGTAGCCGATCTCCTGATCGGTTGTGTCGTAGTTGGACACGTTCAGCGCGAACCCATAGGCCTGAGCGACATCGGCGGCTTGCAGGCGGCCCGCCATCTGGCCAGCCGGCACCCAGTTCGAGTGGCCCGCATCCAGGTACACCTGGTCGCTGTTCGTCTGGAGGGTCTTGACGGCGTACGACAGCATCTGCAGCCGGGCCTGCTGGGCGTTATCCGGGCAGGTGTTCAGCTGAGCGAGCGCGTCCGGCTCCAGGATCACCACCGCGGGCCGGTTACCGAGGCCGGTCGCGAACCCGTTGACCCACTTCTCATATGCCTGCTCGCCGCTCTCGAGTCGGCGATTCGCCTGACCAGCCCCCTGCGCGCCGAGGAGCAGATACCCACCCAGCGCGACGAGCGCGAGAAACTCACCCGCCGCGATCACGGCCACCGTTCTCCGACTGACCCGCGGAAACCAGGCCACTATTCCCCGACTGGCCCGCGGAAACCAAGCCACTATTCTCCGACTGACCCGCGGAAACCAAGCCACGGTTGGGAGTTTTCCCACGGTTACCACGGGCGTAACTTCGGTCTAGTGATCCTTCGGGACCACGACCACCCTGGATTGTCCGCCTGACCGGAAGCGTTCGGCACGGACCTGTGCATGCCGTCCGGTGATGAAGCGCACGTCCGCTCGGTCACGAAATCGTCAAGATCGGGGAACACCGTCGTCGAGTTCCCTTTGGCGAAGTTGTACAGGCTGCTCGGGAATTGCGGTGGGGGCGAGGGCGGGCGGTAAGGCGGCACATTCGGCCCCTCGACCTGCGGGCGGGGCGGCGAGCCTGAACTGCGGGTGCTGGCGGGACCGGTGGGACCTGTGCGGCGCCTGTGCCGGGCCGGCCGGCCTCCTGGCGCGCTTCGTACCGCACGAAAGTACCGATAGGCAGGTTATAGCGTGTCTATAGGTACTTTCGTCATCGGGATTCGGCCGCCGGGCGCCCGGGTGGAGATCATCTTCGGCGCCGACTCCATTCTCGAACAGCCCGGGTAGCGTTCCAGAACCGTGCCATTGCCTCTGAGCTGCGACTTCGCAGTTAGGTCGGTGGTGCCCGTGCTGCCCGCTGGTCCTCACCCGGGACCCTCCGCCGCCGTATTCTCGCGGCCGTCAGGTCGGCGATCTCAGCCGTGGAGGGTTATTCACCGGGGACGTCCGTATAGTAACAAGATGTGCTGAATCGCGGCGTCTGCGTGAAAGGCGGAGACTCAGCCAGGAGAAACAGGCCGCCCATGTATAAAGCCACTGGAATTCACCAAAGCCGGGTGCGTGTCGGGTGCGCCGGTCCCTGCCTTGCCGTGGATCGGCCGCGGCGCGAGAATGCCCGGCATGAGTGACAGCAACGGCTCGCGGTGGTCAATCGGGTCACATGACTCGCTGCTGAGCATCGGATCTAAGGGATCGATCCTGTCGGTCCGGAGCCGGGTAAGACGACGGTCCTGAAGTCTGCGAACCTGCAGCGGTAGTCACCGCGTCTGGCTAGGCTCGCGCGCTGTCGGGCGCCTGGCTGGCGTCGAACGGCGCGAGCAGGATCCGCAGCAGGGCCGCGAGCTCGCGCTGCTTGGGGGCGTCCAGCCCGGTCAGCAGCTCGCGCTCGCTAGCCAGCAGGTCCGCGAGCGCGGCGCCGGCCACGTCACGGCCCCGGGCGGTCAGCGTCACGAGGACACCGCGCTTGTCCGCCGGGTCGGGCCGCCTGCTGACCAGTCCCGCGTCGGCCAGGCGGTCGATCCGGTTCGTCATCGTGCCCGAGGTCACGAGGGTGGCGCGCAGCAGCGCCCCGGGGCTTAGCTGATAGGGCGGACCCTGCCGGCGCAGGGCGGACAGGACGTCGAACTCCCAGGCCTGGAGGCCGTGCGCGGCGAACGCGGCCGTTCGCGCCCGGTCCAGGTGCCTGGCCAGCCGGGATACCCGGCTGAGCACCTGCAGCGGCTCGACATCCAGGTCGGGACGCTCGGCCCGCCACCGCGCGACCAGCTCGTCGACCTCGTCCCGGAGTTGCTGGTGTCCACCGGCCCGGTACGCCCCGGCTTGCCGCCCGCTGGCCTGGCGCGCGGTGGGCGGCGGCTCGCTTCCCTGGCCCAGCGCAGCGTCCCCCCTCGCGTCCCCGCGCCCCGGCTCCTGCCCCGACCCCGGCCTCTGCCCCATGATCCCCATCGTATCTCTTGACATCAAGATTTCGCCATCGCTACCCTGGGTGAGGCTTTTGTCTCGATGTCGAGATACCAAGAGGCCTCGGAGGCGGCCATGTGGGATCCCGGAGAGTACCGCCGCTACGGCGACGAACGGTCCAGGCCGTTCTTCGACCTGCTCGGCCGGGTGGGCGCGGAGGCGCCCGGGATCGTGGTCGACCTCGGCTGCGGTCCGGGCACGCTGACCGCGGCGCTAGCCCGCCGCTGGCCGCGCGCCGAGGTCCGCGGGATCGACAGCTCGCCAGAGATGATCGACGCTGCGCATGCGCTGCCAGACGCCGGTCCGCGGCTCAGCTTCGCTCTGGGTGACGTCAGGCACTGGATGCCCGGCGGCCGCGTGGACGTGATCGTCTCCAATGCCGTGCTGCAGTGGGTGCCCGATCACCTCGCCGTGGTGGCCCGGTGGGCGGGCTTCCTCCCGGAGGGCGGCTGGCTGGCCTTCCAGCTCCCCGGCAACGGTGACCAGCCGGGCGACCGGGCGCTGCGGGAGCTCGCGGGCTCGGACCGGTGGCGTCCGCTGCTGGACGACGTACAGCTAAACCGTCAGGCCGCGGATCCCGCCACGTACCTTGACCTGCTGGCCAGGTCCGGCTGTGAGGTCGACGCGTGGGAGACGACCTACCTGCACGTGCTCCACGGCGACGATCCGGTGGTCGGCTGGTACCAGGGCACGGGCCTGCGCCCGGTGCTCGCCGCGCTGCCGCCCGACCAGGCGGCAGAATTCCTGGCCGACTACCGGGCCCTGATGACCGAGGCGTACCCGGCGGCCGGCTACGGCACGGTGTTCCCGTTCCGGCGCGTGTTCGCGGTAGCCGTCCGGCGATAACTGTCTCCAGGCTCAGGGGATACTGCCGGCGCGTACAACCCACTGGCATCGTTGCCCCGTGACGGACGCGATGAGATCAAAGTCGGCGTCATAATGCAGCACGACAACCTCCAGCTCTTCCGCTGCCGCGGCCACCAGCAGGTCGGGGATCTTACGGCCCCGTTGGCTTCGCTGTGCCAGCAGGCGCTGGACCTGAAGAGCGCGGCGCAGGTGCGCGGCGCTCGTATCTACCTCGACGAAGGCGTCGAGCGCCCCCACCAGCTGGTCCCATTCTTTGGCATTGCGCGCCGAGTAGCCCACCTCGAGATCACAGATGCTGGGCCGCCCCAGCTCACCGGCGGCGGCCAAGGGCTCTACCACGGCGCGGACCTGTGCGGAGCCGAGCCGCTTCACCACGCTGGTGTCGACCAGGAAGTTCAGCGCCACGCTTCAGCGCGATCGTCGAGCTGAGCGCTGGCCAGCACGTCCAGTGCCGCCGCGACGCGACGCGCCCGCCTGCTCGTTGCTCTGCGCAGCGCCTCGTTCACCGTGTCCTTGATCGTGCTCGTGCCCAGCTCGGCGCGTGCCGCGTCGAGCGTCTCGTCGTCGATATCGACCAGGTGCTTGGCCATGCCACCAGTATATACGAGGGGATCGCACGTATATCCGCTCGGCGATGACCGCGCTCTAGCGGCTGACCGGGAACCCGTCCGCGCCCACCGTGGACTCCGCGGTCTGCTGCTGCTCGGTCAGCGGCCGGGGGTTGCCGTCGAGATCCAGCACGGTGGATGCCTCGGCGTACCAGGAGGGGATGATCGCATGGCCCCAGAAGTCGCGACGGCGCGGATCGCTGACGTCCCAGCGCAAGACCGGATGGCCTGGATCGCCGGTGTAGTAGTCGCTGGTGTAGATCTCCAGGCGATGGCCGTCCGGGTCGCGCAGGTAGACGTAGAAGGCGTTGGATACCCCGTGCCGCCCGGGGCCGCGTTCGATGTGGCCCTCCTCGTGCAGGGACCCGAGGATGTCGCAGATCCTCAGCACGTGATGCGACTCGTGCGCGAAGAACCCCAGGTGATGCAGGCGGGGCCCGGCGCCGCCGGTAAAGGCCACGTCGTGCACGGTCTGCTTGCGGTACATCCAGGCGGCGTACAGCGTCCGGGCGTCCTCGATCGTTTCCGACAGGCCGAAGCCCAGCGACCGGTAGTACTCGTAGGCCGCCTGCACGTCGGGAACCGTTATGTTGAAATGGTCCAGCCGGGCCACCTCGGCGCCGCGGCGCAGGTCGTAGCGCTGCTGGAGTCGGCTGGCGTGCGCCGCGTCGTGGAACAACTCGACGGTGAAGCCGAGCGGGTCCTCGGCCCGGACGGCCGCGCCGATCCCCGGGGTGGTTCCGGCGGGCACGTGCTCGGCCCGGCAGCCGAGGCGGCGATAGAAGTCCGCCGCGCGGTCCAGATCGGCGGGCGTGCGCACGCGGAAGGCCAGGCGGCCGGCCGCGGGCTCATCACCCTGCGAGAGGATCAGGTTGTGATGGGTCAGCTCGTCATAGCCGCGCAGGTACAGCACTCCTTGATCGGCCTCGGTGATGACGAACCCGAGCAGCTCCACCCAGAACCAGCGGGCGCGAGCCAGGTCGCTGACGACCAGCTCGGCGTAGGCGGCACGGACGATATCCGGGGGCGGGAGCCAGCCAGCGGGGTCCATGATCACGATCCTCCCGTCCCGAACCGCGGAACGCCCGCGTCGTCGAGAGCGACGTGGATGATGCGGGAATCGGTGTAGAAGTCCAGGCTGTGCCGCCCGCCCTCGCGGCCCAGGCCGCTGGCCTTCACCCCGCCGAACGGGGTGCGCAGGTCACGCACGTTGTGCGAGTTGAGCCAGATCATCCCGGCCTCCACCGCGTGCGCGACCCGGTGGCCGCGGCGCAGGTCCTGGGTCCAGATGTAGGCGGCCAGGCCGTAGCGGGTGTCGTTGGCCAGCCGGACCGCGTCGGCCTCGGTGTCGAACGGGCTCACGCACACGACCGGCCCGAAGATCTCCTCCCGGAAGACGCGCATCTCCGGCCGCACGTCGGCGAAGACGGTCGGGGCCAGGTAGTTGCCCGTCGGCAGGTGAGCGGGACGGTGCCCGCCCGCCGCCAGCCTGGCTCCCTCGTCCACCCCCGCACGCACGTACGACATCACCCGCTCGTAGTGGTCGGGGTGGACGAGCGCCCCCACCTCGGTGGCCGGGTCGGACGGCCTGCCGACCCGGATCCGCTCGGCCCGCCCGGCCAGCCGCTCGACCAGGTCGTCGTAGACCGGCCGCTCGGCCAGGATCCGGGAGCCGGCCGTGCAACGCTCGCCGTTCAGGGAGAACACGCCGAACAGCGCGCTGTCCACCGCTGTATCGAGATCGGCGTCGGCGAAGACGATGCAGGGGGACTTGCCGCCCAGCTCCATCGACAGCCCCTTGAGGCCCGGCGCGGCGGCCGCCATGATCACCTGCCCGGTTGACGTCTCGCCGGTGAACGAGATCCGGGGGACCAGCGGGTGCGCCACGAGCGCCGCGCCCGCCACCTCGCCGATCCCGTGCACGATGTTGAAGACGCCGTCGGGGACGCCCGCCTCGGTCATGATCTCGGGCAGCAGGCTCGCCGACAGCGGCGTCCACTCCGCGGGCTTGAGCACCACCGGGCACCCGGAGGCGAGGCTGGGCGCCAGCTTCCAGGGGCTGCGACGTTCCCGTCCGGTCCGCGTCCTCGTTCAGGGCAACGATCATGTCGGCGAAGAACCGGAAGTTCTCGGCCGCCCGCTTCGCCTGACCGCGGGCCTGCATGACCGGCAGCCCGGTGTCGAACGTCTCCAGCTCGGAGATGCGCTCGCCGCGCCGTTCGATGCCGTCCGCGATCCGGGTCAGGATCCGCGCCCGCTCCCGGGCGGCCAGGCCTGGCCACGGCCCTTCGATGAACGCACGGTGCGCCGCCGCGACGGCCCGCTCCACGTCGGCCGCGGTCCCCGCCGCTGCCTGCGCATAGGTCTCGTTGCTGACCGGGTCGGCCACCGGGAACGTTCCGCCGTCCGCGCTCGTCGCCCACGCGCCGGCGATGAAGTGATCCAGCCTGCCGGGCAGGCCGTCCGGCGCGTCCCGTGACTCGCTCAGCATGGTCGCCATGCCGCTGGTCCCTCCGATCCTTGCCGATCCGAATCCCCTCAGGCCGCCAGCTTGCTGACCGGCGGGCCGAGCAGGGGCGCTCCCTCTCGCAGCAGCTCGCCGATCCGCCGCTGCCCGGCGGAGCTCACCCCGGCCAGCGGCGGCCGGACGTGCGCGGAGCCGAGCAGGCCCGCCTGCTGCAGCACCCACTTCACCGGCGCCGGGTTGGTCTCGGTGAAGATCAGGTCCACCAGCGGATGCAGCCCGTAGTGCACGTCCCGGGCCTTCTCGTGCTCGCCGGCCGTCCACAGCTCGAACATCTGCGCCACGGCCGCCGGCGCGACGTTGGCGACCGCGCTGACGAAGCCCACCCCGCCGAGCGCGAGCAGCGGCAGGCAGAGCAGCTCGATGCCGGACCACAGCAGGAAGTCCCGCCCGCACGCGTGGAGCATGCGGGAGAAATGCTCGAAGTCCCGCGTGGTCTCCTTGACCCCGACGATGTTGTCGAAACGCCGCCGCAGCCGCGCCACGGTGTCCGGGGCTATGTCCACGGCGGTGCGGGACGGAACGTTGTAGACCACGATAGGCAGCCCGGGGTTCTCCGCGGCGACGGTCGCGTACCACTCGAACAGGCCCTCCTGGGTCGGCCGCGCGTAATACGGCGTGATCACCAGGGCCGCGTCGGCGCCCAGGTCGCCGGCCGCGGCAGTGAGCTCGAGCGTCTCGTCAAGCCGCGCCGAGCCGGTGCCGGGCAGGAACGGCACCCGGTCGGCGATCACCGCGGCGGCCTCGGTCATCGCGTTGATCCGCTCCTGCGCCGTCTGCGCGCTCGGCTCGCCTGTCGAGCCGCCGAGGGAGATGCCGTGCGAGCCGGAGTCCAGCTGCCAGGTGATCAGGCGCCGCAGGCCGCCGATGTCCAGCTCCCCCGCGTCGGTAAACGGGGTGACCACGGGGGCGATCGAGCCTCGCATAGAGGCGGGAGCGTTACGGAATCTCATGATTTCTGCTCTCGCAGCCAGGCATCATAGGCATCGCGCCAGCGCTCGCCCAGCGGGTACAGCCCGTCGATCTCCGCGCCCGCGGCGACCTGGGCGGCCACGAACTCCTCCTGCCGCTCCTGCTCGCGGGCGTCGGCGAGAATCTCCGCGGCCAGCTCGGGGGGGAGCACGATCACGCCGTCGCCGTCGCCGATCAGCAGATCGCCCGGCTGGACGGTGACCCCCGCGCAGGCCACGGTGACGCCCGTCTCCCACGGCACGTGACGCCGGCCGAGGACGGCGGGATGAACCGCCGCGTGGTAGGTGGGGATGTCCAGCGCCGCGAGCCTGCCGCTGTCCCTGATGGCCCCGTCGGTGACGATGCCGGCAGCGCCGCGCGCCTGCGCCCGGAGGGCCAGGATGTCGCCGATGGTGCCGGCCGCTGTCTCCCGGCGGGCGTCGATCACCAGTACCTCGCCCGGGCGGATCTGCTCGATCGCCTGCTTCTGCGCGTTCATCCCGCCGCCGAACCGCGCGGACAGGTCCTCCCGGAGCGGCAGGTAGCGCAGCGTCCGGGCGAAACCGATCATCCGCTGGCCGGGCTTGGTGGAGCGGAGCCCGTCCATGGTCAGCCCGTTCAGCCCCCGCTTCCGCAGCTGCGAGGCCAGGGTGGCCGTGGACACCTGGCCGAAGCCGGCCAGCATGGCCGGGGGCAGGCCGGGGGGCCGGCTGCCGGGCGCGCCAGCGTGGTTGCCGCCGAACGCCGCGTCCCGCGCCTCGTCCGTCATCCTGGGCATCGCGCCGAACCGCGGCAGGCTGTACTGCGCCTCGACGACCGGGCTGCGGAGCCTGCCGGTCGTCGCCGCTCCGGCCATCACCTCGACCTCGACCACGTCTCCCGGCCCCACCACCGTTGACCCGGCGGGCGTCCCGGTCAGGATCACATCCCCCGGTTCGAGGGTCATCAGCCTGGTCAGGTCCGCGATGATGTCGTCGAAGCCGAAGAGCAGGTCCTCGCCGAGCTGCGCGTCCTGCGCGAGCTCCCCGTTCAGCCAGGTGCGCAGGCGCAGCCGGGCGGGGTCGATGTCGCGAGCGTCCAGCAGCCGCGGGCCGAGCGGGGTCAGGCCGTCGATACCCTTGGAGCGGACGTTCCCGCCGCGGTCGGCATAGCGCAGGTCATATACGCCAAAGTCGTTGGCGGCCGTGACCCAGGCGACGTGACTCCAGGCCGCATCGCGCCGCACCCGGCTGGCCTGGCAGCCGATCACGAGCGCCACCTCGCCCTCGAAGGCGAGCAGATCGCACCCGGGCGGCCTGGCCACCGGGTCGTCGCTGGCAGCGAGCGACGAGGGTGGCTTGAGGAAGTAGGACGGAAAGGAAGGGACGGAGCCGCGCTGGAGGGCACGGCTACGGTAGCTCAGATGCACCGCGACGATCTTCGATGGCCGGGGGCTCAGAAGATCTGTCATCGCGACCAAAATATATGACTTCGCAGGCGCCTCATGGGTCAGCTACCGGAGCCCCATACTTCTTCCGCGGTTTCCACCACGAGGCGTAGCTTGGCAATTTCCTGATCAACCGACAGCGCGTTGCCCTCCAGCGTCGAGGAGAAGCCGCATTGCGGAGAGAGGCAGAGCTGGTCGATGTCCACGAATTTGCTGGCCTCCTCCAGGCGGCGCTTAATGTCGTCCTTCGCTTCCAGCTCCCCCTTCTTGCTGGTAATGAGGCCGAGGACGACAACCTTTCCCTTCGGCACGAAGCGCAGCGGCTCGAAGCCGCCGGAGCGCTGGTCGTCGTACTCCATGAAGTAGCCGTCGACGTTCAGCTCGTTGAACAAAGCGTCGGCCACGAAGTCGTAACCGCCCTGGGCGACCCACGATGAGCGGTAGTTGCCCCGGCACATGTGCGTGGTCACCGTCATCCCGGCCGGCCTGTCGCGCAGCGCACGGTTGATCGTCTTGATGTAGGTCTCGTGCTGGTGCTCGGCGTCCTCGCCGCGCCGGGCGATCTCCGCGCGCTGCGCCGGATCGTTGAGATACGCCAGGCTGGTGTCGTCCAGCTGCAGGTAGGTGCAGCCGATGTCGGCCAGCCGCCGGATCTCGTCCGCGTAGGCCGCGCCGAGGTCGTCCCAGAACCCCTCCATGTCCGGGTACATGCCCCGGTCGATCGCCGCGGGCCCGCCGCGGTAGTGGACCAGGCTGGGCGCGGGGATCGTCAGCTTCGGCGTCCCGGTGGTGGCGATGTCGTGCAGGTAGGAGAACGCGGCGCCGAAGATCGTGCGATCCATTCCGAGCTTGCCCGTGATCCGCACCGCGGCCGGGGTGAACTCGATGTCGCCGCTTTCGTTGTGAAAGACGCTCTTCAGGTTCTGGTCCGCCTTCTGCACGCCGGCGATCTGGTAGATGAAGTCCATGTGCCATGAGGCCCGCCGGAACTCGCCGTCGGTGACCGAGCGCAGCCCGACGTCCTCCTGCATCCTCACGGCGTCGCGGATCGCCGCGTCCTCGGCCGCGCGCAGGTCATCGGGCGAGATGGCGCCGCGGGCGGCGTCCTCCCGCGCCTGCCGCAGGGCAGGGGGGCGCAGCAGGCTGCCGACATGGTCGGCGCGGAAGGGCGGCGTGGTGCGTGCGGACATGGGATCCTCTCTGCGAGAAGTGACTGTCACGCCGGAGCGGGAACCCGCTCCCCGAGCGCGGTGGCGGACAGCGAGACGAACGGGATCTGGCCGAACCACGGGGGGAAGTGGACCTGGTTCGACTCCCGGGCGACGTCCAGGTTCGCGCGCAGGCTGGCCAGGTCGCGGTCCACCTCGTAGAGCGCCAGGTGGGTGGACGTCGCGGGCGATGAGGCGTCGGCCACCTCGGGCTCGAGCCGGAAGCGCCAGTTGACCAGGAAGCCGGGCACCTGCGTGTTCTCGTCCGCGTGCTCGCGATACCAGTCGACGTACGCGCCGTCGGCGATGCCCGCGGGCGGGGCGCTGAAAACCAGGTAGAACTGGTCGGTCAGGCGCGGGTCGGTCGGGTTGCCGTGCGAATAGCAGTTGAATGAGGCGAAGGTGATCTCACCGAACCAGTCGGGAAGCTGCATTCTGCCGGAGTCGACCTCCTTATCGAGTTCCCGCATGACCTCCTGCGGCGGGCCCTCGATCTCGTAGGCAGAAAGGAATCCGTGGCCCGCCGGGGCGCTCGCGCCGCGCACGGTCTCCAGGCGGTAGCGCCGCGCGGCCACGAACCCGGGCACCACCAGGATCTCGCCCAGGTGGAAGTCGTACCACTGGTTGTACTCCTCGTCGGAGAGCCGTTCCGGCGGCTTGCTGAAGACGAGGTGCAGGTTCTCGGACATCCTGGTCCTCCCCGTGGTCGGCGATGCCGGCAAGGCTGTGTCATCCGCTTCCCGGCGGGGCGCGCTTGACGCCCCGCCTGCCGCCGAGGCCGGAGCCCTGCAGAACGGGACGCTCGGCCCCGCCTCGACTGCCGAAATCGTATATCGTTTGCCCTGTGCTGACTAGTGGGCGGGTCCGGTGCGGCGGAATAGGCCGCGAGCTCGGGTGGGCCGGGATCGAGGCCAGCACCGAGGAGAAGACGGTGACGATCAGCTTGTGACCCGAACCTGGCAGTCGGCGCTGCCGGGGAGGGCACGACGCCGTTTCACCCAGACCGAGACCGGAGGAACGATGGCTGGCGACGAGCTCTACGAGAAGGGGATCGCGATCCGCGAGGAGATGCTCGGCCCCGAGCACGGCCGGGCCAAGGTGGAGAGTCAGACCGAGTTCACCAGGGAGTTCGAGGAGCTGGTCACTCGGTACTGCTTCGCCTCGGTCTGGGGACGAGAGCAGCTTCCGCGCGGCGTGCGGAGCATGATCACGGTCGCCATGCTCGTCGCGCTCGGGCGCGCCCAGGAGATACGGGTGCATGTCAAGGGCGCGATCAACAATGGGGTATCCAAGGACGAGCTCCGCGAGGTGCTGATGCACTCGGCCATCTACTGCGGCATCCCGGCCGCGGTCGACGGCTTCCGCAACGCCTCCGCCGTGCTGGCCGAACTGGGGCTCGAGTGAGCGAGGGGGGGACAGTGAGCGGGTCCGCGTCCGCCGGCGGCCCGGTGGGTTTTGTCGGCGTCGGCAACATGGGCTCGCGCATGGCGGCCAACCTCGCGAAGGCAGGCTTCTGGATGATGGTCCGGGACAGCAACGCCGACACCGAGGCCCGGTTCGCCGCCGAGCACGCCGCGGCAGCGGCTGGATCGCCGGAATCGTTCGCCGAAGCGGACGTCGTGGTGACGATGCTCCCCGACGGCGCCGCCGTTCGCGAGGCAATTCTCGGCTGGCAGGGCGGCATCGCCGCCGCGCTCAGGCCGGGCGCCGTCGTGCTCGACATGAGCTCGTCCGACCCGGTCGCCACGTTGGCGCTGGCCCGCGAGCTCGCGCCCGCCGGCGTCCGCGTCATCGACGCGCCGGTGTCGGGCGGGATCACCCGCGCCGAGGCGGGCACGCTGTCGCTCATGGTCGGCGGGCAGGACGAGGACGCGTTCGCCCTCGTGCGCGGCGTGCTGGAGACCGTGGGTGAGCGGATCTTCCGCACCGGGCCGCTCGGGTCTGGCCATGCCATGAAGGCGCTGAACAACTTCCTCGGCGCCGCCGCGTATACGACCGCGGCCGAGGCACTGGCCATCGGCCGCGAGTTCGGCCTCGACCCGGGCGTGATGCTGGACGTCATCAACGCCTCGACGGGCCGGAGCTTCAACACCGAGGTGGTACTCAAGCAGGACGTGATCACGGGCCGGTACGGCACCGGGTTCGCGCTCGGCCTGCTGGCCAAGGACGTGGGCATCGCGGCCGACCTGGCCGAGGCGGTGGGCGTCGATGCGCCCGCCTGCCAGCTTGTCCACCGCCGGTGGGCGGAGGCGGCCGAGGGGCTGGGCTTCTCGGCCGACCATTCGGAAGCCCACAAGCGCTGGTGGCCGGTTGATCTCTCGGCACGCGCGCGCGGCCCCGAGGTCTCTGGCTGACCCGGCGGCCAGGAGGCCACCGCAATGTGAGCGCCCCAGGTCTACCGGTCGTCGTTCATATACGATTATGATCGGTCTGACTCCGGATGTGGAGGCCGCGACGACGACAGGAGTTGACGATGCTCTCGTTCGCCCAGGCCGCCGATGGGCTGGACCAGCTCATCGACCCCGCCCAGGACTTCAGGCAGCTCGGCTCAGGTTTCCTGTTCACCGAGGGGCCCGCCTGGAACACGGCCGGGAACTACCTCATGTTCAGCGACATCCCTGGCGACGCGCGGTGGCGCTGGAGCGAGCAGGGGGGCATGGATCTGGTCGCGCGGCCCACGTTCAAGGGCAACGGCATGGTGTACGAGCCTGACGGCAGCCTGCTGGTGTGCGAGCAGGTCACGAGCTGCCTGATCCGGATCCGGCCGGACGGCCTGCGGCAGGTCGTGGCCTTCCACTACCAGGGCAAGTACCTGAACAGCCCGAACGACGTCGTGATCCGTGGGTCGGACGGGAGCATCTACTTCACCGACCCGAACTACGGGCGCTGGCCGGTGGCGGTCGGCGTCGCCCGCGACTGCGACCTCGACTTCCAGGGCGTGTTCCGGGTGCCGCCGGGCGGCGGCGACGCCGAGCTCGTCGTGGACAAGAAGGAGTTCGAGCAGCCGAACGGGCTGTGCTTCTCGCCTGACGAGAGCGTGCTGTACATCAACGACCGCCAGGATCTCAAGGCGTTCGACGTCGGGCCGGACGGGTCGCTGTCGAACCGGCGGGTCGTGCACGACCACATGGGCAGCACCGAGGTGCCCGGCAACGGCAACCCGGACGGGATGAAATGCGACGCGCTCGGCAACATCTGGTGCACCGCGCGCGGCGGGATCTGGGTGGTCGCCCCGTCCGGCGACCTGCTCGGCATCATCGACACCCCGGAGGTGGCCGGCAGCCTGGTCTGGGGCGGTGACGACCTGCGCTCGCTGTTCGTGTGCACCTCGACCACCATGCACGTGATCGCGACCAGGGTCGGCCCGGCGCCGCTGCCGTCGCACTGAGCGTGGCCTATCAGCGCGGGACGCGGATCCGTTATGAAGAAGGAGCCTTCCCGCGCCGGCGGGCCACGAGGGCCGTTACGAAGGAGGAAGGGATGGCGCATCCGGGCGACACGGTAGAAGAGCGGCTGCGGAGGCTGGAGGACCTTGCGCAGATCCGGCAACTGGTCCAGGACTACCGCCGCGAGCTCGACGCCAGGGACCTCGAGGCGTATGGCCTGCTCTTCGCCGCGGACGGCGAGTGGCTGGGCGGGACTGGGTACGGCAGGACGCCGGCCGGCATCACCGCGATGCTGCAGGAGCGGCTGCCCGGTAATTCCGGTAATTCCGGCCAGGCCTCCTGGCATCTCGTGACCGAGCCGGAGATCGAGCTCCGCGGCGACCGGGCGACCGGCTCGGTCACCTGGGCCCTGGTGGTGCGCGGCGACCGGGATGGCCCGGTGATGCGGCTGCTCGGCCACTACGAGGACACCTATGTCCGCGAGCACGGCCGGGGACCTTGAGCAGATCCAGCAGCTGTTCACCGACTACAAGAGGGTGCTGGACCGGAAGGACTTCAGCGCCTACGCCGCCCTGTTCACCGAGGACGGCGAGTTCATCGCCGGCCCCCAGCGGGCCAAGGGCCGGGCCGCGATCCAGGTCCTGGTCGAGGCGATGCCGGGCACCGACCTGCTCGGCGCCGAGGTCGGCGAGGACTTCCACCTGGTGATCAACCCGCAGGTCGAGCTGGATCCCGACGACGCCGACCGGGCGCGCGCCCAGTCCACGTGGGTGTACGTGGTCAGGGGGGAGGACGGCGGGCCGCTGTTGTCCAAGCTCGGGCACTACGACGACGAGCTCGTGCGCGGGGGCGGCAGGTGGCGGTTCCTGCGCCGTGAGGCGCCCATGGACATCCCCGCCCCCGCGGCGCCCTAGACCGAAGTTGCCGTAACTCCGCGTAGAGATTCCTGTCCTGACCTGCATACACGGTAGCTTGCGGACCACATAGCGTAGCCAGGAAAATCTTGGTTTCCGGCTGCTTTCAACGGCATTAACCGATATCATCTGGTCATGGCAGGGCAGGCGGCGGCGATGCACGTGGCCAGGATCCGCAGCGGCTACACCGACAAGGAAGGCCAGCGGCGCGAATACGAGTCGCGGTACCTGCGGCGCACCTACCGCGACGGC
>WNFI01155901.1_pt1 | contig 14474 bp, 12 predicted proteins | sample 5400471 | NCBI WGS metagenome assembly WNFI01 (sample SAMN13153348, study PRJNA577476) | soil metagenome | isolation source: 100 cm saprolite on Douglas fir-dominated hillslope | place: USA:California | collected 2013-09-17
TGCCTCCATGCTCTACAACGCGAAGGAACCCTTAGATGTATTCCAAATCCAAAAATATCTCGGCCACAAGCATCTCTCCTCGACACAACACTACCTCCAGGTTGATCCTACCAAACTGGCGAGTCAAGTAGCAAAAGCTGGATATCTGGAACAGAACCTGGCGACTGTTGAAGTGCTCTTAGATCAAGAGGCAGTTCGGAGTGGAGCAGCAGCTCGCGGCGAACCGTGGAAGTATTACGATTTAGGGCACGGGTATTGCCTCAACGATTTCTGGGCCGAGTGCAAACACCGGATGGCCTGCGCTCGTTGCCCGTTCTATCGCCCGAAAGAGTCCCTTGCAGACCAGCTCCTAGAAGGCCAGGCGAACCTGCTGCACATGCTAGAGTTTGTCCAACTCACCGAGGAGGAAAAACTGCTCGTGACTGAAGGGATTGATCTCCACCAGGCACTCATTGAGCAACTGGCAGATACGCCAACACCGACCGGATTAACCCCTCGCGAGATGGAAGCACAGGAGGTTCGAGGAACGACAGTGATTCCGCTGAAGACCGTCAAGCGAAACGGGCGGAAGGCTCAAGACAAATGAGGAGTGAGCAGCAGATTCATGTCGGAAGCCTTTTTCTGGATCAGAACAGACGCTATTGCATCTGCGAACCAGGGAGGCCAGCACTCCAAACAATCACCTTGACATCAGGATGCTTCGTAGAAGCCTTGCTTAACCGTGAGTGGGTGAGTGGCCGCGTGGAAGGTGATGGGCAAGACTACTGGCTCTTTGCTGCCGAAGGGGGCAAATTCTTGCTTGCTGAACGGATGATGGTTTGTTACCAGGAGCCTGTGTAGGACGACCAACGAGGAGATCTGTTCCACCAGTCTCCTCGTTGGTCGTCAAAAGTGGTGATTTTGATGATACATAATGTACGGTTTTGCACATCCCGAATCGGGAGATACCCATTGGTTGCTGCTGCCTTCGGTTAATGTCGAGGTTTTCACCATTGCATTGGAGCAGTTTGCACAGGCTGTTGGTGCTGGCCCGGATCGGCGCATTATCCTGGTACTAGATCGAGCCGGGTGGCATAGCAGTCAGACGCTTGTGGTTCCTGATGGTATCCATCTGGTGTTTCTCCCACCCTACTCACCAGAGTTGCAGCCCTGCGAGCGCCTCTGGCCGCTCTCCAACGAGGCTATCGCCAATCGCCACTTCAAGACGCTGGATGAGCTGCAAGAGGTACAAGCACAACGCTGTGTCACCCTTCAGAACAATCCGATCAGTATCCGTCATATCACTTTCTTCCATTGGTGGCCTGCCTCGTCCTCATAAGAGTGATTTGTCTGGCTCAAAACCACTCTTTCCACAAACTCCTCTGTTTGTCTCATTTACTCATCTCCGAGACATTTCTTGGGATCTTGATTTTGGCACGGATTTTGAGACAGCTCAACCATTTATACCCTCCTTGCGCTTTTCGTGCATGCTGCCTCTCTATAACCGGGTCAGTTTGGGCCACTTAACGGCCAATTTTGAGATAGTCGGGAGGTGAGGTGAAAGAAACCCTCGCCAGGAGACTCTTGTGGTTGAAGCGTTCTCGCTACCATGTCCTTAGCTCTTCCCTTGAGGCATCACCATTCCAGTCACCTGATACTGTTGAAGGACGTGGAGTAAGGTTTCCTCATCAGGTGCAAGATAATCTAGCGGAACGCGAAGCATCGGGTTGAGGTGTGAGCCAGGGAAAGCCGATCGGCTATCCGTCTGTAAGCCGATCAGCACTTTCTTGGTGCCTTGCATTTCCCTCTGGCAGTACGCCAGACCCAATTCCACGCACGCTCCTTCATCAGGGACACGCCCATCGAGAAGCAACAGAAAAATATCGCAGGCAAAGATCTGCTCTTTATCGAGGTGGAAGATGGCAAGTCCGCGCTCTTCTGGTCTCATCGTGGTGTAAGCAGGCGCGTCTTTCTCCGCGCCATCTCGTTGTGGTAAAAAGACCGTCAAGCCCAGCAATTCAAGGCGGTGCGTCAGTTGTTCATTGAACCTACGTTCAGCCTGGGAAAACAAGGGAGCCGCAAAATAAAGACGCATGGTACTTCCTCTCTTGATCTCTTTCTCCAATGCCATGGCTCTTCATCGGGATCTTCCGCAGGGAACTTGACACATCAAGATTGAGCGTGGTGCGTTCCCGGTGGAAGATCCTGCGAGGCTTTAGCTGAGTGCTACCGGATCGTAGACCTCTATCTCACCTACGACGACAGTGGCACCGCCAGTCGCCACATTCGGCAAATCGGCGGCCACCGCCTGACCTTCTGGTGATTGGAAGATGGCCTGCAACGCTTCCCTATTCTCAAAGTAGAGGGTGTCAATCAGGTAGTAAGGGGATGGCTCTTGCTGGTTGAGCGAGGTGGGTTTGTTGCTGGTATAGCCTTTCAGCCCTGAGAGCTTTTTTGCCAGGGGAGCATGTACCTCTCGGTAATAGCGATCAAAGGCAGCAGGGTCCTGGGGCTGGCCATAGAGAACGGTTAATTGGATCATAGTGTTTCCTCCTGAATGAAATGCGCTATCAGCTCTCATGTGAGAGCATTTTGACGGGGAAGTCGAGACAACCAAACGGCAATTAATGATCATCTCCCTGCGTCATCGAATGATCACAAGTACAACCACTGGAGAATGATGACGCTCCACATCGTTTTCCTCCTCTCTCTCTCACATTCTACAGTCGTCGGTGCCCCGCAGCATCGGGAGATCAACCTATTTGTGCCGTTTCTTGGAGAGGAAGCAAACGCCGTACAGAAGCGCCATTACCTAGGCAACAATAAGCCTATGCTGATAGTGCAAGAGTGGATCATGAGGACAGAACCGTGCAGAACGCAGCTAGACGAAGTGGTGTTCGTGAGCATAGTGCAAGGCGGCATGGCGTGAGGGAATATTCAGTTTGCTATAAATAGAGCGTAGATGGGCATCGACGGTGCGCGGACTAATGAGGAGTTGTTCGGCGACCTGGGCATTGGTCAGTCCTTGTGCAACTAGGCGCAGCACCTCCACTTCGCGGTCGGTGAGTCCACCTGATATCCTTGCCACACTCTGCTTAACAGAGGCGGGCCTGGTCTGCGTGTGAGATTGAGTGGAAACCAGAGGTTGGTCCTGTATCGCAATGGCTTGCTCCGGAGTCATTGTATGTCCTTCGGCAAACCCTTTGGCAAACGCTTTGGCACCAAGCTCGCTACGAACGGTGCTGACCATAGCCTCATAGGTGGCACGCTCAGCCTGGGTGCGCTCGAAAGGTAGGAGGAGTGGAGGATGTGGCCGGCTGGCTCCAGGCAGGGATGCAACGGCTCCCCATAGCCGCACGGCCCAGATCGGTTTACCTTGCTTGGCGACCGGTCCTCCAAATCCTTGCAGGCAGTACATGATGCCCTCTGGATCATTCGCCTGTCGGAACAACGCCACACTCTCCCCGCACAAGATACAGGCTTCTGCCTCGTTGCCTTCGACCAGCGCGACCCTGGCCAGGTAGGAGAGGATATGGGCGACGCGATGCCGCTCCCTCACCGTTCGGCACAGGTCCAGACTCTCTTCGAGCCGTAATCGTGCGCTGATCACATCGCCCTGGCTGAGTGCAAATCGTCCCAGCACATACAACCCGGCAGCTGAGGCGATCTTGTACTGCGTCTCCCTGGCGAGGGAGAGGCCTTCCTCAATGAGCGCATGAGCATGTACCTCATCACCCTGGCCAAAGAGAGTTCGCCCCAGGTGGAAAAACGACCAGACCAGATCCTCGTAGTTGTTCATCTCCCTGAAGAGCATCAGGCTCTCCTCCAATGGCAAACGGGCTTCTCCATACTCGCCTTGCTCGATGGCGGTCAATCCCAGAAAGAGCAGGAGGTAGGCAAGCGTCCTTTTGTCGCCGACCTCCTTGGCGTGAGCGCGACTTTCTTCGAGGAGCGCACGAGCGAGATGGTTGGTTTCCCTCTGTAAGGCCGTCCAGCTGATCAGCCAGAGCAGTGCCGATAGCATATCTGATGTGGTTCTTCCCTCTTTCGCTTCTTGATACAGCTTGAAGGACTCCTCAAACAGAAGCCTTGCCCCCTCTACATCACCTTGATGAAAGGCTAGCCAGCCTGCCCCACTGAGTGCTTTGATTCGCACGAGCGGTAGAACACCTTCACTCTGCGCCAGTGCCCGCTCCAACCAGGTTCGCCCTTCACTGATATACCAGCGAACGACTGAGAAGTGGATTAAAGCTCCCGCCAACCGCAAGGCCGTCTCCCTGGGCCAGGCCTCCCCACCCCCCATGCCCTCTGCTCGCTCTACAGACCAGCCGAGCGCAGCGCGCAGATTGTCATACTCCCGCTCCAAAAGATCGAACCACTGCACCTGCTCTGCTCCGAACAGGTGGGTCTCGGCCTCCTCCGCCAGACGCAGGTAATAGGCTGTATGGGCTTGCCGGGTCTGTTCCGTTTCTCCACAGGCCTGGAGGCACTCCAGGCCATATTCGCGAATAGTTTCAAGCATCCCAAGCCGTCGGTCACCCATCTCTTCACTGCCTTGCGCTGTCTGCGAGAGCAAGTGCTTGTCGAGCAGCGATGTGATCCCATCCAAGACGGGCCCATCCTCCCTGTTTGTCAGCGTGCGAGAGACGGCCTCTACAGCCTCCAAGGTGCAGCCTCCGACGAAAACGGAGAGCAAGCGAAAGAGGCGCTGTTCTGCTTCAGAGAGCAGGTTATAGCTCCACTGAAGGGTGTTACGCAGGGTCTGCTGCCGCTCTGGCAGATCCTGTGGTCCGCCTCTCAAGAGCTGCAGTCGATGCACCAGGCGTGCCTTCAGCTCAGTGAGAGAAAACACCTTGAGCCGAACTGCTGCTAACTCGATGGCCAGGGGCAACCCATCGAGGCGGCGACAAATAGCAGCGACCAGCGGAGCGGTGTCGTCCGTCAGAGCAAAGTTGGGGTGGATCTCCTGCACCCGCTCGACGAACAAGGCCATTGCTCCAGAACGGGTAACACCAGAGCCTCCAGCATGATACATCGAATCGGGCAGCAGCAGCGGATGGACGGAAAAAATACGTTCGCCGCGCACATGGAGGATCTCCCGACTCGTCACGACAATTTTGAGTTGGGGACAGGTGGCGAGCAGTTCTGTGAGAAGTGGAGCGGCCGTCACCACAGGCTCAAAGTTATCAAGGAGCAACAACTGGTGCTGTTCGTGCAGCACCAGTTTCAGATATTCCAAAGGTGCTTGGGCGCTTTTTCCCTGGAGACCGATGGCTCGGACAATGGTAGGAAGGACCAATTCAGGCTCGCGCAGGGACGCGAGCGAAACAAAGCACACTCCATCGGCGAAGTCATGCTGTACCTGAGCGGCAATTTCGAGAGCCAGACGCGTTTTGCCCACCCCACCGGGACCGGTGAGGGTCAGCAAACGCACCCGAACATCCCGCAGCAAGCGACAGACGCTTGCGACCTCCTGTTCGCGACCAATCAGTGAGGAGAGCGGTGATGGGAGAGGAGATGACCGGGCGTATCTGTAGCTCTCCTGCTTGAAAGGAAACCCATCCTCGAAGGATAGAGAGAAGGATACGTATCGGTCCGCTGCCTCTGGTGTCTGTTCCAGCGTCTTCGCAGAGGTATCACCACGAGAGGCATCAAAGAGCCTCATCGCACTGGCGTTCAAGCGCTCAAGCGTCAGAGCCTCCGACTTGCCGAGATAGGCATACTGCAACATGCCCCTACGTTTGCGATAGGCCTTCCAATAGGCACCACCCTGCTTTTTGCGCTCTTTGCGGGCCGTGAAGGTGCCCAGTGCTCCCACAAAAGCAAAGGTCGAGGCTTGCTCAAGCCAGGTAAACCATACGGGAGTGCCTACCGTGAGCTGACGCTGGCATCCTTCCTCAAGCCAGGTCAGCGTTTCGCCTTGCACCGTTGGAGTTGTTCGTGCCATCGCTTCCTGCTTCCTTTTCCAAAACGGTCATCAAATGCTCGCAACAAGTTACCTACTGCCAGTTACCTACCATAGGTAACTGGATACATGATTCTCTGGAGAGGACACAACAGTCTGCCACCGAATGGCCACATGTACCCTCTTCGCTCCCGTTCTCGATATCTTGTTGGGAAGCATGCTTGGACAATATCTTCCTTTTTCAGTATAGGGAATTGCTGCTGGAATGGCAAGGAGATTCATCGCACGAACTGCCATCTCCACAGAGGAGGTTAAGAGGTAACCTCCCCACAGTTTTGGCTGTTTGTCACAGCTCGATCGAAGCCGCAGGAAAGGGGAAGGGGGACAAGGTGAGCAGGTGCGCCTCTCTGACACGCATCCATTTGTCGCAGCAAACCAACGATTTTGGCATAAACAGTTAAGCTTTTTCTCGGAACCCTTATCTTCCTCTTCTGAGCAAAAAGAGCGAGATGTTTAACGATCAGGGATCAATCGGATTTGGTATGATATGGGCCTCCACGGTGCTCACGCCCACCACCAGTTCATCGGCGATGGCGCGATTGGATTTGCCCTGGGCCACCAGTCGTGCCACCTCGCGCTCACGTGCGGTCAGCCCGCCAAAGTGCTGCTTGAGCGCGCGGTGTGGCGAAAGCGCTGGGGATGGCGGGGACGAAGTGGTGCCCGCTGGCACAAAGGATGAAGTCTCCTCCTCGTTCATCTGCTGGAACTTCGTTCCGGTCTGGGGTTCTTCTTTCGTTTCTAGAGCCTCTTCGATGGCCTGCTCCAGCGGCATCGCCCGTCCCTGGGCCCAGGCGGCTACAAATGTCGCTTCGTTTAATTGAGCCCGGATGCCCTCGACGGTGCGGTCGAATTCAATGCGACGCAGAGGTGGCAGCGAGATGTTGCTCGCCTCGCGCAACACCTCCACGGTCCCGAACAGGCACGCCGCCCGCTCCGGCTGGCCGAGCAAGCTGGCCAATGCCGCCACCTCTGCCAGGTCCTCGGCGATCCCATCTCTGTTGCCCTGTGTCTGATTGAGCACGAGGCTCTGCCCGTAGAGCGCTGCGGCCTGCGGATAGTCACCCACTCGCAGGGCAACGGTTCCCAGGTGAGCCAGCGCGTCGGCGATGAATTGCTCATCTTCCGTCTCCCGTGCGACTGCCAGGGCTTCCTCGAAGTAGGAGCGGGCACCGGCGTAGTCACCCTGCCTGAGAGCCGCCAAGCCCAGGGCATTCATCGGCAACGCCAGGCGCTGTCTGTCCCCGGTCATGCGGAACAGCGCCACGCTCTCTTCGAGAAGGGAGCGTGCGGCTACAGGGTCACCCAGCTCGACCGTAGCTTTGCCGAGGTGTGACAGCGCGAGCGCAACACCCCAGGCCTCCCCTATCTTCTGGAACAACCGCAGACCCTCTCCTGCCAGCTCTTGCGCGGCACTGAGGTTGCCTTGCAACAGTGCCACATGTCCCAGTATCGCCAGTGCGTTCGCCAGTTCTAGCCTGCCTGCTGGGTCCACCTCGCGACCAATCGATATGCTCTCCTCAAGCAGCCGTTGCGCCTCAGGGTAATCGCCATGGAAGAACGCCATCGCTCCTGCTACCAGCAGCGCCATTGCTCGCGCAGCCGTGCGTCTCCGAGCGCCTGGTTGCGCTAGCACCTGCTCAAGCCAGCTGCGCCCCTCACTTGAGTGATGGCGCCAGAGCCCAAAGAGCGCTCCCGCCAGCCGCAAGCCCATCACGGCCTCCAGGCTCTCCAGCGTCCACCGCAGTGCTGCCCGCAGGTTGTCGTACTCGACCTCGAGCCGTTTGCGCCAGGTGGTCGTCTCGGCACCCCGCATCTTCGGATAGGCCTCCTCGGCCATCGCCAGGAAGAAGGCTGCGTGCTGCCGCCGCATGGCTTCCTCCTCACCGCTTTCTGCGAGGCGTTCCAACGGGTACTCGCGAATGGTCTCCAGCATCAGCAGGCGTGGCTCGCCATCGGCCTGCGTCTCTTGCCGGAGCAAACTTTTGTCCACCAGTTGCGCGACTGCATCCAAAACATCTACTCCCAGGTCTCGATGTGTATTGCACACCGCCTCGGCTGCCTCGAATGTACAGCCTCCGACAAAGACCGCGAGCCGCCTGAACAGTGCCTTTTCGGCCTCGTCCAGCAGGTCATAACTCCAGGCGATGGTTCCGCGCAGCGTCTGCTGACGTGATGGCAGGTCCCGCGCCCCTCCGACCAGCAGCTTGAGCCGGTTCGTTAAGCGTGAAAGCAGTGCCTGGGGTGGAAAGAGCTTGATGCGCCCGGCCGCCAGTTCGATCGCCAGGGGCAGACCATCCAACTGGTGACACATCGCGGCGATGGCAGTAGCATTCTCCACAGTGAGGGCAAAGTCAGATTGCACCGCCTGCGCCCGCTCGATAAAGAGATGGACGGCCCCGTACTGTGTCAGACGGTCGAGCGGCGGTAGGTCCTGCAGATCTGGTAGCGAGAGGGGCGGCACCTCCAACTCGTGCTCGCCGGAGAGATGAAGCGAAGCCCAGCTGGTCACCAGCACCTTCAAAGCTGGTGCGCCCACCAGTAACTCAACGACGATCGGAGCGGCTGAGATGATCTGTTCGAAGTCGTCCAGCAAGAGCAACAGTTGCTTCTCCCGCAAGAGGTCTTGCAGGCCATCCAGCAGCGGTCGATTCCCCTGCTCCCGCACACAGAGCGCCTGAGCGATGGTTGAGACGAACAACCCCGGTTCGGTGATGGGCGCCAGAGAGACGAAGTGCACCCCGTCAGCGTAGTCGGAGCTTGCCGTTGATGCGACCTGCACAGCAAGGCGCGTTTTGCCGCAACCGCCCGGGCCGGTGAGGGTCAGCAAGCGTGTCATGGCGAGCAGCCGCCTGACCTCAGCGATCTCTCGTTCCCGCCCCACGAAGCTGGTGAGCTGAAGCGGCAAGTTGTGTGCTGTCACGCTGGAAGGCACCATCGGCTCCTCCCGTCTGACTAAAATCTGAATACGGTATCATCATTGTACCAAGAATTAGATCAATCGTCTACACGCGCACAGCTGAGATTTTTATGCAAAACTATGTCCTCGCGAGCCTGCGAAACCATCGGTTAGGTAACACTATTTTCAGCACAGGGATGGAAGCCTTTCATGGGGTCTTCAGCAGCATGAGGAGAGGGGTAACGGTTCAAACAAGTTTGTGCTCAATGGCATAACGGGTTGCGGCGCTGCGTGAGTTCACCTGATTCTTATTGAAGATAGAGCGCATATGCCCCTGCACGGTACGCGGAATGATCACAAGCCATTCAGCCACCTTGGGATCGGTCAAGCCCTGGGCTACTAGGCGCAGTACCTCAACTTCGCGTCCGGTCAACTCATCCGGGTAGGCCAGTTGTGGTGATGGTGTCGGGTATACCGGAGGAGATTGCTTCTCTGGAGTCAGTGGCTTCTGGTACGCAAGAGTTTGTTCCAGCGTGAAACTGCGTCCCTCGACTCATGCAGCGGTAAACGCTTTCTCACCCAGTTGTGCACGAATAGTGGCTATGATGCGTTCATTGAAGGCGCGATCCATTAGCGGTACGGCAACACCGGTGGACACACGTAGCGTTTCTGCTGCACCCAAAAGCCTTGCAGCGCTTCTCGCCTCCCCTGTACTCCGTATATCCCTGCCAGTCCCTCTAGCGCGTCAGCAATTCCTTCTTTTTCTCCTGATTCCTGGTGCAGCGCCCGGCTCTCTTGGTAACAGGCAGCCGCTCCTGTTACTTGCTCTGAGAGAATGCTACACGCCCGAACATGACGAGGGTATGGACGCTTCCTCCTTTATCGCCCACCTTCTGTCGCAGTGCCAGGCTTTCTTCACACAGCCTGGTCACCTGCTCATGCTCTCCCTGTTCCAGACGCATCATGCCCAGATTGGTGAGGACTGCAGCGATGCCCCATAGATCGCCAATGTCCCTGAACAGAGCTACGCTCTCTTCACAGAGTATCCTGGACCGTTCGTGGTTGCCCTGATAGAAGACCGTGAGGCCTAAACTGGAAAGAACGATTGCAGTCCATTGCTTCTCCCAACCTCGAGCAACAGTAGAAGACTTTCTTCATAGCGGGTGGTTGCCTGTTCGTAGTCACCCTGTCTCAGCGCTCCGTTGCCAAGGATAGACAGAGTAGAGGCAATCCCTTTCTTATCACTCATTGTCCTCCACACGTCCAAACTCTGCTCGATCAAATATTTTGTCCCCATAGAGTCACCCTAATGGCCCGTGATACTAGCGGTTACCCAAAGCACCTTTGCACGCAGCGCTGTGCGACCTGGGAGTTGCACCAGTGTACGATCCAACCACTGACGTCCCTCGCTCAAATAACCATGGAATAACCAGAAGGACCAGAGAGAGGCACCTATCCTGGCGGCTGCTTCCCCCTCGTTCCGTTCAAGCAACCAGCGCAGTGCAGCTCGCAGGTTATCATGCTCCGCCTCTAAACAATCCAGCTATGCTGCCTGGTGACTCCTGATGAGTTCCTGCTCTGCCCGCTCTGCACATCTCAGGTACCAATCTCGGTGGCGTCTGCGCAAGCTCACCGTTTCTCCCATTGCTTCCAGCTTAACCCGGCCGAACTGTTGAATGAGCTCAAGGAGCCAGTAGCGCACTTCGCCGCTCCGCTCCTGCATGTATACCAGTGACTGATCTATCAAGTGCGAGAGTAGTTCAAGGATATGTTCCTTTTGATCCCCTCACCGGTACAAATGACCACTGCTGCCTCCAGTGTACAACCACCGGCAAAGATACAAAGCCGACGGAAGGAAGTTCGCTCCTGTTCCGAGAGCAGGCTATAGCTCCAATCCATTGTCGCCTGTATGGTTTGCTGTCGAGGTAATGCTGTTCGGTTGCCGCCAGTTAACAGTCGACAGGCATCATTCAGCCATGCAGCGATTTGATCTACCCAGAGGACTTTCACCCGTTTCGCTGCCAGCTCGATGGCGAGCCTCAGTCCCCCCAGGCGGGCACCGATCTCTGCAACGGCACGCTCATTGGCCGGGGCGATGTGGAAGTCGGGCAAGCTTCCCTGTGCCCGCTCGAGAAACAGCCCCACGCTTGCATCCCAGGGGAGGGCCTCGTTATCGGCAGGATGCCTCAGGACTGGGAGGGCTAACGGCGCGACCGGGTACTCCTGCTCACCATGTACGCGTAGAATAGCATGACTGGTTGCAATGATCTTGAGTTGAGGGCAGTTCACTATCACCTCCACAAGCAGCGGTACGGTTGCAACCACCTGCTCATAATTGTCAAGAACGAGCAGCATATGCTGCTTGTGGAGGTGCGCGTGCAGTCACATTTGCAATGACCGATCTCTGGTTTCTCTGAGACCGAGCGTTTGAGCGATCGTCGGTTGAACGAGTTCAGGATCGCTGATCAGAGCCATGGAGACGAAGCAAACGCCATCAGCAAAGTCGTGGAGTAATTCGGTCACCACTTGCACAGCGAGGCGGGTTTTGCCGAGGCCACCCGCGCAAATGAGCGTCAGCAGGCGTATGTCTGACCCCGCAGGAGCATCGAGACTGCTTGTATGTCAAGCTCACGTCCAATGAGTGGCGGGAGGAGCATGGGCAGGCGGTGTGTGAAGGCCTGCTCAGAACCAACAGTCCGTTGGGCAGAAAGCGTGCTCTGATCGTGTTGCATGGAGTCCGCTCTCCACAGTCCCTGTTTGCAAAGGACGAGAAGATGATACGTGCCATTCTCAGAAATGCAACGGTTAGCTCATCGCTTCCATGATACTCTACAATTCGCTGTTCTGTTCATTGTGATGCTGGCATGCTTCCCATAGCCTCTGCTGGCCTTCTCGGGGCCCAAAAAACGACGTCTAATGCTAAAAAACACACCTCATAATTCAGCTCGTCATCATAAGTGCTGAACTGAAGCAACCCTTGCTCCCCATAATGTACTGTTCTCGGCCCTCTCCCTTTTCCACTTGCTCGGAGCATTTCAACTTAAGCCACATCGGTTGAAAGCCCATGTGGCTTAGGCTAAGGCCTCTTGAGGAGATGCATTCTCATAACCAAAAAGGGAGAGTTCCTTCCATCTCTTTCGGTTTGATCCCTTTTAAAGCCAGGTATGCGATTTCGTCACTGTAATGAATCGTGATTGGCAAACGAGGAGGTCGCAGGGAGCCATAATGCAACAACGTGAGCGCAAGCACAGAGTGAATGGCTTCCTCAATCCTGAAGGGAGCTTCGGTACGAATGTGGAGGGGAGATGGCGTGGCATTTGCAAAAGGAGGGAGCGAAGATACGAGAAAGGCTTCATGATCGTTTAGCCTGAGCGCGCTCCCTTTGAGAGGGAGTTGTGCTCCTTGGGTCTGAGTATTTAACCCATAGAGTCGCGGTGCTCCTGTTTTGAGCAACTCGACTAAATGGAATTCTGCTTGGAGGCGCTTTCCCCAATCTTTGAGCACCTGTTTCTCATCTCCGCGAAACAGTCCATCCCGATGCACAAGGACCCTTTTTCCAGCAAAGACCGACTGCGGAAAGAGTACTTGTAGCACATAACTCGGGATGGTTTCCCCTTCTAAGGGAGCGTCAAAAAGAGCATACTGCAGAAATTCGCCGTTTCTTTGATAGACCCGCGCAATAGCTGTCGCATTGACACTCCCTGACAAGCGCTCTTTCTTGCGCCGAGCAATATCAATCCCAACAATAATATCAGCGTAGGGCAATGGCTCCGCCAGGACAAAAGGAATATTTCCTATCTTACTGAGCACGCCAAGAGCGATATTTGCTAGCGCAAATTGATTGTTCATCGTAGATTGAGTCACGACTTGACTTGGTATACCCATTCCTATGGTGAGCGATTTAAAGTGATGGTAAGGTCCCCAAGCGCTCTCGTTCTCTCCTTCATCCTCCCCTCCGTCGGGAAAAAGCGCGAGTTGAACATGTGGAGCACTTGTCTGCAGCCGATGTACTGCCTTTTCGAGTTCATCGCGTGAAGTCCCTCTGACTGACTCAACCTGAGAGATGGTACTGGCAAACTGAAGTGCTCTCAACTCTTCTTGTAAATGGGGGAGGAACTGATCCACCAAAGGACTGCGAATCGCGTTCAACACAGCAATACGTACAGGTGTCCCCATTTGGAATGCATCACTCCGCTTGTAAAAACCATACCGGCGTAAGTTCGCTTGTAGCGTTTTTTCTCCGCTGACGCGAATTCCACCACCCAGTAGTAAATTGGGGGTGAAGTTGACATCAGTTGCACCGAGAAACAATGTAGAGGAGTTGTTCGCGCGGTAAGGAGTCCCGACTACTTTTCTACCCGTGAAGATACGTCCGATTCTCACGAGAATACTTAAACGGTCCTGGGGTGAGAGACGCAAAGCACTTGTCGCTTGTTTAGCATCGATGCCAAATCTGGCATAGGTTGCTGTATTCACTACAATGCCCAGTGCGCTTGCAACGAAATCATACTCATTGCGTCCCATACGCACGTGTACGACCGGTTCCTGGTCTGAAGCCCGCTGGATGATCGCCTTCGATTCTTCTCGCTGTGTGAGCGCCAATAATCGTTCCCGGTGCTCTCCCACGTTTCCGGTTATCCCGACGATCTCTCCCTTCGAACCTGAAAGCTTATCTGCCACCACAAGCCCAATGAGTTGCTCGGGCGGAGCTACCTGCCGAGCATAGGTTTTCAGGTCTTGACTCGCCAAGAGACGAGAGATGACAGAAATGGAAATGGCGGGGTGCTCGTGGAGCCTTTCACTGGTAGGTTTTTCATCAAGCGGCCTCCTGAGCCAGATGAGCCTTGGACTTCGTGTTCTTCTTCTTGGGAACCGAGGGCTTGGTTGGCCACAGTTCGCATCCACTTCACCTCCCACGCTCACTGCCCACAACGTTGCGACTGCAATCGCTAACCACAAGCGTTCAGCCCGCTGGGGATCGACCATCTTGGTCTGATGCCAGCCCCAGCCTCCCCGCTTGGTATCTTTAAACCCGCCTTCGATCCAACTGCGCATGCCGTACCAGACGGCGGTGGCCTGTGCTGGTGCCAAATCGGTCACGATCAACCACACCTCCTCATAGCCCTCATCCCAGCGTGCCAGGAGCGTACACTGCAAGCGGCTGGTCTCCTGGGAGAAGCAGTCCACCTTGCCACACCAGGCGCTGCCCACGGTGGGTGCAGCGGTGGCCAGACTGCGAAACTTCCCCTCCCCTTTGGCACGGAAATTCCCCTGCTTGTTGATGCGCATGAACGGGTGCCAGCGCAGTCCCACGATCTTGGCATACAGCCAGGGTGCGTACAAGCCTCGATCACTCATCACGATCACCGTCCAGTGCTCCGGCACACAGCCCGCCAGGTGCTGCAGCAGGTCCAGCCAATACGGTTGCCAGGCGCCCTTTTGCTCCGCCCCCACCACTTTCCAGGCCACTGGAATGGCACAGCCCCGATACACCACGCTGATGCAGAGCACCGTGAAGCGTTTCTTGAGCGTCGTTGCATCCAAGGCCAGCGCCAGTCGCGGTTGATCGGCGGGCCACCAGGCCAGGATCCACTGCAGTAACGGTCCAAAACAACTGCTCACGTCCAGGTCGCG
>WNFI01095080.1_pt1 | contig 14472 bp, 11 predicted proteins | sample 5400471 | NCBI WGS metagenome assembly WNFI01 (sample SAMN13153348, study PRJNA577476) | soil metagenome | isolation source: 100 cm saprolite on Douglas fir-dominated hillslope | place: USA:California | collected 2013-09-17
TATTTTCGTCACCAAAGGGGTACGTAACGCTTTAGACGATTGGGCAAGTGAATCCGTGAGGCGGAGGTTGTCATCCAGTGTCCCTACTTTACGCCGCAGGGAAAACAAGTCCGAGATCAGAGCAAGAACGCCGGCAGGCCCTGCCCGGTGCTCCTGGGAAGCCAAAGTCACGGTGGACGAACTGCCGGAAGATGAATTGGCCGCTGTTCCCGGCTCCTTCCCTGTTTCTGCCACTGCGGGAACGGTTCGCGCCAACTCCTCGATCTGTGCGTGCAGAGTCCCAGCGCCTAGACCGCTAGCGCTCCCAGTGCTGATCTGCAACATGCTGCGCATGGCGTCGCGCCGTGCCTGAAAGAGCTCCAATTCACTTTCTGTCTCCGCAATCGTCGCCTGCAAAGTGCGGCGCCTGCTTCCAGTGGCGCTGTCCAGCCGCTGACGCATCCCGTCCAGCTCCTGCTGCGACTGCTTTACCTGCTGGTCAGCCTTGGCCGCCATCTCTGTCAGTCTCTGATACTGCACTGAGATGGAAGGCGCTAAATTCGGAGAAACGGAACTTCCCAGGCTCGAGAGTGCCTGCGCCCGTGCCCGTGCAAAGTCAAAAGAAAGCCGCACTACTTGATCGGCAACCTGGCGATTGTCATTCAGAAACAGAATGTCACTGCTCTCGCTGACCAGCTGCTGTTGGGTGGTCAATTGCCGATACCAGACAACCGTCTGGTTCAGGAACGGGACAAGCTCCTCTCCCGACTCGGATGAGGCTTCACTTGCTGTCTGCGGGAGGGCGGACGCCAATGGCATCATAGTAATAATGATGATGGCGACCACGAGGAAAAAAGAGCGTAGTGGCCCGGCGCTGCTGGTGTGATTTATCGTCATTATTGTGTCTGAAAAGCCTTCTTGAACGAGTTGATTTTCCAGCACTAACCTGCCTTTCTCTTGCAGAGTTTTTGGACCCTGAGGTGCCTCCTGCCCATTTTCGTCTCATGGCAGGAGGCCTTGACTCAAGAGATCAATGGTGATCGTGATCATGATCATCCCAATCATGGTCATGATGCCAGCGGTTCTCGTGCACCTCCCACCATTGCTTGCGCTCTCGCCAGCAGCGTTCACGCGCCTCATGCAGTTTATTGCGCCAATGACTTGCCTGGCGGCTGGTGTATCCGTGATGCTCGATGGCTTCGTGTAGCTTGTGATCCGCATGTGCAACCCGTCGCCGGCAACCGTCATCATCGGCGGTCGCGCGGGGTGTGCCCACAAACAAGAGCACGGCAGCCAATGTAGCTGCAGATGCTGTCTTCTTTCCGAAGGCTATTACTTTCGTGAGGTTTAGTATTTGCATCCGCATCCTCCTTGCAGCTTAAGCTTGACCTTAGAATCGAGCATGGGGGTTACCACTGAGGTCACTGGAAATCGACTCGTGGAAGACCGTCTAACAATCCAGAACCCAAATCAGTGATATCAATCCATGTCGTTGCATGCCAGCTCCTTTCACTGTCGTTATGCATTGATGACAAGTCTCGAGCTTTGTTTTATTGTGGGCCGCCCTCTAGAAGCGACACGTCCCGCGATGGCTTGGGCGTCGAGAGGTAGCCGGTCACTTGGTTTTTGACTGTTGTTAACACCACGACTTCATATAGTTGGTGATCCTTGCCGCTATAGAACTGCAGCGGTTCCTCTGTGTTGCGGTCTTTCTTCTCAACCATCCTGTCATCGGCCTGGACGTTGAGCGTGAAGCGGCTCTTCTTCGGATCCACATTCTTCAACTGCAGGCTGACGGTGGAAACCCGTGTGGGCGGCTTGCCCTTGAGCAAGGTGAAATCGTAGTAGGTGCGGTCGCCCTTGTGCTTCAGAATTTCCAGTTCATCGCGGCTGTGAGCAATTAGTCCGCTCTGCACGCCCAGGTCTCCGATGGTGCTCTCCAGCCGGGCGTTGGTGGCGTCCAGGCGGGTCTTTGTGGTGGCCACCTCGGTCTTGGTGACGTCCACATCGCTCTTGACGCCGGAGACTTCGGTGTTGACTTCACTGATAGCCTGCTTCTGCTCTTCGCTCAGCCGCGATACAGCAGCGTGTTGCGACTGTTGTAGGGCAGCAGTTTTTTTTGCCAGCTCCTCCTGCGTCATTCCCACCCGCGAGGCAAGTGCATCCGACGTGGCCGTCAAGTTGGACTCCAGAGCGGTAATGCGCTCGCCGGTGTTTTGCTGAACATAAGCTTGTTTCTGTTCCATTGCGCTGATCTTGCCTCGCATATCCAGAAGCAGATAGCCGGAAACCAGTACGTAGACAAAGGCAATTCCCAAGGTGATGATTTTGCCCATCCTGCCGTTACCGGCAGGAGAAGACGTTGATGTGTTCGGTACCGCATTCTTTTCGTCCGGTAGTCCATTCTTTTCGTCGGTCATATAGCTCTACCTCCTGGATATTTGTTTGAGGTCCGACCCCAGATTCTCTTTCCATCCAAAAGTGTCGTTCGGCCTCGAGAATGCCGGGTTGGCCTCGGAGTACGTCATCCGAAAAAATAAAATCAACAACATTAATTGTGGCGTTGTTGCTGCAGACGAAGGGGTTGCTGCAATTGATACAGCACCTGCTGTGCCAAACCAGCAAACCGTGCATTAGCAATAATTTAGGAGCACATTCCGATTGTTGGCGGGTTTATGGAGTGAGTTTTCCCTGATTCCCCGAGAGTTCCAGCGTGTAATTTTTTCCTCTCTTTGATTCTTTGGGATGCAACTTGCATGGTCAGTTGCTTGAAGTGGGTGGTGCAGCCTTCAGTGCAGGGGCTGCCTTCAGGTTGTCGAGCTCCAACAGGGTCGTCTTCCAGCGGTCCGTCGATTTCTTGGTCGCAAAGGGTGCGTTGAGATCAGAGTAATAGCTCGTGACGTTCTCTTTCAGCTCCGGCGTCAGCAAATCGAAGCTCCGCAGCGACAAACGGTGGAGAAGCTGCGCGTAGGCGGCATCAGTCAGCTTGTACTCCCCCGGCCGCGTAGGCTTGCCGGTATCGCAATCGCGATTGATTAAACGGATTGGGCCTATGCGCAGTCTGTCAACAAGCGTTTGGTACTGGTCGGTTGTGCTAACAATGCTCTTGATGAACTCGGCCTCGGTTGCAGTGGTGGGGATCTTGAAATCCAGGGCCTTAAACGGCCCTACCTTGGGTACGATGCGGAACAGAAAAGCCAATATCCTTGCGCCTGGCCCTGGCTTTTTGTAATCCACTCCCCACTCCCTTTCATATTCAGTTCTAGAAAGCCGGTATAGAAACTTCTTCTCAGAAAAGTTCGGCGTGTCCCGCACTATGTCAACCCGCTTGCTCAGCAGGGCCACGCGAGTCATCTCTGGAATTATTTTGCTGACCGACCGGCGATACGTCCCAATGGCCATATCCAGGCTGCCGAAAACGTCTTTCAGTTCGATTCCGTAGGTTTTCCGAAATGCGCGCTCCAGCAGCGGTTTCGCGACTTTGAAGCCGATAAAATCATGGTAAGCGTCAGAGGGGTAGCGATGCTTCGCCACTTCGACCACATCGAAGCCGAACTCCGTTTTGACATGGGCCTTGGGATCCTCGCCATACGTTACCTGATCGCCATATTTGGCGCGAAGTTTGGGATACTCCACCGCTACCGCGTGATTCACAGTGGGGTGTCCGGCATTGTCGGCCACATAGTGAGAGAGAGCGCCCAAAGCAAACGCATACTCGTTGATGTCAGCAGCATCGTGAAGCAGTGCACTCACGAAGTCCCCACTGCGGACGTAATGGACGAGGTTGCTAAATTCCTTGTTGCCTAACGGATAATAGCCCATATCCTGAATCACAGAACCGCCGTAAGCATAGGCATGAGCCTCCCGCAGCTGATCGTCGGTCGCATCGGGGAAACGCTTCAGGAGCAATTTCTTGATATGGTCCGCCCAGAGCAGGTCAATGATTTCTTCGTGGGTCAGGACCGAGTAGCCGATGGACGTTTGTGCTAAAGACAGCACAAGGCACAGTACCAACCCAGCGCGAAACGACTCCCGCTTTCCACTTAACAAGCAACTCGCTGATGGGTTCGGACGGTTGTTGAGGCACGCACCCACACGCTGGACTGGCGAATTTCCATAAACGATAGCCTTCCTCAGGGGCCAAATCAAGGCGCCGGAACCCATGGAATAAGGTCTGACCACACTGGGAGCACCGGTTTCTTGGTGGTCTGGCAAGAATTTCTTGAGCGGATTTACCCTGGCTTTTCGCCTTTATCAATAGAGGCATAAAAGCAGGACCGCGGATCGGATGGAGGGCTACTCTTGGAATCCATACCATTACGGGAAGTTGCGGGATTCCCAGGTTCTCTGCGGCCAAAAACTAATTTCTGTGAGGCCCTCCTAATGCGCCACTCCGTCGCCCGCACCCTGAAGATGGTGTTGTTTCTCTTTACTTTTCTTTTGCCGGTTTCTTTTTTCGGCCAAAGCCAGAACCCACAGCCCAATGACTCCACTGCGAACGCACCCCAGCGCGAAGCCAGTCCCGCTGCCAATGCTGGCAAGCAGGAAAAGAACGCTGAGGGCGCGGCCAGCGCGAAAACTGGATTGCAATGCCAAATGGAAAGATGCGAGCTCAAATCACGAGAAGAAACGGGAACAAAATGAAAATGACAACGAAATGGATCTTTTCAGCACGACAGCTTTTGCCTGTTCTGGTGATGAGCGGGATGATGCTCTTGGACGGTCGTCTCAGCTTTGCTCAAGCTGCTCCGGAAGCTGTGCGAACCGTGGTTGGCAACGATAGCAGTCCAGTCTCTCACACTGCGCTTGAAAAGATAGTTTCAGTCCCGGGCGCGACCCAAGCTGGCAGCCAGGAGCCTGGCGTTCAGCAACCTGGCCAAAGTGACGAGCCGCAGTTGATCCAGCAACGGTTGGCCGTAGTCGAAGAAGAGGCGCACCACGATGTCTCGCTGCCCCTGCTGCTGCTGCCGCCTGCTCCCCGGCAAACAGGTCAGCGAGTGCACACCGTGAAACCCATTCCGCGCCCCTCCAACAACGGCGGTGCCGCCAACAGTTCCGCCATAGACCCGCTGGTGCAGCAGAGCATCGCCACGATTCTTGCGCCTGCAACCCTGGTCAATTTTGACGGCATCGGAAATGGTTTCACCGGTCCGGAGGGCACGTTCTCCGTTAGCTCCGCCCCTTCCGATCCCAATGGCGATGTGGGCCCGAATCATTATGTTCAGGTCGTGAATACCGATTTTGCCGTCTTCAACAAGAGCGGCGTCGCAATCTTCGGTCCGGTTGCCACGAACACGCTGTGGAGCGGATTTGGTGGCGGCTGCCAGAACAACAACGACGGTGACGCCGTCGTCCTGTACGATCCCATCGCTGACCGCTGGGTGATTTCCCAGTTCTCCGTCTCGACTCTACCCTATCTACAATGCGTCGCTGTTTCACAAACGCCCGATCCGACGGGCGCGTACTCCCGCTATTCGTTCTCGTACGGTAATACCGATTTCCCGGACTACCCCAAGATGGGTGTTTGGCCAGACGCCTATTACATAACCTTCAACATCTTTGCTGGCGGCATGACGTTCTCCGGCGCCAAGGCCTGCGCCTACGACCGCGCGAAGATGCTGGCGGGCCTGGCGGCGACGCAGCAGTGCTTTAACACCGGCCCAAGTTTTGGCGGCGTGTTACCCGCCGATCTGGACGGCACGCGGCAGCCGCCCGCCGGTGCGCCGAATCCCCTCGTCGCCCTGGGCGCCAACCCCAACGAACTTGCGATCTGGAAGTTCCATGTTGATTGGACCACCCCGGCGAACTCGACTTTTACCGGCCCGACGACGCTCACTACTGCGGCATTCATTGAAGCCTGCGGCGGCGGGACCTGCATCCCGCAGTCAGGCACCACGCAGCAGCTCGATTCGCTTGCCGACCGCCTGATGTTCCGGCTTGCCTATCGTAACTTCGGCGATCACGAATCCTTGGTTGCCAACCACAGCGTCGTCGCGGGATCCAGCACCGGCGTACGCTGGTACGAGCTGCACCTCGACTCGTCGGGCAACCCCTCCATCTTCCAGCAGGGCACATACGCGCCCGACTCCAATTTCCGCTGGATGGGCAGCATCGCCCAGGACCAGCAGGGGAACATGGCGCTGGGCTTCAGCGTATCCGGCTTCAACCTGCACCCGGAGATTCATTACACCGGCCGCCTCGCGGGCGACCTTCCGGGGCAAATGACGCAGGGCGAGGGCACGATCATAGATGGCTCTGGCTCGCAAACAGGCTCGGGCCTTGCACGATGGGGTGATTACAGCATGATGGCGGTGGATCCGAGTGACGATTGCACCTTCTGGTACACGAACCAATACATCCCGGCGAATGGCGAGTTCAACTGGAAGACGCACGTGGGATCGTTCAAGTTCTCCGGCTGCGGCGCTCCTTTCACTGACGACTTCTCGATCTCCGCCAGCCCGGCGAGTTTGAGCCTTCCGCGAGGCACGTCTGGCGCCAGCACGATCTCAACGGCGGTGACATTGGGGAACGCACAGTCGGTCAGCTACAGTGTCTCGGGCGTGCCCTCCGGCGCAACCGCCACGTTCAGCCCGGCGTCAGTAACTGCCGGCAGTAGCTCGACGCTCACCGTGAACACGGGCACAGCGGCGCCCGGCGCCTACCTGCTCTCCGTGAAGGGCACGGGCACTTCTTCGGCGATGCACTCCACTTCGGTGCAGGTGATCGTTGCGGGCCCCACTACCACCAGTCTTGTTGTCAACATGAATCCCGTTCTCCGCAGACAGTTTGTAATTTTTACCGCACAAGTTGTGGGGAGCCCGGTCCCGACCGGTACTGTGAGCTTTTTGGATGGAACAAAAGTGATCGGCACAAACACGCTGGATTCCACAGGAGTCGCCCGCCTGTCCACATTTTTTACCACTATTGGAATCCACACCATTACGGCCAGCTACGCTGGGGACAGATGGAATGTACCCAGTATTTCCCCGCCGCTAGAGGAAGAGATCGATATACGCATCGACACACCCTTCTGAAACCGTTGTTTCCGGGGTCGTCATGGTTGGAGTCATCCTCGCAATCACTGGCGGCCCAGGCGTAACCCGTGATTTGCCGCGCCTTGCCGCGCACGTCCGTGCGTGCCCGCAGGCAGAGCGCGAGGAAACACTCGCCGAAGGGCTGGCGACCCTGAAGATGGTCGTGGATCAGCGCTCAGCGCGTGGAGACGAGCGCTAGGTCACTCCCCTTGCGTGGAAATATCAAGATCGTCGCTCCGTTTCCCGCGGATTGGAAGCACAATGCCCGCGCGCCGACCCGGATTAACACTTGTAGACGATCTGTACGCTCGTAGAGAATGGACTTAAAGGGGTCTTGCATATTCTGCCTGTAAGATGTCCAATATTGACCCGGTGAGGAAACTTGCTAATGCAGAGCGCTTGGTTGGATCGCTACCTGCTGCGAACAATCCATAAGATTGCTGGTTCTGCTCAGATTCGCCTCGAGCTCGGACCTCCCGCAGAATTAGGACCGTCGTCCGCGATTCCAGTCATTCGCCTCAAGGACCGGCAGACGCTGCTTGCTCTATTGCTCAACCCAGAGATGAACTTTGGGGATTTGTACAGCAATGGTCAGATTGAAATAGATGGCGATCTGGTTCGTCTGCTCGAGGCTATTTATCAAATGCCGCAGGTAATGGCGGCTAAAATGGTGTCCCGCTGGGTCGGTTGGATTCAGTCGAATACCCTGCGCGCCGCACGCGAGAACATTCGTCACCATTACGACATCTCGGCGGACTTCTACCGGCTTTGGCTTGATCCGCAACTCGTCTACACGTGCGCCTATTTCCCCCGCGAAAATGCCAGACTGGAAGAAGCGCAGATGGCAAAACTGGACTTGGTATGCCGCAAGCTCTGGCTGCGGCCGGGCGAGACCGTGGTCGAAGCCGGATGCGGGTGGGGCGCGCTGGCGATTCACATGGCCAAATATTATGGAGTTCGCGTGAAAGCATTCAATATTTCTCACGAGCAGATCATGTTTGCCAGGGAACGAGCCCAACGAGAAGGGCTGGGCTCCAGGGTCGAGTTTATTGAAGATGATTTCCGCAACATCGCCGGCACGTTCGACGCGTTCGTATCGCTTGGCATGCTGGAACACATTGGGCGCCAGCACTATGCTCAACTAGGCCGCGTGATTCACCGGACCATCGGCAACCGTGGTCGCGGGCTGCTGCATTTTATCGGGAGAAATCGTCCTCAGTCTTTCAGTGCCTGGATACGCAAGCGTATTTTCCCGGGCGCTTACGTGCCAAGCCTTCGCGAAGCGATCAACGTCATCGAGCCGCAGGACTTCAGCGTGATCGATATCGAGAACCTTCGCTCTCATTACGCCAAGACGATTGAATGCTGGCTGGGCAGGTTTGAGCAGTCCTATGATGACGTGGTGGACCACTTCGGGCGCGATTTTGCACGAATGTGGCGTTTGTATCTCGCGGGCTCAATTGCGGCGTTTCGAGTCGGGACTCTACAACTGTTTCAACTCGTCTTTGCTGGCCGCAACTGCGATTCTCTGCCCTGGACTCGAGACCGCTTGAATCAGAACACAACCAACCAGACTGGACAGGACGCAGAATGTATTCATGCGATGTCCTGATCGCGGGCGGCGGGCCTGCAGGATCGTCATGCGCCTGGGCGCTTCGTTCCTCAGGATTGCATGTTGTCATCCTCGACAAGTCGGTCTTCCCACGCGACAAAGTGTGTGGGGGTTGGATCACGCCCTTCGTTCTTCAGACGCTCGAAATCTTGCCTAAAGATTATGCAACCTGGCGCACCTTTCAGCCGATCACCGGCTTCCGCGTAAGTTGCATGGGGCAGCGAGAGGTTGACGTTAGGTACGATCGAATCGTCAGCTATGGCATCCGACGATGTGAGTTTGACGAGTACCTGCTCAGGCGCTCAGGAGCGCACATTCAGGAAGGCGTTCCCATCGTCAGCGTTGAGCGCGACGGCGATTTCTGGATCATCAACGGCGAGATCAAGACGCGCTTACTGATTGGCGCGGGAGGCCATTTTTGTCCGGTGTCTCGATTGATAGGCAACACCAGCGCAGCAGAGCCGGTCATAGCTCAGGAGATTGAATTCGCGATGGACAGCCAACAGGCGGCCTCATGCAATATAGCGCCAGAGGTGCCTGAGCTTTATTTTTGCCGGGACCTCCAAGGTTACGGCTGGTGTTTTCGCAAAGGCAATTTCCTCAACATCGGCCTCGGCCGCCTGGACCAGCATTCTCTTCCCCAGCACGTCAGCCGATTTCTTGAGTTTCTGCGAGCAAATGGAAAGGTGACATTTGATCTTCCGAAGCGGCTGTCCGGGCACGCCTATATGCTGTTTGGCTACTCTCGCCGGAAATTGTTGGATGATTCGGTCATGCTGATTGGCGATTCAGCGGGCTTGGCATATGCACAAAGCGGCGAGGGTATTCGACCGGCGGTTGAGTCGGGGCTCCTTGCAGCCAAAGTCATCACCTCGGCCGAGATCCTTGCAAGCCATATTCCCCGCAACCTGCGCAACCGTGTAGCTCGACTGTTGCTGAGCAAGAAATGGTTTTGCCGCCGCGTCGTGGTTGATAACTGGTTTCTTCACGCACAAGATCCTGCCTTGATCAGTGTTTGAGCCGCCTCCCAGTTGCAGAGGCTTTGCGATGATGCGCAATTCCTTGTAAGCTACTTCCTTCTCACATGCCGGTCTCGCTGGCCAACTCGGGCGTGGTGTACGCGGCACTGAAAAAGTGCGGCATCGGGCTGGTTTCCGCGCTGCCAGAGACCTGGCTGGTACACCTGATTCGCATGGCCGAAGACGATCCTCAGATGATCCTGGTGCGGCTGGCCAAGGAAGAGGAAGGTGTGGGCGTATCCGCCGGCGCGCATTTTGCAGGCGTGAAATCGGCCATGCTGATGCAGAACCACGGCTTCCTGGCCAGCATCAACGGCATTGTTTCCTTCGCGCTGCTCTACCGCATCCCGCTGCTCATGGTCATCAGCTATCGCGGTCATTTCGGCGAGCGTGATCCCTGGCAGACGCAGGGCGGCAGCGCTACCGAGCCGCTGCTGCGGGCACTGGGAATTCCTTACGCGTTTCTCGACGATCCAGCGAAGGTTGAAAAACGCATTGCCGAAGCGCAAACCCTGGCTCATAGCAGTCTGCACCCCGCTGCGCTGTTGCTAACGCGCGAACTCATGTGGGAGGAGCCTGCATGATGCAACGGCTGGAGTGTCTGCGTTCCATCTACGACCGGCTGCAAGATTGCCTGGTGGTGACCATCATGGGCGCCGTGGCTGCGGAACTGCAATCGCTGGGACACCGACCAAACTTTTTTTATCTGCAGCACGCCATGGGACTGGCTTCTTCCACCGGCCTCGGCCTCGCGCTCTGTCTGCCCGAGCAGAAAGTTGTGGTCTTTGATGGCGATGGTTCTGTCCTGATGAATCTTGGCGGCTTTACTACGCTGGCGCGCTACCGTCCGAAGAACCTGGTGCACGTGGTCTTTGACAACGAAAGCCTGCTCTCCGTCGGCGGATTTCCCACGGCAACTTCCACCGGCAGCGACCTGGAAGGGATTGCCCGCGCCGCCGGCGTTCCACGAGCGGAGACGGTCCGCTCCATCGAGGAATTCACGCGGGCCTTCGATCAGGCAATGAAAAGCCAAGAGCTGGCTTCCATCATTACCAAGGTCGAAGCGATTGGGCCAAAAGGATACGTGACCGAGCTGTCGCTGCTGGAAAACCGGTTCCAGTTCAAACGGCATATTGAAGAACTCACCGCGGAGACGCGGAGGCGTGGAGAGCCAGGGAAGTGAGTGTTCCGCTGTTCTAGCTTCATCGACTGACCACAGGCGGAGTAAACTGACTAGATTTTCTGACATCGATCTTGTTCTCCGCGTCTCCGCGCCTCTGCGGTGAAAGGAGTGTTCATGGCCAACGCCCTCGCCGAACTCATCTCCCAACTCAACAGCGGCTCGTTGCGCGTGGTCGATCTGACCCAGCCGCTCAGCCCGCAGACTCCGTTGCTGCCGCTGCCGCCGCAGTGGCCCAACACGCCGCAGTTCCGCATCTGGGAGATTTCGCGTTATGACGAGCGTGGTCCGGCCTGGTACTGGAACGGCTTTGAGACCGGCGAGCATACCGGCACGCACTTTGACGCGCCTATCCATTGGGTGAGCGGCAAAGACCTGCCCGAGAACAGCGTGGACAAAATCAGTCCCAAGAAGTTTGTTGGCCCGGCCTGCGTGATCGACGTGACCGCCGACGTCGCCAAGGACCCCGACTTCCTGCTGACGGTGGATCGGGTTACGCAATGGGAAGGGAAGCACGGTCGCATTCCCGCCGGGGCCTGGATGCTGTTGCGCACAGGATGGTCCAAGCGCACCGACCCGGAGCAGTACATCAATCTCGGGAAAGACGGCCCGCACACTCCGGGGTTCGTGAAGGAATGTTCTGACTTCCTGGCCAAGCAGCGCGATGTGCTGGGCGTGGGCGTGGAGACGGTGGGCACGGACGCGGGCCGCGCCGCCACTTTCGATCCGCCTTTTCCCAATCACTACATCATGCATGGCAGCGGCAAATTCGGCCTGGCTGGGCTGTGCAACCTGGACCAGTTGCCGCCCGCGGGCGCCGTGGTGATCGCCGCGCCGCTGAAAATTGTGAACGGCTCGGGAAGTCCGTTGCGGGTGATTGCGATTACGCCGTAACCACCGACCACAAGATTGTTGCTGCCGTAGCAGCTTGGAGACGGTTTGTATTTCAATCATCAGCCGTCCTGCTGTTTTCAAATCAATACTGCCATTGAGAATCGCCTGCATTATGGCGCTGATGGTGCGCTGCACTGAGTTGAAATCTCCCAATCCCAAGCCGGGACGGGACAGCAACTCGCGCCGCTGCTGCACCCGCCGTTCTTCCGTAGCTGCTTGTTCAGCATGCTTATGGCAGATGGGTTCGCCTTTCACCGCCGGGGCTTTGCACTGCTGACCGTTTTTGCGAAACTGCTGGCAGCGCCGGTAGTAGGCGTAGCGGGCCTGCGGTATCGGCTGCTCACCCCTCCCCCCCTGGCCAACTAGGATTCGAAAGGACTTACCTTCGGTCGACCCCAGAAAAGAGGCTTCAAAAGCATCAAAAATCAGCCCAAAACTGAGGTCAAAATGGGTGTGGTTTGGAGGTTTTGTCAGTCCATATTTTCCGTCACCGCCTTACTTTCGGTTTCTGACCGTCCGGGGGTTAATTTTTCTTTACAGTACCGTTGAAATATAAATATAGTATCGTACCATTAAAGACACATAAGTTGCAAGGGCAAATGTGGCCATGCTGATTGAGATTCCGGAACCATTGTGCATCCAGCGCCGGAGGCGCGAAATGGGTTAGCCCAGCGCGTTGCTCAGAAAACACAAGATTGAGTTTGATCCCAAATATGTATTCGGTTAGTGTGTCGCCCCTCCGGGGCTCGGGATTATTTCCACGCTTACCCAGGCCTCCCGGCCTGGGCTAACTCATCCCGCGCCTACGGCGCTCAAGTCATGCCCTGATACTTGTCTCGTCATGGATACCTTGTGGCGGGGACAGAACGCCACATCGCTCGGTGCCTCGCTGCTACAGGCACGGAATTGTTGCAAGGCTTCTAAGTCTCGATTTGCCCATCACGAGAACCGCTCTAAAATGCGGGTGAATTGGAAGGCCTGCGCGCTGTCTTCCACACTGCCTTTGACACCAGCCAAATGCCGATTCCACCACCGGTGGAGAGGATGGCCCACCAGAAGTAAATGGCAATTTTGGCTGGTGTGGCCGTGTTGTTGTCGTATCCAGGAGCGCCGGACACCATGAGGAAATTCGCAACTGACTCGAAATCGTGTGCCGAATGGTTGGCCAAGTAGGACTTGTAGAATGCGGCGTATGGATGATAAGCGCACAGCAGGCAGACGCAACTCAGGACCAGCACCAGAGGTGCGTAGGTCAGGCTGAACCGGACGAACCTCGGAGCGCGCCTCACGGCAAGAGTGAATAAGACAATCACCATCAGGAAAGCCGAGGCGTCGAGTGCAATCGCGAAGATGTGAATGAAGAGCCCGCTGGCGAGAGAAAATGTTTCGAGCCTTTGCGACTGTGACTGGAAACGCGCACGCCATTCCGGGCCCCCTGGGTCCTGCAATTGCGCCTCATAGGCGACAGTTTGGGCCTCCTGCGCGCGTCCCAACTTGAGCAAAACCGGCTGCAGATGTTTGAAGGACGTTTCCTGCAATACCCGGGCGATCATGGGTTCCACATCCGTCTTACCACCCAGGCACACGCGCTGACCGAATTGGGCGACGGCCCAATACTGGCTTGCAGCATTTTCCCACTGACCGGCACGCTCCGCCTCCTCGCCCTGGGCAAGGCGCAGGGCAGAATACTCACGCAAATTCAAAAGACTGGGAAGTACGTAATACAGGTGGGCGCTCATGGCACGCTGCGGATCCAACGCACCGAGCCGCTGCATGACCTGGAGGTCAAGGTCCAAGCGCCGGGCGAAGTAAGTGTCATAAACCGGCGCCGCGAAAGCGCGATCCATCAAGTCGAGCCACCGGGGATCGCGTCCGCGGATACGAACGATTTGTTCCGGGCTGAAGCCGGACCGTCCGCGCCATTGCGGATCGTCCCTGTGGGCACGAGCAATCGCATCCGCTTCAGCAAGGTAAGGCACGGCGTTTTTTGGGTCCCAGCTTTGCAGATGCTGGGTTAGTTCGGGATGCGGCGATCCGTGGACCCCGGAGTCGCCGATGCGATATGTAAGAAAGTAGTAGGTCCAGGTGAGGCTTGGATCTTTGGCAACGGCGCGCTCAGCCAGGCCCACTGCCTCCTCAAAGTGTGCGCCCTCCCTGCCGGGTAGCCGCATGGCGGCGAATGCCATGGCAGCGGCATCTCCTCTGCTCTCGGCTTCGCGCCCGATCTTCTCCCACTTGGCGGTTTCGTCAGGCGGCCTGAATTCGGAGCGCCAAGCGGAGGGACGATGATCGCCGGTCCTTTATTCGCCGCCGGACGGCGGATTAGACGCGAGAAGAAAGCACGAAATGCAACCACAAGTCCTCCTGCTGTCCAGGACAGCGCTGAGCTGAACTCGGTGACGGAGTTTGCCTCCGCCACGATGGCCTCGCCCCAGGAGCGGGTCTCAGGCGGATACAACCGAATCGCCCAGATGAGAACGCTCTTCATGATCCGGCTTGCGGCAGTGTCGGGCATTAACGATCTCCGTAGGCTGGGTTCAGAGCCCGGCTGGGGCGAGTGCGGCGCACCTCTTCGCGGGCCCAGCGCTGGCCCAGGCCGGTCAGGCGATACATGTGACGCGGCGGACGACCGTCCCCGGTCGGTTCTTCCCAACGCGTCTCAAGCAGCGATTTCTCGGCCAGGCGCATGAGGATGGGATATAGCGTTCCGGACTTCAGTCCGGTCTCGCGAGACAGGTCATAGCCGTAGCGCCA
>WNFI01121379.1_pt1 | contig 14471 bp, 13 predicted proteins | sample 5400471 | NCBI WGS metagenome assembly WNFI01 (sample SAMN13153348, study PRJNA577476) | soil metagenome | isolation source: 100 cm saprolite on Douglas fir-dominated hillslope | place: USA:California | collected 2013-09-17
TCATGGCCGAAGCCGCCACCAAGGAAACACTGGGCTTCCAGACCGAAGTCAAGCAGTTGCTGCAGTTGATGATCCACTCGCTGTACAGCAACAAGGAGATTTTCCTGCGCGAGCTGATTTCGAACGCGTCCGATGCGTGCGACAAGCTGCGCTTCGAGGCATTGACCGACGCCGGCCTGTTCGAGGAGGACGCCGACCTGAAGATTCGCGTTTCCTTCGACCGTAGCGCGCGCACGATCACCGTTTCCGACAACGGCATCGGCATGTCGCGCCAGGAGGTCATCGACAACATCGGCACCATCGCCAAGTCCGGTACGCGCGAGTTTTTCGGGCGGCTCACCGGCGACCAGGCCAAGGACGCGAACCTGATCGGGCAGTTCGGCGTCGGCTTTTATTCCTCGTTCATCGTCGCCGACAAGGTCACGCTGGAGACCCGGCGCGCCGGGCTGGGCAAGGAGCACGGCGTGCTGTGGGAATCGAGCGGCGGAGGCGATTACACCATCGAAACGGTGGAGAAAGCGGGACGAGGCACACAAGTCACCCTGCACCTGCGCGAAGGCGAGGACGAGTTGCTGGAAGGCTTCCGCCTGCAATCGATCATCCGCAAATATTCCGACCACATCTCGCTGCCGATCCTGATGAACAAGCAGGAATGGGACAAGGACAAGGGCGAGCATGTCACCCGCGACGAACTCGAAAAAGTAAACCAGGCCTCCGCATTATGGGTGCGGCCGAAATCGGAAATCACCGAAGAGCAGTATCGCGAGTTCTACAAGCACGTGGGCCACGATTTCGACGCCCCGCTGGCCTGGGTGCATGCGAAGGTGGAAGGCAAGGCCGAGTACACCCAGCTGCTTTACATCCCGGCACGCGCGCCGTTCGACCTCTGGGACCGCGAGCATCGTCACGGCGTCAAGCTGTACGTACGCCGGGTTTTCATCATGGACGACGCCGAACAATTGCTGCCGGCCTACCTGCGCTTCGTGCGCGGCGTGGTGGATTCCGCCGACTTGCCGCTCAACGTGTCGCGCGAAATCCTGCAGGAATCGAAGGACGTCGAGACCATCCGCAAGGGATGCGTAAACAAGGTGCTCGGCCTGCTCGAGGACCTGGCGGAAAGCCAGAAGGATAAATTCGCGACTGTATGGAAGGAATTCGGCCGGGTGCTCAAGGAAGGTGTCGGCGAGGACTGGGCGAACAAGGAACGCATCGCCAAACTGCTGCGGTTTGCGTCGACCCAGGCCGACACCGAAGAACAGGGTGTCGGCCTGGCTGATTATGTGGCGCGCATGAAGGAGGGACAGGAGAAGATCTACTACATCACGGCCGACAGTTTCGCCGCCGCGAAGAACAGCCCGCACCTCGAGATTTTCCGCAAGAAGGGCATCGAAGTGCTGCTGCTCTCGGACCGCGTGGACGAATGGGTCGGCTCGAACCTGACCGAGTTCGGGGGCAAGCCGCTGGCGTCAGTGGCCAAGGGCGATCTGGACCTGGGCAAGCTCGCCGACGAGGACAAGAAAGAACAGGAGAAGGAAGCCGGAGAATCCAGGGAGCTGGTCGAGAAGATCGGCAAGAGTCTCGGCGACCAGGTGAAGCAGGTCCGCGTGACGTTCCGGCTCACGGCGTCGCCCGCCTGTCTGGTTGCGGATGAACATGGCATGAGCGCCAACCTGGAGCGCATGCTCAAGGCCGCCGGTCAGAATGTTCCGGGCAGCAAGCCCATCCTGGAAATCAATCCGCACCATCCGCTGGTCCAGCGGCTCAAATACGAGACCGACGAGGCGCGCTTCGGCGACTGGAGCCATATCCTGTTCGACCAGGCGCTGCTCGCGGAAGGCGGGCATCTCGACGATCCGGCAACGTTCGTCAAACGCCTGAACGAACTGATGCTTGCCATGGCTGGCGACAAAGCCTGAATCATTTTTGCCCCAGAGGACACGGAGAGCACTGAGAAACCCCGAATGAGGCCGCGGCGAAGCGGGCTGGTACCACAGCTGCTTCAATGAGGCCGCGGCGAATTCGCCGCGGAGAAACCCGGCGACGTCTCCCTTACTACGCCGGCCGCTTCACGCTTCAATGAGAACGCGGCGATCGCGGCGACCCTGATTTGCTATCGATCGCTTCAATGAGGCCGCGGCGAATTCGCCGCGGAGAACTGCGCGAGCGACCGCGAACGCACCGCCACCAGTTTGAGCTTCAATGAGGCCGCGGCGAACGTCGATAAATTTATGGAAGAAAAAATCACGGCAAAGCTTCAATGAGGCCGCGGCGAATTCGCCGCGGAGAACTGCCCTGCGGGGCCGCCTGACGCGGCGCGGCCCGCGAGACAGGATTGCGAACACTGTCCGAAAGGCGACACGCGGAGCCTTGCGGTCCCGCAGGCACCATCCGCACAATACGCGAAAATCTCCATGTTGTTAAAGAGCTGCCGTATTGCGAGCGCTCTATGGGGCAGATCCCGGCACCGCAGCGCTCGCGCCCGCACGGCAAAAAAATTACACAATCACAGGCTCGCGCTGAACCGGCGCGAAGGCCCTTTTGCCGAGACTCACGACCCGTGGGGTGACGTTCTCGGCGACCCCCACGTCAATGACCACCACATGATCATCCTTCTGGCTGACGATTTCGTCCAGTGTCGCCAGCATCTCCGCATGCCGCTTGCGCGAAAACCTGCACTGGAAGACCGATAGTTGTACCCACTCCCCGTATCCGTTCATCAACCGGAAGACGGCGCGCCATCGCTTCTGGTCGCCGATGTCGTAGGTCACGATGTACAGGTGCTCATCCATGGCTTACCGCGTTACAAAGTTAGGATAGTCTTTCAGTTCGCCCAGCAGAGTCCGCGCCAGCAATCTTGCCTGCAGCTCGAGTAAACGCCGGTAGCTCACCTTGTAACCGAACACCGGATGGGTGACTTCGTGCCCCATCCGGCGCTCGAAGCAGGCGATGAAGCGCTTGCGCCCATCGCCGTCGAGTGCGCCGCTGCCGGCGGCGGAAATGAAATCGGTCGGCCTGACTTCGCCGTTGTTGATCGCCTGGATCACGCTGGAATCGGCGATCAGCGGCCGGAAAGGTTCCATCATGTCGAGCGCCAGCGCCGGACGTCCATAGCGGGGCTGGTGGTAGAACCCGCGGTAAGGGTCGAAGCCGACTCCACTGAGCGTCACGGTCCAGGTGCGGACCAGTAGAGTGTAGGCGAACGATAGCAGGGCGTTCACCGGGTCCGTGGGCGGACGCCGGTTGCGTTTGGTGAAATCGAAGGCGAACTCCTGTCTCGAATCCGCCGTTCGGCTCAGCATTTTTCGGAAAAAGCCGAAATACCGCGCCGCCGAGTTGCCCTCCGCGCCGAGCAGTTCGGCAAGGCTCGACGCACGGCGCGCGAGGTCGATGTCCTGCTTGAACTGGTCCATCAATGTCTCGGGCGCTTCGCCGTCCTTCCAGTTTCGGCGCAAGAGCGTGCGGCAGTTCTGGATTTTCGCAACGACCAGGCCTTTGGCGAGCCGCAGACACACGCCGGAATCGAAGCTCGCCCGGTACTGCGCGGTCCGGATTTCGACATTCTTGTGCCCCGTACCCACGGTGTGGCCAATGAACCAACCGCCGAAGCTATGCCAGCTCACAGTGATGTCGCGTTCCATGAGCGTATGCAGGCACGGTGTGGTCACGTACACGCTGCCCATCAACACCACCTGGGAGATTTCGTTCAGACGCGCGGTCCCGCTCTTTACGTCGTCCACGTAAATTTCGAGCGTCTCTTCCTTTTTCGCGACTTTGGCGCTGCGCGCCTGCACATAGACGGGCATTGCTTCGTCGCGGAGTACCGAGACGGGCCGCGGTGGTGTCTCTTCGCGATTGAGGAAATTCACCTCGTCCGGCAGACAGATGCCGACGAGCGAGCAGCGCGGGCACTTGGGACTGTCCACCAGAGGAGGCTGGATGGTGCCGCCCACTGCTATCAGCCGCAGCCCGTCGATCGCATTGCGGGTGATCTGCTTCAGTTCGTCGTCGAACGGCACCGTCACGCGCTCGCGGCTGCCGGCGAAATAGAGCACGCCCTCGGCGCATTCGTAACCGTGCCCTTCGAGGATCAGCCCTTGCACGCAGAGTTGCACGCGCTCCGGATCATAAGCGCCGGTGGCCACATGCGGGCGCTTACCGCGCTTGTAATCCACCGGCGTCACGCGGTTGCCTTCGCCCTCCACCAGGTCCATCTTGGCGATCAGACCGAGTCGGTTCGACGACAGCGTGATCGAGCGGGCGTGGACGCGCTCCTTCTCCTCGGCATCCGCCGGATCGGGAAGTTTCCCGCCGGGCTTGTCCACGCGCCGGTGGGCGTGACGGCCCTCGACCGTGTCGGAGGACTCTGCCCACTCGCCCTGCACCCACTCCAAGTAAGCCAGCCGCGGGCAATATTGGTACTCGTTGACCATGCGCGCGGGCAACAGCGGCATGTCCCCGGAGAGTTCGGGGAAAGGGAGCGGCAGTTCCTTTTGCGTCTCGTCCATGAAACTCTCCGAGTAAGGTGTGCAGGGTGCTAAAATCTGGCTAACCAGAATGGAGATTCCCCATGAACGTTGCTGTCTACGAAGCAAAGTCCAAACTTTCCGAGCTGCTCGACAAGGTGTGCGCTGGCAAGGAAGGCGTGATCACCCGCCACGGGGAGCCGATCGCCAGGCTTGTCCCGGTGAACGCGCCCGCCGCGCCGGATCGTGCCCGCTCGGTCCGGAAAGTTCGTGCGTTGAGCAAGCGCCTGAACATCCGCACCGGCATCTCGCTTCGCAAGCTGATCGAGGATGGCAGGGATTGATGGCATTCGTAGCCGACAACTCGGTGGTACTCGCCTGGTTCGTGAACAGTCAGTCAACGGCATATTCGGAGAAAATCCTCCGTCGGGTCGCCCGCGAACCGGTTCATGTGCCTATCGTCTGGTCGCTCGAGTTCTCCAACGCCCTGCGTCAACTCGAACGACGCCGCAAGCTCAAACCGGATATCACGGCTGCCATCCTTGATGCGGTGGACGCGCTCGCGCTGCAGAGCGATCCTTCGCCACCAAGCCAGCGGCGGTTGCTCGATATTGCCAGGCAGTACGACCTGTCGGTCTACGATGCTTCATACCTCGAACTCGCCATCCGGCTCTCCGTGAAACTGGCAACGCAAGTTCCACTGACCAGCGCAGTGCGCCGGCAATGCGCTCGCCAATGCCCTCCACGGAGCACAGGTCTTCAGCCGTCGCGCCTGCGATCGCTTCCACGCTGCCGAAGCGCGCCAGCAATTGGTGGGCGCGTTCAGGCCCGATCCCCGGAAACCCCTGCAGAATGTAAAGCTGGCGGGCGCGCTTCCCTCGCGGCCGCCGACCACGCCGCGGCAGCGCTCCCGACGCGAACGTGCGTCCCTGCCGCGCGGCGAAAAGCATGGTGCGCACCGTCTCTTCCGGCGTGCGCGTGCGCAACAGCGGCACGCCGCAGAAGAGGGACACCGTCACCAGCGCGCCCTGAATCGCCTCCCAACGCATGCCGCAGTTGGCCAGCTCCCGGCTGGTTCCCTCGAGGATAATCGCTGGCCGCATCGTCGTTGCGGACAGTTTCAGTGTCTGCCGGAACAGCCGGCCGTCCTTGATCGCGGCCACCAGATCCGTCAACGTCTTGCGCTCGAACAGGAATCGCCCGTCTACCCGGTAGTCGCCCAGCGGCAGGCGCATGACCGAGACGTGAAAATCACCGCACTCGCGCAGCGCCGGCATCACCGCGCTTGCCGATTCGCGGTCGTCGACTTCGATCCCAATAGCCTCGTGCGAGGTGTTCATTTAACCAAAGCCGGTTTGATCTGCGTGCGCACAAGGGTCACAAGGGCAACCGTCCTGCCATCCTGATCCGCAAATTCGACTTCGAATGCCTGCTCGTCGCGGTGGACATGCACAACGGTGCCGACAGTTCCGGCAGTAAGCCCATTGCTGGGCAAGTCCGAAGTGAGGATTACGCAGTCAAGTTCCTTAATGATTCTCATCGGATGGCCAATCGATTTCCCGATCCGTGCCGTCCTCGAAACGAATACGCATGTGCCTGCCGGCGACAAGGGACGTGGCAACCACCCGTGGCCGGTTACCCCGGAGGGCCTTGCAGATACGTGCGTACAGGGTATCGAACGTGCTGTGGGCATACTCTTCGCCGGTGAGCACCAGGAGCGGTTCGACGTACTCCTGCGGACTCCTGTTGGTTCCTTTGGTCATGCCTTCCTTCACCAGGACAACCGCACGCAGGTATTCGGATTCGCCTTGTGCGTTCACTGACAAGGCTGGCGGCAAGAAAGCCACGAACGGGTCACCAGCCTCGTTTCCGCCGGTGGGCGTCGGGGAGCCGATATGAGCGGGAACGCCTTGTGCGATTACCGTAATCCACTCGCACCCCGGATAATCATCCCCGTGCGTGGGGAACTTCAGCTTCCAAAGGGTTGCATAAATGCTCATTGGTCCTCTTTAGTCCTGTGCAGTCCCGCGCTTCGTGCCCGTGCTATTGAATTGTCCACCGCGCTCGCGAGCGTGCAGATCCTCAGAATACGTAGCCCATCCCCACCCAATACCGCCAGTCCTCGATGCCCTCGCGAGTTTCTTCGTCCGTCTCAATTGGCTCGAGTTGCGAGAGCGGAACGCCGAGCTTGCGGCCAGCGAAGCGGATCAGCACGAACATCTCGGCCATGCAGTCTGCCTCCTTCGCCATGCGGAGTACCTCGACTTCCTCTCCTTTCTTGAGAGGCGAAATCTCCCGCACGGCGATGCATTTCGCCTTGAAGGGAAACTGAAGCTTCTCTTCGAGGTAGTAATTCCAGCTCATCGCGCGCTCTTCCGGTGTGTAGGCGTCAACGACGATCTCCTGCTCGATGGGGCGCTCGCGGGTGCGGTTCAATGCCGGACGTTTCGGTTTAGGCATCGGGAGCGGGGATGAATAGGCCAAAGTAGTCGCCTTGCGCCGGCTCACTTAACGCCGAGAAAAGCCCGCCACCGAAATGCCGCGTGCGGCCAATCAGGATCGGTCCGCTTACAACAGTCGCAAAACGGAGCCGCAATCGACCTGCCAGCCCGCCCTGCGGACCTTCGCGTAGCTCAATGAGTTCGATACGCGTCGGCATGGCGATTCCGCGCCTCAGCAGTTCTGACTGCACGTCAGACACCAGCGCCTCATTCGGAGTCATGCGCTTGCCATGGCGTGTCGATTGATAGTCAGTGACGCTTTCCCAGCTTCGTGCCACGCCGAACAGAGGGTCCTCATGCGCGTGAACCGGGGACCACGCCAATTTAAGCCGCCCCGCTGCTCCGGCGCGCAGATCACTGAGGTCTGCCACAGACGCATCGAGCGTTTCCAGATGTTGTCGTTCAGGGCGCGTGGGTTGACGCCCTTCGAGCACATGCGGTGCGACGATCAGGAGCCGGTGCCTCACAAGGTCGGCGGCAAACGCGAGATGCGCGTGGATTCCGCTACGCGACGGCGCTCCATTTATCTCATGACCAGAAAAGAATTCCGGAAGTTTTTTTTGCCGATTGTTTCTTGTACGCGCGACATTACGGCACGGCGCAGCGCATGAGAGAGAACAGTTGCATTGGCCCGGTTGGTCAACCCGTCAAGGATCGTAAAGCAGTGAATGCCTTCGACGCGATGCACCGGCGCCATCAGTCCGATCCCCATGTAACGTCCGTCGCCAAGGACCAACGGCCCTGCTACGGGTTCGGCAAAACCGATCTCGATGTGCCAAAGGCGTTCCTTGGTGAATCGCGTGCCAGCGGCAAAAACCTCGGCGCGCGCGCCTTTGGCGTCGAACGGCTCCCGTTGCACGCGGACGGTACTGACCCGCGTATCGATCTGTGCATGACGTAACGCCTGAAGGACCGCTGTTGTAGCCCGATTCTGTTCTGCCCCACGCTCTAGTCCACCCTTCGCCTCCTCGCGTATCCGGCTTGGCTCGATTCGGCGGCGGGCGGCACGTTCCGGCAGGGCGGCGGGGGTGACAGTGCGCCAGGTGCGACTGGCATGTTCTCCATCCACTCCGTAGTACCTGAGCATCCCAAGATCGGTAGCAGGCACGAGGTTAAGAAGGATCTCGCCGGTTTCAGTGTCGATCTTCAGCGTCAGTCCGGAAAATGCCCAAGCGATGTCATCGGCGCGGATCGGGCAGTTCGGGGGAACCTGCACTAGGAGCCGCCGGATCGCGCGGTCCGCATGCGGGTGGCCGATAGAGGGAAGCGACGAAATGCGAATCCGGGCCGCCTTGTCGGCTTCGGTGGCTTCGCGCCCGATCAGTACGCGTTCGATTTCATCCTTTCGATCAGGAAGTACCTTGGTTAACCGCTCTGTGGCGGCGTCACGAACGTACTCCACAAGCTTCAAGCACTTGGCCAGAGACCAAGGGACAAGCGGGCCGGCGAGGTCGTAGAGCCGCAAAGTCGCCGGACTGTTGTAGCTAACTTGCTCGAAACGTGGCTTAGGAGGTTGGGAAAAGAGCTGTTGAACTTTTTTGCCCTCAACAAGGGTGGTGAAACGCTGGCGCTGGGCGGAATAACGGTCAAGGAGACTCTGTAGCGACCCGGTCTGCGGGCACGCGAGCGCCAAGTCGGAACCAGACGTGCATGGACGGTACGTGGTCCCCGGATGATCGTTCAGGCGCATGTTGGCTTCGGTTTCGTCGAGGACCTCACCCCAAGCCCAAGCCATATCGACACCCCGACCGAACTGATAAAGCCGTTCCGTCATTACGCAGACCGTTTGGGCATGAGATTCGTTATCCTCACTCCCTCTGAAATTCCAGACGTAGAGAAACCGTGACTCAGCATCGAACAAGTATGGCTTGATCCGTTTGCCAGCGCGGACCTCGCCGACCCGAAGGGGGTCGCCGCCCACGGCGTCGAGATCGTTGTTCGGCACGAAAGTCGTAAAGCCTTGACCCACACGTGCCGAGGGAGAGGCTATTACAGGTGGACCAAGTGATTCGAGCTAGCAGAGGGCGGTTCGATCGTCATTTGACAGGTCGCCGACCACACCGGCCAGCAGTGCCTGAAACAGCCGTGCCGGGGAGGGCGGCCAGTCTGGCGAGCCGTGATAGCGTCCATTGTGTAGCCGAACGACCAAACTTTTTGGCCGCGGCCTTGGCGTAGGTGGACACCAAACTTTCTGTCAGCGAAACAGGATCGCGTTCTCCCTTGCGTCCTACAAGGGTCCATTCCGGGGTTGAGTTTGTATCCGGGACCAACAGGCAACCCTGGTGCAGGAAGGCATCTAATGGCTCGATAGCCGTCACGAGAGAGAGGCCCAGAATATAACGCCGTAGGGCTTCACCATGCTCTCCGCCAAGCCGACGCAATGCAACCAGGTTTACAGTCACGTCGCACTCGATCGGGCCTCGTGCGACGACGCCACCGCTGGCCCCTGTAGCGGGTACATGGACGAAGCCGCGCTGGGCTAGCGGACTTTCGGCCTTTCCTTCAGCCTTTTGTTTTTCATCCTCCGAGAAGACTTCCAATGCGGCATAGTCCAGCGCCGGGTTGTACTGCGCCGATCGCTTGAGAACGTCGACGTCCCAAGCGCGAATCATAGACTGCACGATGCGAGGTAACTTCGCTTGGGTATCTCGTGAATCCCACACGCCGAAGACCAGCGAGGTCGGCGCAAGTTTGGCGATTTTCGACGCATCACCCTTGTCAAGAAACAGCTTGAAAGCTTCCTGGGCCTCTTGCTGAAGCTCGGTCGATCGGATGATTGCGTCGCCGAGCCGATGCCCTGCTTCGAGAATCGAGATTTTCTTGTCTTTGTCGTAAGTGATGTCGATCTGCGGTACCAGCTCGGCGTAAGGCTCTCGCTGGAAGACTGGCTCCCTGCGGTTGGCCTGACTTCCCACGCTATCAATCGTGACGACTTTCGTGCCGTCCGACAGTGTGTCGATGTTGTAGCCAATGTCCGCGTAGGTCGGCGGGAAGATCACGCCGCCTTCGCCTTCCACGGGCAGTAACTTCTGCTTCAGATGCAGCGCCACCGGGCCTTTGAGGTCGTCGGCCCAGGAGTTAATGGTGTCATGCGTCAAAGCAGCCGGGTTCGTCATGATTGGGTCTCCTCTTGAGAAAAAGTGACAACCTTGTTCTTGCCTGACAGATTCAGGTTGAAACGAAAGCGCCTGTAAGGGATTGCAGGGATGCTGCCAACAAGCGAGGCACGGGCGAACACCACCGGAAGTTCGATGCCCCAAACCGCGTACCGCACCTTGCGGGTCTGGAACTCGTCAGGGCGGGCATGCTCCAGGCCCCACGCAGCCAGAAACTCGACGACTGGAGACGCGGCGATCTCGTGACTCTGGTCGTTCGGTGAGTATCCGGCATCGATCGCTGTCCACGCGCCGCGCGGATCGAAGTTGAAACTGCCACCCATGGACGTCAAAACGTCGAATGGTCGTGTGATAAGTTCATCGCGATGGGTTTTCCATAGTTGTGCAATACCTTGGGTCTTGAGACTACCAATCGTTTGATTCTTCTTCGGCTTTTCCCTGACACCAAACAGCATGGCGCGTGCGATGCGATCGGCGGAGCGATTCCCGGCATAGAGCTTGAAGCTTTCGCGGCTAGAACCATCGGCCCAATGTCCTATATCAACCAAAGGCCGGTTGCGGCTGATGAGCCGTATCGGAAGCGACATGCGATCGCTTGTCGGGGAGGGGAAAGCTTCCTCCAAGTTCAAAGTCGGCAGACTGCCTTGGGCGGAGGAGCTTTCGCTTTCTTCCGAATCTTCTTCGGTGTCATCCTCAGTATCGGAAGTCTTCGCTTTTTTCTTAAGAGGTGGGTCGGCATATCCGACTGGTCCCCAGCGCTGAAGTGAGGCTCCAGCCAAAAATACCAGTACCTCTTCCACTGGATTTATCTCACCTGCAGCGCGGAGCACGAAGCACACATCCGCCTCGTCTTTCCAGTCAAAGCCCCCTTCGGCGTCGCCGAGCAACACATCAGCGGCCTCAAGGAAACCGAGGCAGGCGAACACTTGCCCTGGATTGAACAGATCTACGGGAATGCGGGCTTCAGCCATCAGGAGTCCTTTCCGTCGCGTTCGTCGTTTGCTCGTGAAGCTTGTTGGTCCGCTGCGCGGAGGAGTGCTTCCCACCAGGCAAGCCCCCATGGTCCCCAGCGCTTTTGCAGGTGCGCGAAACGTAGCGCGACTTCCCGCGCGCGCGGTTCGAGCGCAGAGGGTGGTGCATCTTCGCAGCCGTTCGTGCCAATTACGGGTCGAGCTTGACCGTGATGAGCGGCAATAAGGTGCAATACGAGATTCTGAAGATCGGGCGTCAGTTTCTTGAAGTCTGTGTTGGCCTGGGCGTGAGGAAGCGATCCGAACTCGTGCCGATAACCGTCAAGCAGCGCGAAATCGATCGGCCCTTTGGTTTTCGCGTAAACCCCGGCACCAAGAGGGGCCTTGAAGGCGCGTTGCCAACGGCTTGCCTTCTTGCCCTCGTCATGCAGCCGCGCAGAGATTGCCAGTGCCTCGATAAAATCACGCTCAAACCCCAGTTTCAGGGCGAGTTCACGCGCCTTCATTTCCGTCCAGGATTGGTGCTCTTCCAAGAACTGGGGTCGGCGAGATGCCGATCGGCCCTCTTCGGTAAGGGATGCGTTACGCCACTTTTCCACGAGCAGCCAACGAGTCGGTTCGTACTCGCCATTCCGCTCGACGACGAACGAGTACAACTTACGCCAATCTGTTTCCGCAGTTTGTTCGACCGACATAACGGCTCGGATACGGAACGGAACAACTGGACCGTTCGGATTTGGCGCCATCCATTCGCTGCCGTCGTCGGCCGTCTTTGCAACGCCCGCCTGTTTAGCGTCGAGCATTCCATCCCTCAGCCCACTGAATCGGGCGTCCGTGATGAGAATGGCACCGGAAAGTGTTTCGTAGAGATCCCTATTGAAATTGTCCTTGCTTTTCTTGTCGTTCGGTTCACGCAAATCGCGAAGACGCCATGTCTCGCGCCAATCGCCGGATTTGGAGAGAACGAAAGCGACAATGTCATTTCCTTGTAGTGCTCGGATGGACACGTCTTGAGGCTCGGACAAGGTATCCGGCACGCTCCTTCCAGGTTCCTGGTCTGCTTCACCTTCGCCAGCAGCATTCCACCTTTTGCTTCGTAGAAGCTGGGCGGCACGCTCCAAGAGCCACTCTTTGACGCGGTAGGCTTCCGTCTCCAGTTCTTCGCTCGCATGGGGCGGCGCGGCCTCGAAGAAGGTTTCGATCTCCTTTTTTGTCGCTTCAGCTCCGGAGATGCGCGACGGAAGATGTGTTCGCCAGACTACGGATGTTTGAGGTTCCTCCTCCACCCAACCGCGCAGCCAGGGTGCAATTTCCGGTCGGCCTGTGTGCTCTTCCAGTGAAGTCATGGACCATGCATCCACCAAGGGGCGTGTAAGAGTTGGGCGCAGCGGCGCAGACGTAGTCGCTGCCTTGATGATCTCGGCAATTTTGGGGTCAGCGGCTGCGCGTTCCTTCAGGCTGCGAATCGCATTGGGGCTGGCATCGAATGAGCCATCCCTATTCTGATCAAGCGTATTTTCGATCGGTTTCCTGCATGTCTGTGCTTGCACTATCAATGCTTCGTGAGATGCAATAGCTTTGCGGTCCGTGTCGTTCCTCGATTCCTCAGACTTGGCGAGGGCGGCTTTCGCCGCTTTGTTGGGCGACGGCGTTTGTTCAAAGACGACTATGGCTTTCGCGTCTCCTTTACCGCGTCGATTGACGCGCCCCAGCCGTTGAATCATGCGTTCCCACGCGACAAGATCACAGACCATGTGGTCAGCGTCGAGATCGACACCGACCTCACCGGCGGATGTGGCAATGAGAAAGGCGGGTTTGGTCCGCGCGGCATCCAATCCGGCGACAAAGCCGAGTTCAGCAAGCTTTTTCGCGGCGTCCGTGCGTTCCAAAACGCGACGCGCCCCGACGAATAGCTCGGGTGGATCGATGTCGATTGCCGGTCGTCCTTGTTTCTTGTCATCTTCCGCAAGGGTTTCGATTGCATCCTTGGTCTTCTCGGCCGTCTCGCGCCTGTTGCAGAAGATAATGCAGCGAAGCGGTAGTTTGCCGCTGTCTGTCAATTTCCAGGCATGCTGGGCAAGATCTTCTTCGAGTTTTTCCGAAGCGGCCGGAGTAATTTTGACGGCTTTCTTTGCTTTCAGTCGTTGCTCTACGACTGCATCATCAAGATCAAATCGCTGTCCGACTGGGTCGTTGAAACTGCCCCTTAACTGAAACACAGTGCCCGATCGTTCCCGCCCCGTCGCCGACAACGACAGCAGTTTGAATGGCGGGATGAATCTTCTATCTGTTTCGGCGTGTGCTGCGAACTGGTCCGAGCCCTGTTCGATCGCTTCCAGCAACTTCTCGAACGGCGGGACGAGATGGGCTTCGTCGAGCACGACGAGCGCGTCCGCGCCCAGGAGGCCCGCATGATAGGGACGCATCTTTCGAGACACACCATAGCCTTCGAACAGGAGCCGTGAGCCGATCATGTCGACCGTGCCGACGATAATCGCCGTTAAGGCCGGGTTTTCCAGCCATTCCCTGTTGTCGACGTGCTGACCGCGCAATGTGGAAATGGGTAATGAACGGTCGCCCAGCTCCAGCGCCTTCTTCAGGTCCGCTGCCTCTGGTGAATCGAGTTTCTCGCACAACAAATCCGCAAACTCGGTTGCCTGATCGACGACCGCCCTGCGATCGACCACATATACGAGCCGTCGCGGCAACTGTGCGCCGCTGGCCCGAGCAATAAGCCATAGCGCCATGACCGCCGTCTTCCCCAAGCCCGTCGGGATGTCCACGGCGGCAGGAATCTCGCCCTTCTCAAAATATTCTGAAAACAGGCGTGACTGCCAGGACAGTGGCGAAAATCCGGTTAGTGTTTTGAATTGGCGATCCAGCACCTCGGCTCCTTTTAAATTGCTCATCAGTCGTCGCCATTAGTGAGTGCTGACGTAAGCTCCGGCGCCTGCAACCCCCTCGCCGCCCGCTCAATCGGTTCAATCGTTTCGATCTCGACATCCTCCGCCCCCGCCTTCAGCTCCTTCAACCGCCGCGCCGAAACCAGCACCCGCGACTCAAGCGTGGAAGTCGCGCTGTTGTATGCGTCCACCGCCTTACCGAGCTTGTCGCCAACGTTCGCCCAGTGTTCGCCGAGTTTTGCGACGCGTTCATAGAGTTGTTTGCCCAGATCCGCGACTTCCTGTGCGTTCTTCGCGAGCGCTTCCTGCCGCCAGCCGTAGTGAACGGCGCGCAGGAGGGCAATGAGGGTGGTGGGCGTGGCAGGGATGACCTTCTCGTTGACGCCGAACTCGATCAACCCCGGGTCCTGCTGGAGCGCAGCGCTGAAGAACATCTCGCCGGGCAGGAACAGGACGACGAACTCCGGGGTGGATTCGAATTGTTCCCAGTAGCCCTTGCGGCCGAGGGCGACGATGT
>WNFI01107629.1_pt1 | contig 14466 bp, 8 predicted proteins | sample 5400471 | NCBI WGS metagenome assembly WNFI01 (sample SAMN13153348, study PRJNA577476) | soil metagenome | isolation source: 100 cm saprolite on Douglas fir-dominated hillslope | place: USA:California | collected 2013-09-17
CTCGCTCTGCTTCGAGCGGGCCTGGAACTTGATGAAGTTCGGGATCGCGATGGCCGCGAGGATGCCGATGATCGCAACGACGATCATCAGCTCGATCAGAGTGAAGCCCTTGTTCAGACGTTTCATCTCGATCTCCTGGAGAGGAAGTAATCGGTGTAGCGCTGCAAGCGTCACGCCCGATGCCGCGCTCAAGTAATTCCGAGATATTGCCCCGCCGAATCCGCCCTCCCGACACTCGTAACAGCCGGCGCGGTGACAAGTTAAGTCAGCGATTATTTCGTCTTCGCAACAATCCGGGTCTTGTTCGTTGTGCCGAACAAGGATCTTGGTACGTTGCGCGCGATGACGATCGCGATCCGCACGGAGCACCTCAGCAAGATCTTTCGGGTCGGCTTCTGGGCGCGCAAGGTCCGCGCCGTCGAAGACGTCTCGCTCGAGGTGAAGAGCGGGGAGATCTTCGGACTTCTGGGCCCCAACGGCGCCGGCAAGACCACCACCATCAAGATGCTGGTGGGGTTCGTGCGTCCTTCGCGCGGCGTCGCGACGGTGGCGGGGGAGCCGGCGGGTTCGCTGGCCGCGCGGCGGCGCCTCGGCTACCTGCCCGAGAACCCCGCGCTCTACGAGTTCCTCACCGGCGTCGAGTACCTGCGCTTCGCAGGCCGGCTCGCAGGCCTCACGCGGCGCGACTCCGTCGCTCAAGCGGACCGCCTCATCGAGCAGGTCGGCCTCGCGGGTCGCGCCGATCGCGCCATCCGCCGCTTCTCCAAAGGCATGGTGCAGCGCCTCGGGCTCGCGCAGGCGCTGATCGGCGATCCCGAGCTGGTCGTGCTCGACGAGCCGATGAGCGGCCTCGATCCCATCGGCCGCAAGGACGTGCGCGACATCATCTTCCGCCTGCGCGCAGAGGGCCGCACCGTCCTCTTCTCCACGCACATCCTCTCCGACGTGGAGGCGATCTGCGATCGCGTCGGCATCATGATCGCCGCGCGCCTCACCGACTGTGGGACGCTCTCGTCGCTCCTGGACCCAGGCGTGCGCGCGGTGGAGATCGTCGCGCGCGGCCTGCCACCGGGCCTTCAAGAAAGCCTGGTGAAGGACGGCGCGCAGGCCATGCAGCGGGACGGCGCCTGGGTGCTGACTTTCCCCGCCGAGGGTCCCGCGCAGCAGGCGATCCGTGCCATCGTGGGAGCAGGCGGAACGCTGGTCTCGGTGGCGCCGCATCGCGAGACGCTGGAGAGCCTCTTCGTGCAGCGCGCGCAGGCGTCGGCAACGCCGGCTTCATGACTCCGGCGGTGTTCGCACGCCTCCTCGACGCCTGGGTGTTCGCGGCGGGCGCATGCGTGGGCAGCTTCCTCAACGTCGTGATCGCGCGCGTACCCGCGGGGCGCAGCATCGTCTCGCCGCCGTCGAGCTGCCCGAAATGCGGGAAGCCCATCGCCTGGTTCGACAACGTTCCGCTGCTCTCGTGGATCGTGCTGCGGGCGAAGTGCCGCAACTGCGGTCAGCCGATCAGCGCGCGGTATCCGTTGGTCGAGCTGCTCACTGCGCTGCTGGTGCTCGCGGTGTGGCGGCGCTTCGGTGCCTCGCCTGCGGCGCTGGGCTACGCCGCGCTGGTGAGCGCGCTCGTGGCGCTGACCTTCATCGATCTCGACACCTGGCTGCTTCCGCACCAGATCACCTGGCCGCTGCTCGCGGTGGGGCTGGCCTCGCCGCTCTGGAACCGCGAGATCGGGTGGAGCGATTCGGCCATCGGCGCTGCGGCCGGGTTCGCCGCGTTCGCCGCCGTCGCGCTCGTCGGCGAGAAGCTGCTCAAGAAGGAAACGATGGGCTGGGGCGACGTCTGGTTGCTCGCGGGCATCGGCGCATGGCTGGGCTGGCCCGCGCTCCTGCCGGTGGTGCTGCTCTCGGCTCTGCAGGGATCGGTGGTGGGCCTCGCCTTGCTTTTGCTCGGGCGCGGCCCGGCGGAAAGGGCGCGCGCCGAGAGGGAACGGGAGAGGCAGGCGAAGAAGCTCGCTGCCGAAGCGGCTGCCTCAGCAGCGGCGGAGAGCGCGGAGACCGCTGCAGCTCAGGGAGGGACCATCGCTCTGGCGGGCACGCCCTTGCCCCTTTCCGACGACGACTGGGTGCCGCCTCCACACGCAGTGCCGTACGGCCCCTTCCTCGCGCTGGGCGCACTGGAGATGCTGCTCGCCCGCGACGCCCTCCTGCGCGCCTTCTTCGCCATCGCCGGAAAGCTGGCCCCATGATCGAGCGCCGCGCCGGCGTGCGCCTGCGGCTGCTCGCGACGCTGACCGGCGCGGGTTTGCTCTGCGGGGCGGTGCTCACCATCCTGCTCCTCTTGCGTGCGCGCGCCGAGATCGCCCGCCAGCACGTGGCCGCCGTCCGCCTGGAAGTGCTCTCGGTGACGGACTCCATCGCCACCACCTGCGCGGGCGATCCGGCCTGCAGCGAGAGGGTGGCACGGGCTGCGGGACTCGCCTGGCGGCCCGGCGCCCGCTGCGAAGCCTTCGCTCGCGAGGCAGCGCACCTCGCGGTGTGCGAAGAGGCCGCCGGCGGTTCGGTGATGGCGAAGGCCGACCTGCGGCCGGCGGCGGCCGAGGCGCGCGCGCTGGTGGCGCCGATGCTGGGCTCGGTGGTGGCGGGCCTCGTCTTCTTCATCGCGCTGGTCTTCTGGCTGCTCGACCGGCAGCTGGTGGCTCCGCTGGTGCGCATCGACGCGGCGCTCGACCGTATCTCGACCGAGGGCACCGAGCCGATGCTGGCCTTGGGCGGAGATCTGCTGGGTAGGCTCGCGCCCGCCGTCAACCGGCTCGACGCGCGGCTGCGCGAGGAGCGAAGCCGCGTGCAGGCGCAGATCGCGCAGCTTCAGCGGAGCAACCTCGAGCTGCGCGCCGCCCGCGAGGAGGTGGCGCGCGGCGAGCGCCTCGCCAGCGTGGGACGGCTCGCGGCCGGAGTGGCCCACGAGGTCGGCAATCCGATGACCGCGCTGATCGGCTACCTCGCCATCCTGCAAGAGCGCATGGCGAAGGGCCGCGACCCGGGCGACTACCTGGAGCGCATGGGGCGCGAGGCGGCGCGCATCGATCGCATCCTGCGCGATCTGCTCACGCTGGCGCGGCCCCCTCCGGCGCAGCTCGAAGCGGTCGACCTGCGCACGGCCGCCGAGGGCGCGCGCGGCCTCGTCGAAGCGCAGCCCACCTGGACCGGCGCGGCGCTCACCGTGCGCGTGCCTGCCGATCTGCCGCCCGCCCGCGGCGACGCGCACTACGTCGTGCAGGTGCTCCTCAACCTGCTCGTCAACTCGGCGAAAGCGGGCGCCAGGCACGTGGAGGTGGCCGGCCGCGCAGAGGAGGGAAGGCCGGTTCTCGAGGTGATCGACGACGGCCGCGGCCTGCCTGAGGAAGCTGCCGCGCGCCTCTTCGAGCCGTTCTTCACCACCGCGAGTCCCAGCGAGGGAACCGGACTCGGACTCGCGCTCTGCTTCGCCACCATGGAGCGCTTCGGCGGATCGATCGAGGCGCGTCCTGGAGACGGAGGCCGCGGCGCGATCTTCACCTTGCGCTTCGCGGCCTGGCGGGCGGAGCCCCGATGACGACCGCTCTCTCGATTTCTCCGAGGTCGCTCAAGGCGCAGGCTCGAGCGTGAACCCCGCCGACCATTTGCCGGGCTTGCGAAGCCGCAGCCGCGGATCCAGCGGGGGGCCAAAGGCACAGGGAGGATCCCAGCAATCCGCCCGGACGCTGGCGTCCACTACTTCCCCGCTCGAGAGACGGACCTTCACCGTCGCTTGATTGTGACGCAGGGCGGGGAAGTCGCTGCGCCATGCGAACGACGGCTGCCATCCCAGGAACGCGCCGCCGGCCACGGCCAGCGCGACGACCGCGGCCGTCCAGCGGACCCACCCGTCGGACAGCGGCAGCCACGACGACGCTCCCGCTAGCGCCAGCAGTCCGCCGGCAGACCAAAGCAGCGGGCCGGCGAATCGCGTGTCCGGAGCCAGCAACCACCAGGTGGCGATGCCGAAGAGGACCGGCCCGAGCGCCGCGAAGAGAGACCGCGGCGGCCGCCTGCCAGCGAGCAGACCGGACGCCAGCGCGACGGTGCCGGCGACGGCCAGCGCCGCCGGAAGCAGGAAGGCGCGGTTGTTGAGCCACTCGCGCCCGAACCAGACGGCGACCCAGTGCCTGCTCGCCGTCACCTCGGCCCAGGAATGGCCGGGCCAGCGCGCGAAGGCGTACACCCAGCGGTAGTTCTCCAGAACGTTGGCGCGATCCATGCGCCACCCGATTCCCAGGTCAGGCCAGGGAGCTGGGTAGAGTGGAAAGCCGCTCAGGATCACGCCATGCGCGAGCCACGGCGTGGCGATGGCGGCGCAGATCGCCATGGCACCGAGGAGGGGGCGGGTCCGCGTCGCGGGGCTGTGCACGCTCCAGTGCGCGACGGCGCAGGCAGCCATCGGGAGCGCGATGCAGACGAGCGACTGCTTGCAGATCACCGCCCCCGCGCAGGCGGCGAGGACGGCGGTCATGCGCCGCGACCCGATCGGCGCGCTTCGCAGGATCGGTGTGAGCGCCGCCAGGAGCAGACCCGTTCCGAACATGTGGACCGCGAAGTCGGCTGCGGCAACGGAGAGATTCGCGTAGACGCTGAAGTCGAGCGCCGGACCGAGCAGGAGCGCTGCGAGGCAGTCGGCCGGCTCCAGAGGCTTGCGAGGGTCGATCATTCGCAGGGCGCCCGCCCCGCAGGCGGCGACCGTGGCGAGCAGAAAAAGGCCGTTCGCGAGGTGATGGCCGCGCAGATGGGAAGGTCCGACGCCGAGGGCCGCCACGAAGAGGTGGTACGCGTTGTTGTAGACGAGATAGGGATGAAGATTGCCGAGCCCGGGGACGGCGGCATGGAGCGAATTCCACCGCACCGTCTGCGTGTAGTAGAGCCCGTCGTCGGGCGAGGAGGCGGGGAGCACCGCGCGCGTCGCGAGCCAGAGAGCGAACGCCGCAAGGACCGACCAGGCGGCCGCGCGACCGCGCAGCAAGCCCGCGGCAGTCGGCCGGTGGTCGCGAAGCTCGCACACGAGTCCGGCCACTGCGAGCGGCCCCAACATCGCCCAGACCCAACCGTCGATGCAGAAGAAGAGATGCCAGGCGGCGAGCAGGGCACAGGAGATTGCGGTACCGAGCCAGAACGCGAGCGAGGCGTCGATGCGCTCCGGCGGACCCTGGAAGAGGCGGGCGGCCGCGAAGCCGATTCCGCACAGCGCGGGGAGCAGAAGGCTCCAGGCCAACAACACATGAAGCGGGGCGGGCAGCGCCGCGGCTAGAGCCATCTCATGCCCCATTTGTAGCGGCCGACGAGCGTCTCCGCGGAAGCAGCGCGGAGAGGGCGATGCCGAGGCAGAGGAGCAGCGACGCGCACGAGACCGCAAGGCCCTCGCGCAGCTTGGGGAGCTGGTAGCGCATCTCGATGCGATGCGTTCCCGCGCTGACCAGCACGCCGCGGACCACCGCGTTGGCGCGGTAGATGCGCGCCTGCGCGCCGTCGAGAGTGGCGGACCAGCCGGGCGCGTCGTAGTCGTTCAGGATCACCGCGCCTGGCCGGCTCATCTGTGCGTCGAGAACCACGTGGTAGGCGCGCGGAGCGGCCGGCCGCCGGATGAGCAACAGCTTTCGGCCCGGTACGATCTCCAGAGCATCGACCACTTTCTCGCCGGGCACCGGCCGGTCCTCGGGGAACGCCCGGATGACCAGACCGGCCGAGTAGAGGAGGAGCGCCGGGTTCAGCTCCAGATGCTCGCGGCCGAGCATCGAGCGCACGGCGCGCGGCTCGTTGGAGAGGATCCCATACGACCAGACGCTGACGATGCCGCAGAGCGCGCTCGAGGCAGGCTCGAGGAGGTTCAAGCTCATCGCCGCCCACACGCCCGGGTTTTCCATCTCCTCGACGGAGCGGGCGCGGGTCGAGGCGTTGAGCACGCGCAGCCCGTCGATGCTGGCGCCCTGGCGGCGGGCCGAGACGCAGAAGCGGGGAACGTCGGTGAGCACGTTGCCGGGTGCCACGCCGATGGTGGCGCCGTTGGCGAGCCAGAGCTCTCCGAAGACGGCGATCGGCAGCAAGGCGAGAAGCGCTGCGAATCGGCGCGCCCCTGCGAGGATGACGGCGGCCAGCGCCAGCGACGCCGCGGTCCCGAGCAGCGCATCGTGCCATGCATCGTGCAGCACCGGGATGTGCAGCGGCGATTTCGCGAGCTGCGGCCAGACCCGCAGCGCGACGCCGGCAGGCAAGAAGATGGCCGCGATGGCGCACGCCGCCGCCACCGCGCCGAGAGCGATGGGAAACCTCCAGCGGGGTTTTTCGCGGAGGTGATCGAGGCCCGCCGCGCCCGCGAGCGAGAGCCCCAGCGTCCAGAGGCTGAGATACTTTTCCGGATAGCGCAGCACGCCGATCAGAGGCACGGTGCGGCGCAGCAGCGGCTCGAGCCCGCCGTGGATCCCGATCGCCATCCACAACCCGAGGAGCGCGAGGGCCGCGGAGAGCAGTGCCACACGCTTCCGGCTGAAGCACCCGATGACCCCGAGCGCGACCACCAGCGAGCCTGCATAGACCGAGAGCGCCCACACGCCGCTTTCCCAGGGGCGCGTGTTGGCGAAGAGAAACGAGGCCGGCAGCCAGCCGGGAAAGAGAATCTCGGGAAGGCGGTACGGGTGCAGCGCCCAGAACGTCGAGAGGAGCCTGAAGTCCTCCCCAGCGTCCCATCCCGCGCGCGGCCCCGCCCGGACGATGTCGATGGCGGGCAGCAATTCGGCGCCGGCGAGGCCGATGGCGATCAGCGAAGCCAGGACGCAGAGAGGCAGCCGGCGCAGGCGCCCCGTCTGCGCGCAGGCGAAGAGCGCGACCAGGCCTCCGAAGAGCGCGGAGTGGCTGTCGCCCGCGAGCACGATGGTGGCCCAGAAGAGCGCGAGCGCCGCCACCCACGGCCACGGGCGCTCGCGGGTGAACACCTCCATCGCGCAGAGGCCCAGCCAGGGCAGCGTCGCCATGCCCCAGAGGTAGGGCAGCACGTTGCTCAGCGAAATCGCATAGCCGGAGAAGGTGAAGGCGACGGCCGCGAGCGCCGATGCCGACCACGACATCCCCAGCTTGCGCGCGAAGAGGAGCTGACCGGACGCCGCGGCGAGATAGCCGAGCAAGAGATCCCAGCGCAGCGCTGCAGTGAGAGGCAGCACCGCATAGAGCCAGCTCGAGGGATGGAAGGTGCTCTCGTTGAGCTGTCCGATGAACGGCTCACCCAGGCCGTCGTAGGGAAACCACTGCGGGAGGTGCCCGGCGCGAAGCCGTTCGCCGATGTACTGCCCGAGCGGCGCCGTGGTGTCGAGGATGTCGCGGAAGACCGGCACGCGGCCGTCGATGAGGATGGGCCAGAAATAGAGTGTCCCCGCTGCGAGGAGAAGCAGAGCGCACGCTGCAGGGGCGAGATGGCGTTCAAGAGTCACGGCGCCTCGCGGTGAGCACCAAATAGCTCCACAGCGATCGCGGCAGCGCGCTCGAGATCCTCTCCAGGGCGCGCAGCACCGCCCGCACCGCGGCGAAGCGCGCCAGCGACGGCGCGCCCAGCCGGTAGTGCAGCACGATGCGCGAAAGCGGCAGTGGCTGACGTTCCTCGACGTGCAATTCCACGAGGCCCGCGGCTGCGGCTTCCGAGACGACGCGCTGCGGGCTGGAGGCCAGCATGCCGCGCTCCGCCCGCACTGCCAGGGCCATCGCCGCGATGATCGGATTCCGCCCGTTGGGCTCGACGACCGTGAGCCGGCCACCCGGTTTCAGCAGCCGGGCAGCTTCAGCGAGGACCCGCGCGCGATCAGGCACGTGATGGAGAAGATCGCGGATCAGCACGGCGTCGAACGCGCCGTCGCGGAATGGCAGGCGGGTGGCGTCGGCGCAGGCAGCGTGCACGCCCAGCTTCGCGACGAAGCCCACCTTGGCCAGCGAGAAGTCCACCGCGAAGAGCGCGGCCCGGCTGACGCTGGGCAAGAGGTGGTAGAGGTTTGCGCCCTCTCCACATCCGATCTCCAGCAGCCGCTCGCCTTCTCGAGCGGCGACGCCGGCGAGCAACTCGGCTTCCGTCGCGGCGATGTACGGGTTTGCCGTCTGCCAGAGATAGTGCGCGCGGTCCTCGGCCTTCCAGTATTCGCGTTGCAACTGGTGCTCGCCGCGGTCCGCAGCCCCTGAAGCGCCGCGATCTTCAGCGGGGCTCCTGCCGGAGATCGTCTTCCGCGGGAGCGTGCCACCGGCGATGAGAAGAACGCAGGCGAGGAGCGAGGCGCCCGATACTGCAAGGCCGGCCCGCAGCCTCGGGAGCTGGTAGCGCATCTCGATGCGATGCCTTCCTGCCTGCGCCAGCACGCCGCGCACCAGCGCGTTGGCGCGGTAGATGCGCGCGGGCTGCCCGTCGACGCTGGCGGTCCAGCCGGGGGAGTAGAAGTCGTTGAGGATCACCGCGCCAGGCCGGGTCATCTGCGCGTCCAGGACGACGTGCTCAGGCTCATACTCCGCAATGGCCACGGTTCCCGCAGTCCCCGAACCTTCGAAGGCAGGGCCAGGCCCGACCAGCACCGGTCCCTCGACGAGCGCGAGCCCCTGCTGGTTCACCTCGGCGCGCGCGGCGCCCGCGTCGGGCACCCAGCGTGGAACCGCTGCATACGCGCGCGGCGCCGCGGGCCGTTGGACGAGGACCAGCTCCTCGCCGGGGATGATCTCCAGCGCGTCCACTACCCTCTCCTGTGACACCGGCCGGTCCTCGGGGAACGCGCGGATGACGAGACCGAAGCCGTAAAGGATGAGCGCCGGATTCAGCTCCAGATGCTGGCGGCCGATCATCCAGCGGATCGATCGCGGCTCGTTGGAGAGGATCGGATACGTCCAGATGCTGCCGATGCCGCACAGCTCGCTGGAGGCGGGTTGGAGGAGGTTGAGGCTCATGGCCGCATATCTGCCCGGGTCGTCCATCTCGTCGATCTTGCGGATGCGGGTGGAGGCATTGAGCGCGCGCAGCCCGTCGGCGCCGGCGCCCTGGCTGCGGGCCGAAGCGCAAAAGCGCGGAACGTCGGTCAGCACGTTCGCGGGCGCCACGCCGATGGTGGCGCCGTTGGCGAGCCAGAGATCGAAAAAGACGGTCGCCGGCAGCAGGGCGAGAAGGGCTGCGCGCCGCCGCGCACCCGCGAGGATGACGGCAGCCAACGACAGCGAGAGCGCGGCCCCGAAGAGCGCGTCGTGCCAGGCATCGTGCAGCGCCGGGATGTGCTGCGGCTTCTGCGCGAGCTGGGGCCATACTTTGAGCGCTGCGTCGGCAGGCAGCAGGATGGCAGCGATGGCGCACGCCGCCGCCGCCGCGCCGAGAACGATGGGAAGTCTCCAGCGCGGTTTTTCGCGGAGGTGATCGAGGCCCGCGGCGGCCGCGAGCGAGAGCCCCAGCATCCAGATGCCGAGATACTTCTCCGGGTAGCGCAGCACGGTGAGCAGGGGCACGGTACGGCGGAGCAGCGGCTCGAGCCCGCCGTGGATCCCGGTCGCCATCCAGAGCCCGAAGAGCGCCAGGGCTGCGGCGAGCACGCCCCTGCGCTTCCTGCTGAGAAGCCCGACGAGCCCGAGCGCGACCACCGTCGTCCCCGCGTAGACGGAGAGCGCCCACATGCCGCCTTCGTCGTGGCGCGCGTTGGCGAACAAGTGGGTCGTCTTGAGAGGCAGCCAGCCGGGCAACAAGAGCTCGGGAAGGCGGTACGGGTGCAGCGCCCAGAAGGTGGAGAGGAGCTTGTTGTTCTCGGCGGTGTTCCACCCGGTGCGCGGCCCCGCCCGGACGATGTCGAAGGCGGGCAGCAGTTCGGCGCCCGCGAGGCCGACGGCGATGAGCGACGCCAGGATGCAGAGAGGGAGCCGGCGCAGGCGGCCCGTCTGCGCGCCCGCGAACAGCGCGACCAGGCCTCCGAACAGCGCCGAGTGGCTGTCTCCCGCGACGACGATGGTGGCCCAGAAGATCGCGAGCGCCGCCACCCACGGCCACGGGCGCTCGCTGGTGAAGACCTCCGCCGCGCAGAAGCCCAGCCAGGGCAGGGTCGCCACGCCCCAGAGGTAGGGCAATACGTTGCTCAGGGAGATGGCGTAGCCCGAGAAAGCGAAGGCGACGGCCGCGAGCGTGGACGCCGTCCACGACATCCCCAGCTTGCGCGCGAAGAGGAGCTGCCCGAACGCCGCTGCGGCGTAGCCCAGCAAGAGCTCCCAGCGCAGCGCCGCCGCGAGGGGCAGCATGGCGTAGAGCCAGCTCGTCGGATGGAAGGTGCTCTCGTTGAGCTGTCCGATGAACGGCTCGCCCATTCCTTCATAGGGAAACCACTGCGGCAGGTGGCCCGCGCGCAGCCGCGCGCCGATGTAATGTCCGAGCGGCACCGTGGTGTCGATGATGTCGCGGAAGACCGGGACTCGGCCGTCGACGGCGATCGGCCAGAAGAACAATGTCCCCGCGCCGAGGAGCAGGAGAGCGCAGGCTCCCATGGCGAAACGGCGTTCAACGATCACGGCGGCGCAGTATAGGCTGTGGCGCATGGAAGCCATGGATTTTGGCGCGCGCGAGCTCGCGCTGCGCGAAGAGAGGCGGCAGCTCTCGGATCGGTTGGCCCCGCAGCGCGAGAAGTGGCAGCGGCGGAACCGCGCTTACTACCGCAACATCGAGCGGCTGGTGCGCTTCATCGTTCCCGAAGGCGCGTCGGTGCTGGAGATCGGCTGCGGGCTCGGCGATCTTCTGGCGGCGCTCAAGCCGGGTGACGGCCTGGGCATCGATCAGTCGCCGCAGCTGGTGGATCTCGCCCGGCAGCGGCACGCAGATCTGCGCTTCGCCGTCGCCGACGCCGAGACGCTGGAGGCGGCCAGAACTGGCTCGGCATGGAGGACCTGGTCAATCTCCTCGAGCTGAACCACTTCGAGGTGGTGCGCAAAGGAATGGCGCAGCTTCTTCCCGTGGGGCTGCCCGTAGTGGCGCCGCTGGTCAACCGCTACCTCGCGCCGCTGCCCGGCGTGCGGCACCTGGCGCTGACGCAGTTCATCGTCGCGAGACTCGCGGATGGCGGCGGGCCCATCCGGCAGCGAGAGTATTCCTGCAGCGTGATCGTTCCCTGCAAGAACGAGCGTGGGAACATCGACGACATCGTTGCCCGCACGCCGGAGATGGGCGGCGGAACCGAGATCATCTTCGTCGACGGAAATAGCACCGACGGGACCGTCGAGGCGATCCAGAAGCACCTCGACGCGCGGACGCGGCGGCGCATGAAGCTCGTCCACCAGGGCGACGCTCGCGGCAAAGGCGACGCGGTCCGCAAGGGATTCGCAGCAGCGACGGGCGAGGTCCTCTTCATCCTCGACGCGGACCTCACCGTCGCGCCGGAAGACCTGCCCAAGTTCTACGCCGCCATCGCCGAGGGCCGCGGCGAGTTCATCAACGGCTCCCGTCTCGCCTACCCGATGGAAGGGCAGGCGATGCGCTTCCTCAACATGGTCGGCAACAAGGCCTTCGGGCTCGCGCTCTCCAGCATCCTCGAGCAGCGCCTCAAGGACACGCTCTGCGGCACCAAGGTGCTCTTGCGCAAGGACTACGAGCGCATCGCGCGCGCCCGCGGCTTCTTCGGCGAGTTCGATCCCTTCGGCGACTTCGATCTGATCTTCGGCGCCGCCAAGCAGAACCTGCGCATCGTGGAGCTTCCGGTAAGGTACCGGGCGCGGACGTACGGCGAGACCAAGATCTCGCGCTGGCGCAACGGCGCGACGCTGCTGCGCATGACCGCGCTCGCGTACCGGAAGTTCAAGGGCGGGTACTAAAGCGCATCTCATGGCCGCTTGGACCGGCGTAGTCGCCAAGCCGTCTGCGGCGGCCGCGACTACTCGCAGCCCAGCGTCGTGCTGTGCTCGCGGGCCGCTTCGATCGCGGCGCCGGCCATGCGCTGGTACTTCGCCCACGCGCCGCATGCGGCGGCGCGATCGCCTAGCTTCTCCTCGGTGACGGCGAGGCTGGAGAGCGAGACCGCGGAGTCCGGATCGAGTGCCAGCGCCTGCGCGAAGTCGCGCTTTGCTTCCCCGTAGTCACCCCGCGCAAAGGCGAGTTGTCCCAGCGTGTGCCGCGCCGGCGCGTACCAGGGAAAGCGCGCTGCCACGCGTTCGGCGGTCGCGCGCGCCTCGTCGAGCTTGCCGCTCTCCAGATACGCGATGGCGAGGTTCGTCTCGAGTTGGGGCGTGGCGGGCGCCGTGGCGATCAGCTCTTTGAGGATGGCGATGCCTTCGCCGTACCGGTGCAGGCTGAGCAGCGCGCCGGCGAGGTCCTGCTTCAGCTCGTCGTGGTTGATGGTGCGATCGGTCGCCCCCAGCCGCAGAGCGAGCAGGTACTCGTCCACCGCACGCGCGGGGTCCACCGGAGTCAGCGCATAGCCCAGGTTCATGTGCGGCCGCGCCTTGTGCGGCGACTTGGCGGCGGCGTCGCTCCAGAGGGAGATCGCCGATCCCCAGACCTGGGCGCGACGGTGCAGCGCAATGCCAGGCGCGACGCAGACGGCGAGCGCCAGGGCCACCGCTGCGAGCAGAGAGTTGGGCCCCTTGACGAAGCGGCGCGCGGCCAGCACGCCCGCCGCCGCGGCGGGGAGGAAGATCCCGAGGCTCGAGAGATAGACGCGGTGTTCTTCGATCACCTCCCCGACCGGGACCACGCTGGAAGTCGGCGCGAGCAGGATGAAGAACCAGAGGATGCCGAAGGCAGAGAGCCGCGCCAGCGAGCGCAAGTCCGAGGGCGCCGCGCGCGCCGACCAGCGCCAGAGCCATGCGGCGGCGAAGAGGATGGCGGCGACGGCCAGCAGCGCCAGCGCCGTGCGCGGCTCGAAGATGGAGTGGCTGGGCGCGAAGTCCCAGTCGGCGTTCTGCCCGGTGGGCCAGAAGAGCAAACGCAGGTAGGTGAGGATCACGCGCGACTGGGTGAGGAGGTAGCGGCCGGCGCTCAAGCCGGCGCTCAGTTTCGGGAGATCGAATCCGGCGTGGGCGGTGCCGCTCACGCCCCACAAGAGCCGCGAGGAGAAAACGATCGTCACTGCCCAGAAGGGAAGCGAGGCGAGGATCTGCCTCTTGCCCGCGCGCGCCGCGGTGGGAAAGGCAGCGCCGTAGAGGAGCAGGGCGGCCGGGAAGGTCGCGAGCGTGGGCTTCGTCTCCCAGCCCAGCAGGACGCAGACGAGGGCGCCCGCGTAGGCGACTGCTGCGCGGGCGCCGCTGCTCTCGATGGCCCGCAGCGCGAGCAGGATCGCCATCAGATACAGGAGCGCCGCCAGCGCTTCGGCGCGCTGGCAGATGTACGCGACGGCCTGGCTCTGCAGCGGGTGCAGTCCGAAGAGCGCCGCCGTCAGCAGCGCGGTCGTGAAAGGTGCAGGCCAGCCCAGGCGGCGCAAGATCCCCAGCGCGAGCGCGAGCACGGCCAGCACCACGGCGAGGTGGATCGCGAGATTCACCAGGTGATACGGCCGCACCGCCAGCGCGCTGCTCCGGTAGTTGAGCGCGAAGGTCAGATCGACGAGCGGCCGGCTCGCCCCGAGCAGGTAATCGAATCGCAGCCACCCGAAGTGCGCGAGGTCCCGGATGGCCGGGTTCCCGGCGATGCTGCGCAGGTCGTCGAACTGCATCTCGCCGTCGAGGGCCGGTGAGTACCCGAGGTATATGCCCGCGACCAGCGCGACCAGGAGCAGCGTGCGCCCGCCCCGCGGCCCTGCAGAGCGGAGGGGCGCGCCGCCCGCGCTCGTCTCCACGCTCGAACCCACGGTCCCTGCTACACTGGGGGAGACCAACCGCGCGCCGCGATCCGTGTCGAAGAAGCGCACGCTCCCGCCCGAGGCTGCATCCGCGGAGTTGGAGTAGACGACGTCGAGCACCTCGCAGCCGGCCTTCTGCGCCGTTTCGAGGATGCGCGTCTCGGGGACCACGTTCATCTCCATGTGGAAGGAGTCGATGGGCAGCTTCAAGGCCTGCACCATGAACCGCAGCGCGCTGCGCGCCATCCGCGTGGGCAGTCGCGTCCGATCGAGGGTGGGGGTCTGGAACACGACCAGCCCACCAGGCCGGGTGACGCGGATGAATTCGGAGATGTAGCCGAGCGATTCCGGGTAGGAGATATGCTGGAGGACGATGCTCGAGTAGACGAGCGCGTAGGTGGCATCGGGGAACTGCCGAAGGTCCGGTCGTTCGTTGAGGAAGAACTTCAGCCGCGGATGTCGCGCGTTGAGCTCCCGGGCGCGGGCGATCATCGTCGGCGAAACGTCAACGCCATGCACCTCGTCGATACGCGCTCCGAGCGCTCTCGTCAGCCGGCCCACACCGCAGCCGAAGTCGAGCGCGAGCGTGCGATCGGATGGCGCGATCCCCCTCTGTTCCAGATAGCCAAATACCGAATCGATCTCGCGC
>WNFI01026338.1_pt1 | contig 14465 bp, 25 predicted proteins | sample 5400471 | NCBI WGS metagenome assembly WNFI01 (sample SAMN13153348, study PRJNA577476) | soil metagenome | isolation source: 100 cm saprolite on Douglas fir-dominated hillslope | place: USA:California | collected 2013-09-17
TCGTGTCCCGACGGTGCTGCAAAATCTAAATCACGACCACGACCACATTTAGCAGAGGGGAAATTGCGCTCGATATTCAATCTGAGATTCTCTAGTGCCGGTGGGTAAAAGTCTGTCGCGACAATTTCTGCACGGCGGGAGTTGTCGCCGCGGGTCGTCTCCAAGATCTTCCCGATGGTGAGACTGACGAGCCCGGTGCCTGCGCCTAACTCCAATATGCGTATCGCCGCTGGCCCCTCACCTCGGTGTCCACCACAACCATCAGCACCATTATGACAAAATCGAGAGGCGTTGTCGTTGCTATTGCAAGTGCCGCCGCCGTACAACCCGAAGCCGAACCGAGCAGGCGCCTCAGCTATCATCTCTGCGAGCACACACGCGCTCCCCCAGGTCTGCGCGCCGACGCTACCAAAATCATCGTTCCGTAGTGCGACGTCCGTGAGCTCCACGCGCACGCCGCAAAACACGTACGTGCGCGTGCGCGTGCCTGCTGAGGCGGCGCCGGCACAGATAGCGAGTAGCGCTGCGGCGGACTGGACGAGCGATTCTTGGTTTGGTGCGCTGTTATCATCGTGGTCGTGGTCATGGTCGTAGTCATTTTGGTCGTAGTCGGTTTTTTTGTTCGCGTCGTCGTTATCGTCGTCATGTAAGGTCGTTTTTTTCGCGACGAGCGCTGTCAGCCAGCGCACCACGTACGCGTGCTCGAACGCGTCGACACGTATCGATTCCAATTCCGATGATTCCATCACGGCCTTATCGTCCATCAATTCGGCGTCGTGAATTGCTCTTCTTCCTCTAATGGGCGTCGTCTGCGGAGCCGGGATTAATCCATGGTTGATGTCGTTGTTGTTGTTGTTGTTGATGTTGATGCGCCGGGAAGTGTGGATTTCGGAGTTGTAAACGATTTGGAGGTATTGAATGGCTTCATGTAAAAGCTCTAATGGAACATTGTTGAGGGTCTTGATGGGCGGGAGCCGAGCGGTTGGAGGCAGAATGGTCAGAGTCATTACCGTTGTAACAATCGCCGCTCATTCATTCAGAGGCGCACGACGCGGCCTACTCATTCACTTACTTCAGTTGCTGCCCCAACCAAATGACAGTCAATTTTGATCTCAACCACGTCGCAGCGCCAATGGTAAACCAATCGGACACACCATTCCGTGCTCTCGTGCACAATCACGGTGCCACGCTAACGTACACCGAAATGCTCAAGCCAACCAGGCTCCTCGCTGACCCAGACTATCTCGCCTTCCATCGCCGCGCATTGGAATTAGGCCGTTCTCCCTCCACGGGACCTGTAATAGTCCAAGTCTGCGGGAATGATCAAGAAGTGATCGTCCGTGGTGCAAAGACGGTCGTGGACCTCTGTGATGGTATTGGTATGTGGACGCCGAGTGGTTATGCAAAACGTTTCTTTCGCTCTCTCTTTCTCTGATGTGTTTTCGTTGCGAAGTGATGTAGATCTGAACCTTGGTTGTCCGCAAGACATCGCTCGAGGAGAACATTTCGGGGCGTACTTGCTCGGAAAGAAAGACTGGCCCCTTGTCCAAGGCATCGGTGAGCGAAACCACCAGATATATTAATAAAAAAATGTTCGGCCCCCTGATACAGTATGCCACACAGTCTCGTCTCTCTCGCACTCATTATGTGTGCCCGTCTCGGCCAAATTGCGTCTCTGCAGTCCGGTGTCGTCGACACTCACACTCGCCAGTAACCTCCAAGCGTCGGGCGCGTCTTTCATCGCTTTGCACGCACGCCACCCATCTGCTCGTCGACGACGGCAAGGTGCAGCAGACTTGTCCGTGGTAAAGACCCTCGTAGAAGGTATCGACATTCCGGTCATCAGCAATGGGAATGTACGCACCTGGGACGATGTTTTGCATAACAGGGATTATACTGGGGCAAGCGGGATCATGGTAGGGGAGACTCTCCTAGGAAATCCTTAGTGAGTGCCATTTGGATCGCGCAAGGGATCGCGGTATGTGTGCAGTGTTGATGTTCAGAACAGCCTATTCGAAGGTACAATTCCCGATCCTGTGTCTGTCTCTCTGGAGTATCTGGAATTATGTAGAGTGTACCCTGGCACTGCCACGCTGAAAACGATTCAAACTCATATCAGACATGTCATGGAACACCAATGGTGGGTATTCATAGTATGGTTCCAACACTTTCAGTAAAGGCTCTGCAGCAATCGCCGTCCGTGGTTCTCCAAGTTTCGCACAAAACTCGGACAGTGTGCATCGCTGGACGAAATCGAGGCTCTTTTGAGAGCCAAAGTTGGCCGATGGGGTGGTCTGATAGATCTCTACATGGCCCAAGGCAGAAAGGAAGGGGAGGAGGCAATAGACGAAGACGTTGACATACAACCCCAAGGGGTCGTCGACCTGACAGGGTTCATGGACGAGGACGAGTTGCATGAAAGTAATAATATGCTCGAGTTGGAAAAGTAATCCAAATCACAATAGAGAACCCTGGTGCTAAATTAAGCTGTGTTCCGTACATATTGAAAGACGGTGGGGATACAAAGGCACTAGGTATCCAATCAATAATCAGTCAATTAAGTACTTGCGCTTGAAGAATGCGCGCAGATGCATTATCTGCCACACGCCGAGCGAGAGCAATGCTACAATTGTGAACCAGGCAAAGTTTTGTACGCGTACGTTTGTCGAGGCTGAAAAAAAAAGGTCCACGTCAGTCAGTCAACGGGACATGTGGCAGAAAACGGATATACCGTTAGTGATTTGAAATCGCTCCTCTCTTGTTTTGAGATAGTCCATCTCGTCTACGATTTCCTTGACGATTCCCTCGAGCTTGCGCATCTCCGTTTCGAGTCCCGATAATGATTCTTGGTTGGCAATTGCACTAGAAAGGGAAAGCCGGAAAAGTCAGAAAAAAAAAAAACGAAACGAATGACATGCGGTGACGAAAAGAGCGTACTTGTAATCCACGGCATCTGCGCCAATGTCAACATCCAAATCAATGATGCGCAATCTTTTCTCCGTTTCATGTGCGGAAACATCTGCTCAAACCAAACAGAGAAATTGTCAATTCTCCATAAACCCAATAACAGTAAGTAGCATAGGCGCAAGGGGGAACGCACCATGATCTAGATGGTTTTTGAAGCATACGCCAACCTCTCCATCCGCGTGAGCAGTGACAGCCAGCCTCGTTTCACCATTGATATTCTTCTTGTGCAAGTACACGTTCTTTTGAGGGCTCGAGTCGATGATCTCAATGTCGACGCGTTGGTTGAGGCCAGGTGCGACGTTCGCGGTAACAATCACGAGCGCATTCATGTGTGCCGCATTCCAAATGCATTTTGATGGTGGGTAGCGATGCGCCTGGAGAGCAAATTTAACGGCATTTGAGGGTGTGGGGTGTGAGAGGAGAAGAACTGCAAGCAAAGAGGGTGTACAGAGCGTGAGAGTCCCTTGGCTTAATTGGTAGTTGTATTATTTCCCTAATCCCTAACTAACTACTCTATTTCTATTGACCATTTCTATTGACCATTTCTATTGACCATTGACACCCCCCCATCGACCCACCTTATTCGACTCCAGCCATTTTTTTGAGTACGGCAAACTCGCTCTTGCCAGATGCCTTACAGAGTGAATAGAATTTCGAATCCGGGTTGTATAAGAGGGCAGCTGGGCTATCAAACTCCACTATACGTCCTTCTTCAAGAAGCATCACCTAGTCCGAGTGATCAATTTGGGCTAATTCGAGTTAATGATCGTGCTATGACTAACCCTATTGTAATCAATCACAGTTCGAAGACGGTGTGCAATAGTCAGAATTGTGCTCTCGGCGAATTCACTGACAAGGGTGTATGAGAACCACAGGGCACAAAAATTCGGGACTAAAGATAATTACTGTCGGATAGTTTGGCTTATGAGTTCGTCGGTGGCGTAGTCAACACTGATGCATGGCATTAATTTACGATTATTGATGGTAGGTTGTATGCTTTACCTAGCGGTTGCCTATGACAAGAGAGTCAGCGGTGTGGGCAGAGGCAGGACGGGGGCAAATGCGCAAACCTCATCCATGACAAGCACTTTCGATCGTTTTAATATTGCTCTGGCCATACAGAGCAATTGCTTCTCGCTAGAGAGGGTTGAGAATTGAGAACATATCGTAGGTGGGCAAAGGAGGGTTCATTTACCCGGTAGAAAAGTTCTCGCCGCTCTCAGACACAGGGGATTCAAGGTCGCGGAACACGTTATCGTTAACAGTGTCCTCTGGTATTTCCTGATCTTCGGATGGGATCAGGTGAACACGACGTAGTGCCTCATACTAATGATGACAAGTGAACTTGTGAAAGCACGGGTAGCGTCGAGCAACGCTTACAATGTCGATATCTTGGTATTCATCGAACACGTCCAGAGTGGAGCGCACAGTGCCGCTTAGGATAGTTGGATCCTCTGAGAAGTAGTTCAGTCCCTGCTTGGCTCTTTCATGTTAGGTGTGTCACATACGAGGAATGATCGTCAGATTGCGTCGGAGGTCAGTCAATCCCATTTTGGATATGTCGAGGCCATCAATAAGGATCCGTCCCGTGGTAGCCTCAACGAAGCGGAAGAATGACAACGCCAGGGTACTCTTGCCCGAACCCGTACGACCTAAAATACCAACCTATGGAGATGGTTAACTCGGTAGACCTTGTTTGTCAGATGTTCTGACCTTCTCGCCGGGATTAATAGAGAAATTCAGGTTATGCAACACATCAGGGAGGTCAGGCTAATGACAAGGAATGAGACGATAATGAGCAATGAGAGAACATCGTGACCACCTACTGCGTATCTAATTACGAGATCTTCGCACACTATGTCTCCCTTGGATGGCCATGACTGGGGCGGGCGCGGCTCGACAAATTCGGGCGGCTCTGTTTCGAGCTCGGAGTACTCTTTGACTCGTTCAAGTGCGACCTTCATACGGAGTTAGCTTCACCAGATTGGTGGGAGAGAAACCTTCGTACCATCGACTGTTCTAAACTAACGAACCGCCGAACCTATTATGCATCAATCAGCGTCTTCTAGAGTAGTCGTAGATACGATACTACCATAAACAAAATCTACGAATTAGATCAGTGTGCCATCCAGTATCACACGAATGCAACGCTTACATCGGAGGTAACAGTTGTTGCAAAGGCGAGAATGAAACCGGCCAGAGCAGCGTCGATGGTTGGCGTGATGATCGTTAGGAAGGCTATCAAACCAACGATAACAGCTGACAAGAGGTTGAATCGGACAGAGAGCCATCTGTTAACTGCACAAAGTGTCATAAAATACGGAAGAGCTACGTTGCGCGCATTTCCAGGCGCACCTCCCCACGTCCAATAGTATGGGCATGTATTCTGTCATTTTGCAATTAGATACTTTTCTCGAACGAGAGGTGTGACAGTACCGTATCAACGCTCTTCAGCATATCACGCAAGAATTTTGAAGACGCCCCAAAAGCGCGTAGAATCGTGACCCCAGAAATCGTCTCGCCATAAATCGAGTACAGGGGTGACCGGGTGACCGAATCTGAGGGTGTTAGACCAGGGCCAGTCAAAAGAACTAAACTGACATACCCAACCGTCGCAGGTCCCGAGAGGTTCGGCCGTAAATCTGTTTTGGATGATGAGTCATGTCCTTTCGGTGTACAGGCGTGTGCCACTGCAGCTCACTTTCGAAGCTTTGTTGGGGAAAACTTCAGAACATCGACAGAGATACATCTACGAATAACTCACTGTTCCAGTATAGCGAGCCAATGAAAATGATGAATAAGAGGAATTGGGGACCACCAACAACGCTGATTGTGAGGAACGTCGTAATGACGGAGAAAGAGCCGACAATGCTACGGCCAAAGTGATCCGAAAGGTTGCTATCGATGCCTGTTTCGACGTTAGGTGTATGCGGGGGAAGCCACAGAGGAGTTATGACCTTCAAAGTCTTTCCCAAAGCGATTAAGAATCCTTCCACGGGAGACGGTGTCGTGGAAACGGATTTTTGCAAACAAAACGGTTTCTAGGAGCCCTGTAGACAGATGGTCATCACGCAGAACACGTGAAATATAAAGACACAACGTACTCTTATACAGTACGGTTGATGCGTGGATCGAGCCAGTGTCTAGTTTGTAATTAGTGTAATGCATATCAAGGATGCTGCCACATACGAACAGAGTATATACCAGCGGATGGTCGTGAGGACTAGACCTTTTCATCAAAGGGATGAGAAACAACCTTGCAGAAGCCGTAATATACAGTAGGTACTAACCAACACCAGTGACCTGAGAGCGGAATAATGAGATAAGATTGAGGATCCCCGGAAACTGATAGGTGCTCACCGCTGCGTAAACTTCTATGTAGAACATCGGACTCCGTGGTTCACGGTCACCCAGGGAACTTCCTGACCAGTAACTAAAAAAACCCTCAATCCCCCGGCACCACTACTGGGACGATGGGCATACCTCAGCCAGCCATTTTCTGCGATTGGGCTCACAGCCGCGAGCACAAACGCGATGGCGAAGATAAGCCAGTACGACGCCCCACCACATGCCTTGAAGTAAGTCTCCCACACTGTGCGACCCACCCTACCTACGGCCCTGGCCTCTTCTTCGACCAGCTTGCGAGGCCCTTTCTTTTTGTTGGTAGGGCTTTCATCGACGGGGGTCATACCACCAATCGAATCATTTTCTAATGGAATTTTAGTGTTCGGGGTGCTCGACCCACTCCCGTCATCACTTTCGTCCAGAAGTAATCCTTCCTTCGTCTCGCGAACCACAGCCTCAGCTTCGTCCTTTCCTGTAGACTCAACAGCTCCAGAATGCGCAAGACTTTGCATCATGCCGGAAGTTTGGAAGCCATCGCGATCGCCTTTATACAGGACACGGCCGTTTTCCAGAGCCACGATGTAGCCAGCACCTGGAGCACAGAGCTGCACATGGTGAGAGACGAGAATTACGGTCCGTCCCCGCATGAGGTCACCCTTCAGACATTCGGTGTACAGTATGTGGGCCGTATGTGCGTCAACTTGAAACACAGAAATCAGACGACACTCGAAAACGTATTGTAGGCGTTGTGGTACTCACCTGCAGAGAGGACGTCATCGAGGAGGAGAATAGAAGCACGTGAATAAACAGCCCGTGCGAGGGAGGCTGACACAGAGCCGAAATCAGGGACCTATCAATTGTCTAGATATAATGAGAACATACCACGAGCCTTTTGTCCACCAGACAGATTGACCTAGATTATGGTTAGTGTCCCATCCGGGCTGATCGAAGTGAGAGACTTTGCACCCACCCCGCGCTCTCCAATCTCTGACTCGTCGCCATCCTCAAGAATTTTGAGGTCATTATCAAGCGCACAAACCTCGAGGGTTCTCCGATAGCGCTCCTCAACATAAGGGAGATTGAATAAGATATTCTCTATGGACACAGACCGTCGGCATCTGCGAGATATCCAAATTGGGATCATACCTTTGATCGATGCATTCCGTAACCATGCGCTCTGACAAGGACAGATGCAGACACCATCGCTTGAGAAGATAGCTTAGACTCACCTGGGGAACATAGGCACAAACACCGTCGATGACCCATTTATCTGGAGGAGGAACGATACCTGCGAAGGAGGCTATCGTGTCTGGAGGTGTCTTGGGACATAAGACTAGACCAGTAAGAAAATCCGCCTCCCCAAGAAGTGCTGTTCCCCAATTAGAGCGAGCAATTATGAACATGACAAGACCAGTACGTACCAAGGAGCAGGAGGGTCTTGCCACTACCCAACTTGCCGCAAACAAGGCTCAATTCGCCCTTGGGGAAAACGATATTCAGATCCGTCAGCATGAACTTTGTCTTCGGCGTAGCCGACACACTGGACGCGAGACTCGCGCTAGCAGAGCCAGAGCGTGCACGGTCCTGTGGCCATGTTACAGTGGCACCTTGGAACGTAATTGGTGGGGAACCCTCGCTCAGAGGTGGGACAGGAGCAACTTCAGCTGAATGAAGATATCTTTCCATTCGCCGGAGGGAGACGAGAGACTACAAGGGGAGTGGTCAGACTCGAGGGCATGACTTCGCCAGGACGTACCTGAAGCATGTTGATTAACGTCTCGGGAAGTGCATTCAGTGCAAATTTCATCTCGGAAAAGACTATCAAATCAGATTAAACCTGAGCCCATTTGTATTGCGTCCAAGACTTACCAGCAACCTGCAACAACAGCAAACACCCCATCAAGAAGTTGTTCAGAACACCAAATTAGAGAGACCGTACCGAGGTAAATGCCACCGAGGGTGTCAAGTCCTGATGCTTATACACGGCGAAATGGAGGAAAGATACCAGCGTAACGACCGTGGGTGAGGCGTTCCTGTTAGATCCTGCTTCAGGTCATGCCCCAAGAGGAGTATATATTTATTCACCAGATCGCATTCCAGAAAACCTATCCGGAAGCACGCATTAGCTTTATCGCTTCCTTTTACGTTAGAGAGGATGTAAGAGTGTACCTCAATGAGATAGTTGAGTCTCTGGAACCTCAGTTCTTTCTCCCTTATTTTTAATACTCGCTTCTCGAAGTTGCGCTCCCATGCCATGAACTGAGAAGACCAGCAATGAGAACCACGTGATAGAACTAAAGTCTAATACCTTTAACATCCGGATAGCTCCTAAAATCTCATTCATCAGAGCGATGCGCTCATCTTTTGCCTTCATTAGGTTTTCCTGTGCGCCAACGACGATCTTGCCAGCGAAATGATTCAAAGGTAGGAATAGGCAGGTCACCGCGAGTCCGACAAAGGCAGATGAGCCCAGTAAGCTATACAGGAAAATCGTGCCAACAATGATCTCAATCGGGGAGTCTTGGTGACAATTTAAGAAGGTGGTTACTGGAACGGCAAGTACACGCGACGCACCGACGAGTGTGAATATGTGCCAACTGAATTCGCTGACCCTATCCACGTCCGTTGTCATAAGTGTCATGATCTGTGCCTTGCTGGAGAAATCGCTTTCTGGCGCAGTGTTCAAGTCGTTCTTGTCTTTGGGTTTATTCTCTGATGGACCGGAAGATGAAGCAACGTCTTTTCTAACAAGTGTCTTGGCAAAAAGGATTGAGTTCATTTGTACGCGCATGCTGACTTGCAGCGTCGTCGTCGAAATAGACCACATTTGGCCACTAACTAACCCAACCTACTATCAGTCCCAAGATCAGTCAAAAGAGGGTGAACCCTACTGAGATAGAGAGACGCAGTTGCCGCGAATATGCCGAAAGAGTAAAACCATCCCCAGCTTCGGTCGTGCCTTTCTGGATCCGTTTCGAGATACCTCACCAGCTTCTGCAAAAAAAATGGAGGAGCATAGTAAAGGATTGCTCCAATTGAGGCTAGTGTCATCTGTGCCATGAAGCCTCTTCTGTTCACGTATGCCAGTCTGTATGCGAGCTCCCAGCCACTACCGGGTCTAACATCCCAAAATATGAATCGTCTTAGACGTATCGTGGACAAAGCAGAGCGCATGGAACGGAAGAGATAGGTGGCACGCATTGACCCTGGGACAATAGGCAGGTCACCGATATTGAGCGACTCTACGGTGTTACCAAGAAGGACAACTTTGGTAGTATACGAGAAGAGAAGAACATCCCAAAGTGAAGCACCTGCGGGCGAGTTAGACATTAGATACACAACCCAAAGGACACAAACCTGTAGCGCCGGAAACGTTATCCGCTGCCTGATTTGTGATCGCATCAATGGTTTTTTCGGAGTAAATGCGTGAAACGGGAAAATGTAGAGGGGGACCGAGTGGTGTAGTGATGGCGATGACAGTCGAGAATCCGTACAGACCAAGTACAGCATACCAAATGACTTGCAAAAAGTGAGGCTTATAGTCCTCAACTGGTACCGACATGGAGGTCGGATTACGAGGGAAAAGCGCAGTAAATCCCAACAGCACAAACGTGAGTGTTGTAAGGACGGTGAGGTGGATAACATTCCTGACATGTGAATATATCACTGTTTTGCTTACGGACTGAACCGCGAGAATCGAGAGATAAATGGCAAACAACCCATGGAGCAGGTATGTGGCGGTGGTCGTTGAGGACGAATACGAAGCGGCATAACCCAAAGAGATGGTTTGTACGATATCTTCCGGCGACGTGACATCGAACGGGTCACGTCGAGGCTCCAGTGGCTCATTAAAGGTGACGGGAAGGGCAATTTTACCCCGCTTGGACGCGGATAAACCGCGGACGGCCAAACTGACGAGGGCACTACTCGCGAGTGTAACCGCTACGGGAAGTTGGAATAATGGCATGAGAACCTCCCGAGGAATCGGTGTACGAGGGGACGTAGAGTCCTTTTTATGAACTGCCTTTCAGTGAGCGGGAAAGCTGCCGGGGCCTGAAAAATGCGGATGGACGGAGGCTGAGCTGAACCGATGAGCTCGGACACTTCGGCTTATGACTCGCATGTTTTTCTTCACCGGTTCCCGTTCCCTTTCAAATAGATCGAGTACGAATGGGGTATGCTAGTCCCGCTTTAATGGAACTTGGGCCGGACACGTTTCTGTTCTCTTTGGTTCAGAATTTACCATGGTGGTAGTAGCGATGATGAACGAAGTTGACTCGGAGCGTTCAGCTGACCACTCCGACATGTGCATCCCTCTTCCCGCGTGCTTATGAAGCGACTGCCGTTCCATACGTATCTCGTTTGCTTCATCTCCGAAACCCCCGCGTCAACTGTCGTCGTTCGCGTGGACAAGCGCCGCATTGCTGCGCGACAATTCACCTGACCAGATGGGCTGTCATTGATGGCCATCGATTGATTCAAAATTGGTCATCCCGAAGAAATAGCTGTTATATCCAGACCACAGCGCATCATGTATCATGATCTGGCAGTTCATCCTTCAGATTCCGCCCGCGGTGTCGCCAGTTCACTGTCCCGGAATTTTGTGGAGGTCTCGGCACAATCGTCCCTTGGCAACTGTGGACAAGGGCCAGGATGAACCGTCACGGCCGCCCAACACCAGCCGTAACCAACCGAACACTGTGAACATCCGCCTCTATTTTAGTACGTTCTCGACCCGGCTATCGCTAGAGTTCATCGTATCACAACCGTTTGTGTTTTAGTATCTCTTTGGTCGTCCATGGAGACCTATAAAAGACTTCGGCTCTCGTGAACCTCACCTCACGCCCTGACGAATTTTTATTCCTCCCTACCGTACTTTCCGTACTTTGTCCTTGTATCCCATGACTGTAATTCTGACGCCCTACTGGTCTGGTGGTACACAAAGGCTAAAAGTAGAACCCCGGTGTGCGTCGTTGCTCTGCCCTCTAACTGCGCGTCGTACTAACCGTCATCCTGTCCCAGCACCTTCACCCCCTCCTCTTGGCCTTTTTCCCGCAGCATATGACGACGCTTTGCATGCTGCACGGTGTCTTGCTCAACTACGTTCGAAGGACAACCCCATAGAAAAGTATATCCACCTCTCACAGCTGAAACATGCAGATGAAGGCTTATTTTACCGATTATGTTTGGCAAATATGCCGGTGTGTCCATAGCTAATATACTCATCGTGGCGTCAATATTGAACTAGGAATAAGGAATTTACACCTATTATATATACCCCCACTGTCGGGGACGCATGCCTACAATATTCTCACATTTTTCGTCACCCTGAAGGCTTGGTATGCCACATGAAGCCTCATTGGACTTGTTCATTGACCATTTTGCTTCAGTATATTTCTATCAAGGATAGGGGGAGAATTGGTGAGATCTTGAACAGCTGGAAGCACAAGAGTGACGCAAGAATCTCGGTGGTCACCGATGGTGTGCCAGGTCACTCACTGTCCTGTCCTGTTGTCTAATGATGTTTGTAGGCTCGAGAATCTTGGGATTGGGGGATCTCGGAGTTAATGGAATGCCAATTTCTATTGGTAAATTATCTCTTTACGTCGCTGGAGCAGGGTAAGCACTCGTATACATTTCGGGACGTTTTCGGCCAATGACGTCTTTCAGAATTCGTCCTTCGTCCACAATCCCGATCTGTCTAGACCTTGGGACCAACAATCAAAATTTTTTGGATGATCCGTTGTACCTTGGTCTCCGGCAAAGACGAGTGCCAGACGAAGTCATGACTGAATTTATGGAGGAATTCATGCTTGCTATGTCCCGTACGTTTCCCAAGCTTCTAGTCCAATTCGAGGTACGAGAAGTTGCTTTCTTGATTCCCGTCTTCTTCATATCCTTTGTGTAGGACTTCTCCACTGAGCATGCTTTCTACTACCTGGACTCCTTCCGCCATCGTTACTCAGTTTTTAATGATGACGTGCAAGGCACTGGTGCATTTACCTGGTCGACTCCCAGGGGTTGATTTTCGATTCCCGCGGGCCAATGGCGGAGCATAAAAAGTGTAGGCCATCGTCCGTTCTGGGAATTCGACTTTCTTATGACCGGCGACGTAGATTTCTCTCGAAAAGACTACAATGGCCCATCCTTAAGAAATTTGACCGAGATCATTGAGTATGTGAAACCGACAGCATTGTTCGGCCTTTCCACTATAAAGGTCATTGTCCCCCAAGCATATATCTTGGCCTCCTGTTGACCTTCCGCAGGGCGCCTTCAACCAAGATGTTATCGAAGCGATGGCTGCGAACAATGTCCGCCCCATCATATTCCCCCTCTCCAATCCTGTCCGACTTTCCGAATGCGAGTTCGAGGAGGCCCTAAGATGGACAAACGGCCGTGTCCTGTTTGCATCAGGTTCACCATTCCCCTATGCTTCGTGGGAGGGTAAGGTCCATTACCCCGGCCAAGGCAACAACATGTATATATTCCCAGGTGAATAGTCAAACTCCGTTGTGCCGTATGCTTGTTCCTGACAGCGTTGTTAAATTTAGGCCTGGGCTTAGGATCTATCCTGTGCCATGCAAGTGCTGTCACTGATGCAATGGTCGAGGCTTCCTCTCTAGGCCTTGCTGATTCCCTTAACGAAGAGGAACGTGATTCGGAGCTTCTTTACCCCCGCTTGAATCGCATCCGTGAAATTAGTGCCTATATAGCCATGCATGTTATTCGTAAGGCTCAGGAAGAGGTCCGTAACGCAAATTTTTATTTCCCAAATTAAATCTTACCGCCGGGTTATTCAGGGCGTTGACAGAAACAATGATCTGCGGTCCCTCAGTGATGCACAACTCCTAACGTATGTGACAAGCAAGATGTGGAACCCATGACTCGCCAGTTTGTTGCGCCCTGTAATTCCGCGATAGATCAGATTATGGATTATAGATATGTACCTGGGTATTAAGGGTTGGACACACTAACCATCTGACCGTTATTACTGGCGACCGTATGGCAAGGTACATGACATGACGGCTTGTCCGCCCTATCAGTTTCACCTATGTGGCCCCGTCACTGCATTTGTGTTTGGTATGGGCATAACTGTCAAGATCCGAGACAGACGCTTAACCTTCAAGGCTGTTTCTGCGGCTTCGAGAATTCCGAAAATAACCCATGCGATGGTCATGTCGAGCGTTACTCGTGCCCGCTCAGGACTTTGCTGTGGGGCCCTATAGTTATGGAGACGTGATGTCATTATCACCCCGGGTGAGCGATTTGCAGAGGGAATCCGGTTTTGGCCCGTTATCTCGGAGGGTCTAGTGGGTCTCCATTAGGAAGCCACAATGACCCACAAGATCCCTGAACCGTAGTGCCATAATTCTTTTTTTGTCAGTTCGAGAGGCGGTTGAGGCACGTCGGGGGCCGCATCAACTTACGGATAGTTATGTCAATATTAATGCTGACAAAACCAATTTCTTAAGGCTCAGCATGTGCTACTCTACTAATAACAATTCGATAAAGAAGGCGAGGCAGCAACTCAATTCGACTGCCCTTTTACATTGATTTCGCATCGCGCACGCCTACTTGATTCTCTCTTTTCCGGTACGTCCAACGATTCCCCGTTCATTAAGGAATTAATACGGACAGTGATCCTTCTTCATGTGGCTCACATTAAGCTTCGGTGTCCTTTGGGTGTTACTACGGAAAGGGACTTCCTCGGCTCAAGATCAGGATCAAATAATTTATGCGCTGGGTCGTTCATAGTTTTTCCGCAAGTAAGTTTCCGACAAATCTGCGGCGGACTGGTCGATCACACCTCACCTGGTACATTCCCAGGTCCAGTCACTGAAGGGAACCGCTTTGGAAAAGTTGCCACTTACTGTGACCTGCACGATGTTGGTAATCTTTGCACAAGATTAAATGCGCCATATGATCTCAGTCGCACGTGGTCCGGTTGCATTCCCGCCGGCCGAGTCAAACTCATCCATCACATTGTTGCCGGATGTCATGACCGTCACCTATTCTATCTCGGTCCACGGGCTGAAAGAGCCGGTGAACTCTGATAGCTCGCTAACCCGGAGAAAAGAGTCGTGCACCCATCAGGGGGTACAATACGTAGAAACTAAGTGGGACTATCACTGCGGGCATTTCACAATATAATC
>WNFI01055444.1_pt1 | contig 14463 bp, 14 predicted proteins | sample 5400471 | NCBI WGS metagenome assembly WNFI01 (sample SAMN13153348, study PRJNA577476) | soil metagenome | isolation source: 100 cm saprolite on Douglas fir-dominated hillslope | place: USA:California | collected 2013-09-17
TGGCTACTTGGCACATCCGTTCGTAAAGTGGATGGTTTTGCTTTTCATTTCTGCGGTTTGTGGAGTGCGTGAAAGAATAATGCTATTCGTTGTCTGATGGGGATGAGAACGGGGAACACAGGATTCTCCTTCACAAAGAGAGAAAGGGACCAAAGCATGAAATATACATGCATGCTCTCTGATTCTACCTGTGCCGCCTCTCTGCTGCAAGCAGAATGGGACCAGTAGATCGCTCTCAAGGCGCCTTTTTCCTAACGGATGTGCTAAGTAGCCAGCACAGCTTGACAAATGAGCTTCATCCCGGTACAATACAAATGATCAGTAAGTGATCATTTGTTCGGGGCTAATCTCATCGAAGGATTTTGTCATGAAGCAGCAAACGAAAGAGCTGAGTGATAGCCTTGAATTGATGACGCGCGCCGCCACACTCTATTACCTCGAAGACCTCACGCAGGCGGAAATCGCGCAAAAACTTGGTATCATGCGTTCAAGGGTTGTACGCCTGCTGAAAAGAGCGCGTCAAGAGCACATCGTTGAGATTACTGTCCATCCACATCCCGCTTTGAACCTGCACTTAGAGACAGCATTAAAAGAGCGATTTGGCTTGCTAGACGTACTCCTCGCCACCGATGAGCGGGATGATGCCTTACAGCGCTCCCTTGTTGCGCAGTTGGTTGCCCATTATTTGTCCCGTAGTCTCCAAGATGGCATGTCTGTAGCTATCGGTATGGGACGCAATGTTGGTGCCATTCCCAATCATATCTCCAATGTCTCGCCACGCGCATGCCGCTTTATTAGCGCGTTGGGGGGATCACCGCAGATAGAGCTGTTGATTAATCCTGACGATATTGCTCGCCGCCTGGCAGAAGGTTTTGGCGGCACAAGCGAAAGCCTGTATGCCCCTGCCTACGCGGAGTCACCGGTCATGCGTGACATGTTCATGAGCCATGAAATGATACAACAGACGCTGCAGAAGGCACGCCAGGCTGATATCGCCTTGGTCGGCGTTGGTGACGCATACGACAACTGCGCTGTGGTACAGATTGGCTGTTTTACTGCTGATGAAATGCGACAACTGCGCCAGGCAGGGGCCATTGGTGATATGTTGGGATTTTTCTTCGATATCAATGGGCAACCGTTGACTGATGGCATGGAACATCGCGTCGTCGGTCTGAGTGGGGAGGATTTGCGCACTATCCCCCTCGTTCTTGCCATTGCCAGCGAGTCGGAAAAGGTCCAGGCAATACTTGGCGCGCTGCGTTCAGGCATAGTCAGCGTACTTGCCACGAGCATCAATAACGCACATGCGCTACTGGAACTTGATAAAGAAAGAGAGCAAGATGCATGATACAGCCAGCATCTGTCGTCTGCGCCGGTATTTTAGTCGCAGATCTCTTTGTCCCTCTGCTAGAGCGACTTCCAAGGGCAGGGGAGTTAGTTGCTACAGAAGACTTTCTTTTCCAGCCCGGTGGTTGCGCTGCCAACACAGCCATAGCGCTCGCAAAATTAGGGGTATCGGTCAGTGTTTCCGGTAAAGTAGGCAATGACTCTTTCGGAGATGCTGTCGTACACGAGTTACAGGCCAACGGTGTGCAAACCGGTGCCTTAAGTCGCTCATCCAGTTATAACACTTCTAAGACCGTTATTTTGCCAGTGGTTGGTGAAGACCGGCGCTATATCCACACCATCGGAGCAAATGCCGATTTCATGGTAGATGATATCGATCTTACATTAGCCGAAGAGGCCCAGGTATTTGCGTTAGGCGGCTATTTTGTGCTTCCTAAATTGGAATCGCTACGACTTATCGAACTGCTTGCTGGCCTGAGGAAAAGGGGTGTGCGTACTGTACTCGATATCATAGTGCCAACGAGTTCGCATCATCCAACCCTGGACAATCTTCGGCCCATCCTGCCTCATATCGATGTCTTCATGCCTAATTCAGTAGAGGCAACAATGCTGACAGGGGAAACAGAGCCACAGAAGCAAGCGGAACTCTTTTTACAAGCCGGGTGCGCTATCGCCATCATCACCAGGGGAGGGGATGGCGCTCTACTAATGAGCACGCAGAAAACGCTCGAGGCTCCGGCAGCTCCCGTCGAAGTCGTGGATGTCTCGGGTGCCGGCGACGCTTTTGCCGCGGGCTTTATTGTGGGCCTTCTGGAACAGTGGCCGCCGGAAGATGCCTTGCGTTTCGCTAGCGTGATCGGCGCTTCAGCTTGCACAAAGCTAGGTTGTACCGGCGGCGTTTTCACACGAAAAGAGGCAGAGACGTATGTCCAAACACATCCGCTGCCTATTGTGTCCCTTTAAGAGATACCTGTTTGGCTATGGAACGCTCTATTTCCCTCATAGAAATGTAGGAGCTTAAAAGATGATTGTGCCATTACCCTATCTTCTTGCGAGGGCGCAAACTGGTGGATATGCCCTTGGCTATTTTGAAGCCTGGGATAGCTACTCTCTTGAAGCGGTAATTGAGGCTGCCGAAGCTGAGGATGCTCCCGTCATCCTGGGTTTTGGCTGTATGATGGTTTCCCAAACCTGGTTGGATACAGGAGGTATCGAGACTTTGAGCAGTCTCGGCCATACTCTTGCACAGAGAACACACGTGCCCGTGGCTTTTTTACTCAACGAGGCCCACACCTACCAAGAATGCCTGGCAGGTATGCAAGCCGGATTTAATGCTGTCATGCTGGATACTTCGACATGGCCCAATGAAGCCGCTATCGAGGAGATAAGCAAACTGGTCGAGGTCGCCCATGCCCAGGGAGTGGCTGTCGAAGCAGAACTAGGTCACCTGCCCGATGCGATGGAGCAGGGCATCGATGCCTCCGCCGCTTCGCTGACTGACCCTGAGGAGGCGGCGAGATTCGTTGAGCAAACAGGTATTGACTGTCTGGCCGTATCCATTGGCAATGTGCATCTTCTCACCCACGATGTCGCCCCTATCGATCTGTTGCGTCTCGCGGCTATCCATGAACGCGCTGCTTTACCGCTGGTCATTCACGGCGGTACCGGCTTTCCTCCAGAAGTCGTACCCGAAGCCATACGCTACGGCGCAGCTAAATTCAACGTCGGCACTATTTTAAAGAAAGCATTTTGGGCCGGCATCCGCGAGTCGGTGCTGGCTCTCGATGCCTCCGCCAGTGTGCATGATGTATTGGGATCTCATAGGGAGGGAGATTACCAGCTTGCTGGAAAGCGAGCTATGCAGGCGAAAGTACAAGCATTTTTACAGCTCTATGGGAGCTGCGGTCATGCTCATGATATACAAGCATTGAGTACGGAAAAAATGCTCTCATTATACAGGCAGATGACATTCATTCGCCGTTTTGAAGAGCACGTCTACTTTTTGTATTTGCAAGGAGAGATCCCGGGAACCGTTCACCAGTACCAGGGACAGGAAGCGGTTGCCGTCGGCATCTGCGATCATCTCGACTCTTCGGATTGGATTACTTCGACGCATCGACCTCACGGCCATGCGTTGGCTAAAGGGGTAAAGCCGCGCGAGGCACTTGCCGAGCTCTATGGTAAAGCTACCGGCTGCTGCGCCGGAAAAGGCGGTTCCATGCATCTAGGCGAGCCCGCCGTCGGCATGGTACCAGCCATTGCTATTGTCGGTGGCGGAAATTCTGTGGTCGCGGGCATGGGGCTGGCCTTCAAATTGCGGCAAACGGCTCAGGTCGCGGTCTGCTTTTTCGGAGAAGGCGCGACCAACGAGGGAGCCTTTCACGAAAGCCTGAACTTTGCCGCGGTACAGCATCTCCCGATCGTGTTCGTCTGCGAGAACAATATGTACGGTGCCTCGACAGCCTATAACAAAGTCTCGCTGGTGGAAAACGTGGCGGATCGAGCTCACGCATATGGTATTCGCAGTGAAATCGTCGATGGCATGGATGTACTGGCCGTGTATAAAAGCGGAGGAGAAGCTATTACTGCTGCGCGCAAAGGTGAAGGCCCGATATTGCTGGAGTGTAAAACGTATCGGTTTACCGGCCACAGTCGCAGTGACGCGCGCGGGTATCGAACAAAAGAAGAGGAGCATTTCTGGAAAGAGCGTGACCCTATTCCGCGCTTGCGCCATGCGCTCATCACGGAGATAGGTATAAGCGCAGCCATTTTCGATGAGATTGATAATGAGGTGAAGGCAGAACTCCAGGAGGCGACCGCATTCGCCCGTATGTCTCCCGATGTGACGCCTGAGCAGGCCTTAGAAGGGGTGTACGCCTGATATGACAAAGACGAGTGACAGCGAAACTTCCCGGCAAAACGAGCATGACGACAACGAGCGCCGGTTAACCATCAGCGAGGCATTACGTGAAGCCATCGCGGAAGAGATGCGCAGGGACCCTGCTGTTTTTCTCATTGGCGAAGATATCGGCGTCAAAGGTGGCTTTGGCGGTGCATTCGGCGTCTACCTTGGCCTGAATGAAGAATTTGGCCCGGAGAGGATGATTGACACGCCCATCAGTGAAAAGGCTATCGCCGGTGCAGCGGTGGGAGCAGCTATGATGGGCATGCGCCCCATCGCGGATATGCAGTACGCCGACTTCCTCTTCGAGTGCATGGATGAACTGGTGAACCAGGCGGCCAAAATGCGCTATATGTCCGGAGGGAAGCTCAGCGTTCCTATGGTTATGCGGGCTCCGGTGGGTACGACAAATCGAGGCGCGCAGCATGGGCAATGTCCAGAGAGCTTTTTCATGCATGTGCCAGGCTTGAAAGTAGTTTGCGTCTCCGATGCCTATCATGCTAAAGGCATCCTCAAAAGCGCGGTGCGCGACGATAATCCCGTGCTGATTTTTGAGCATAAACTGCTCTATGGGAGTAAAGGGCGGCAACAGGCCGGAGGCCTCGATCTCACGGCCCATGTTCCGCAAGAAGAGTACCTGGTACCGCTTGGCAAGGCAGTTGTGAAGCGGAATGGGAAGGATGTTACCATTGTCGCAACTCATCTCAGCTTATACCGCTCACTCGCCGCCGCTGAAGAGCTCGCGAACCAGGGTGTGGACTGTGAAGTGATCGATCCGCTCTCTCTGGTACCGCTCGATACAGAAACGCTCTGGCAATCGGTGCGAAAAACAGGTCGCCTGGTCATTGTCCACGAAGATACCTTAACCGGCGGCTGGGGGGCCGAAATTGCCGCGCGCGCCGCCGACGAATGTCATTACTACCTGGAATCACCCATCAAGCGTGTCGCCACTCTCGATACGCCCCTGCCTTTCGCGCCTATCCTGGAGCAGGCAGTTGTACCCAGCAAAGAGCGCATCCGCTCGGTGATTCTCAGCCTGTTCGAGTAGCCAAAGGAGCGTACACGGTGCTACAGGGAGTGCGCATGCCCGCGTTAGGGCAAACAACAGATGAGTTGCGTATCATCTCGTGGCTCAAAAAAGAAGGTGACCCGGTTGAACAGGGTGAGCCACTGTTTGAAGTGGAGACAGATAAAGCGACGCTCGAAGTCGAGGCTTTCTCCGGTGGCATATTGAGAAAAATTTTGCGCCAGGAGGACGAGGTTGTAGAGGTGGGAACGCTGGTAGCCTACATTGGTAAAGCTGAAGACGAGCTGCCGGGTGAAATGCCGGCGCAGGCAGCGCCGTCAGCAGCGGAAGAGCCAGGTATTTCCACTACGCTCTCTATCTCGACAAATACCTCCACCATTGCGCAGCCAGGCAGTGATAAGGTGCTCGCATCTCCGCCGGTGCGAGTGTTGATGCGCGAGCATGGTATTGATCCTCGTCAGGTCAAAGGCAGCGGCCCGGGTGGTCGTATCGAACGCAGAGACGTAGAAACCCTGATCGAGCAGCGCTCCTCGTCTAGCGAGGTGTTAGAGAGTCCAAAGGAGGGCTAGCATTGAAACGCTCTGAGATCAATGCCATTATATGCGATGCCGACGCTTTTTTCCGGCTAAGCGGCTTCTACCTGCCTCCCTTTGCGTCCTGGACACTGGAAGATTGGCAGGCCAAAAGGGAAGGCGCGAGGGAAATTATCGATCGCCGGCTTGGCTGGGATGTGACAGACTTCGGACAGGGAGATTATCGCGCTGTCGGTCTATGTGTGTTTACTATTCGCAATGGCAGCCCTGAGAATCTGATCACACATCGCGGCAAGACGTACGCGGAAAAGATCATGATCGTCGAGCGCAGCCAGGTCACCCCGATGCATTTTCACCGCATTAAAATGGAAGATATCATCAATCGAGGCGGCGGAAACCTGGTCGTCCAACTTCACAACGCCACGTCGGATGAAGGACTGGATACCAGCGACGTGGTCGTCAATACGGATGGGCTTGCACGCACGATACCGGCCGGCGGGAAGGTAATCCTGCACCCAGGAGAGAGCATCACTATCCCACAATATTGTTATCATTCCTTCTGGGCTGAAGAGAGCCGAACCCTGGTAGGAGAGGTTTCACTGGTCAATGATGATCATACCGACAACCGATTTTACGAGCAAATGGACCGTTTCTCGCAGATCGAGGAAGACGAGCCTCCATTTCGCTGGTTAGTGAGCGATTATGTTTAACAGAGCGTCGGGAGGTGGATCTCTCGATCGCAGGCTTTGTGGAAAGGTAATACTCTTGGACTCGATGAACAAGCTGCTCGATGGAGGGCTGCGTGAAGCATTCCCGCGCTAAGGATGGTCGATCATCGCTCCTTGATCTTCCTGCAAGGCGCGAGAGTGCTCCCAAGGTCATGTCCCCATGATCTTATGCACTAACCGTTGAGAAAGCCAGCGTAGACCTCCACATTTTCTCTGCTGCCCATAATAAGTGATGCGCGGTCATCTATCGTCTTTGGCACAATTGTCAATGGGCTCTTTCCGTCACCGGTAATGGCCATCCCCCCTGCTTGCTCTATGAGCAAGGCGTGTGGGTTTACTTCTAGCATCAGGCGCAACCCTCCATCCGGCTGTTGTCTATTTCTTGGATAGAGAAAAATACCACCCTTGAGCAGAGTTCTATATGCGTCTGCCACTAGCGAGCCAACACAGCGGGCCGTGTAATCTGCTGATGCTTTGAGAGGCAGCACCCGATCTGCCACGTCCCATACGCCTTTGCTATAAAGGTGATCCAGATGCACCTGCGTGAAGAGCCCATCACTTCCCATCCGTACCATCTTCTCACTCAATCGAGATCAGGGTCTCCTCGTTTAGGCCCGGGTGGATGTCAATCAAGAGGTGGTCGAAGGTCAGCGCCGCGCTCAACCCGTACAACCCGTCCTGCAGCAGATTGACCTCGTAGCCCTCGCGCAAGACCTTGGCAATTGAGTCTATCACACCCGTGCTAACTGCGTGATAGCTGCGTGATAGTTCGGTGCTATTCTTTCCCCTTTCCCCTTCAGGTAAGCTTCTAGCAGCAAGAAATAAGCAGCCCTCCCCGGCAAGGCCAGGAGGAAGGTTGTTCAGCAACAGTCTTAGCACGCATGTATGCACAAAGCAAGAAGGAGAAAAGCATGGTTACCCTACTCTTCCTACTCATGACATTGATTGTCCTCGCTCTGGCAGCACTCCGTTGGGGTGCCAACAGTTCCGACGGGGTCAATAGCGCGGAATGGCAGCGACGCCAGCGCTGGTTTGGCTTTCACTAAATCTGTCACACGTATGATTTCAAATCCTTTTGAAGACTTTACATTTGCACTCACTCAATCGATCGGCTTTCTCGATTGAGTGCCATCTAGAGTAACCAGTAGCGTTGATGCGAGAGGAGAATCGCTATGGTCGATGAACTGATGAATACAGGCTGTGCGAACAATGGAGAACCATTCATTGCTCCAAAGAGCCTCTTTGCTGAGTGGTCATCTCCCGTCTCCTTCCTATCAAACCCGCTGTGCAGTGAGATGAGTATCCGCGTACTCGCAGCACATTGCCTGAGTGAACTCGACCACTATCGCCGGAGTGAGCCATGCACGGATATATATGGCGTCGAGCTGTTTCGCCGTGCAACTATGCAAGACAACCAGGAGGCCCGGGCGTCGGTGCAACACTGCTTTGGCGGGATGGTGCGAGGCTGGTTTCGTTGTCATCCTAGTAGAGAGACGGCGTGTCGCCTGCAGAGCGAAGAGCACTATGTAGTTCAGGCGTTTGAGCTCTTCTGGCAGGCCACTGCCTCATACCAACGGGTCGAATTCAACCGGCTTTCTGCTGCGTTGCAATACCTGCGTGCGAGTTTGCAAGGGGCCATCCTGGATACGCTGCGGGCTAATGCGCAGCCAAAAGGAGTCTCGAGGCCTGTGCCAGGAGAACCACGAGTGGAAGACAGCAACAACAGTTGTGAGGTCTGGAATACCCTTAAGACGATACTTTCCAACTCACTTGAGCAGCGGTTAGCCTACTTACTCTTTCACTGTGGTCTGGGTCCCAGGGAGATTGTGCATTTTTGCCCACAAGAGTGGAGTTCCGTACAAGAAATCTATCGTTTGCGATGCAACATCATGGAGCGATTACTCCGCAATGCGGATTCCCTGCGATAGCAGCTCAGTTAGCAGTTTTCTGGCAATGCCGGTAAGGCGACAGCGACTGAATTCAGCAGGAGAGAAAGGAAGAAATCGATATGGCACTCGTACTCAAGCGAAATCGTAGAGCGTCAGCAATGCGCGTACTCGTCACTGATAGCATTGCGCAGGAGGGAATTGATCTCTTGCGAAGCCACCTGCCCGATGCCCAGATCGATGTACGTTTAGATCTCACAGCGGAACAACTGCAGGCGGTGATCGGCCAGTATATGGCGCTCATCGTGCGCAGTGAAACAAGGGTCACTAGCGATATCCTGGCGGCAGCAACACATCTGAAGATCGTGGGCCGTGCCGGGGTGGGCCTCGACAATATTGATACGGAGGCAGCGAAACGATATGGTATTGCGGTCGTCAACTCGCTTTGGGGCAATACCATCGCGGCAGCCGAACACACCATCGCGCTGCTACTTTCCCTGGCACGGCACATTCCTGCCGCCAATAGCAGTACCAGGGCCGGCAGGTGGGAGAAGAGCCACTTCCTGGGTGTGCAGGTGCGCAACAAGGTGTTGGGTATTCTTGGTCTGGGAAAGGTCGGGAAAGAGGTTGCGCGGTGTGCCCAGGGGTTAGGTATGCAGGCCATTGCCTTTGATCCCTACGTAGCCCCCGAGCAGGTACAGAAGCTCGGCGTTACGATGCTCGATATGGAAGACGTGCTAAAACTGGCCGATTTTGTGACACTGCATACCACGCTCACGAACGGCACACGCGGCCTGATCGGCGCCTACGAACTAAGTTTGCTCAAACCTGGAGCTCGTCTCATCAACTGCGCGCGCGGCGGCTTGATCGACGAAGAGGCACTGCTCCATGCCCTCAAAGAGAATCGACTGGCGGGAGTCGCACTCGATGTCTTCAGCCAGGAACCAATTCGCGATGACGCGGTGTTACAACAACTACTAGCCGACCCGCGCGTGATCGCCACACCACACCTGGGAGCCTCAACACAAGAGGCGCAGGTCCAGGTAATCAGCCACGTGGCGCTGGAAGTCAAGCAGGCTCACCTCACTTGATGGCGTGCTGGGGTGGCTCCACCTGTACCGCTGTGTGCCCAGGGAGCACATCCGCGTGTTTTTATCCTCCTTGCCCGAGCAGATGGAGGCGATGCTCAACCGGGCCAACCAGGGGTTGCTCTCCACCGCCATTACCGTCGATCAACTCTGGGACAAGCACTCTATGAGTTGGATCGAAGTGAGGCGGCTGGAGGTCGAACTGGGTGCAGGTGGGGATCATGATCAAGCCTACGCCTGGAGCTTGCCTCCCTCGGGACCGCACCTGCTCGCCTGGGCGAAGCTGCGAGCCAGGCGCGTGCATGGTGAGCCCGAGCCGTAGGTGGTTCCTCAACTCCTTGTTTCAGCTGGGAATTTGCGCGCTAAAAACCATCTCTGCTGGTGTCTTTACATAAAAAATACAGGTGATATGCAATGAAAATACTCTTCTTCACTACTGCTCATAATAGCTTAAGTCAACGTGCGTTTGTGGAGTTGGTCGATCGCGGGCATAGAGTGATCGTGGTGATTGCCTCGAGTGAAGAAGTGATGCTCGAAGCGGTCAAGCGTGAACACCCCGACCTGATCGTGGCTCCCATGTTAAAAAAAGTGATTCCAGTGTCCATCTGGCAAAACCATACCTGTATCATTGTCCATCCAGGGATCAAAGGAGACCGAGGGCCATCTTCATTGGACTGGGCTATCCTCAACGCTTGCGAGGAATGGGGCGTCACCCTCCTGCAAGCAGGCGCTGAAATGGATGCTGGAGCTATCTGGGCCTCGCGTACCTTTCCCATGCGAGATGGGAGCAAGAGTCACCTCTACCGGCACGAGGTCACCGAAGCGGCCATCGGAGGACTGTTAGAGACGATCGCAAAAGTTGAGAGCCACACCTTTGTACCAGAACCCCTGGATTATAGCAGGCAAGAGGTCAAAGGCCGTTTGCAAGCCTCCATGAAGCAAGCTGATCGTGCCATCGACTGGCGAGAAGCGAGCGCCTCGGTGCTCAGGAAGATTCGGTGTGCGGATAGCTTTCCAGGCGTCTTCGATACGGTGCTGGGCATGCCGTGCTATCTGTATGGTGCCCATGCAGAAGACGTGCTCAGAGGGACTCCCGGTGAGATCATTGCCACACGCGATGGAGCGATCTGCCGCACAACGGGTGATGGTGCCGTGTGGATCACACATCTGAAGTCAAAAGGCACCGATGGACAGCCGTCCTTCAAGTTACCGGCGACACAGGTGCTTGGCGACCGCCTGGCCTCTGTACCGGATCTGCCCTTAGCGGTAGACCAGCCCGTCGTAGGGCTGACCTACCGTGAGATCTGGTATGAGGAAAGGCAAGCCGTCGGCTACCTCCATTTTGAGTTCTACAATGGAGCCATGAGCACTGAGCACTGTCAGCGGCTGCGCGAAGCGTTCCTGCGCATCCGTCAGCGGCCCACCAAAGTGATCGTGTTGATGGGCGGCACGGACTTCTGGTCAAATGGTATTCATCTGAACATGATTGAAGCTGCCGCTGACCCGGCTCACGAGTCCTGGCGCAACATTGGGGCCATGAATGACCTGGTGAGGGAGATCATCACGACCGAATCTCACCTGGTGATCTCTGCCCTGCAGGGCAATGCAGGGGCAGGGGGAGTGATCCTGGCACTGGCGGCAGATTTTGTCTATGCCAAGAAAGGCATTGTGCTCAATCCACATTATAAAGGCATGGGCCAGCTGTATGGATCGGAATACTGGACCTACTTATTACCCAAACGGGTAGGAGGAGAAAAGGCGCGAGAACTGACCGAAGCCCTGCTGCCCATCAGCACAAGGACCGCGCACCAGATTGGGTTACTTGATGATGCCTTTGAGGAAGATGCAGCCAGCTTCTGTGAGCACATCCGCCAGCTTGCAGAAGAGCTTGCGAGCAGCCCTCGCTACGCGCACATGCTGCAGGAAAAGCGCCAAAGACGGAAGAGCGATGAAGCAAGCAAGCCGTTGCAAGCCTATCGAAATGAAGAATTACAGCGGATGTGGCTGAATTTCTTTGGAGCAGATCGCAGTTATCATCTGGCACGCCAGCACTTTGTGTACAAAGGGCTCATGCCTTCTCGCGAGAGCAGCGACGCTGGCTTAGAGCGCTGGAGCGGGGGCGAGCTTTTTGGTGCGCCTCACTGTGCAGGCGATCAAAGATGCGGAATGGGTGGACGTGTTGAGTTCGAGGCTAGGCAGGCGGCTTGCCGGCATGACGGTGGGCAACCAGCGCGTGACGACTCCGGTGGGAGAGCGAGCATGACAGCAGAGCTGCTGGATGGACGGGCCATGAGCGCGGCGATCAAGGCGGAGGTGCGCGGCCAGGTGCACCGCTTTGTGGAGAAACAGGGGCAGGCTCCTGGCCTGAGGATTGTGTGCGTAGGGGATGACGCGGCATCTCGAGTCTATAGCAAGGCGATCCTGCACGTGGCCGAGGATGTGGGTATCACAGCTCGCCTCGAACACTTACTGGTGAATACGTCAGCCGAGGAATTGCGGGCGCGGCTGGTGCAGTTAAACCATGATCAGGCCGTACACGGTATTCTTGTACAGATGCCGCTTCCGGCACCCCTCTCGCAAAAGATGGTAGCAGATACGATTGCTTCCAGCAAGGATATCGATGGCATTGGCCTGCACAGCGCCGGGAACCTCTTGCTCGGTCTGACCGGTTTCCTGCCTTCGACGGCTGCAGCGGTGATGGAGATGCTTGAGCGAACGCAGACGCCGCTTGAGGGAAGGCGAGTGGTGGTGATCAGTCGCAGCAACGTGGTGGGAAAGCCGCTGGCTATGATGCTGTTGCAGAAAAACGCGACGGTGACGATCTGCCATTCGCGCACGACGAATCTGGCGGCTGTGACGCGCCAGGCGGATGTGCTGGTAGCAGCGGCTGGACACGCCAGGATGGTGACGGCTGAGATGGTCAGGCCCGGAGCGGTCGTCATCGACGTGGGCATCAACGCGCTGCCCGATGGCGGCATGGTGGGCGATGTCGATTTTGCCTCCGTGCGTGGAGTCGCCGGGGCGATCACGCCTGTACCGGGCGGCGTCGGGCCGCTCACCAATGTCGTGCTGCTCAAGCAATGCGTGCAGGCGGCGTGGCAACTGGCGAGCGAGAAAAAGGATTTTAAAACCGCTGCTTAACGATGACACATATCGCCAGGGCAGGCTACCTGGCAGGCACTGGACGATCCTGGGGAAATGTAGGCTCGGAAACACGATCGGGTAAAAATAATCAGTTGAGATTGGATTTACCGGTGCTTCCACGGAAGGAATACTTGGAGATGATGGTGGACATAGTTTGCGGTTCCCTCTATGCTGGCTTTGCGCTGACGCGAACACTCCAGCTTGTGCTGAACTTGCTGGAAGTAGTCGCTTTCGTGATCTCGGCTACCGGCGAGCCACCTACCCTTGTTGCCCGGCCTGCTGTTGGTGATTGACGAACTCTTTGTCGAGCTGTGAGAAGAGGAGTGGCAGCGCGTCGAGGGTCTGCTCCAGAGTCATGACTTCTCCTTCGGCCCACGCTGTGGCAAAGGCCTCCTCCCCTAGTCGGATACGGGCGTTTGCCCGTGCCCGCTCATAGTCGGTGCGGTAGACCAGCGGCAGGGGCGCGCCAATGGCCGCACGCAGTGCCTGCGCTGTCCCCCAGAGCCGTGCTGCCCATTCCTGCTCGCCTTGTGCTGCCACCACGGCTCCTACTCCCTCCAGCGCTGCAGCGATGAAATTCCTGGCGCCAATCTCACATGCCAGCGCCAGGCTTTCCTGGTAACGGGCGCGAGCCGTCACAAGTTCTCCCTGAGACATGGCGACGCGTGCGAAGGCTAGCAACACTTCAGCGGTACTCCAACGATCTCCCAGTTCCTTGAAGGTTGCTACGCTCTCCTCCAGCAATGCGCGAGCCTGGGCTGGTTCATTCTGGATTAGGCGGATCTCCCCCTGCAAGCTGAGCAGGTAGGCGATGTACTGTGCATCGCCCAGCTCTCGGAAGAGCGCCAGGCTCTGCTCGGCTAGAGCCTGGGTCTGGGCAAAGTCGTCTTGTGCCAAAAAGCGCACATGTGCGAGTTCACCCAGTGCGATAGCGATGCGCCCCTTGTTGCCCAATGTACGAGAGAGTCTCAGGCCCTGCTCGCCTATCGTGCGTGCCCAGTTGTACTCGCCCTGCGCGGCAAACACTCGAGTTAAATTTGCAAGGGAGCGAGCCTGGTTCCAAGTGTCGCCCAGTTTCTGGAAAAGGACCAACGCCTCCTCCAATTGGGCACGGGCATCTGCATACTTGCAGCTTGCCCAGGAGATAATCCCCAGTTGAAAGAGGGCGGTCGCCTTGCCTGCGTTATCCCCCGACTCCTGAGAGAGCGCCAGGGTCTCTCGACCCAGCACCTCTGCTCGCTCGTAGTCGTCCAGGGTAAAGGTCACTTCTGTCGCTGCATAGAGCACTTTGAGCTGCACGGATGCTGAGGTCCCTTCACGCACTGTCAGTGCACGTTCCAAGAAGGTGCGTCCCTCGCGGTAGTAGCCATGGATGTTCCAAAACCAGGACAATGCACCGCACAACCGCAGCGCCTGTTCGGCCCAATGGGCGCGAACATCTGTCTCGGGCCGATTTATCGCGCCCAGCGCCGATAAATCGGCCCTTACGGAAGTGGGGTGAGCTCGTTCTAGTAAAAAGGTCAGCGCTGCGCGCAGGTTCTCGTGCTCCCGCTCCAACCGAGCAAACCATTGGCGTGACTCGCTTCCTCGCAAGTGAGGCTCGGCCTCTTCAGCTTGTGCGAGGTAGTACATGGCATGGGCAGTACGTGTCGACGCTAGCTCTCCGGCGTTGGCTAAGCACTCCAGCCCAAATTCACGCAGCACTTGCAACATCGAAAAGCGCGGCTCACTTTCCTCGCCTGCCTCTTGTTCCATTTGCCGTAGCAGGCTCTTGTCCACCAGTGAGAGCAGGGTCTCCAGTAAGTCAT
>WNFI01704251.1_pt1 | contig 14463 bp, 17 predicted proteins | sample 5400471 | NCBI WGS metagenome assembly WNFI01 (sample SAMN13153348, study PRJNA577476) | soil metagenome | isolation source: 100 cm saprolite on Douglas fir-dominated hillslope | place: USA:California | collected 2013-09-17
AGATCAAGGCCTGGCGGGATTACTTCGACATCAACCAGTTCACCACTCGGATGGGACAGCCCACCACCAGGTGAGTCGCAGGCTGCCCGACGCCTGACCTCTTACGCTTCGAAGGTATTTCGCGACGGGGGCCGGCACTCCACGGCGCCGGGCCCTGGTCAACACCCCGGACGTGCTGCTGGCCGACGAGCCGGCCGACGTGGTGGAGACCGCCACCGGCGACGGGATCGGCCAGCTCCTGTGGGATCTCAACCGCGCCGGGCAGACCCTGGCGCTGGTCACTCACAGACCAGAACTGGCGGCCACGTCTACACATTCGGACGATGCGGCTGGTAGACGGCCGCGCGGTCAGCGACGGCACGACCCCTCAGGACAGCATCAGCCAAGCGAGCGAAAGAGGCCTGCGATGAACCGAAAGTCTGCAGGACGGCGGGCGGCGGTGCCGTCGGGCGGAGCGAGGAAGCGCCTAAGGCCGGGGCGGCGGATCGGGTCGGCCGCGGGGTTGGCCATGGCTGCCTGGGTGCTGGCTGCCGGGTGCTCCGCGCCTGCCGAGCCGATCGCCGCTGCGCCGGCCGCTGCCCGCCGGCGGCAGCGGGCCCGTTCCTGTATGTGGCCAACAAGAGCACGAGCGACGTTGCCCAGTTCGGCAGCGCCCCGAGCGGCTCTGGGGTGCTCCGGCGGCTCATGCCGCCGACGGTGGCCAGCGGGCCGGTCCCGGTCCTGGCCGCGGTCACGCCCCAGGGCAACAGCGCCTACATCGCCTATGCCGGCTATCCCGGAGCACCGCGGGCACGAGATCTCGCAGTACAGCATCAACCCCGGCCACGGGGAAGCTGACCCCCAAATCGCCCAGGACGGTGGCCGTCGCAGGCGTCCCGGCCTGGATCGCGGTCCCCCCGACGGCATGTACGCCTACGTGCTCAATTTCACGAAGGGCACCGTCGCGCAGTACCGCATCAATCCCAGCACGGGCGCGCTGAGCTCCAGGCCGGTGGCGACCGCGACCACCGGCGGCCGTGAATCGGTCACGATCTCCCCCAGCGGCAAGAACGCCTACGTCACCGACCCCGTCGGCGCCAAGATCTGGCAGTACCGCATCAGCCCCGCGACCGGCAAGCTCAGCCCTCTATCGCCAGCGACGGTGACTACCGGAAAGGGCACGCACGACATCGAGTTCACCCCGGACGGCAAGAACGCCTACGTCCTGACCGTGGTCAATGACACCGTCTCGCAGTACCGCATCAACCCGGCCACGGGCGCGCTGACCCCGACGGCAAGAACGCCTACGTCACCAGCGAAAACAAGGGCTTCCTCTCGCAGTTCGCCATCAGCCCGGCCACCGGCAAGATCACGCCCCTGTCACCCGCCGCCGTCGCGACGGCCAGCGACGAGGGCTCGCTCAGCCTGGCCATCACCCCCGCCGCGGACCTGGCCGCGAAACTGGCCGCTCCGGCCACAGCCAAGCCCGGGCAAACGCTCACTTACAGCGTCACGATCACCGACACGGGGCCCTCGCAGGCGTGGCAGGCCACGGTCACCGACCACCTCCCCGCCGGGACCGCCTTCCGCAGCGCCACGACTGCCAGCGGACACTGCGCCGCCCCGCGCGCCGGCACCCGCGGCGCAACGGTGAAGTGCTACCTCGGCAAGCTCAAAACCGGTGCCGCCTGGCGAATCCAGATCAAGGTCACCGTCCACGCCGGCCACCGGACGGTCCGCGACAAAGCGAACGTCACCAGCGTCACCCCGGACCCTCGCCTCGGCAACAACACCGCCACCGCCCACACCAAGATCACCAGATAGCGCAAGAGAAAAGCCGATGCACAAGAAGCCGTGCCGGTGGCTTCAAAGTTGATGCCGGGATCTTGGCGGAGGCGAGCTTAGCTTCAGGCGTTCCCCGGCGCAGTAACGGTCCCTGCAGCCGTCTGACGGTCAGGGCCGAGCCCGCGGTCGCGGCCGACAGCCACTCACGCATCTGGTCCCGTTCGCGTTCCAGGCAGGCGGCTCGCTCATCCGGGCTGAGCGGGATCGGCTCGGACGCGGACCGGGACATGACGATGCCCGTCCCAGTTCGCGGTGGCGCACGGGCACCGCTGGTCGCCCCGGAATTCCTCACGCCAGCCACCAGCACCTTGGCCTGCGGATGCTGCCACTCGCGGGCGAACGCTGCCGCGACGACCGACTCCGAGCACCTCAGGGTCGACTCAAGCCCCCGCTAGGCTAGGAGACCATGAGGCTAACCGCAGAGTCGCGGTCACGACCACGCCTCAGCGTGCAGAATATCTATTCGGCATCGGACGGACACGGCCGAGGACGCGCCCGCTGGTGCGCCAGATCGAGCCGCGCGTGGTTGTCGTCATTTTTTTGACTGTCGGTATCTGCTGGGCGTGTGGGCGCCTGGCAGGGTCGCTGCGGCTGGGGCGGGACAAGCCGGCCTGGGGTGCCGCAGAGTCCACGGTGAGCTCTGCCAGCTCGGTGACGGGATCACCGCGGTGGATCCTGCGCGCCCGGCGGTGCAGGCCGGCCCGGCGGAACACGGACATCTCCGGGCGAGCGCTGCTGCCGGGTCGGGCTGGGTTATGTCCTGTCTGGCGGGGTTGGCTGGCGTTTGATCTCGACGAGCAGGATCCATGCTGTGAGCAGCCCGAGGGTCATACTGGTCAGTCCTGCTGCGGCGAGGACATAGGTGCCGGCCGGGGTGGTAGTGAGGAGCAAGATGGCGGCGATGATGGTGGTCGTGCTCGGCGCGAGGGTCAGGGCCAGGCGTGCTGCCGTTTCGAGCCGTTCGTGGCCGGGTTTGGTGAACAGGCGGCGGAAGCCGTTCAGGATCCCGGATGCGGCTGGTCCAGCGGTCCGGGTGCCTTCGGCGCCTGGATCGAGCCCGGTCAGGGTGAGCGTGGCGGTGATGCCGATGCCGGTGAGGGTCCAGGAGGCGGGTGCGGCGGTGCGGGCATGGAAGAGGGCGACCAGGGACACGATCACCGGCTGGGCGAGGTAGATCAGCCCGGTGCCGGCGCGGCCTAGCCAGGTCCGGTCCGCGGCAATGCGGTCCAGGTTGAATGACAGGGCAACGAAAAGCAGGCCGGTGAGCGCGGCTGCGGCGCCAGCCTGGGCCAGGAAGTACTCGGTCCATGACGCGAGCGGGTTCACCTGGCCGCTCACGCTCATTCCGGAACCAGGCGGGTGAGGGCGTCGACGTCGTTGTCGGTGAGGCTGACCGACGCGGCGCCGAGGTTTTCCTCGAAATGGCGCGGGCTCGTTGTGCCGGGAATGGGGAGCATGACCGGGGACCGGGCAAGCAGCCAGGCGATCGCTACCTGCGGCACCGTGGCGTGGTGGGCTTGGCAGATGCGGGTCAGGGTCTGGCCGAATCCCGGGCCGCTGCCCGGCGGCTCGGTCACGGTCGTGGGATGCCAGGGCGAGAACGCGACGCCGGCGCTCTCCGCGGCTGCGAGCAGCCCGGCGCCGGCCCGCTCGCTGATGTTGTACAGGGCCGTGACGGCCGCGATCTCGGTGATCTGCCGGGCAGCGCGGAACTGCGCGACGGTGACGTTGGACAGGCCGATGCGCCGTATCACGCCCTGCTCGCGGAGCTCAGCGAGCGTGCCCACCTGATCTTCGAACGGCACGTCCGTCGCGTTCGGGCTGTGCAGGTAGTACAGGTCGATCTGCTGCACGCCCAGGCGGCGGGCGCTGAGGAATGCGCACTGCCGCAAGTACTCGCGGTTACCGACCGCGCCGAAATCCGCGTACTCAGGCCCGCCCCTGATGAACCCGCCCTTCGTCGCGATCACCAGGCCGGCCGGATACGGATGCAGGGCATCGCGGATCAGCACCTCATTGGTATGCGGCCCGTACGCATCAGCGGTATCGATAAACGTGACACCAGCTTCGGTCACCAGCCGCAACAGCGCGATGCCCGCGTCCCGGTCCGGATACTCACCCCACATGCCCGGACCGGTCAGCCGCATCGCGCCATAGCCAAGGCGATTCGACGTGAACTCCACCGCGCCGTCCACTTCGCGCTCCTCAAGCCAGGCCGCGACACGGAAACACCCCGACAACCCCCGGGTCACCGGACCAGCCCTGCCCGCAGCCATCCCGGGTCACTCACAGGTCGGGCACACCTTCCAGGCCGCGCCCGAGCCCGAGGCTAGCAAAGACCCGCCCTGCCGGCATTGACAGCCCGCCGGCCAGAACCCGTGACCGCTGGCGTCTCCAACACGGCGGACAGCATCGCAGCGGGCCGCTCAGAACGAGCTTGGCGCAGGCGGGCCAGAATCATCGGCCAAGTGAGCGTCCGGGGTATCGGAAGGGAACACCCGGGCTGGCGGTTCCGGTGACGGGATCGATCAGCCCTCGCTCCGGCTGGACCTGAGCTCGTACGACTTAGCGGCGCAGGGACGGCACTTCCTTCCGGGTGTGTTCGATCGGGATGATCTCGCCGTCGGGTCCGGGCGCGATCGGCAGGATCACCATGACCGGGAAGGTCACCGTCTTCACCAATCCGGCCATCGACGATCCGAACGCCATCACGAACGGACCCGACGGCGCGCTGTGGTTCACCAACGGCGGAAACAAGTCGATCGGCAGGATTTCCCTACGCGGGACCGTGACCAGGTACACCGGTGCCGGCATCTCCCAGCCCACGCAATCACCGCCGGGCCGGACGGCGCGCTGTGGTTCACCAACAGCCGGCGCATCTCAATCGGCCGCATCACCACCGGCGGGACCGTGACCACGTTCACCGGCCCCGGCATTCAATTCCTCAGCGCGATCACACCCGGGCCAGACCGAGCGCTCTGGTTCCCCAACCTTAACTCACAGAACATCTCGATTGGCAGGATCACCACGACTGGGGAGGTCACCGTTTCACCAATCCAGCCATTGACGATCCGAACGCCATCGGCCGGATCAGACGGGGCGCTGTGGTTCACCAATGGCTCCAAGATAGGGCGGATCACGACCACCGGGAGGGTGACCCAGTACTGCACCGGCACCGAGCCGTTCGCGATTACGGCCGGACCAGATGGCGCGCTATGGTTCGTCTCCTTCGGCGAAAACATCATCAGGCGGATCACCACATCGGTGACGCCCCAGATCGCGGACGAGAACCCGCAGTCTGGCCCGGTGGGCACCCGGGTGACCGTCACCTGCTTCAATCTGGGCGGCGCGACCAAGGTGGCGTTCGACGGCACGGCGGCGCCGATCATCTCCGACACCGCGATCACGGTGGTGACTCAGGTGCCCGCCGGAGCCACGACCGGGCTGATTACCATCACCACCCACGCAGGGACGGCAACCGCCTAGACCAACTTCATCATCACGCCTGCCCGTCGATCAGCGGAATGTGAGGCATTCATGCGCGCGAGGATGCATACCGGGAGCCAGGAGGAGGCCCGTGCCGGGAGAAGACCGGAAGTAAGGCTGAGCTGCACCAGCCTGACGGCGTAACGCTGATCCAGATCACAGTCTGTCAACGAACCGAGCGCTCATCGGGCGTAGCTAATGACCGTATAACGCCGATTACGAGCGGTTGGGCCGGCTGTCGGGTTTCCGGTCGCAGGAGCGCAGAGTATCCATTCTGGTGGCTGGTCTTCATATTTCTCAGACCTTCCCGGATCCCGGGATGGATTCGGAGCTCTTACGCGGTGTTCACCAGCTGATTCTGGCTTCTACCGGCCTGTGGTCGCTGCCGTTGGCCGGCAGCACCCAGGAGCTGTCCGGATCCACGCCTCTAACCAGGATCTGGTCGATCCGCACCACCGGGAAGGACGCCGGCCAGGTGAAGCCGAAGCCGTCCCCTGCCATCTCCTGGGCCGATTGCATCCGCGAGGTGAGGTCGGCGAGCGCTCGGTCGTCTATGGTGCCGTTCAGGTCGCCCAGCAGTACCACCCGCTTACTCGGATCGGCGGCGATGGCCTTGCCGAGCGCCTGCACCCCTATGTCCCGCGAGGCCGTCCAAAAACCAGCCTTGGGATTCACCCGTACGGACCCCGGGTGGGCCACATAGACCGTCAGCGGCCCGTGGTCCGTAGCCACCGTGGTGCGCAGCGCCCGGTCCGCGGCCATCTTCTTGTCGGCCGGCATGGTGTCCGCCAGAGGCCCGTAGTCCATGATGTCGATCGGTTGGGTGTCCGACAGCGGCAGTTTGCTCCACAGCCCGACTGTGCCCTGCAGCGTGTGGTACGGGTATGCCTTCGCCAGCCCCTTCTCGTATGTGCCCGCGGCCTGCGGGGTCAGTTCTACCAGCGCCAGGACGTCCGCGCCGGAGGCGGCCAGGTCGCGGGCGGTGCCGGCCGGGTCGGGGTTGCCGGCGTTGACGTTTTCGCTGGCCACGGTGAGGAAGCCCCCAGGGCGGGACTTGTCGCTGAGCTCCTCGCCGAAGAGGTTCAGCCACACCACGGCCGGCAGCAGCAGCGCGGCCAGCGCGGAGGCGGAGCGGCGCCGCAGCGCCCCGGCCAGCAGCACCGGGATGATCAGGCCAAGCCACGGCAGGAAGGTCTCCGCCAGGCTGCCGAGGTTCCATCGCCAGTCCGGGATTTCAGCGTGCAGCAGCATGACCAGGGCCAGGAGCAGGGCCAGCGCCGCGAGCACCAGCCCGCGCTTCCATGGCTCCGGCCGGAAACCGATTCGGATCGCCCGGCGGATGCCCGCGCGCCAAGTCCCAAGGCGGACATCCCAGCGGCTGGCGCCGTCCTGTCTGGTCTCCGGCGTGTCGACCTGCGTCATCGTTGTCTCCAGTTTCATTCGTCGTAGTGAGAGTGAGCTGTTGCTGTTCGGGGCGCGTCTGGCATGCCTCACAGCAGGAGGCGTGTTTCCGGCGGGAGGGCGGTTGCGCACCCGAGCCGTACAGCGGGGGTCGCGATCCGCGAGGCCCCGCCCGGCCGGGCTAGCCGAGCGCAGGCGAGTACTTCTGGTCCCCGCGCGCTCGGCCTGGCCCTTGAGGAGGGCCATCGGGGTTATCGCGCGAGCCGGGCTGCGCGTGCTTTCCGGCTTTGTTGCCGCCGGATTGCTGTGCGCTTTGGCCAGCAAGGGCCCGGCCCAGTGCCATCACAAGCTGGCGGCCTGCCTGCAGCGCGTCGGGCAGCATGGTCGCCATCGTGCCGGGTTGGCCGAACGTGGCAGCGACGATGAGAGTGTGGTGTCCCCGCGTCTGCTGCCAGGCGGCCAGCAGGATGCAGCCGCCGGCGGCGGTATCAGACCCTGTCTTCAGGCCGGTGATCCCGTCCTGGCCGAGCAAGGCGTTGGTGTTGCGGACAATCCCGGCCACCGGGATGACGGCGCTATGCAGTGCCACGATGTGCGCCAGTGCGGGTTGGCTCATCGCGGCCATGCCCAGGCGGACCTGGTCGGCTGCGGTGCTGGTCGTGGACGCGGACAGCCCTGAGGGGTCGGTGTAGCGGGTGTCGGTCATCCCCAGCCGGCGGGCGGTGGTGTTCATCTGGGCGGTGAACGCCGCCTGGCTGCCGGCGTCCCAGCGGGCGAGGATCCACGCCATGTTGTCCGCTGATGGCAGCAGCAGCGCTTCCAGGGCGAGAATGATGTAGGCGGTCATCACCTTGGCGACGCTCGCGATGGGCACCGGCTGGCTGGCGCCCGGGCCCGGCAGGACGCCGATGCCGCTGATGCCAGCGGCCGAGACTCCCGATGCTGGCCACGCGATCGCTCCCAGCGACCGGCTGCGTGGCGCGACCGGGCCTTGCCGGGCTGTTCCGGGCTGCGGAGGCGATGTTGCCGATGACGATGCCGACTGATAGACGACGGTTCCGAAGATCGCAGCGGTAATGACGACCAGGCCGACGGCGATGGACCCGAGAGCCCTGCGCGTCGTTGTTCGTTTTGATGCAGCTCGAGTCATGCCGCCAGTCAACGCAGCGTGGTGTTGCCAGCACGTATGCGGTTTTCGATACGCCGACGATATGCACCCAGCTCGTAGCATCAAGAGCATGCGTGTGCTGATCGTCGAGGATGAGCCCTACATGGCAGAAGCCATCCGCGATGGGCTGCGCCTGGAAGCGATCGCCGCCGACATTGCCGGTGACGGCGACACAGGTCTGGAACTGCTGAGCATCAACGCCTACGACATCGCCGTCCTCGACCGCGACATTCCCGGGCCCTCCGGCGATGAGGTCGCCAAACGCATCGTCGCCTCCGGGAGCGGCATGCCGATCCTCATGCTCACCGCTGCCGACCGGCTCGACGACAAGACCTCCGGGTTCGAGCTCGGCGCCGATGACTACCTCACCAAGCCGTTTGAATTGCAAGAGCTCGTGCTCCGCCTCAGAGCGCTTGACCGCAGGCGCGCGCACAACAGGCCGCCCGTGCGGGAGATCGCCGGCCTGCGTGTGGATCCGTTCCGCCGCGAGGTCTACCGCGACGGCCGCTACGTCGCGCTCACCCGTAAGCAGTTCGCCGTGCTCGACGTCCTCGTCGCCGCCGAAGGCGGCGTGATCAGCTCCGAAGAGCTGCTGGAACGGGCATGGGATGAGAACGCCGACCCGTTCACCAACGCCGTACGCATCACCGTCTCGGCACTGCGCAAACGACTCGGAGAACCCTGGATCATTGCCACCGTGGCTGGGGTCGGGTACCGCATCAGCACTCAACCAGACACCGGCCATGAGGAAGGACAGAGTGGATAGAGCCCCTGGCTTGAGCGTTCGCCTCAAACTCACCCTCAGCTACGGCGGCTTGCTCATGCTCGCAGGCGCCTTGCTGCTCGCCGCCGTGCGGGTATTCCTCCTGCGTCGTGTCGCCCCCGGTTCGAACATCATGTTCTCGTTCCTCCTGCGCGATTTCGTTGCGACCGCGGCTCTCGTGCTGGCGTTCCTGCTGGTACTTGGCCTGCTGGGAGGGTGGCTGCTCGCTGGCCGGATGCTCGCCCCCCTGACTCGCATCACAGACGCCACACACACGGCCGCGACCGGATCGCTCTCCCACCGGATCCGGCTGCCGGGCCGCAGAGATGAGTTCCGCGAACTCGCCGACAGCTTCGATGCCATGCTCGCCCGGCTCGAAGCACACGACGCTGAACAGCAGAGATTCGCCGCCAACGCCTCCCACGAACTGCGCACCCCGCTCTCGATCACAAAAACGCTTCTCGACGTCGCGCGCGACGAACCGGCACGATGCACCGGCGAGCTCATCGAACGCCTCCACACCGTCAACGCCCGGGCGATCGAGCTCACCGAAGCATTGCTCATGCTCAGCCGTGCCGACCAGCGGTCCTTCACCCTGGAACATGTCGACCTGTCCCTGATCGCCGAAGAAGCCACCGAAATGCTCCTCGCCTTCGCAGAAAAGCGCGGCGTCGAGAACACCGGCGAGCAGCTCACACCACAACTGGTCTCGACACTCACCGAACCGTTTCAGCGCGGTACCCAACGCATACGCACTGACCACGCAGGTGTCGGCCTCGGCCTGGCGATCGTCAAGAGCATCACCCAAGCGCACGACGGAACACTCACCATCACCCCGCGCACTGAAGGCGGGCTCCGCGTCACGGTGCAACTGCCGGCCACACCAACGCACACCGGCAGATCAAGTGCCTGTACCTGGTCACCGGGTCCCTTGACCCCACCGGGAATGGCCAGGTGAGAGGGACCATGCGGTGGAAGCCCGTCCTGAACGCATTCGCCATCACCTTCGGCGACCGGTTCCCGGCCGCCGAAAACTACTAACCAGCCCGCCGGAAACACCGTTGGCGAGATACTCCCTCTAAGTCTCGTAGAGTCCGGTCAAGGCGACCAGATCGGCGATTATTGTAGCCAGCGCGGTCCCGCTAAGGCACAACTCGATGCGCCCCGAACGAGCCTCCAAGTGCCATCAGCTTGTCGGCACCGCTCACATAGCGTGATGAGGTCGCCCGGCGGCTCAGAATCCGCTAGGTGGTGTTCAGCGCCCGTCTTGCTTACCGGGCGGCTCCTGCGATGTAAGCCGCGATGATGTAGGTTGGGTGCCGGTCCAGCGAGACCCTGGCCCGGTCGTATCTCATGGTGGTGCGGGGGTCGGCGTGGGATGCCGCTTCCTGGACGTCGCGTAGTGGTACGCCGGCGTCTAACTGCGGTGATGAACGCGTGCCGCAGGGTGTGCGGTCCGATCTTCTTGGCCAGCCCGGCGCGTCTCGCGACGCGGCGGACAACCCTGTCGGCTCCGTGCCGGTCCAGCCGCTGCCCGGCTGGGGTGACGAAGATCGGCCCCTCGCAGCGTTCGCCGATGGCCAGGTCGATCGCCCTGGCGGTGCGCGGGGCGAGCGGGATGACGGCTTTCTTGCCGCCCTTTCGGGTAATGGCCAGGGTCTGGTGACCGCGTTCGTTGCTGAGGGCTTCGATGTCGGCGCCGGTGGCCTCGGACACCCGCAGCCCGTTCAGCGCGAGCAGGGAGACCAGCGCGTGCTCGGCGGCGGTGCCGAGCCCGGCAGCGACGAGCAGGGCTCCGACTTCGTTGCGGTCCAGGCCGACGGCGTGGGATTCATAGTCGGTCCGCGGCCGGCGGACGTGGGCTGCCGGGGAATGGTCGAGCAGGTCTTCCTCGACCGCGTACCGGTACAGGCCGGCGACGGTGGACAGCCTGCGGGTGATGGTGGCGCGGGCCCGTCCGGCAGCTTCGAGGTCGCTGGCGAACAGCTCGATGTCAGCACGGCGCGCCGCGAACAGGCGCAGTTGCCGCTGGCGGCACCAGGCGGTGAACTGGCGCAGATCCAGCGTGTAAGCCTCCCGGGTCATGCCTGAGTACCCGGCCAGGAACCCGGCTAACGCCAGCTTCTCCGCTTCGGTGAACGCCGACTCGATCACGGCCAGGGCAGCAGACGACGGCATAGTGGTCATGCAGACCGGCTGCGTGGCTCGAAGGCAAGACGAGGGCGAGCTCAATGGCCTTGTGCCCGTTCACCACGCCACCCCGGATGATCTTGAGATGGCCCATGGCGATCGCGTGGCGAATCCCGGCGGCGTCCGCGGACGGCCCGGGGGTGAGGCTCAGGGGCCTGCCGCGCCCGCTGCCGGGGCCGTTATAGCGCCTGGGCCAGGCAGCCGCACCTGCGCGGACAGGATGTCGCAGCGGGCGGCGTCGATGGCCGCGAGCAGCCGGGCGCGCAGCCAGTGCGCGACGGTGAGGGCACCGCCGGCCTGGGGACCGGGAAGCAGCGCGGTTACGGCAACTACAGCGGCGGCCGTCACGGCGAGGGCTGCTGCCAGGGCGGGAACCCGGCGCCGGGCGCGCACCCGGCGGCCACGGCTGATCACCTGCTCCACCGGGACGGTCATGGGAGTCTTGTTCTTCTGCTCTCACTGCTGTGAGCAGTTCGTTGTCGTTGATGATCGGCTCTTCTGCTGTCGTTGAGGCGTAAGGTCATCGCGCAACGCGGCGATCGCATGGCCGAGATGAGCCTGAACCGTGCCCGGCGCGATGCCGAGCATCACCGCGGTGTGGTCGGTGTCGAGGTCGAGAAACGGGCGCAAGGCAACAACCTGCCGTTGCCGGGCTGGCAGCCGCATTAGCGCCGCGATGATCCGCGGATCAACGGAGCTCTCGGCGCCCCCCATCGTTGGCAGACAGATCAGCTACCAGTTCGGGGTCTGGCACGGGACCGCACGGCCGCGACGCCGCCACCGGGAGATGTTCGCGTTCAGCGCGGTGCGCACCACCCACGTCCTCGGTGCCGGAATGCTCGCTGATCGTCCGCCGCGATGCCCACGCCCGGGCAAAGGCCTCAGCCACAAGCGCCTGCGCCAGGTCCCGGTCACCGACACTCACCAACACGGCGAACAGGGACCGAAGCTGTGGCGGGTTCCGCCGTTGGTGCTGGTGGTGTCGCGGCTGGGCTCGGGCGGCACCAGGACGAGATGGCAGCCGTCCGCGCCTGGCATTAACGACCTGCTGACCCGCGATGACGATGGGGGCGGCGGGGTGACCCGAGGGACGCGCGATGACGCAGCCCAACGAGAACCTACTGCAGGCGGCGAGCACGGCATTCGGCCGCGGCGACCTGGGCGCCATGGCCGATCAGTTCTTCGCGCCGGACATCCTCTGGCATCTTGCGGGCACTGGCCCGCTCGCCGGTGACTATGCCGGCGTGGCACAGGTCATGAGGCTGCTCGGCAAGATCCGTGAGCTTACTAGTGGCACGATCCAGCATGAGATGCACGATGTCCTGGTCGGCATTGACCACACGGTCGCGCTCGCGACGATCCGCGGCCAACGGGCGGGCAGCTGCAGGTCAACATTGTCCATGTCATCCACGGCGCAAATGGCAAGGCGACCGAGGTCTGGTCCACCTCCTTCGATCCCGCCGGGTCGGCGGCGTTCTGGGCGTAGCGCACACCTGCGCCACCCCGGCGAGGTGGCCGTGGGCAATGGTGTCGGCCGGGCCGTCGGCCCGGTTGAACTCCGCGAAGGTGTGTCACAGTAGTGCGCAGCCAAAGACTTCACCGTAGAACGTCAAGGCCTACGAGCGGTGCCGGGAAATGGACGTAGCGCGTCGGACCTGCCACGGATCAAATGTCATGAACCGGACCCGGCCGCGGGAGTACTACGTCCCTCTCACCTCTGTCATGTGTGGCGTGAGCACTGGATCTTGATGCCGCTATCAACGGCGTGTATACTCTCAGTGTATACTCCGAATGTTTATAGTGGGCGACTTCGGGAGGACAGTTATGGTCGGGTTCCGTCCGGGCATGGCGCGGTGGCGTCGGCGGCCGGGTCGCGTGTCCGGCCTGGCGACGGCGATAGGGCTGCTCGTCGCCGCGTGCGGGCCAGCTCACACGGCCAGCAATGCTGGCCCCGCAGCCACAGCGACGGCAGGCGCCAGCTCGACCGCCGACTGTAACTCGCTCACCACCTGCTACACGCCGCAGCAGCTTCAGGTGGCCTACGGCATCAGGCCGCTCCTTGACCGCGGGATCAACGGCCGCGGCGAGACCGTGGTGCTGCCCGAACTCGCGGAATCGCGGCTGAACCCGCCCCTGGTCACCGACATGCGCCTGGACATGGCGGCCTTCGACCGCCTGTTCCACCTGCCGGCCGCGCGCATGCGGGTCGTCACCTCGCTCGCCGGCGCCCGTTCCCCTTGGCTGGCTTTCGGCGAGGAGGTGCTGGACGTCGAGATGGTGCACGCGCTCGCCCCGGATGCCAGCCTCGTCATTCTCCTGCTTCCGTCGACGTCCCTGGACAACACCAAGAACGCGGTCTCTGCCGCCGTCGCCTCGCTTCGTCTTGGCAGCACTGAAGGCGGCGTCATGTCGGTCAGCGCCGCCGGGCAGATCGGCGGCGAGCACTGCGTGAGCCGCGCGCAGGCCCGCAGCGTGAACGCGGCACTCCAGACGGCCGCGAGCCGCCACGTGACGGTGGTTGCCGCGTCGGGCGATATCGGCGCGGTGGCCGAACCGTGCGATGTCTACGCGGCGCTGGCCGGCGGCGGAACGTTTACCCCGGTCAAGGAAGTCAACCTGCTGGCTTCCGATCCGCTCGTGCTCGGCGCCGGCGGCACCAGCCTGACCGCCAGCCACGCCACCGGCGCGTGGCAGGGAGAGACCGCCTGGGACCTGCCGTATGGCTACCCGGGATCGGCCTTCCAGGCATCCGGCGGCGGGTTCAGCCGCCTGTTCCCCCGGCCTGGCTACCAGGACGGCGCCTCTGGCATCCGGGCCACCCGGGGAGTGCCCGACGTCTCCGCCGACGCTACTGGCCACACCGGCATGGCCTTCGTCCTGAGTGACGACAGTGGGACCATGATCCGCAACAGCGGCGGCACCAGCGCCAGCGCCCCGATCTGGGCCGCGCTCATCGCCCTGGCCGACCAGTACGCCGGGCGCCATCTGGGCTTCGTTAACCCGGCCATCTACCAGATCGCCCGCGGCTCCCACTACCACCAGGCCTTCCACGACGTCACCAAGGGAAGCAACACCGTGCAGTTCCCGCCCAAAACGATCACCGGCTACCGGGCGGTACCCGGCTGGGATCCCGTCACCGGCTGGGGCAGCCCCGACGCCCAGGTTCTCATCCCGCTGCTCGCCCGGTACGCCACCCCATAACAGCCGGGCCTGCGGTCTCCGCCACGACCCTGCGGCATGCGGGAGGTCCTCCGGCCAGGCGGCCGTGATCATGGCGTTCCGCGCGGTGACGCAGGGCACCCAGCAGGCGCACCGGGTGGGTACCAGCCTGCGATTTACTCGAACTCCAGGCCGCTGTGTGCACGACCACGGGCGAGGTGCTCCCGACGTGGACGGCTGGACTCGGTGAGATCCGCGTCGGAGCCTGACTGCACAGTCGCGCAGAACGGCGGTTCGGCACCAGGTTCGCGACGCGACACGGCGGCTGACTGGGCATACCGAACGAGCCATACGCGCGCCGAAAGTCAGGTGACTCGCGCTACTCAGCGTGGCCAGCTTCGGTTTTGCCCCCGCCCCCTGAGCTGGACCGCCGACGGATTCTGGCTTCGGAGCCACTAGCCTGTCCTGCGCA
>WNFI01000972.1_pt1 | contig 14461 bp, 21 predicted proteins | sample 5400471 | NCBI WGS metagenome assembly WNFI01 (sample SAMN13153348, study PRJNA577476) | soil metagenome | isolation source: 100 cm saprolite on Douglas fir-dominated hillslope | place: USA:California | collected 2013-09-17
TACAGCATATATTTACAAGCTTACTGAGTTCGGAATGGCTTGTTTAGGAACGTGCTGAGTGACCAATCAAATCAAACCCCATAATCATGTAGCATTTTGCTGTGTGCTATGTCAATGACTGGGGACAAAGAGGACGGATGGACCTACCTGCACAGAGCTTTGAGCTCTTTCAGCTTGTCCACGTAGACAGAAGACGCCGTAAGACCAGCAGCAGCGTTTCGTCGAACAAAGTCAAGAGCATCGATGCTAGCTTGGTTCAGCGCTAGAGAAGCTTGCCGAAGGTCAAGAGCGTATGCTTCAAGATCTTCGCGTGCTGTATCTCTTTGGGGAACAATAGGGACGGGGTCTGGACCACCAGAAGGCCGAGGCTGAGGGAATGTCGGAGGCGACTTGGCACGTTCCGAGTATTCTACTGCAGGACTTACGTGTTCTTATGCTGAATCCGCTAGCAGAATAATATCAACGTACCTCTACCGAAGTTCGGCTCCGTAACAAGAACCAAAGGGGCATATAACGAAGCATCTCCAAACTTCTTATGCCAGTCGTATGAGATCACATCGTGAGTTAATCGATACGAGAGTTCTCGAGTGGAGGCTCGGTGCGTGACAATGACAGCGATGTCATGGTTATGATCAATCTCAACCCTGACATCTATGATATTCGCACCTCCCAAGGCGACACCTTTCGGTGCGGGTGGGATATCATTAACATCAAGAACAGTGAGAAGAGCGTTCTCCACTGCTTTCGCTCGGTCCCCCTCATACACTTTGACGATGAACCTTGTCTGACCATCGAGAGCGGTGGTAAAGGACTTGGTGCTCTTGGTCGGTATGGTCGTATTACGGGGAATGATTGGGGTAAACGTGCCCCCTACAGTTTCAACTCTTGATTACAACGTAAGGGGGGGAATCGGCAAGAGGCATCGGAGTCGCTCACCCAATTGCTGCATTAGTTACCTCTAGGGCTAGGAACTGTTCAAGCTGTCCGCCTTTTTGAGATTCATCCGGTGAGGGGCCACTAAGGATGGATGCACCCATAGATGCAAGCTGAGCAGTGTCTTGTAGCCTCTCTACATTGCACCCAAACCAATTAGAAACTTTATCCACGACGATCGGCATTTTCGACGATCCACCGATCAGAAGCACCTTGAGAATATCCGCTTTCTCCAATTTGGCCCCTCTTAAGGCGGAGTCCAATGTGTCAGTCATAGAAACAAACAGATCGGCACATATTGACTCTAGGAGGTTCCTCGAAATGTCCGAATGGTAGTTAATACTGCCAGGCAACTGATCAACTTCGACTGAAGTAACTGTCAAGGAAGAGAGTTCTCGTTTGGCACGCTCACATGCACTGCGCAAACGCCGTACAGAAGGTTGATCTTGACGGAGATCTGTGACATGAGTTCAGCTTGACATGCATTACTCGCGATCTACTGCAGGTTCACCTTTCCCGTGGGTCCTATGTATGTCGCCCAGGAGAGTATCCAGGAGGCGCAGATCAATCATATCCCCCCCTATTTCGGGGTTGCCTTTTACGCATTTGAACTCTGCGATTCCTTCCCAGACGTTAGCAATCGCCACCTGCAGTGAACCTGCGCCGAAATCGACAAGAACAACATTGTAGTCATCTTGGCGGATGGCTCGGTTCTCGAATGCATATGCGGTGAGGATGGCACTGGCCTCATAGGGAAGTCGTACTATGCTTAGACCCGCGGCCGTCACAGCACGCTTGAGAGCCTCTCGTTGCGCTGTCCTGTAGTGTACAGGGATAGTGATGACAGCATTCGACACCGGCTTTCGCAGATATAGCTCCGCTGAACGTTTGAATTCAATGAAAAGGCGTGAGGCTGCATCTTCTAATGACTACAGAAGAATGAAATAAGAGGTACTGCAAAGAAGACTGCCAACAATCCTTACTATCAGTGGCGTAGCCATGCCATCCTGTTGCTTGTACGTGAGCATAATGAATGGGAGACCGTTCACATCCACAATCTTGTATTGGATGGCAGTGGCAAAACTTTGCACTAGAGGATCATCGAACTTTCTTCCAAGGATCGTCTTCAACGAGGTCACACTAAACAATCCCGTCATAATCAGAATGAAGGAAAGGAAGAAAGGATCTTCAGTAACTAACGTATTGTTCGGGTTCGTTGAAGCCGTGTCTTTGGCAGAATCACCTAAGCACGATGCACGCTCTGAGAAATTCAGAAATCGCGCAGTTGGAGAGATGACATACCAACTACGACCTTGTTCAGGGAGTCCCAGCTAACGAAGGATGCCGTTGCATGATTCCCATACTCATTCTGGATGATTTCTGCGATGACGCCATGAGCGTCTCCCGTATGCAAAGCCTGCAAACTGGGCCATCACCTGGTCGCCCTCTTCTGAAGATCGATATAGCACTGGTTGATGTCCCTTAACAATGTCGAAAATCGACATTAATATAAGGGGACCCTCTATCAAAAGACACCCACATACCGAAATCGATACCGATGCATGCCATTTCTCCGAGATAGATGCCTAAACCCCTAGCTTTTTGAAGGGAAAGCACGATCCCGGTATGTTACGTGTGGAAGGGAGGATGCAGCGCGTTGGTGCCTCAAGTCCATGATGATTAGACAAATGGGGACTGCCGTGCAGACTCTCGTTGAATTACCCCCTGTTTCGATATCGATCTCCCTTGTGGGGACAGCATGCCGCCATGGCACCCAGTCAGGACCAAGGTAAAATATAATCTGTGCTGTTCGTTGAATGTGAGCGCTGAGTAGCCTGAATTTTTCTTAGGTCCATGTTCGGTATGCGAGAGCAATTATCTATGCACCGTCAAAACGGTCACAAACTAATCGTCTCATCCAGGATGGCGATTCAGCGTATTCAGACACTCAGAGAGAAGAAAGAAGCACTTGCCAAGGCATGTCTATCCACAGAGCGACAAACACTCTTGGTCAACTATAAGCTAAGGCTGCTCGAAGGGACATCGCGACGCTAATCGAACGCAAGAGACTCGAGACCGCTCGAATTAAAGTAGAGAATATTATACATGATGATACGTATGTTGAGCTCTTGGAAATAATGGAGCTGTATTCGGAAATCCTCTCAGCCCGATTCGGGCTCTTGGAAAATGGCAGGTAAGGAGTGAACTAATACCGAACCCGTTTCGGCGAGAACCAACCGCTTCTTGTGGGTAGCTCTCGAGAACCAGATCCAGGAGTTAGGGAGGCGATCGTAGGAATTGTCTATGCTGCTCATAGGACGGAGATCAAAGGTTGTTAAGTCTGGCATTTTGTTGTGGGAGTTACACACTAAAAGGGCACTTTAGAGCTCCATTTTGTACGAGAGTCTCTTATGAACAGGTTTGGAAGGGAGTGGGCGATTAATGTCATGGAGAATAGGGACTCGTGTGTCTCGTCCAGGGCGAGTTCCATTCTAGCCTGATAAAAGGCGTCCATTTAGTTGTTTGCGCAGGTTACGGAGAAACTGACAGCAGAGACGCCACCCGCATCGCTCGTAGATGCATACCTAGGGACAATCGCCGAAGGCTACGGGCTTTCCTGGTCTCCACCGGCGCAAGTAGATGCGTCTGTTGACGCCCATGCTTCCCTGGGCACAAAGGGTGAAGAGATCAGTCAGGCTAAACCATTGGACGCGAAGGGACCCCCAGAGGAACCGAATACTCATAAGGACAAGAGCCCATCTGAAGATGTATCAGCAGACGATGTGAACCGGACGGTGCAGCCCCCTGCCGCCACATCTTCGAAACCTTCCATATCCCGTTCAACCAGTTCAGTTGCGAATCCATCGAACGGCTTTCATCCAACTCCCAAGGGTTCACCTCCGTCATACTCGAATGTTGCCAAATCTGATGGCCGCCGCGATGGTAATGACGACGATGATGACGATCTCTTGAGGCGGTTCGAAGCCCTGAAGACTCGTCGTTGAAGCCAGTATTATACTTCCTGCGGCCATAGGCAATTGCATTTCAATTTTTCGTCCCTTATTGCCCTCTGTATGTTGCTTGAGGAGACGCATACTATCGTTAGCCGTAGGACGTGTATTTTGTGCACTAAAAAGGAATAATCGATATGTAGTACCAGAAGTGACTTCATTTTCGTTACACTTTACTGCAGCTCTCCGATCCGGCCAGTTGTTCCGAGGGGTGCCCCTTTTCCACGTAGTCTTCGCACTCCGTTCTTGTAGCATATGGAACAATCGATCGGTTCTCTCCCTGTCGTTGATCTCGATGTCTTCTTGACAGATCCAAATTCGCCTGAAGCTAAGCAGCAGGCTCAAAATGTGAGCTCACTGTTAGGTTCATCAACTCAAACCAAGTTCCATTGTGTTCGCAGGCTGCAGACGCACTAATATGGTACGGCGCTCTCATAGTGAAGGACTCTAGGGTAACTGAGGCAGATAACGAGCAATTCTTGGATTTGATGGAGGATTACTTTGCCCAGCAGCAAGAAGAACTCAAGTTAGTATCCTGTACCCCTTAAATGACTTTACGTGCAAGGAAGTGACCTGGAACCCACCTTCTCAGACGAGACGAGCGGAAAGAGTACGGCTACCAAGTTGGTGTGACTCTCGAGAACACGGAGAAGCCAAAATGTGCCTCCGATGAGTCCTGCCTCAAAGTCATCGAGAGACTCGCTCCTTCGGAACGCCCATTAGACATACTTGGACACAGTGCTGATCCCAAATGCCGGTTCTTCTGGAAGATGCAAACTCCGCCACCGTACGAAACCAAATTCCCCTCCCTTAACATGCCAAATGTCGTTCCCCGTCACTTTGCGGATACATGGCAGGCGAGGTTGGAGACTTGGGGTGGAGCCATGAAGCAAGCGTTAGTATCTCTACTCATTCATCCCGTACTGTGGTCTCATTTCTGGCCTGAAGTGTTGAGGGTGTGGCTCGAATGACAGCCGTTGGCTTAGGTCTCGATCAGAATACCTTCACCGACGCGGGCAAGTACGGGTAAGTCAGTTCTTTGGCGTCCACACTGTTACACTGATAGAACCACCATAGCCCACACTTATTAGCTCCAACTGCATCCGACTTGAACCGCTTTGGAGAGAAAGACACCATTCTTGCGGGTTTTCATACAGATTTGAACTTCTTGTTTGTTACTCAACGTCCTTCAATGGTACAACATGGCCTAACATTCTGTTAGGACAATTCACGGCCGGTCGAGATACCCTGGACTTCATATTTGGGGTCGGAATACAGGAAACCGGATTGCTGTTAAGGTTCGAACTTCATATGCATTCATTACGGCCTCACGTCCAATCACTCGGATCTTAGGTTCCACCCGGTCAATGCCTGTTAGTACAGGCCGGAACGCAGCTAGAGGTACGCGGTTTGAGTATTCCGAAGCCGAATTTTGTACCTCACCACAGCTATGGATAGCACATTACTGGTGGCCTGATCAAAGCTGGTTACCATGAGGTTGTGGTGAACGATGCGACAATAGCAGTGCGTTCAAGACCGCAGGCTATTACGGGTAGCCTCGACGTTGAAGATGAACTTTCTTAGACCATAGAGCGAATGCGACGAGAACGTCCCGATCGCCCAGTCATCCGAATTTCGAGCACTTTCTTTTGGCATCTTTCATCTGACTAGTGAGGCCGTAGTTCACAAACACACCTGAATGCTATACTAAATGCATTATAGTGAACTGGCGCCGATCGAGAGCCTGAAATCCGCGGCAGAATTGGGGGAAAAGGATGACGAACCTAAGGTGTACGAGCCTATATTAGTTGGACACCAAGTTCAGAAGTGCGTTCATTTCCTCAGCCTCGCGTCCATTTAATTGTTGATAATTTTCCAGCGAGCTGAAACATATAGCCCTGATGGTCCAATAACTGGTTTTTAGTCTTACTGCCAGTGTCCCACCAGCTAGATTGTCGCCAATTCGTAACATCTACAACCACAATGTTGATACAGCAGTAGATATAAATACAAGTAGTTCCGTATGATTAATGGGTCATAAGGAACCCTCAGCCAATAACCTCAACACGAACCAGGATCTTGTCGGGAGCTGAGCAAAACCGATCGTAACTAAACGATTTCTCCGAACTCTGTTTGTTCTCCGAGGTACAGCTTGTGTATTGTAGCCCAATACGACTCGGGATCCATGCGCATATGGGCAACGTGAGCGCATTGCTCGTTGCGCTTCGCAACAATTGTTCTGACACCAACCTTCTTTGCATCTTCCATATGGCTTTCTACATCCTTCGCATGCACGAGTTCATCCGGTTTCGAATAGATATAAAGTCTTGGAGCATCGAGAGGGAAGAAGTTCGGGTCTAGTAGCTGCATACGCATCTGTTCGAAAGGTTGCAATCTTGGATATTGGAATCCGAACAATCGGAAAAGTGGCTCTAGAACGATTGAATCGAGGTAGAAGAGTTTCAAGAGATAATGAGTGAGTCCAAGTGGGGTATAAGCGGCTTTACGAAGGGAAGGATATTTGATTGAGGCAGAAAGGGCGAGAGCCATAATTTTGAAGGTCGGGAGGCCAGGGGCAGAGTCGAAGACGAATACCGTCCCAGTCGGAGAGGATAAAGTTTGGGATAGATCAAATGATGAGTCGGAGAATTTCGCAGAAGGCGGATCGGGAGGAGCAAGCCTCTCAAGGAGTTCTGCCAGTGTTACAAGTTGGAAACAACCTCTGAAAGTGAAGTGAGGTGTCTAAGCTACCCAAAATGGAACTTACGGGAAAAGTATCTTACCCATTGGACATGCAGTGGACTAGTAGTCTCGGTGACGGGTCCCGAAGATTGTAAATCCCGCGGTCGTGGAGAACCTCCACCACATGTTTGAGATTATCCTCCTAACGGTTGAGATATAACCCAAGTATTAGGGACAAGATACACTCAGTTACCATGACAAAGCTGGGAAGCCAGAATGTTTTCTGGTCGAAGCGAATGATAACTTGGTCCGCGTCAGGATACAGTGAATGATAACCTTCGGTATACTTGTAAATGTGTTTCAACTCGGCATCCACTGACATGACGGCGTGAATGGGCACACGTAAGTGCATGAAAACTGCAGGACGTACACCAGCTGAACAACAGGATCACCCTTCACAAGCATCTCAGTCGTGGGCCATAACGTCTGCAGACGCATAAACTCACCTTGGGCCAGCCGCAGCACTTTTAGTGGGTGTTGTGCCTGCGACAGACAGTAGCGCATGCGAACCGATGGGAGTGAAATGCCTCAAGAGCTGTCTTCCGGGATTTGTGGCTGAGGAGTGTCGCACAGACATTGTGTATGTGCCACTTGGTGAGCCTAGGCAGCCCCGACTTCGACGGTAGGTAAAATGGGTGAGGGTAATTAAGATCCGTAAAAACATGAATGAATTTACTATATTTGCATACCTTACAGCTTTGAAATTTGCTGCGATACGTCCTTCAGGTCACCAGGGTAGGCTCAAAAAAGGCCATTGATGGATGGAATGAGGTGTTATGTTGAAAGAGAGGCGCGAGTTATGATCATCCGTTCTCACGTAGATCCGATATAACTCTTCTAGTTGATAAGCGGACATTTAGTGACCAGACTCCTAGTAATCCCCCGGCAGGTTTCGAAGAGTTGTGAGAGTAAAATCTAGAGTCTGACGTATCACACGTTGCCTCTTCCTTACTGGAATTTCATGATTCGTAACATGTAACACTACTATAGCTGTCAAAATCTCGGAAACGCTGGCGCGCACAACAAGTCCACAATAACGCGATGGATCTTTGAGAGCCGTAATGGGATGGTGGCGAAAGCGGTTGGGGATCAGGCGGATTGCGTTCTGGCTTCTAGTGCACATCCTCACACAAACTTGAGGGGATGAGCATCTGCTGTACTGACAGCAACGTGGGGGACAAATTGGTCCTTTAATCCCGTATCTTGTGCAAGGCCATCGCGAAGCTTTTGCGAGAGGATAGAAAGATATCCTCTCTCGGTATTCGTATGCCCGCCTAGTCAGAGAGAACAAGAATAAGTTGTGTCATGTATAGCCTCTCTGATGATTCTCACATAGTACTACGTGTGTGCCCTTAGCGACTGCTGCCAATATGTCGTGCTGGCGACAAAACAAATTAGAGCTCGTCATCAGTTGTTCTAAGCCACCACTTACATGCTGCATCTCCCCGGTGAGGTACACATCTGATCACTTCACATTAGCGTTCACGGCAGTTAACATCATTATTCCGACTACTCGCCAGCGTCAACATTATTGAGCACAGATGCGCCTGAACCAGCACAGAGGGCTACAGATTTGATCGGGATATGTTTGTCGATCCTCAAAAGCGATAAGTCAGGAGATGCCACTTGCACTAAAATTGCGTTGAGCCTTCCCTTATCGATTCAATAAATCATCACGTCGCACCATGCTTCAGCTTTAAAAAGCTTTTAACGCGATCGACGAGCAACTCAATCACGATACCATTCTCAGGTTTCGTGAACTCGACGATGCGACCAAGCCCGTCCACAGAACTTGTGACGTCGCCGCCAAGTTCACGAGCCCTCTTCTCTAAAATCTTGACTTTACCTTCGTCTGGAACCAGTAGGCCCGAAGCCAGCCAATCATGAATCCCCCCATTAACGGAGTCGAGAGCAGTATGCGGAGAGTAGATAGATATCCCAGCGGCTGCGCAGCGGAGGAGAGATGATTGCAGTGGATTAGAAAGGGTTAAGGATGGAGTTGGCTTGAAGATTGGCGGGTGGTAAGCGATGATACAACTTGTCGGTGGAGTGGATGACAGAGCTTCATTGAGGACGGATGGAGTTAAGCTGATGCAAGATATCCGCGAGAACTTCAGGCATCAGGGGTAGCTTGAAACAGAAGAACCTGTACACACTCAATGGTTAGCAACACCTGAGATAATTCGCGCCATGCTTTCGGCGCCTCTAAAGGATCACAGGAGAAGATCGGACAAAAGCACCAATAAATATTTGGTACAACTCTTACCTAGCAGCAGTCCCACCTTTTAGATTGCAATAGCGTTGAATTCGAAAGCCATAGAAGTAACAAGTTCATCGCTTTCAACGCCTCTCTCAATCAAAGTCCTGTCTTATGCACGTACATTGTCCCAGGGCTCTGCTAGCGTTAAAGGAGCGATCTTGTTCATAACACGCTGGACAGTTCTGGCGATTGACATGTTGCTCGATCCGAAAGTCAAGCAAGATGTATATGTGGTCATACTGACGATCCATATGATGAAAATTCATTTGTGCCAGACGGCATATGCCAGGCTGTGAAAAAGTTGTGTTCTCTACAGTATAAAAACATCTACCGCGTTCTCCCCGCTGGCGACCCGTACGGCTTCATTTTCGTCTGGATAAGAGAATATTAAGTAGACGATTAGACAAAGGGCAGAGAAAAACATGAACGTGTACATATAAGGACGTGGTATGGGCCTCTGATGATCTGCGGGTATCTAAAATGACGCTAAAAGCGAGCGGTGATACGGGTATGGGCTAGATCTGGGAGAGACATCTATAACGTCTAATTACCCTTACAAAATGCTAGGATTGGACAACTTGGAATTGACTACAACATATATTCGTATTACTTATTTCTCCAGCTAGTACCTACAGTCGTAAGCACATTGTATAAATTTCAGACCAATCCCTCCTGCAACGGCGAAAGTGAGGCCACAGTACTCTTGTCGTGTGGCACGGTGCGAAAATCTCCATCTGTAAATCGAGGGAGTCAATACGTAAAGAAAGAAGACGCCGTAACGTTGGTTGATACATTGGATCCCGTCGAATTCATCCCCTGTAATCACAACGTAACCTTGAGCAGGGCATAGGATGACAATGGATGGGTGAGGCCTGAAGTAACGACGCGATAGAGAAATTGATACCAGGGATGCTTGTGATCCAAGGGATCTAACTCTCGCTGTGAATGAGTAAGGTAGAACAGATGCGGGAGGCATTACGAGGGACTTGCGGAATATGTCCGAGGGGGAATGGAGAGTATTAAGGTCATGATGGAAAAACAACAAGTACAGGAAAAGAACGGATCATCAGCCTTGGGAACCTAGATGTGATGGAGCAAAGGTGCAACGGTTTAGTTTCCAGACGGAAAATGCAGTAGCCTGGCGATTAGGTTTCCAACTTCCAACCCAGATGGCTATTCGGGAACGGCAACAAGGCCGGTACCATCGACGTGGTCTGTCCCAGGGGCGATTTGGTGGAAATCTACCGTTACTGTGAGTATAATCTCTCTGTAGCCAGGGCAAAGGTGCTCACCAAGAATCTCACTATACATCATCACTTTCCATGTGTCCACCGGAAGATCAGCGTCGTTGAAACTCCAGTCAAATGGCTCTGCAGCAACAGGCTCATCCGTAGGATCATGATACGGAGCTACATAAGGGTGGCTCAAAGCTTCGGTCGCATTGATCCTTTTGTGAGGGTCGAAGACAAGCATTTTCTCCAGGAGATCAAGAGCTATGACAGGGAACTCTGGATGGGAGACATGAAAAGCATAGGTTCAATCGATTACGCTCACCATCCTCGTCAGTGTTTCTAAACTTATTACGGAAGGGTACGCGTTCTCGCTTAGGAAGGCTCTGGACAAATCGGAGAGTCTAAAGGTGATATGTTGATAACGGATGTAGGTCCCAAGCTGACGCATTCATCTCACATTCTCACTTGCAATAGATTCGATGACATCGTCTGGTGGTGTCCCTAAGAGCTCCGTGATGATCGAAAACTGATTAACGTCTTTGCGAGTGAAGAAAGGAAGATGAGGCAGAATAGCCGGGGAGAACGTCTAGCTTGACTTACGGTCCTTCCCAGGGAATAGAGGCTTCCCTTCTAACATCTCTGCGAATATGCACGCCGTACTCCATATGTCCACCGCCACGTCGTATTTCTGCCAGGTGAGCATAATCTCCGGTGCTCGATAGTACCGTGTCGAGACGTAACCAGTCATTTGGGGATCCTGTAGCCGAGCGAGGCCAAAATCGCAGATCTTCAGGTCACAGTTTTCATTCACTAGGATATTACTCGGTTTCTACAACAAAATTGTAAGCAGACCGGCGGAATCGTCATCGTGTACGTACGAGATCTCGGTGGACAACGCCAGCGGAGTGGACGTATTTAAGTCCGCGCTAATCGTCAGAGTATAAGTTAGAAGAGTGGCATTGACATGCGGCATGTAGGGTCATCCCACCAAGACTTGGTACAAGAAATATTGTATGAATTGCTTCTCTAGTGGTCGGGAGGTCAGTAGTCGGTGCAGGTCTGTGCCTAGAAGCTCTGTCACGAAGTATCTAACAAGTGAGAAGCAGAATCGGTACTGGGGAATCTGGGGAAGAGTCATCAGACGTACATGTCCTCCTGAGGGGAGATGAACACATCGCTAAGGCTGATTATCTAGATGACGGGAGGAATTGTCAGCACCTAGCTTCTGGATTCCTACACAGGGGCAGCGTACATTCTCGTGCTGAATGTGTTTGAGAAGTTTGAGTTCGCGGTATGTCCTCTTGGCAAGAACGGGTGTCCCGAATGGTTTCATGATTTTCTTGATCGCCACTGCAGACTCAGTGAGTTGATCCTTCGCTGAGCTGAAGGAGACGTTATATGCAGTTCGATGCTTCATGAGTCTAGGAGTTATCTCACCAAACGAGTCCGAAAGCGCCTACGATGAAGTAGTCAGTGACCAGATGTGATGAGAGAAAAGGACAGCTATGCAGGTTTTACCAACCCATTCCGACAGGCTGCAGGTCTCCATATCGGGTAGTGACCTAGAGATGAGGAGCGATGCTGAGCATGTGTTACGGCGATCTCCACAAGCGGGGCCCAACCTCGAATGAGGTCCCGAAGATGCTAAGCTTTACGAATGACATTTCAAGCCTCTTGCTTTCCAGAAATCTCCTAGAGGTGAAGTAGACTGGATCGTGAAGGATTGGATGGAACGGGAACGAATGATTTGTGGGGGCGCTAATAGGACTTGGAGTGGACTAGACTTAAACGGCTGGCTACGGACTCAAATAATCATCGTGATACTGTAGTATGTAGATGGATTCAGGGGACCAGCCCTCAAGCAAACCATAAATAATGCGGGATGAGGCGAGTAAATACACAGATCATGACAAAAGGATGGATCTACTTGTCCTGCTCCGCATACTCCAACATGGCGATTTGACTGCAATGCCAGAGTCTCTGTTAGGTTTAAGATCGGATACAACTCGGAAGTAAACCATACCGATCTCGAGTAGCCTCCTGCCATCGCTGCAACTTCGCTACCTCATGAATCTGGAAGCCGAAAATGGTGGGTCGATACTGTTCAGCCTTCAACGCAATCGCGGCAGTACTGGCAGAGCCTCCGATCTGACTGGGACCGCTCCTTTCTAACCGTCCATCTCGTTCTCGAGCTGTAGAAGGATTATCTGGGCCCTTGGAGGGTATCATTGCTGGGTAAACCATAAAGAGGATGTGAGGAAAGGTCGTGCCGAAATATGCGCCGTCGATGGACCCGTGACGAGAAGATTTTGGAGAATAGAGATCTTCACAGCGAGGACAGTAAAGTTTAACGGCTTTTTCGTAGGGAGCGTCCGTCAATCCGATGGGTAGCAGGGGATGTGCATGGCACAATACTCGAGGACATCTTCCGAAGTCAGCTTTCTTGTACTTTTCCAGCTTTGTTGGTCGAGCATATCAGAAATTACCATATTTGCTCACAAAACAAGATGTTCTACCATCTTTGCCAGACCGCGAGAGGTTATGATCCAACGTGCATGGATAAGCCCGTATAAGAAGCGCGCCTGGACCTCAATGGATTGACGAAGTTCATCATCGATATCCTCATCTTTTCCCAACAGATAAGATGATCGAAAGGGCAGGGTATAGAAATTCGCACCTAAATTATCGGTGATGAGGTCTAGCGCTTGCGAGTAGTTAACGCATTCAGGGGCAAGCCCGGTGAGGTTGAACCTGTCCAGTATGTAATCCTCTTCTATCTCGCAGAAATATTCATTGCCTTTTGAGGCTAGAAACCAGGAGATCCATGAGCTATGAAAGAGGGAGTAAAGAAGAGCACCACGATGTTTGAACAATCGAACCTAGAATAGTCTGAATCGGAGCCTGTCGAGATTTCCTCCACTAAAGAACACAAGCTCAGCCCAGGAATTTCTTATTCATCCTGAATTCACGCACTGCTGCAGTACGATCGATGAGCACACGACGGAATGAGCAAGAGAGTTAAGTAGCTAGCCTGACGCGGACTGTGCACGTGCCAAAAGTGCGTCACCTGATGTATAAGTCCACTTCCGTGCTCTCTCATCTCGGATTTCGCTCAGATTGCTAGAGAGCTCATTTATTTTCTTCGGACCGTCTCTGAGTCGATATGTCTCATCGCTCTGCAAACCGGAGGCGGGCTGCGTCAGGAGCGTATGAGTCAGGCCTGAGGCGGAAAGAAGGTGTGTTTTATACCAGTGGAGGCTACTGTACTATACTAAAACAGACCTGCCAACACAACTCCCAAAAAAAACAGGAGGTTCTAAACCTGTATACTACATCGACAAATTTACTGTGACCGACTTGGAGGGAAGGCCACTTGAACTGGACAAACTTTTTGCCGGAGGAAGTGGGTTAATATCTGGAACACAATTTCCATTCTGTGGGAAGGTGGACAATCAAACAGAGCAGTCTGCTCAGGACAAGGATGAGGATGCACAAGAGGAAGTGTATGAGGTCCTCGCCATCTCAACACTAATTGAATCCTATGACATCGGGACTGATCGGTAAGTATATATCAGAAAATATTATTTTCCTGTATTTTGAAAAATTTTCAGGCTCTTTTGGGTTGAATCGGATGACAGCTGGCTCATCCTGTTGAGTCCTGCTAATGAGCAAGAACCCCTGCATGTAAATTTCCTTCTTGCACACCGCCTGATTCAGGTGGTAGTCGGTGCAGCTTTGATGGATCCTGCATTGACATTTCAAGATCTACCCATGGTAATTCTACATAGCCGTGATTGGCATATCATACCACCATTGGATACTGCTGAAGATAGTCTTTCACTAGCAGTAAGTTGTACTGTGGTGCAAATTGTGATGTCTCTGATTTGCTTGATGAGCAGGCAGAGTTTATCCCTTACTACCTTGTACCATACCTCACTACTCTTGATCCTGTGGCAAGAGACCTTTTGATGGACTGTCCTCTGATCACCCACTATGTTGATCTTTATAAAGAGAAGGATGTATCTGATGATGGACAACCCCATATTGCACCCAATGATCTTCATACTCCTCATCAGCTGCTATCTCTCCAAGCCTGTACTCCACATGTGCTCCAAGCTGTTTCCAAAGCCTTCCCACAGGAGCTTTGGCACCAATGTAAAGCTGGCCGGCTTGAGGGTGCTCCCACCAACCATGGAAATGACTATCTGGTAAGATACCTCCAGGAGTAATACACACAGTTTCTAAACTGTTCCAGGCTGGTGACTATGTTTTGATGAAACCTG
>WNFI01684361.1_pt1 | contig 14459 bp, 14 predicted proteins | sample 5400471 | NCBI WGS metagenome assembly WNFI01 (sample SAMN13153348, study PRJNA577476) | soil metagenome | isolation source: 100 cm saprolite on Douglas fir-dominated hillslope | place: USA:California | collected 2013-09-17
ACATGCAACTCGGCGTTCAATCGGCAGCCGCCCGGCAGCACAAACGAGCGCAGCGCCGGCAGCCCCTCATTCATCTTGTCGATCTCGGCCTCCAGTTGTGCGATCTCGGCGTCGGTTACGCGCGCCTGTCTCGGATGCACGTCCTGTGGAAGCGTCGCCAGAATCGAGCCCACGTTAAAAAGCTCATGCTGCACGCGCTTCAGAATGGCATCGAGTTCCACCATGGCAGGATGTTTCGCGACCAATTCTTCAGCGGTGTCGCGCGCCACGCCGAGCACGGCGTTCAATTCGTCGACCGTGCCGTAGGCTTCGATGCGCTGCGAGTCTTTGGCGACGCGCTGCCCACCCGCCAGGCCCGTCTCGCCTTTATCGCCGCCCCGCGTGTACACGCGGTTGATGGCCACGCGAGGATCGTCGTACTTCACGCTTTTCATTTTCGCACTCACCGGGATCGCTGAAGCGTCCACTTCACGCCACTGACGAAATTCAGCAAGGGCGAGGGGAAGCCCAGGGCCTCTTCATAGTGCCAGTTCAGCGCGTTGCGCAGGCTTCCGTACACCGTAAAGCCGCGCGCCACCGCGTAGTTCACGTTCAATCCGAAATTCGCAAACCCAGGGTTATAGAATAGCCCGCCAAAAGCGCCGTAATTGGGCTCGACGTCCAACACCGTGGCCCGGAAGTAACCCGTGACGTCCGCTGAAAATTTGCCGCGCGCGAATGCGGTAACCAGCGTTCCAGAGTGCCGAGGCCTGCGAAGCAGCGGCTGGCCGACCTTGAAAAACTGCGGCGCCAGGCTCGACCCATTGAGCGACAGCACCTCCGATTCCAGCAGTGTGTACGTGCCAGCCACGGAAATCCTGCGCGTGGGCCGGATCCGCACCGCGAATTCGCCACCTTGCGCGCGCGAGTTGGCCAGATTATCCGATTGATACGTGCTCAGCCGCGCCAGCGATCCGCCCAGCGAAACAATCAAGTCGTAATAACGGCTGTAGAAGTACGTGCCTTCGAGCGACACGCGGTTGTGAAAAAGGCGCTGCTCGATGCCTGCGTCGACGCTGACCGTGCGCTCCGGCTTCAGACGCGGGTTGTCCGTGAAAGCGATCTCAAATCCGTCCGCCGGCCGGATGCCGGTGCCGGCCGAGGCGTGCAGCCGCGTGCTCTCGCGCAGCACATAAGCGAGCGAGGCTTTCGGATTCACTTTTGCAATGGTGTCTGCCCGAAATTCCGGCCGCCCGTTTACTGGGTCCGCCGGAATGGGTGGAGTGTGGATGATCTCCGCCCGGGCGCCGGCATTGATGAAAAACCGCGCGCCAATCTCGAAGCGGTTCTCCCAATAGATCCCCTGCTGGTCGCGGTCGAGCGGAAACGACCGCGCGCTCGTGTCCGTGATGAAGGTGTTTTTCGCTTCTTCGCGCGCGAAAGCGTAGCCGAATGCCGTGGTGTAAAGCCGCGACACGCTCACCACCGTGCGCTCCTCCAGTTGTCCGCGCCGGTCGTTGTTGTAACTCGGACCGAAGGGGCCGCTGAACGCGCTGTCGTGCCAGAAGAAGGCCGCGAACAGCTCCTCGCGCACGCGCGGCGTGGCGTCAATCTGGTAGTGTGCGCCGTAATCCGAAAGATTGAAGCGGTTGCGGCTGATCAGATCGATGCCGGTAAACAAATGCGCCGGGTCCGAGCCATAAGGTCCCGGCTGGCCCACGTCGGTGGCGTTGAAATTGCCATTCGCCGCGAGACTCTGGCGTGCCGCATGGCGTGTCAACATCAGATACAGGTTCTTGTTGTGATAGTCGCTGTTGGAAACCGGCCCCTCATCATCCAGCCGCGAAGCCGCCGCCGCCAGGCCAAAGCCATGCAGGGTGCCCGATCCGCCCAGCGCAAAACGGCGCTCATAGTGGCTGCCACCCTCGGCCAGCGCGTCCAACGCCACGTTTTCGCTCGGCTGGCGCGTGACGAAATTCACCACGCCGGAGTTCGCATAAGCGCCGTACACCGCCGACTGCGCCCCGCGAATCACTTCGATGTGATCCAGAAAATCCGTGGGAACGTGCGCAAAATCGATGTAACCGCCAAAGCCATTGATGGGAATCCCATCGATCTCCACTAGCCCGAAATTGTAGTCGCCGCCGCGAATAAATAGCGATGTTTGCGCGCCGCGCGTTCCTGTAGCGGTCACGCTCAGCCCCGGCAGATAGCGGAGCAGATCGATCGCCTGAGCTTCGTTGCGCTCTTGAATTTCCTCGCGCGGGATCACGCTGATGCTGGAGCCTTGCTCGCTGAGCGGCAGGTCCATGGTCGAGCCCGCCACCGTCACGGCATCGCTCTGCGGCGCGATATCGAGCGTAATTGTTGTTCCTTGCGCGATGGGAATCCGCTTCGTTTCAAACCCGGGCGCTGTGATCAGCAGGCTCACGCCGTTTACATCCGCCACCGAAATTTGAAATGCCCCGGACGCATCGGTAACCGTTTGCGCCACTATGCCGACGCGGTTCACAGCGGCCACGTGCGCCCCCGGGATCGACGCTCCGGACGGATCGATAATCTTGCCTTGAAATGTTTCGGCGTGCAGCGCGGCAATGCCGCAAGCCAGAAGGAGCCAGCAGAATATAGATGGACGTGTCATCTTCAGGCGCCCCCCGGCGCCGGATTTCACGCCCTGAAATTGTTTCAGCCTGTGGTCCGGCGGGCGCCGGATTCATGCTGAATCCCCTCGGTCGGTCTCCTGACTCGCGCTTCTTCGGGCCGGCCGCCTTCCCATTCCTTGCCGGAACAGTGGCTGATTGGCCGGTCCTCCACGCTCACAGTGGCGGGGCCGTGCTGGATTTTCACCAGCTTCCCATACTACTCACCGCGGGGCTTCCAGGACGCTTCGAGAATAACATACGGGCGCGCTTGTGGTATCCTGAGAAATTGAAAATTCTTTAAGGACAGGCACCTAGCAGAGATGGCAAATCATTATTCCGCGCTCAAGCGCGTACGGCAGACGGAACGGCGCACGGAAATCAACCGCCGCAGCAAGACTCGCTTGCGTCACCAGATCCGCGACATGCGGCGGCTTATCGGCGAGAAGAACGCCGCAGGCGCGCTGAAATTGCTGCCGGAAACTTTCTCCGTTATCGATCGCTCCGCCAAACTCGGCGTGATCAAGAAGAATACCGTCGTCGGGCCGCGCGCTGCGTAGATCGCGGTCCGCCGCGAAAATCAGCTTCAATCCCCGCTCCAGCTGCTCTTTTGAGAACTTGCCCACAGTGTTGTAGATCTGCTCGGCACGTGAGTTCCACATAGCCACTCCCGCGCGCGAAAAATGCCCCACGATCTGCTGGGTGCTGCGCAGCCCGCTCTCTTTGGAGACCAGGGCCAAGCGGAATTGCGTCGAAAGGAATGCGAGCGCCAGCGGCAGATATTCACCGTCGCGGCACAGCGTATCCAGTAACTCGAGACCGCGCGTTCGATCGCGGCGGCCCAGCGCATTGACCAGCGCAAAAATGGTCGTCGAACGCGCATCGGGCACCATCGCCGCAATGTCGTCCTCGGTAATGGGCCGCCCGCCCGCGCAGTATAGCGATAGTTTCTCGATCTCCACCGCGATGCGGGCCACGTCGCCACCCAGCGCTTCGACCAGCAGTTCGAGCGCCGCCGGGTCGACCGCGATCTTTGCATGCCGCGCCAGCGCTTGCGTCTCTACGCGCGCTTCGTCCAGGGAGAAGCGTTCCAGTTCGACGGTCTCGGCAACCACCGCGTAGAACTTGCGCACCCGCTCCAGCTTTTTCTTTTCATCGCCAGCGAATTCAAAGCGCGTAGCCTCCAGCAGCAAAACGACGCCGGGAGATGGATCTTTCAAGTACGCGGCCAACTCACCCACGCCGCCCGCCGGCCCACCCTCGGCATCGTCTTCTTCATCCGTCCTGGTTCGCGGCAAGGCGGCTTCCGCATTGGACACCAAAATGACGCGTTGCGCCGCAAACAGCGAGAGCGAACGCGCGTCATCCACCACTTGCGCGAGGGACGTCTCCGTCAGGTCGTATTGCGCCAGGCCGTTTTCGCGCTCCCCCGCGCCCAGCATGGCGTCCAGCAGCGCTTCCCGGCACCGCCGGCCTTGATACGCCTCGGCCCCCAAAAACAGGTATGCGGCCGCGACCTCGTTGCGTTTGATGCGCGCCAGAAACTGTGCGGGCGACATCAGAAGTTTTCCAGAACCGCGCTTACCACGGCGCGCGCAACATCGCGGCTCAGCCGGTCCATGCCCACTTCGCTCTCATCGAAGTAAGCCCGGGGATCGACGCTGATTTCGTAATTCTGGCGAGACTCCATGTGAGGGCGATCGAACAGCACCGCGTTTGTCGCGCGGTCGCGTAGCGTTACCTGCATCGTCACAATGGCTTGGATGCCAGCGGCGCGGCCCGTCTTGGAGTCGAGATAAAGGGGATAGGAGACGAAGTTAACCACCGAGCCGGTGAGCACGGCATCGGCCTGATCGGGATCGGACACAATTTGGTAGCGGGTGCGTGAAATGAACTCGCGCGTGATCGCCGCGGCCAGCAGGTCCGAGATCTTATAGCGCGTGGTGATATTGCCGAACGCCGGTATGGCGATGGTCTTGACATTCTTGGGCAGAACGTCAGTGGTGCTGGCGACATGATACCCGCAGGACGCCAAGGCAAACGGCAAAAGGCAAGATGCAAGCGCCAAAAGCGGCCGGCGGCCTTTCATAGCAGTTCTTGCGCTACCGCAATTGCGTTCTCGGCTTGCAGGCGCAGATTATCCGCCACGATCCACAGCCACGCCGCTTGTGGATTGTTGCGATCGGGCGCGATACCGCCAACCGCCAGCCCGCTCTGCCCGGCCATGCCGACCACGTTGGGCGGCTCCATGCCGGCGATGCGCACATCGATCGGCTCGTCATCGAGCGTTTGCTCAATAGCCGCCACCGATGTGTGGGACGCGAATTCGACCCACAGCGAGATGCCATAGCCGTGAAACACGGGGGCCTGGATGAGGCGCAGCGACGGCATGGGTGCGTGACCCACACTTTCAAGCAGCGAGGCCAGGTGGCGTTCAATGCGCAGCTCCGATTGTTCAAGCGGCACGGGGGCTTCATCGCCGTAGCGCGCCAGCATATTGAAGGCGAGTTGTGCATCGAAAATGGCTTTGGGCTGGCCCTTGAACGACAGCAGTCCGACGGTCTGCTGCTGCAATTCGTCGACGCCGCCGGTGCCATGCTCGCTCGCCGGTTCGAAGATGTGCGCTAGCGCGCGCGTGATTTTGTGGACCGCGTGGAGGCGCGCCAGCACCAGTGCGAGAGCGATCGCCGCGCCATTGGCGATCACGTGCACGGATTTAGCCGGCACGCTGTATCCGGCGGGCTCGATCATGGGCGCGCGCAAACGCGCATGCGGCGTTTCTTCCAAGGCATGCGTCAGATCGATCAGGTGCGCCTGGGGCGCCAGTTTCCGCGCTTTTTCGGTGGATTCTGCGTACCCCGCCAGAAAAATCACATCCGCGCCTTCCACGCTGGATTCCTCGAATGGCGCCAGAATCGCCGGCTCCCCGCCTTGTTCGGTGAGCTTCCCCACCTCTTCGCCGAGCGCCGCGATCAGCCTGAGATCCTGCCCCAGCGTATTGCCCGAGAGCAGGTCGCGAATCTCGCGGCCGGCCAGGGATTCGCTGCCCACCAGCGCCAGCACTCCGGTTCTAGCCAATCTGATGCTCCGGCAGTTTGGGTGGCGCGTGACGCAAGTGTCGCCGCCGGAGGATACCGCCCAGGCGAATCAAAATGCCGCTGGCGACGTAGCACGAAGCACACGAGACCAGCACCGGCTTCGAATAATTCCAGATGAGAGCAATCAGAATCCCGACCAGAATAACGGTCAACGACGATCGCGGCCGCATCAGGCTGATGTCCTTAAAACTGTAATAGCGCCAGGTGCTCACCATCAGGAACGAGAGCAGCGCCAGCAGCACAAGCCAGGCGATCGTAAACGGCCAAAAGGTAATGGGCTCCGAATCCACCGCGTAGACGACCGATGCCACCATGCCGGCCGCCGCGGGGATCGGCAGGCCGACGAAGTATTTGCGGTTGGGCCTCCCGGGGTTCTTGGGGATGGGATTCTTCTGTACGTTGAAGCGGGCCAGCCGCGCGGAGCCGCATAGCAGGAACATGAAAGCTACGAAACTCCCCAGGCCTACGATCTGATCGTGCAGCCGCGTCCCCAGGCCGGGATCGATGAACAGGACGCCCCAGGCGTACGCCAGCACCGCCGGAGCGATGCCGAAGCTGATCACATCGGCTAGAGAATCCATTTCACGGCCGAAATCGCTCGTAGTGTTGGTCATGCGCGCGATACGGCCATCCAGGCCGTCCAGCATGACCGCCAGGCCGATCGTGATCGCGGCGATCTCAAAGTGGCGCTCAGCGCCGGAAGTGCCGTCATGCGCCAGCATGGTGCCCATGATTGACTGCATCACCGAGAGAAAGCCGAGGAAAATGTTGCCGGCGGTGAAGAGCGTTGGCAGTGCGTAGGCCGCACGGCGTGGCCGGCCTGACCGCGGATCGCTGAAACGCTCCTTGAGATTCAACCCCGGCATGTTGCAGGCTCCAGCGTGCTCACGCGGGCTGACGCCTCAACCGGGTGTTCCACGTCGTTCCGCCGCGCCAGCACGCTCGACCCCGCGGCCACGCGCATCCCCTCGCGAACTACAATGTCCCACTCAGGGCCGAACACCACGTCCACCCGCGAGCCGAATTTGATCAACCCGATGCGCTCGCCGGCGGTCACCCGGTCGCCCGGTTTCTTGGTGCATACAATGCGGCGTGCGATCAGGCCGGCTATCTGCTTGAAAACGACGTGCGTGCCATGGCCTTCCACTGTCACCGTATTTTGTTCGTTTTCGGACGACGCCATTTCCTTGCTCGCCACCAGGAAACGTCCCTTGCGATACTGCACGTCGGTGATGGTGCCGGCGATGGGTGTGCGGTTCACGTGGACATCGAAAATATTCAGAAATATGCTCACACGCCGCGCTCTGCCCTCCGGGCGCACGGCGACGATCTTGCCGTCGGCGGGCGAAACGGCCACTGGCCCCGCGGGAATCTGACGCTCCGGATCGCGGAAGAAATACAGGCAGAATGCCGCCACAAGGAGCAGCGGCAGGCCAAGCCAGGGCTGAGTCAGGTAGCCCACAACCAGCCCCGCCGTGGTCAACCCCGCGCTGTAATAAAGACCGTCACGCACCATCGGAAAAGAACCGCTCCTATTTTCTCATGCCCTTCATACGAACGCTCATGTATTGGATCCCACGCTTGCGAGAGATGGCTTCCTGCCCCCCAAAATATTCTTGGCTTGGATGTGATCGATGGAACTAGACGACCTTCGTCCCGTACCGCGCGAGCGCTTTCTGGTTGAACTCGACACCCAGGCCGGGTGTATCGTCCAAGTACAGGATGCTCTTTTCGATGCGCGGTTTCCGGTCGTAGATTTCGAACCAGAAGGGGTCGCGGTCGGGGTTGGCGAAGGATTCCAGGATATAGCCGTTCGGTATCGAAGCCAACAGGTGGGCATGCAGCGCCGGCTCATGGTGCGGCGCCATACGAATGTGGCACATAGCGGCCATCCCGGCGATTTTTCGCCATTCCGTAATACCGGCGTGGGCGTTGGCGTCGAACTGCATCACATCGATCGCGCCGGTCTCCATCAGCCGCCGCGCGCCCCAGCGCGTGACCTCGTGCTCACCCGAAGCCAGTGGAATGCGCGTGTTTAACTTGACCTGTTTGAGCGGGTCCACGTCGTCATACCAGTGCAGCGGCTCCTCGAGCCACGTGATATCCAGATCGTACATTTTGTTGGACGCCCGGATGGTGGTCTCGACATCCCAGCCATTGTTGGCGTCGAGCATGAGCCGCACCGCGGGGCCGACCCCTTCGCGTACGGCTTTCACACGATTGTAGTCGTCCTCCACCGAATAACCGCCGCTGATGCCGCCGACTTTCAATTTAATGGCATTGAAACCCTGTCCGACATAACCGCGGATCTCTTCTATCAGCTCCGGAATCCCCTTGCCTTCGCGGTAATAGCCGCCGGTGACGTAGACCGGAACCGAGTCGCGATAGCCGCCGAGAAATTTGTAGAGCGGCAGGCCCGTGGATTTGGCCATGATGTCGTAGAGCGCAGCGTCCACCGGGGCCATGGCGCTGATCGCCCCGTATTCGGACCAGCCGCGCGTCGAAGGCTCGCGGCCATAGGTGGCGGCGAACATCTTTTCCCAGATGCGGCCCACCATAAACGGATCTTCGCCCATCACGAGCGAGCCAAAACCCTTGCGAAACAGGTCGGCGCCGCCCGAGCCTTCGCCTTCGCCGGTGATGCCGGCGTCGGTATGCAGCTTGAGAATGAGCCGCGAGGCTGTCGGCTGATAACCGCCGATGGGCGCGTTGGCCATCCAGAAGCGCTCCTTGAGCGCCTTTTCCAGATGCAGGACTTCGATGCCCGTCACTTTGATGGGCTTCGCGGCCGCACGCGGGCGGTCGCCTTGCGGCGTGTTAGCCAGCATGGCGGCGGGCCCGGCAATCAGGGCGGCGGAGAGCGCCTGGCGCCGGTTCACCGAATTATTTCCCATCGGTTCCGCCGCGGCCGACCTCTTCGGAGACCTTGGCCAGCTCTTTGCGGAGCAGCGGATTCTCCGGATATTCGGCGGTTAGTGCAACCAGCAGCTTCTGCGTCTCGCGCAGCTGTTTTTCGCGCATGTACACAATGGCCAGCAGGATTTTGGCGAAGGGCCGCAGGTAATGGCCAGACCGCGCCACCAGCTGCAAATTGTCAATTCCCCGGGCCTTGCTGCCGTCGACGCCGTCGAAATGCACGAACCAGCGCACGTAAAAAGGCAGACTTCCCACCAGATACTCGGAAAGTCCCGTAGTCAAGTAGGCATCAATAAACTGCGGATTCAGTTTTATAAGGCGTTGCGCGTAGTCATTGGCGCTGCGCGCGGAGCTCAAGCTGCTCAACTGGCGCTTGTCCACGAGCGCCGTGTAATCCATGACCACTCCTTGGGTGACGGCCATTGAGAACAGCGCATTTTGATCGTTGGGGTTCGCGGTCAATGTCTTGGTGGCGCGCGCGCGCGCGTCCTCGATGGCCCGGAAAAACTCCACCCGCACCGCCGGGTCCGGCCGCAGCTTCTTTTTTTCGGCGATGCGCTTATCATCACCGAAAAATTCGCTTTCGAGAATCCCCAGCCGGTCCAGTTCCGAGAACGAATAAGCGGTGGCGCGCATGGCAAAGCCCAAGGGATCGGCGGGCTCAACGGAAATGTAGCGGTCCAGATGGGCGTGAGCGCCGCGAAAGTCGGTGTTGTATAAGCGCGCGAACGCCTGGTCGAGTTCAGTGGCCGGGTGCTCACCCGTGGGTTCGGCCAGGCACGCGACCGCAGCCGCCAGGAGCAGCAGGCACAGACGGCCGAATTTAGCTGAAGACGCGATCAAAGAATTCTCTCGTCCGCTCGCGAATCTGTGCCAGTTTAGCATCGAGGCTCCGGTCATGCAGGCGATCGGGCGTCCAGCGGCGGACCAGTTCGGTCAATATGCGCATCTGCTCGGGCGCTGCCGGCAGCGTGCCTTCGGCATGGCCTGCCGCGATGCGCAGGCCGTGGTCGATGGCCCTATATAACGTTGCGGCGTCGCGCAAAAACTCCGCATCCTCGCGTTCCAGATGGCCCATTTTCTCGATGACGTCGATACGCTCCGGGGTATTCAGCACTTTGAAGAAAATTCCCGCGCCCTTCAGCCGCAGGTACATGAGCGCGAAATCGATATCATAATAACCGCCACGGCCCGCTTTCAAAGGGTTGCGGACGCCCTGCTCCTTCTCTAGACGCGCGCGCATCTGTGCAAGTTCCTTCCGCGAGCGGCCGCCTTGTCCGTAACGGCGCCAGTCCACGTCCTGCAAGTCATGCAGAAATTCTGTGGCGCGCGTCACATTTCCGGCAATGGCGCGCGACTTCATGTAGGCGATGCCTTCCCAGGCCTCGGCGTGTTTGGCGAAGTAATCCTTGTAAACAGATTCCGACTGCACCAGCGCGCCTTCGCGCCCGTGCGGGCGGAGCCGCGTATCCACCGTGAAGATGACGCCCTGGCCGGTGTAAGCGCTGATTGTATGGATCATGCGCTCGGCGACCGTGGTCCAGAACCGTTGCTCCGCAGCGTCCGTATCGGGCAGCACGAAGACCAGGTCGGCATCCGAAGCCAGATCGAATTCGCGCATACCGAGGCGGCCCAGCGCGATCACCAGCATCTGATCCGCAGGCGTGTAGGAGGCTCGCGCGGGCGGGCTGGAGGCTTTCACTTCGTCGAGCGCGATGCGATAGGCCTCGGCGATGATAGCGTCGGCGAGATCGGAGGTGTGGTCGAGCGTCGCGAAAATCGGCTGCCGTAGAAAGACGCTCTGGCATTGGATACGCAGCATGTGCCGCAGGTAAAATCGCCGCAGTTCATCGGCGTCGTCAGGGGCGCCTGGGTCGAGCTGAAACTCGGGCGATTCGCACGCGCGCGCCAGCTGATCGAGCAGGTCCGGATGGCGGATCAACTGGTCGGCGAAATACTGGCTGTGCTCGAACATGTCGAGGGCGCAGGCGGCCAGCCGCCCGTCGACATCGAGCGCCGTGAGCCACTGCGGGTTGGCGATCACTTTCTCCATGAAATGCTCGAAGCGGTCCCAGCCGCGCCGCAAGGGCGTCTGGCCAAGGAGTTGAGCCAGGCGGGGTGCGCGCTGGTCGAGCAGCCGGATCAGGTTGCTCGAAACGGGCGCGTGCTGTTCGGACGAATGAGATTCGGCACCCCGCTCCTCGATTTCGGGCGGAGCCGGCGTGTAATAGATGGGCTTTTGCGCGTGAATCAGGCGATCGTACAACTCCTGCACCTCTTCGAGATCCGCATCGAGCTCCCGTTCGAGCGTATCCGCCGTCGGCAGGGCGGCCGATGGGCTCGCCGGCATGCGGCGCGCCAGCATTTCGAGAGCTTCTATCGCGCAGACGGAACAAGGCAGGGAGCGTTCCGCCATGCCGCACCCAGGGCTCGCGGCCGCCGTGCAGCCGCTGCAGGCACTGGACCAGAAATTCAATATCGCGGATGCCGCCGCGCGCCAGCTTGATATCGAGACCGGAGCCGGCGCGTTTCGCCGCCAGTTTTTCGTGGATGCGGGCGCGCGTCTCCGAGACCGCTTCTACGGCACGGAAGTCGAGAGTGGTTGAGTAAATCAGCGGCTCAACGAACTCCAGCAGCTCACGGCCGGGCTCGCGCTCGCCCGCCGACACGCGGGCCTTGATGAGCATCTGCAGCTCCCAATCGCGGCCGCGCTGCTTGTAATATTCGCGGGCGCCTTCGAGCGAGATGGTGACTTCGCCGAAACGCCCGTCCGGCCGTAAACGCAGATCGACGCGGTAACACTGGCCCTCGGCGGTATAGGTGGAGAGCAGGTCGGTGCAGCGGTTGGCGATTTTTTTGAAGAATTCCTTGTTGGTGATGGGCTCGCCGCCATCGGTGTGGCCGTTGGCCGAGTAGATGAACATCAAATCGATGTCGGAGCTGTAGTTGAGCTCCTGGCCGCCGAGCTTTCCCAACGAGATGACGCTGAATCCGCACTCGCGCGAGGCGCCGGCGGGATCTATGTAGCGGGGCGTCCCATGTCGTGCGATCAAATCTTCGCGGATACGGCGGTACGTAAGATCCAGGATGGCGTCTGCAAGGTTGGAGAGCTCCTCGGTCACATCGGACAGCGAAGCGAGGCTCAGCACGTCGCGCAGCACGATACGCAACAGCTGCTGCCGCCGGAAGCGCGCCAGATCGAGCGCCTCCGGAACGCCGGCGGAGGCCACGAATGCCGCCAGGCGCTGGCCATACTCCTCGACCGAAAGGACGCGGTGCAGGTCGCCCGAGCTGGTCAACTGCAAGAGCCATTCCGGGTGGCGAAGCACGGCTTCGGATAGAAATTTGCTGAAGGAAAAAATCGTTGCCAGGTAACCGAGGGCCGCGGGCGAATTGGCGATGCGTTCAAAGCCGGCGGTGTTCTCGGCCCGCAGGCGGTCAAGATAGTGCAGGGTCTGGTCCGGGTCGGGAACCGATGCCAGCAGAACCTGCACGCGGGTCGCGATGCCTTCGGGCAGCCGGCTGGTGAGATCGGACAACTGGGCGCGGGCGCGGGTGGGATTGCGAAACTCGATCTCTTCGAGGAGACGCGGCATTTGCTCGGAAGCCGGCCGGCGTTACGCCAGCTCGCATTCAAGCGTGATTATATCGTTAGCGCGTATGAGGCCGGGCTGGATGACGGTGGCGTAAAAGCCGCTGAGAGCCCAGCGCGGAGATGTGATATCGCCCGCGTTCACCTGCGCGTCGTAGATGGCGCCCTTGATTTCGGGACCGTAAACGTCCAGGGTCGCGCACGGTCCGCGAACCTTGGTCAGCTCAATGACCGCCGCGCCAATCCGATATCGCTGTCCGGCGCGTAGCAGACGCCGGTCGATGCCTTGCGTCGTCAGATTTTCGCCCAAGGCGTCAGCATAGACCGCAAACCCGCGCACGGCCAGCTCCGCGATTGATTCCGCTGTGATGAGCAGCACGGCCTGCAGCGGCCCACCGTGAATTTCGGGATGCGCATGGGCGTCGCCCTCGATGCCGAGCGGGGTGAGAACAGCTTCGGGGACCGGCCGTTTGGGGATTCCGCTCCGGGAGACGCCGATCTGGAGGATGGTACCAGTCAAGAAAGTAGGACAGGCATTCCTGCCTGTCCCTTCTCTCCAGTTACGCGCAATGGACGGGCGAGAACGCCCATCCTACTCCCTTAAATGTCGTAATACAGCGCGAATTCGTACGGGTGCGGGCGCAGACGGATGGCATCCGCTTCGTTCTTGCGCTTGTAATCGATAAACGTTTCGATCAGTTCTTCAGTGAAGACATCGCCCTTCATCATAAATGCGTGGTCGTCCTCGAGACAGTCGAGCGCCTCCTCGAGCGAAGCCGGCATCGAAGGCACGCTCTTCATTTCCTCCGGAGAGAGATCGTAGATGTCCTTGTCGAGCGGTTCGCCTGGCTGCAGTTTGTTGAGCACGCCATCGAGACCCGCCATCAGCATGGCCGAGAACGCCAGGTACGGATTGGCCGCCGGATCGGGCGGGCGAAACTCGACGCGCTTGGCCTTGGGGCTGGCCGAATACATGGGAATGCGGCAGGCGGCCGAGCGATTGCGCCTCGAGTACGCCAGGTTCACAGGGGCTTCGTAGCCCGGTACCAGGCGCTTGTAGCTGTTCGTGGTCGGAGCGATGATCGCCGAGAGAGCACGCGCATGTTTCAGAAGGCCGCCGATGTACCACAGCGCCATCTGGCTGAGGCCCGCGTACCCGTCGCCCGCAAACAACGGCGTGCCGCCCTTCCAGATGCTCTGGTGCGTGTGCATGCCGCTGCCGTTGTCGGCAAACAGCGGTTTGGGCATGAAGGTCACGGTCTTGCCGTACTGGTTGGCGGTGTTGCGGATGATGTATTTGTAAAGCATCATGTTGTCCGCCGACTTCACCAGCGTGTCGAAGCGTTGATCGATCTCGCACTGGCCGCCGGTGGCGACTTCGTGGTGATGGCACTCGATGTGCAGCCCGCACTTCTCCATCGTCTGCACCATTTCGCTGCGCAGATCCTGGTAGTGATCGGTCGGCGGCACCGGGAAATAGCCTTCTTTATAGCGCGGTCGGTAGCCCAGGTTGTTTTCCTTGCGGCCCGAGTTCCAGCGGCCCTCTTCGGCGTCGATGAAATAGAATCCGGAGTGCTGGTTCTGGTCGAAGCGGACGTTGTCGAAGATGAAAAATTCGGCTTCCGCGCCAAAGTAGGCGGTGTCGCCTACGCCGCTGTTCTTCAGGTACATCTCGGCTTTCTTGGCGATCCAGCGCGGATCGCGTTCGTAGTGCTGCTTGGTGATGGGGTCGATGACATCGCCATACATCACGAGCGTGGGAATTTCCGCGAACGGATCCATGAACGCCGTGGTGGGATCGGGAATCAGCAGCATATCGCTTTCGTGGATTGCCGCCCAGCCCCGAATGCTCGAGCCGTCCATGCCGAATCCGTCTTCGAATGAGCCCATGCTCACTTCGCTCATCGGATAGGAAACGTGGTGCTGCAGGCTAGGGATATCGGTAAATCGGAGATCGAGCTGCTTGGCGTCATTCTTCTTGGCAAATTCCAACACTTCTTGCGGCTTCATCCGTCCTCCAAATGGTGGGTGTTCGAACAGTAGGGTGTAACGTGAATTTTACACAGTACCGCTTCGAGCGAAGCGAGTCAACAGCGGCAACGTGAATCCGGGCAATAAAAAAAGTTGATGGCGGGCGATGGGACTCTACCAGTCCGCCACCGACCCGTCGCGGTGGAAGTAGGGCATCGTCACTTCGGGCGCGAACGGGTGTTTGGCGGCGTCTTTTTCGTTGAT
>WNFI01701527.1_pt1 | contig 14459 bp, 22 predicted proteins | sample 5400471 | NCBI WGS metagenome assembly WNFI01 (sample SAMN13153348, study PRJNA577476) | soil metagenome | isolation source: 100 cm saprolite on Douglas fir-dominated hillslope | place: USA:California | collected 2013-09-17
GCTTGTGTCGATGCCATCGTTGCTCACGTCCAGTGCCTGCGCGAGCTGACCTTCGTCCAGACAAGTCTTGTGATACAGATCCCCGTTGTAGGACATGATCTTCATGTTGCTCTCGCTTTCTGCGCCTTCCGGCGCTTCTACATCTAGATCAAAGAAGTCACTATCGAAGATCATCGTTTCCAGACTGCATAACTGTCTGGGCTGTCACCACCACGGATGTAGCCGCGACCTTCCAAACAGCGATTCTCATATGGAACATTTCGTGCGTACTTACCACCGATCTGACGAAATTCTCGCATGCACTCATAGTAGTCCCGCTTGAAATCTGCTTCGGTTTTCCCGGACCACTCCTGTCCAGTTGTACAACCTCCGAGAAGAACGAAGATGATGATCAACTTCTTCATTTTGCTCTCCTCCACTTCTTCAACGCGATGGCGATTGTTTCGATCCAGATAACGCCAAAAATCACGGCAAGCCCGATCATTTCACTGTATTCCACGGAGCACCTCCAGTTCCTTCGGTGTTACGACACGACTGTTCGTCTTAATCGTTTCTGTACGTCGTGGTCCCTTGCATCGAGCGCACTCGTAGATTTTGAGATCGTTTCGCCAATTGCAAAAGCGACAGATCCAGTGGACGGTCTGGCCGCTCATTGCAGTATCGCCTGAAGAATGATTGCAACGCCGTGAGCAAAGGCGAGAACGACTGCAATGATAAAGACCTTCGTGAGAACGCCAATGTAAGGCATTATCGTATATCCTCCGCTCCTGCGACTATGATGATCTCAGGTCTTCCTTCTTCTGTTGTGACAAGCTCAATCTTGTAGAGTTCGCGGAGAAGTTCATGTATACGGATCACAACTTCTCGCTCATTATCGTAGACGTCAGGAGCCAGCTTACGCAACTGACGACGGAGGTCATTCACAGTCATCACGCCACCTCCTGCCTGTTCAACGCTTGTCCGATCGTCTTTTGCTTCCGGATTATCCTTTTAGCCATATTAGAATCCATGCTATTCTGCGCGACGAGGTGTTGAATGAGCAACTGCTTCTCTTGACCGATTCTGTGACATCGGTCCTCGGCTTGAGTTATGACTCCGGGGACCCAATCAAGTTCAGCGAAGACAACATTGTGTGCAACTTGAAGGTTAAGTCCAACGCCAGCGGCCTTGAGACTACCAATAAAGAGATTACAAGTATCATCTTCTTGAAAACGTCGCATGAGTTGATGAACAGGCGTGCTTCCATAGGCAAGGACCGCACCCTCGCCGAAATGGTCTTGGATAGCTTCGCCGACATCGCGCTGATGGATGAAGACAACGACTTTCTCCTTCGACTCTAGCAAGTTGTCCAGATGCTCGATGACGTAGGGGACCTTAGCTACGGCGAGTTTGTGCCTGATAAGCGCAATCTCAGTAAAGAGATAACTCTTGTTAAAACGTAATCCTTCAACAAGTTTGTCGAAGTCAGTTTCATTGCTCGCTTCTGGTGTTAGATCCGCAAGTGCCATCTCCAGTTGTGCTGTCGCTTCGGCGTTCTTATTCCACAGAGCATTCTCTTCCTCTACCAACTTTAACAACTCACCCTCAGCGGGCAACTCAATGATCTGACGTCGTTTCCGTGGAAGCTCAGGAAGGACTTCCTTTTTCAAACGTCGGATCATGAGTCCCGGACGCCATGTCCTCGTGATACTCACAGTTTCCTTGCTTCCAATCTCAAATGTGATTCTCACGCGATGACCAACATTTGTGGTCACGTGAGTGGTGGCAACAAGCTCACTGTCGCCTTCCCATAAGCAGTTCCGGCACTTGAAGGATCTACTCCCCGCTTGTTCAACTTCGACTTTCTTCTCACTTCCACTATGGACGGCCATGCCCTCCCTCAAAAACTTTTGAAGCTCGTCCATATAATACGCGTACTTATTCTTGAAGGGACAGTAGCGACCTTCGAAGGCCGCGGCGGAGGGCCACTGTTCTTTGTCGAGCCAATGTATCAGCGGAAATAGCTCGTAGGGATAGTTAGGGATGGGAGTGCCGGTCATGAGAATCTTTTTCGCTGGTATATCTCGCATCTCGAACAACGCTACACGACTAGATCGTTAGGAAAGAACGCCGCACTCGTGCATTGCTCGATATCGCCGTACTCCGCAAGCAACGCCGGGTCTAGCCACTTCATCATTTCACTGATAACGTTGATTCTCAAGTTGTTCGGACAAACGTAGAGGACCCGAGGTCTCACTTTATCTACTGTCCACTTCGCGTTGATGAAACCGCAGACTTGGATGGTCTTTCCCGTTCCTTGCTCATCGGCGAGTAGAACATTGTTTCTTAGAAATATATCCGTGATGCCGGCGCGCTGGAACGGGAGATAATCCTCATCCTCGGGATGGTGCAGTTTTGGAAGCTCGATGATGGGGTTCATGACTATTCTTCCGTCTCGTCGAAGAGTACTCGGAACGCCGCGGCCTCACTTGCGTTTCTCACTTCACGATTCACCGCTACGCGCTTCTCTTCACAGATAGGATAGCATTCTCCCGCACCCTTGCCCGTCCGCCAAAGGGTCTTCACGCCGCACTTGTGGCAAGTGACCTTGATATCTGACTTGAACGGTTGCCTAGGACGCACAGTGACCGGCATATTACTGATGACTTTATAGAGTTTGTCCAGTGCATTCCGTGCGAACGCCAGCTCGCGTTCCAAGAATAGGACATGCACTTGCATCTCTTCAGCTTCATGCAACGCCGTGACGTAGTCAGCGCTAGTGGGGATCTTCGACTTCGGCTTCGCCTCAACAACCGGCTCGACGGATACTACAATATTGCTCGCCGGAACTGAGCGCATGTGGTGACCGATATAGTGCTTGCGCATGGCGAACTTCATTGTGGTGACACTCTCGAGACGACTCGGCTTTCCACTGTCTGTTATACTACTACGTACCACCTCTTCATGAGTATAGTAACGAGCATCTTCTCCTACGATGTTCTCATGACAGTATAAGCATCCTCCCTCACCACTCTCATTAACAACACTTTCCATAAATCGATCGGTAGGATGCCATACTGCGATGCCGGCTGTGCCGTGATCACTGATGAAACTAGTGACGGGCTGCTCACCTGCTGAACGTTCGACATTGTCCTCGCTATGCGTCGGTTGCTCTTGTTTCATCTTCCTTCCTCCCTCCAGGTCGTACAGACCATTTACTGACCTCATCATAACACCGCTTGCCCTCCCCGTGCAACCGCAAAATGTAGGGGGTACTTGACACTTCACCACTACACCTAGTCTTCTAGCGATGCCTTGTATATACAACATGACAGGGCTTCCATAACCTGTATATACAAGTGTCAACACACTAAAACCGACCAGGTGTTCAGCACCATCGACTGTTCCATGTGCGGTCACTCCCTGGGTATGCCGCAAAATGGCACGTTAAAAAACCCGCTATTTACCTGTATTATCGCGTACTTTTTGATCATAAACGCTGACCCCCCACGCAAATGCCCGCTGAACAGCGCCAGATCGTGTTTTTCTATATTATCTATATAATACTACTATCTATATATATACATATATATTATATATATATAATAAAGGACAGGACCGTTCAGCGGGGTAGAAGCACCGGGGGTACCTGTTTATGATCACTTAGTATGCGATCATACGCCAAAACATTCGGTTTTTCAGCGTGCCAAAATGCTACATGCCCACCCCTTGTACGCACATGCTCTTGATACCTCTGCTGAACACCTGGTCTCTATTGCATTCCATGCAAGAACGAACATCGATGTCCGAGGATGTCGTTTTTCCTTCCCAGACCGAGACAAAAAAATAACCCCGGGGGACCGCAAACCCCCGGGGCTCCTGCTCGGTCCAGAGCTCTCGATGCCCTACTTCGCCAGCGCGAGCGCTCCGTTCACTTCCTTGGCTGTCTTCGATTCCAACAGCATGCGCCGCGCAGTGAGGATGGCCCCTTGCGGGTCCGACCCCAAGGCCACAGCCTGCGAAACCCCCGCGTTGACCGCGGCGATGCACTTTTCGATTGCCATAGACGGCATCTTCTCGCCAGTCTTGCCGTTGATCCTTTCCCCAGTTGCCAGATTGATCTTGATGCTCACTCCCGTGTTGTCCTCCCTGGAAATCCATGGGCTGTCCACGCCGGCGGCGGGACGAAGCCGCGCCTTGACTTTCAGGTCCAGTCCGTACAACATGCATTCCCACGCGTAGCCAAGGGTTAGCGGCCCCACAACGCCGTCGGCGCTCATGGTGGGGACGGTATTGCTCTGACCCTTGTCGTCCAGGCCAGGGGCCAGTCCTTGTAAATAGGCGACAAACACGCCCGGCTCGTGTGCGGCCTGAAACGCGCCTTTCTTGCTCGCCATGTCCTTGCCCTCGCCCTGCGACCACTTCGCCACAGTTTCGAAGGTTCCAACGTTCCCCTGCTTGCTCTTGAGGTCTGCCATGTGAAGCTCCTATCGGTAGGCTTTACTTTCTGCCTACAGGCACATATTACAGGAAGCAAACCGCAAAGCAAGAAAAATCGCACGGCGTTTTTTCCGCCTACTTGTAATGACAGGCTCGGTGGCGGAAGGCGCGCCGTGCTGGCCTAGGCGTCGATAGGTTGATTTGTATTGATTGGCAGACATCTTGCTATTGCAGACATCATGCCGGCATGGATCTTGCATATGTTGATTTATGTTGATTGGCATGGACTTTGCAATTGCAGACTACCCGCCAGGGGGCTCGACGGGGTGTTGGCACGAGAAATGCAGTACCTGACACCTGTCGTTCAAACTTTTACAAGAAACAAAATCTTTGTCGGTTTCAGCGTTGAGGCGACAAACGTTCAGCGAGGTGACAATCGTTCAGCAGGTGACCACTTGATCATAAGCGTAGTACGCGATCAAGAATTTGCTAGATCATCAAGAATATCCTCGATATTGCTTACCTTTTCAAACGGTGAAACAACCGAAATATGTCGTGGACATAGTGTTTGGCCTAAAAGAACTGGTGTTCGACAAAAATGTCTTGGACTAATACGATATCCACAAATTGACACAGAACCCACAGTATTAAAACGACGAGTCATTTGAGCCTCTTTCATCAGGTCAGCATTGGGGCGTCGTTTATTAAGATGTGGTCGTAGCCAACCAATGAGAGCGTTTTCATACACAACTGCATTATCAAAGTCGTCACAACAATAAATGTCAACTTTTGTTGCTTTCAAAAACGCCTCCCGTTGATCATGTCCAGAGTCAAATGGTCTTCCAATACCAATGGCCGATCGCCCAACATACAGACAAAATTGGTCTTTCCAAAGAACATAAACAATAGGCTTGGTCAAACTTCGTAGATCATCGCCAGTTATTGACAATAGCGTGACTTTTTCGATCTTTTTCATCACAGTCTCCTTTTGATCATAAACCTATTATCACATAACCCCCGCCATTTTGCAAGTTGTTTTCCCCCGAATACCCTGAATGTTCTCGCAAGTCCACTAGCGCAAGCGGAGTTGTCGAGATGTCCGAGATGATAATGGCAGAACCGCCAGTTTCTCTGGCAGTTGCAGTAGAGCTAATCCCAATGTCCTCGCGCGCGGCGTTGTATCAGTATCTGTCGTTACATAAGGACCCTCGATTCCCACCGCTGTACAAGCACATCGGCCAGTGGAAATGCATCCGCATGATCACTCAAGCTCAGATCCGAGACATTCAAGAGCGAACTATTCTAAGGAGTTCTCGCTATACGCGGCGCCCTCCCGGTCCGGGTCGTCCGAGATCGCGATCAAGAGATACCGCAGAAAAGCCCTTCACCTTCACCACTCTCTTTCCACCGAAGAAAGCGACGGTATAACAATGGCACGCCGTGCAGTTCCTACACCATCACCATCAACAGGAGAGACAACGATGGCACCGGACAGTGAGACTTCCGTTCCCGTTCCCGACGTTTCCGATGTCCACTTCGACGGTACGAACACGGATGTAACACTCACCGACGAACTCCGTCACGCGGTCGCCGCGTTTCAGGAAAAGCATCCTAGTCTCGGGACCAAGGAGAAACCGATTCATCTTCGTGATCTCGCGGCCTTCGCTGCAAAGGGCTAGATGACCGTACCCGAATGGTACAAGTTCGAACCTACCATCTCCCTCGGTACAATCTTAACTGGAGTTACGATTGTCCTGTTGCTCTTGGCCGCCTGGATCAAGTTCAGCAATCGGTTGGCGGTAATCGAGACGATGTTACAACCGATCTGGGAATGGTGGAACAAGTACACCGTCGACTCGCAGGGAAAACTTCAAAAGACCACCGCAGATGAAAAGATTGAGCATGCGGTCCGGAATGCCGTACAGAGCGCCGTCCGTGAGGTCTTAGAGCAGGATCGAAAATACCGTGGGGGCGTGAGACCATGAGAGTGATCCTCAGTATTCTTCTTCTTTCGAGTCTCTTGAGTGGCTGTGCGGGAACCGCAAAGGGCGATAAAGTCTCCTTCGACCGTGGCTCCTTCGCTCTTGGCTACGCGAGCTTGATTTCTCCGTTGCTTGCGAAGTGCGCAGAGTCAAAGCTTGCTCCGACACCGGAGTGTGCGCAGCTGGCACTGGTCGATCAGCAGGTTCGCCGAGCCATCATCGACGCACCGAAGGCCACGGCGACCGATCCGATGTCGGGATTGGACTTGAACTCGCTTCTGCCTCTAGTGATGAAGCTGGCGCCGCTAGCGGCGGGCTTGTGACATGACGATCGGTGAGATGTTGTACCAACTGGACCGGGTGGTTGCTGAGCGACTCGGCGGCCGTCCATTCGACACTCTGAGTGCGATGGCAGGCCGCGGAATGGTCGTTGAGGACCCTTCTTGGTCCGCCCTCGGTCACATCCTTGACATCATATCACCGCATCATGCGGAGATGGCGATGGAGGATCAAGCACGGCGGGAACGTACAGGAGTGGATGACCACATCCCGATCCAATGGCCGCCGGAGCGATTCCCTGAACCAGTTGTGCCGTTGGAGAAACGAGGACCCGATGCTTCCTATCCTAGAATCGCATTTGAATGCGATCACAGAAGCGCGTCTTGCACGCATAGGAGATGTGTCTTGAAGTGTTTGCTCGCCATCTTGAGCTTTATCCTATTGTCTGCGACAATCGCTGAAGCGATAGGCCCACTCGTCGGTAACAACTGTCTCATCCAGCAAACACTACCGACCACACGCGTCACCGGCGAGCCGATCACTGGCGTTCTCACGACTAACATATGGATCATGACGGGCGTGCAGACGGTTCCTGCGGTACCGCCGAAGTTTGTCGGCATAACAGGTTCGTCGTTCATCGACTGCGCGGGGCTAGACGGGCAATTCACCGCAGCGAGCGCCGCTCTCGAAGCGGGCAACCCTCTAATCTCGGCCTTCTCCAATATGTTCCCGTTCGTGGTGATGGTCCCGAATGCTGCGGTGGGCTTCACCGTCAACGCGCTCGGGCAGGCGACTTGGCCGGCGGTGACGACGTACACGGACACCACGGTCATCCCGGTACCTGTGAGTTACGAGTTGTGGGTGATGCCGAGCACGGCGACGGCACCGAGTGGGCCACCAACTATGACGGTGTCCACTACTTCGGTACAACTAACGGGACCAGTTGGTAAGTACAATGTCTTTCACAAGACATTGGTAACGCCGACGTTGGGCGGGAGCACCAGCGAGTCGGCGGCTCTCGTGAGCCCTTTTGTCGTATCGTCGGCCCCCGCAGCGCCGATCAACTTGAACGTGAGGTAGTGGAAATCCCAAGATGCTGGACCGACTAGCCCCCGTGCTCTTTCGTAAGCGCTCGTTAGCCCTAGGGGGGCGTCGGACGAGTGTCACTGTACGGCGTCGGAAAAGGTACGCCGTCGGGGGTGTTTTTTGAGCGGTTCTAGCGTTCCAAATCGCTACACCGAGCATCCTCTTGCTCTCAGTGTTGAGAGCATACGTCGTCGTCTACTTACTGGCGTTGCGATTCCACAAGAAATCGTGAACGAGGCGCTCGCGACAACTAAGAAACATCTACGCGCCAAGCGCACTCAGTATTTTACTCATCGTGGTAGAGTTGTTGAGCAGCGTGAAGTAGAAGATCACGATACACAGTTGAGAGCAGCCGACCAAGTTTACAGTATCGCAGGCGTCTACGCACGAGAGAAAGACAATCGTCCTGCCGTACCGTCCTTCGCAATGGAGGTGGACGCCAAGACTGGAGTCGTCCGAATCATTGTCGGAGGGAGTGATGCCAATGCGTTAGCACCAATACAGGAAGAGCAACTGGGGATCACGTCGGCTAGTGATGCCGACATCGTCGTCAAGGAGGATGCGCCTTCGATACCGATGTCGGCATCCTACAAGCAACGTGGTCAGACGAACATTATCAATGCAGCAGTTTTCCGTGTCCTCCTTGATGAGGAGGATAAGCCGTGAGCATAACTCGTGTGCATTTTCGCATGCGCTCCTATCAGCGTACTCCGTATGTCGCCAAGATGGGTGGTTGCAAGCGCTTCGTGGAGAAACTTCACCGTAGAGCAGGAAAAGATAGGAACTGGATGAACATTACATTCCTATCTATGCTTGAACGTGTCGGTAACTATATCCATGTTTTTCCGGCGTTGAATATGGGACGCCGTGACATCTGGGACAACGTCATTCAAGAACGCCGTGATGGTATCGAACACTCTCTAAAGATGATCGATATGTTCCCACCAGAGTTCATCCGACCGGGCGGGAAGAACGAAGCTGAGATGCAGATTGAACTCATCAATGGGAGCACCTGGCAGATCATGGGTGCAGATGATGAGGCGGCAATCGAACGCGCGCGCGGTCTCAACGCTATCGGTATCGTTCTTTCCGAGTATGCTTTCATGAACCCGAAGGTGTGGAAAGTTCTTCAGCCTGTTTTGTTGGAGAATGACGGATGGATCGCTTTCATCAGCACGCCAAAAATGGAGGATGATGATTTTGATAAGCTGTGCCACTTCGCAGAGATCGAGATGGCACAGAGTCTGCTTGTTAACGATGCTCCTACTTGGTTTTACCAGTGTCTCACTGTGGAAGACACCAAGAGGGATGCAGAGGGCGAGGATGGAACACCTGTTATAACTCAGGAAAAACTGAACGAGATCCGTAAAGAGCCAGGTACTCGTGAAGAAGAAGTCCAGCGTGAGTATTATTGCAATACTCGTGGTTATCGTCATGGTACCATTTACGGCGATCTCTATACCGCCGCAGAACAACAAAAAAGAATCGGTGGCCGAGTCCCATTTATTGTAAACTTGCCTGTAGGCATCTGCATGGACCTCGGTACGAGCGATATGATGGTTATGTGGTTCTACCAGACACCGGACCCTTATAGGGTCCACTTCATTGATTACTATCAAGATACTCTGAAGGATCTTCCATTCTTTGACAATGTAATCCGCGGTAAACCTTATACAATCGGTCGTATCTGTCTCCCTCATGATGGTGCTTATGCTTCATCTTATTTCTTTCTTCGTGGCTACAAGAATACCGCAGTTGCACTCCGACCAAGGTATCTATGGACTGCTTTGGATGAAGTCCGTGCCATGTGGCCGCAGTTCTATTTCGACAGTGTTCTCTGCGCGCAGGGTCTGGAAGGCTTAAAGAACTATAAGCGCAAATGGGACCCTGTGAAAATGATCTACATCGATGAGCCAGTTCATGATCAGTGGTCTCACTCGGCGGACGGTATCAGAAGTGGCGTCGCTTGTGGTTTCGGCCCGTTGGAGTGGATTCCCGATAGTGCCAAAGGCGTCAAGGTTGAAACCGACTTCGATCCTCGAAGTATCGGAGTTGGTATGAACGATCCGTTCGTTGGAGGGATGAGGAGATGACCTATGAGCTACCTCGTTTATGCAGACTGGGTCGAAAAACTCAGGGCATACCTCGAACGCAGCGTCACTTCGGCGGCCCAAAAATCCCGAAGCCACAAGCGCCGGCAGCCCCCGCAGTCGTCGAGGACAAAGCCGTCCAAGACGCAACGGCTGACGCCATCCGGCGTCGTTCTACGTCTCGTGGATTCAGATCAACAGTCCTGCGAAACATGATGAATCCTGCGGACACCAGTGCTGCAAGTGGGAGTCAGAGTACACTCGGAGCGTAAAGAATGGCAGCAGACGGCCAAGCAGTCATCAAGCGATATGACAAGCTCAATGGTGAGGGTGGAAATCACCGTGCGCGTTGTCAACGGATGGCTCCGTACATTGCACCGTCGAGAGTTGGTTCTCTGGAACTCGGTGCTCCGGGACAACCTCAGAATGTTGGTGTTTATGATTCTACAACTATGCAAGCCGCCGAGCTTATGGCGATGTTCATCGCTGGGCATATTATCAACCCATCTCAGAGATGGTTCGATTATGAGATGGAGAATTCCGAAGATAACAAGGTGGATAGTATCAGAGAGTGGAATGAGGAGTGTCGTGATGTCACATTGAAATATGCCGGGTCCTCCATGTTCTATGCTGAGGGACCAGAGTCGCTGATTGATTATGGAGGCTTCGGAACCGGCTTCCTTCTCTGTGAGGAAGCTCCACAACCGACTAATCTTACGATGAAGGGATTTCGTGGTTTCTATTTCAATGCTGAGAAGACAGGTTCCTTCCTTATCCAGGATGGAGCCAACGGGCTCGTTGATACCGCATTCCGACGTTTCGAACTCACTGCTCGCGTCGCGGCTGATCGTTGGGGTAAAGAAAACCTCAGCGAGAAGATCCAGAACACTTTGACTTCTGGGCGGCAGGACGAACCCTTCAAATTCGTCCATGCAGTCTATCCTCGTCCAAAGTCTGAGCAATATAGCATGGGAAACAAGGGAATGCCTTGGGCTTCATGCTGGGTCGAGTACGAGACCAAGCATGTTATTCTGGAGACTGGATATCGAAAATTCCCCGCCGCAGTTCCACGTTATCAGAGAACTCCTGGCGAAGCCATGGGGCGCGGTCGCGGTGATCTTGCATTCCCCGATACTTGGACTCTGAATAGCGCGAAGCGCATGGGTCTCGAGGATTGGGCTCTCAAGATTCGTCCCCCGATCATGCATTCTCATAGTTCTGTTATCGGAACACTTCGGATCATCCCAGGTGCCGCGACACCTATCAATACACAGGGACGTCCAATCCGTGAGAGTATCATGCCCTGGGAGACGGGTTCGCATCCTGAGGTCAGTAATATCAAGGAGGAGGAACTTCGAAAGACTATCAAAAGCATTTTCTATGTAGATCAAATTCTTGCTCTGCTTGAAGTCCAAAAGAGCGAGATGACAGCCTTTGAGTTTGCGAAGAAGATTGAGTTACTATTTAGAATCCTCGGACCGGTCTACGGCCGAATGGAGTGGGAGTACCTCCATCGTATCGTTGATATCATGTGGGATCTTCTTTACTATGGTGGGGCTTTTCCGCCTCCGCCTCCAGAGATTCAACAAACTAATGGTCGTATTGGTGTTCAATTCCACAATCCGATTGCGAAGGCGCAACGAAGCGGTGACGCTGAGGCGCTCACAATGGCTTTGAATGACCTCGGTCCTCTGGTACAAGTTTTCCCTCAGGTTTTCGATCGTCTAGATCCGCAAGAAACCGCGGATGGCATCTACGATCTACGTGGTGTTCCCGCGAAGTGGTTACGCAGCGATGATCAGCTTAAGGCTTTCCAGGATGAGAAGCAAAAGCAACATGAGCAAGAACTTGCGATGCAGCAAGCCCAAGGTATCGCGAATGCAGCCGGAAAAGCCGCCCCGATGGCGAAGGTCTTAGCGGACAACAAGGGTGGTAGTACAACACCCAATCCAATGACTGCGACTCCTGCTGGAACCGCTGCATGATTACCAAACGCTTTATCGAGTGGTTCCAACATCGTTGGGTCACTCCCGATGATACTATCGCTCGTGACTATCAAGCTACCTTCGGCACACTCTCTGGTCAACGAGTCCTTCAACATCTACTAGACAATGTTTATTGCACAATATATGAAGGTAATGATCCTAACGGTCCAATGATCTTGAACGCGCGGCGTTCTGTCATCCATGAGATTCTTCAAACTCTGGATGCAGTCGAACATCCACAAAAGTATGTAGTGCCAGTTGCTGACACTACTAACATCTTGGAGGTGCCTAATGGAATGGCCCGCTAACATCGCGCCAGTAAACGTCGAAGTTGATGGAAAGCAAGTCCCGTTGGGGGATCATCAGCTTATTAAGGACTCCCCCGACTTTGGTCATCTCGCTAAGCGTGCATTTGATATGCACACGGAGATGGGACGTCGCATTCCTGTCACAGCGAAGACGGATGAGGAGAGAGCAACTTGGCGGAAGGAGCATCTACCAAAGCTCCACGCCGCAGGCATCATTGAAGCACCTCCGGCGACGCCAGAAGCCTACGAGATCAAGCGTCCGGCGAACATTCCGGCGAATATGCCATGGTCGGATGAGCTTGCGAAGGAGTTTGGAAAGACACTTCATGAGCTTGGCATCCCAAAGAGCGCAGTTCCCAAGTTGCTCGAACTGCACGGCAAGGCCGTCAGCGGTACGATGCCTGCGCTGAAGACTAACTATGATACAACGATGGCCGCCCTTCGGGCCGAGCACAAGGACAAGTTTGACGAACGCTTCGAGCTCGGCGGTCGTCTTGCGAACATGATTCTCAAGACGGACGAGGAAAAGAAGTTCGTCGAGGACACTGGTCTTGCGGACCATCCAGTTTTTCTCAGTATTCTTATGCGTCTTGCGCCTCTAGTACAAACAGACTCATCGTTTATCGCGGATATGAATCGAGGAAGCGCCGGAGGTGGCGAGATGACTGGTGAGCAAGTTCGTGAAAAGTGGGCAGCTGTCGCAACCAACGCGAAAGATCCCAAGCATGATGCCTACTGGCGTGGTGATCCTCTGATTCAGAAAGAGATTGATGAGGATTACAAGAAGGCATATGGGACCGGAACGGTCACGATCTAGTGGGAAAGCGGAGGCATCGTCATGCCACTGACAGCGAAAGGACAGACGGTCCTGGCCAGCATGATGAAGACGTACAAGGACAAGAAGAAGGCGAAGTCGGTCTTCTACGCGATGATCAACTCGGGCAAACTGAAAGGAACAGGCGGATGAGCGACGAGGAAAGCAAGAGTCCTCCTGCTGGCGAAATCGCGGACTCACCAAAGGTCCGTGACCGCTACGACAAGCCGACCGAAGTTCGTGTTGATCATCCATCCGTTCGGTCTTTCGTGAAGCAGATGGCGAAGGATGGGCGGACGAAGGAGGACGCGATCAAGCTATCTGGCTTGTCCTACGAGGTCGTGGACCGCTACTATCAAGAGCAGAAAGGGAGTTCCTGATGGGCGCTCAGCGAATCATCATCGACATCATGAACGCGACTCATGAAAAAGCTGTGGAAGTCGCGAAGAAGTTGAGGGAGTACCCGATCAATAACGGGATGGTCGTGACCAAGTGCAAGGTGATCAACCATCCTGATCAGGATGACGAGAAGCATACTCTGGTATCGCGGCAGTAGCGGCCCGGACACTCCTTGACGACAGGAACCGGCTTGAAAGTCGTCCCGTAGCGCCGGTGGCGCCAGGCGGAGCACCCGAGAGGGACACGCTCCTCCGTTTGACCCTGTGACTGATAACAAGGGGAAAACGGAAATGTTGCTCGTAGGAATCGCAGTTTCGACACTGTTCGAGCCGACCTCTTTGGTTGGGGCTCTCCTTCTGGCCGTCACGGTCGCTATCGGCTTTCTTGCCGCTGGCGCAGTCACCGTGGACCAGACGTGGATCTATCGTTTCCACGATCAGCTGAATCTCACATATCAGCAGATGGGATCAAAGCTGGAGAACTTGATCCCATCGGAGATGGTGCATCGCGATGTCAGTGCGGCGATCGATCATCACGAGCGGCTCGGTAACGTCATCGCCAACGACGTCATCGCGCCGTTTGGTCAGACGAAGATCCTCAACCCAGATCACTCACGGCGCGCGTGCCTTCTACAGAGTAGCGACGCTGCCGTCTTGATCTCGGATGAGAACACTCTCCGGGCGATGGTAAACCCGCAGAGTGGCTATACCCGGACGATGGCGGGTGCTCTCGGACGCCGCGCGGATCTGCACGTCATCACGAACCTGCTCGGTAGCGCGACAACCGCACTCATCGCGAGCGGTTCAGCGTTGTATTCCCAAGGAAGCGTCGCTCTCCCGGCTGGTCAGAAGATCGGTGGTGCGACTGCCTGGGACCTCATCCGCACGATCAATGCGAATGAGCTGCTCAGCAAGGCATCGGCGCCGAGCGGACCCAACGAGCGCAAGATGCTATACTCACCAGGGCAGTTGCGGGACATCCTCGCAATCACACAGGCGAGCAGTTCCGACTTCACGAAGAACCAGATCCACGACAAGGGCACGATCAATGGTGTCACGTGGGAAGGTTTCGAGTGGATTGAGATCGCCGATGTGGTT
>WNFI01210912.1_pt1 | contig 14457 bp, 15 predicted proteins | sample 5400471 | NCBI WGS metagenome assembly WNFI01 (sample SAMN13153348, study PRJNA577476) | soil metagenome | isolation source: 100 cm saprolite on Douglas fir-dominated hillslope | place: USA:California | collected 2013-09-17
CAGCGGGTGAGGGCACTGGTCGCTAAGGTCGGCGGGCGGCCCATCGGGCTGGCCACGGTCCAGGAGATCAGGCGGGCGGTCGAGGAGTTCCGCGACGCCGGCAAGGTGACGGTCGCGTGGGCCGAGACGTTCGGCGAGTTCTCCGCCGGCAACGTGCCGTACTACCTGGCCACCGCCTTCGACACGATCTACCTGCAGCCCTCGGGTGACCTCGGGCTGACCGGCATCGCAATGGAGCGGTTCTTCCTGCGCGGCACGCTGGACCATCTGGGCATCGACTTCCAGGTGGCCAAGCGGCACGAGTACAAGAGCGCGGCCGAGCAACTGACCGAGCGCAACTTCTCCGGCCCGGCCCGTGAGGCCGCCGAGCGCCTCGCGGCGTCGGTCACCGGTCAGCTCACCGAGGCGATCGCGGAGCGCCGCGGGATCAGCGCCGCCAAGGTCAGGGAGCTGATCGACCGCGGCCCGTTCCTCGCCGCCCAGGCCCGCGAGGCCAGGCTGGTGGACGAGCTCGGCTACCGGGACGAGGTGTACGCGCGGGTCAGGAAGCAGGCCGGCGAGGCTGCGATCCTGCAGCACCCAGGCCGGTACCAGCGCTCGCGCGCGCTGGCCGAGCGGGCCCGCAGGCTGCCCAACCCCAGGCAGCGTCATGTCGCCCTGATCTACGCCGCCGGCCCGATCCGGCGCGGGCGCAGCGGCCGCGGCCCGCTGTCGGGCGGCGCCATGGGCTCGGACACGATCAGCGCGGCGCTGCGGGCGGCCACGGCCGACGAGAGCGCGCGCGCGATCGTGCTGCGGGTCAACAGCCCCGGCGGCTCCTACGTCGCCTCGGAGGACTCGGTCGCCGAGGGCGCGCACTCGGAGATGTTCAATACCAGCCGGCCGTTCACCGAGGAGGAGTGGGCGCTGGTCAACAACTGGCTCGACCACATCTACGCCGACTTCACCGGCAAGGTGGCCGCCGGCCGGCGGCTGCCCGCCGACCGGGTCCACGAGCTGGCCCGGGGCCGGGTGTGGACCGGCGCGGACGCGCTGGCCAACGGGCTGGTCGACGAGCTCGGCGGGCTGGACCGGGCGGCAGCGATCGCGCGGCGCCGCGCGGGCCTGCCCGCCGCGGCGCCGCTTCGCCTCTACCCCCGGACATCGCCCCTGGACCGGCTGCGCCCGGGCTCAGGCGAGGCCCGCCCCGCAGCTCTCCTCCCCGCCCTCGCCCTCCCGATCGCCGCGGTCGCCGAAGCCTGGGGACCGGTCTGGCGGCTGGCTGCCCAGGGCGGCCTCTCACCGCACGGACCGCTGGTCCTGCCAGGCCCCTGGTCGTTCGAGTGACAGAACCGATGGCCCCGGCTGGATCCAGGCCCGCCATCGGTGACGTTCTGGCGGCGTTCGCCTCGGGGGTGACCCTGGTCACCGTGGCCGACGGGCGGGACGACGTCGGGACCACGGTCAGCGCGTTCTGCCCGGTGTCCGGCGACCCGCCGCTGGTGCTGGTCTCGCTGATCGCGGGGTCCTACCCGGCCGAGCTGCTCGGCCGGATCGACCGGTTCGCCGTGACCGTGCTCGCGGCCGGCCAGCGGATGCTGGCCGGCCGGTTCGCCGCGTCCGGCCGCCCGGGAGCGAGGCTCCTGCTGGACGGGGTCCCCCACCAGCGCGGAACGCTGTCCGGCGCGCTGATCGCCACGGCGGGCCTCGCCGCCCTGGAGTGCGAGGCCGAGCAGCGGCTCGAGGCGGGCGATCACTTGCTGGTGATCGCCCGGGTACTCGACGTCCCCTACATGGCCGAGACCGGGCAGCCGCTGATCAGGTTCCGCGGCAGGTACCCGCCGCTCGCCCCGCCGACACCAACGATTTTAGAGACGTAACGTTATCGGCCGACCCCGTACAGTAACTAGAGCGAGGTCCCGGCCATACGATCGCCGCCCCGCCACACGGCGGCCACCAGCGGCACTCCTGGGCGGTAGGCGAGATAGGCGTGCGACGGCGCGTCGAGCAGGACCAGGTCGGCGCGCGCTCCCACGCCCAGATGACCGACGTCGGTCCTGCGCAGCGCCCGGGCGCCGCCCGCCGTGGCCGCCCACACGGCCTCCTGCGTGGTCATGCGCATCTCGCGCACGGCCAGCGCGACGCAGAACGCCATGCTGGAGGTGAAGCACGAGCCCGGGTTGCAGTCGGTGGCCAGGGCCACGGTCGCGCCGGCGTCCAGCAGCCTGCGCGCGTCCGGGTAGGGCTGCCGGGTGGAGAACTCCACCCCCGGCAGCAGGGTCGCCACGGTCGCGGAGGAGGCGAGAGCGTCGACGTCGGCATCGTCGACATAGGTGCAGTGATCGGCGGAAGCCGCGCCGACTTGCACGGCGAGCTGCACCCCGGGCCCCGGCCCAAGCTGGTTGGCGTGCACCCGCGGCCGCAGGCCCGCGGCCGTGCCCGCGGCCAGGACCGCCGCCGCCTCGTCCCGGCCGAAGGCCCCCCGCTCGCAGAACACGTCCACCCACCTCGCGTGCGGAGCGCAGGCGTCCAGCATCGCGCCGCAGACCAGGTCCACGTATCCGCCCGGGTTCGCCCCGAATTCTGGCGGGACCACGTGCGCGCCCAGGTATGTCACCTCCGCGGTCACCTCCGCGGCCAGCGCCACGCTGCGCGCCTCGTCGTAAACGGTGAGCCCGTAGCCGGACTTGCACTCGAACGTCGTGGTGCCCTGGGCCAGCATCTCCGTCGCCAGCCTGCGCAGGTTGGCCCGGAGCTGGTCGTCACCGGCGTGCCTCGTGGCGGCGACCGTGCTGGCGATGCCTCCCGCCTGGTAACGCTGGCCGGCCATCCGGGCGGCGAACTCCGCGCCTCGCTCCCCGGCGAAGACCAGGTGCGCGTGGGAGTCAACGAACCCGGGCAGCACGGCGCGGCCCCCGGCATCGATCACCTGGTCCGCGGCGGGCGCGCGCGACGCCGGCCCGGTCCAGGCCACCCGCCCCTCGTCGATCACCAGCGCGGCCCCGGCCAAGGCCGCGAACGGCCCGGGACCCTCGAGCCCGGCCCCGGCGGTCCGCGGCCCGGCGGTCCGCGGCCCGGCGCCGGGCCCTCCAGCTTCCGGCTCCGGGCCGATCGGCCCCGCGCCCGGCGCCGAGCCACCAGTCTGCGGCTCGGGCTGGTTGGTGACCAGCTCGCCGACACTCGTAATCAGCAGGCTCACTGTGTTTCCCCTCGCCTCCGGGGCTGCATTCCATGATCGTGGTAGCTCGGTGACCCGGTTAGTCCAGCACGGCGGTGATCGCCGCGGACAGCGCCGCGGGAACGTCCTCGACCAGCCGGTGATGACCGTCGACGACCAGGTCGGCGCCGCCGACCACGACGTTGCGGACGTCGGCGGCCGACGCGGCGAAGATGACCTTCGCCAGGGCCGTTCTGGGCGTCGTCGCCCCGGCCAGCCGGGTCGAGTCCAGCCCGACGGTGACCAGGTCCGCGATCGCGCCGGCCGCGATCTCGCCGGCATCAGGCCAGCCGAGGCTGGCGTGCCCGTCCGTGGTCGCCGCCCGGGCCAGCTCACCGGATCTGAAGTGCCCGCGCTGGCCGCTGGCGAGGCGCTCGCCGAGCTCGACTCCGCGCGCCTCCTCGAACATGTCAATCACGGCCTGGCTGTCGGTGCCCAGGGTCAGCGGACAGCCCGCGGCGGCCAGCTCGCGGGCCGGCCCGATCCCGTCGGCCAGGTCAGCCTCGGTCGTCGGGCAGAAACAGGCGAACGTCCGGCTGCCGCCGAGCAGCTCGACGTCGCGGCCGACGAGGTGGGTCGCGTGCACGACCGTCGCGCGCGGCCCGAGCGCGTCCGCGTCGTAGAGCAGCTCGGCGGGCGTCCGCCGGTACGCTGCCAGGCACGCCTCGTTCTCCGCCGGCTGCTCCGAGAGGTGCGCGTGCAGCGGCGCGCCGATCCGCTGCGCCCACGTGATCACCGCGTGCATCTGCTCAAGTGGCACGGCGCGCACCGAGTGGATCGCCGCTCCGGCGCGGGCCAGCAGGCTGAGCAGCCCGTGGGAGTCGGCGCCGAGGGCATCGGCCCGGGCCGCCCAGGCCTCGCCGTCGCGGTCGCCGAACCGCAGCTGGGCGCCGGCCAGCGGCTGCTGCTCGCCGCGGCGGCTCAGGCCGCCGGACAGGTAGCAGGTGTCCAGCAGCGTGATCCGGATCCCGGCGTCCGCCGCGGCGGCGATCAGGGCCCGGCCCATCTCGTTCGGGTCCGCGTACGGCGTGCCGCCCGGGCCGTGGTGCAGGTAGTGGAACTCGCCGACGCAGGTGATGCCCGCCAGCGCCATCTCGGCGTAGACGGCGCGGGCCAGGGCCAGGTAGCTGTCGGGGTCGAGCCGGGCGGCCACCTCGTACATCCGCTCGCGCCAGGTCCAGAACGTGCCCAGCCCTACCTGGGTGATCCCGCGCAATGCCCGGTGGAACGCGTGCGAGTGCGCGTTCGCCATGCCAGGCAGGGTGAGCCCGGGGAGCCTGGTCAGGCTGGCCCGCAGGTCAGGCGGGAGGTCGCCGGCGCGCACCTCGGGGGTGACGGCGGTGAACCGGTCACCTGCCGCCTCGATCAGGACGTCGGGGCATACTCCGCGGCCGGGCAGCCAGGCCAGCTCGGCGTGCCAGGCCCGCGGCTGCCGGGCGGGCGGAGCCGGGCGGCCGGACGACTCCTGGCCGGACGGAGTCCTGGCGGACGGGACTCCGACGTCCGGAGCCGGGACGTCCGGCGCGGCGGCGGGAGCCGGGGCGGCGGGGGGCGCGGGCTCGGCGGGCGGGGTCGCGCGTCGTGGCCGGCGCCGGTCGACAGCACAGGAACGGCATGGCGCACCGGCCGGCCGGCGCCGCCGCCATCGGCATCGCCGTCGGCCGGCCCGGCACCGGATGCGGCTAGCACCGCGGCCAGCCGGCCGCGCAGGCCGGCATCGAACTCCACCCGCGGCGTGACCGACTCCGGCACGATCGTGCAGCCCACGCCGTGCTTAGCCGCGGCACGCTCGGCGATGCGCAGGATCTCGCTCACGGCCCCGTCCAGAACCGCCTGGTACGGCGCTCGGGCGTCGAGCCAGGCCGACACCGTCGAGCAGATCGCGTTGGCCGCGCCGGGCAGCGCGATGACCTTGCCGACCGTGGCCAGCGCGCGGTGACTGGCCGCCGCCTGGCGTGCCGAGAGCATGGTCGCGGCGAGGGGCAGCATCGGGTCGCTCCGGTCGGCGAGCCTTGTCGTCCCGGCATGATCGGCCCGGCCGGTCAATTCGAGCCGCCACCTGCCATGCGGCCAGATGGCTTCGGCGATCGCGACCGGGGCGCCCAGGTCGGCCAGCGCCCGGCCCTGCTCGATGTGCAGCTCGACGAACGTGCCGATGCTGCCCAGCAGTTCATCGTCTTCCCCCAGGCCCGCGGGATCGAGCCCGGCGCCGGTCATCGCCTCGGCCAGGGTGACCCCCCGGCCATCGCGCAGCTCACGCGCGGCCTGCGGCGGCAGCACGCCGGTGAGCAGCCGGCTGCCCAGGCAGGGCACGCCGAACCGGGCGCCCTCCTCCTCACAGAACGCCGCCACGGCCACCGGCCTCGCCGGGGCGAACCCGCCGGCCCGGAGCAGGTCGATCGCCGCGAAGCCGGACACGACGCCGAGCGGCCCGTCGTAGGCGCCCCCGTCCGGCACCGAGTCGAGGTGGCTTCCCGTGAGAACCGCGCTGCTGGCCGGCCCCGCTGTCGGCACGTCCCACCACGCCCAGAGATTGCCGTTGCGGTCAGAGTCGGCGCGGAGGCTGCGTTCTGCCGCGGCCTTGAAGAACCATTCGCGGCAGGCCGCATCCGCCTCCGTGAAGGAGTAACGCCGGTACCCCCCCGTGGTCGCGTCCCGGCCGACGGGGAGCAGCGAGTCCCATAGCCCAGCGAAGCTCATCGCGACGTCCTCCGCCTGCGGGTTCAGCACAGAAGTCATCCAGGTCGGCAACGAGCATGACCCGCTCGGCGACCATCCCGCCCTATAACCGGGGAGCACACGTCGAGGAAGTCTAGTCCCATCTCATTGCGGGGCACTGGCCATCGGCAGCCGGACGCCGCGCTCGGCGGCGACCTCGGCCGCCCGGTCATAGCCCGCGTCGGCGTGCCTGATCACGCCCATGCCCGGGTCGTTGGTCAGCACCCGCTCCAGCTTCTGCGCGGCCAGCGCGGTGCCGTCGGCCACGCATACCTGGCCGGCGTGGATCGACCGGCCGATACCCACACCGCCGCCGTGGTGGATGCTCACCCAGGACGCGCCCGATGATGTGTTGACCAGCGCGTTCAGCAGCGGCCAGTCGGCGATCGCGTCCGAGCCGTCGGCCATCGCCTCGGTCTCGCGGTACGGCGAGGCGACCGAGCCGCAGTCCAGGTGATCATTCTGCCCGGCCAGTGTGATCCACCGGGCGAGGGCTTCGTTCGCGGGAAACAGGTCCATGATCGCCGCGTCGGTCGCGGCGATGTCCTCGGGATCCCCGGACAGCGCGGCCCAGCGGAACGGGCCCCTGCCCTCGCAGAACTGCGGCCTGATGTAGGCCGGGACGAAGCCGGGGAAGGCGAAGGCCCGCTGGTAGCCCGCGAGCTCGGCCTCACCGCGGATCGAGTTGCCGTAGTCGAAGACCTCGGCGCCCGCGTCCTGGAAGCCGACCATCGCCGCCACGTGTGCGGCCATCGACTCGCGGGCCCGCGCGGTGAAGCCGACCGGGTCTTCGGCCCGCAGCGCGGCCATGTCCTCGAAGGCGACACCGCGAGGCAGGTAGGCCAGCGGGTCGTGGGCCGAGGTCTGGTCGGTGACGACGTCGACCGGGGCGCCCATCGAGAGCAGCCGCGGCACGAGCTCGGCCGCGTTGCCGGGCAGCCCGATCGAGAGCGGCTGGGCCGCATCCCTCGCCGCGACGGCCTGGCGGACCGCGTCGTCGACGTTGTCGGCGGCCACGTCCAGGTAGCCGTACTCGATCCGGCGGCTGATCCGGGACGGGTCGCACTCGATGCAGATCGCGACGCCGCCGTTCATCGTGACCGCGAGCGGCTGCGCGCCGCCCATCCCGCCCAGCCCTGCGGTCAGCGTTATGGTCCCGGACAGCGATCCGCCGAACCGCTTGGCGGCGACCGCGGCGAACGTCTCGTAGGTGCCTTGCAGGATGCCCTGGGTGCCGATGTAGATCCAGGAGCCCGCGGTCATCTGGCCGAACATGGTCAGCCCTGCGGCCTCGAGCCGGCGGAACTCCTCCCAGGTGGCCCACTGCGGAACCAGGTTGGAGTTGGCGATCAGCACCCGCGGCGCCCACTCGTGGGTGCGGAACACGCCGACCGGCTTGCCGGACTGGACCAGCAGGGTCTCGTCTGCCTCCAGGTCTCGCAGGGAGCGGACGATCCCGTCGAAGGCGTCCCAGCTTCGAGCGGCCCGGCCCGACCCGCCGTACACGATGAGCTCGTCCGGGTGCTCAGCCACCTCGGGATCGAGGTTGTTCATCAGCATCCGCATCGCGGCCTCCTGCGGCCAGCCCTTGCAGGTCAGGGTGGTTCCGCGGGGCGCGCGCACCGGCCGCGGGCCCGCCGCTCGCCGACCCGTGACCGGGTGGCCAGCCGGATGCTCAGCAGTCATGGGCCGGCTCCTTGTCGAGTCAGAGTCGAGATCCACGGCAGGCTCGCCGTTGCTACCGGTTTCATCATCCACCTCCGGCCGCCGCGCCGGGGCAAGAGGGGCGCTAGCCTCGCTCACTGGTTGTCGTACTCGTCGTGGCGGCGCCACCAGTGGCCGGTCTCGTTGCGGCCGAGCGGCGCGCGGTCGAGCCACTGCCACATGCCCCACAGGACGTCCAGCCCGCGCGTGTACGTCGAGTAGGTGTGGTAGACGGTGCCGTCCTCCAGGGCGAAAGCGCTCATGCCGGGCCCCTCACGCCGGTAGGTCTGCCAGTCCGTGCCGACGATCGACATGGTGAGGGCGTCGCGGGAGCTCTTCTCGCCGGCCGTGGCCGGCCGCAGATCCTCCTCACGGAAGTTGTACTTAACGGCTCCCGCTTCCCATTCCTCCTTGGTGTGTGCCACCCCGAAGTCGAAGTTGAAGTCGCTGCCGTAGGAGGACGCCCACGGGAAGCTCCAGCCCATCCGCAGCTTGTATGCGTGAAGCTTGGCGAGCGGGGCCCGCGACACAGCGCAGAGCGTGACGTCGTGGTTGGCGAGGTGGACCGCGGAGCCGTTGAAGCCGTCGGCGATCGCCGAGCAGGACGGGCATCCGGCGGTGTAGTCGGGCCCGAACATGAAGTGGTAGACGAGCAGCTGCGAGCGTCCACGGAACAGGTCAGTGAGCGACGCCGTTCCCTCGTCGGTCTCGAAGCGGTAGTCCTTGTCGATCCGGACCCAGGGCAGCTCCTGCCGTCGCCGGGACACCTCGTCGCCGCGCCGGGTCAGCTCCTTCTCCGCATCGAGCAACTCCAGCCGGGCGGCAAGCCACTCCTCGCGTGTCCCCGTCTTGTGACTGGTCATTGCCTGTCTCCTTTCGTTCCGCTACATCATTGGTGGCGTGAGTCCTGGAATCAGCGAGGGCGCGATGACGATCACCAGCCCGAGCCCGACGATCGCCAGGGCCAGCGGAACGTCGATCGCGTTCTTCGCGGGCAGCAGCTTCTGGGCGCAGGCGAGGACGCCGACTACCGACATCCAGAAGAGGCTCATCACGTCCAGCGCTACCAGCATCGTCATCAGCCCGATGCACGAGCCGGCGCAGCATAGCCCGAACCCCAGCCCGGAGCAGGCATCCTCGCGGCAGCGCCGGCGACCGGTCCAGCCAGCACAATCGCCGGCGCAGCCGCGCGCCGGGACTCCACGTTCACCATCAGTCCTCCTCTTCGATGGGCTCAGGCGGCGATCTCCGTCACGCGGATCCGCGAGCATGCTGGTCGAGGTGATCTTTCAGTGCGCCGAGCGGGCCGTCCCAGTCGCGCGCCAGAGCGGCCAGGAACTGCTGCGCCACCTGCATCGGCGCGGAGCGCAGCCGGTACCGCACCCGGCGCCGCTCACCCGGTTCGGCCGTCACCAGGCCAGCCTCGGCCAGCAGCGCCAGGTGCTTGGCGATCGCCTGACGACTGATCGGCAGCCGGCCGGCCAGGTCCGTGGCGGTGGCCGGCCCCCCCGAGGCCAGCGCGGCCAGGATGGCGCGCCGGCTCGGGTCGGCCAGGGCAGTGAAGACCTGCTCGGCGATCGCCTCTTTATCAGGCGGCGGCATCGAGGTAGTCGACGAGCTCGCCCAGCTCGCTCGCCCACCCGCGGGTGTTGCCGTCGTAGGCCGCGGGATGGGCTTCCTCGGGAAGCTGCGCGAAACCGGACTCGACCGCGGTCAGCCGCGTGCCCGTGCCAGCCGGCTCCAGCGTGAACTCAACGTAGGTGCGGCGCGGATCGTCCTCGGGCAGCCCGTAGATGTGCCAGGTGAAGCCGAACACCGTCGGCTCCTCCACCCGTTCCACCCGCATCTCGGCGGTGTGGCCGCTGTCCCACTTCATCCAGGCCAAGCCGCCCGGGCGCAGGTCGATCCTCGCCTCATTGCCGAACCAGGCACTCAGTCCCTCGGCCGTGGTGAGCGCCGCCCATACCTTGGCCGGCGGGTGAGCGATCTCGACGATTCGCTCGATGCGATCAGGGAATGCCACGACTGCCTCCATCATGTAGCAACTGACTGGTTGCGACACTATGGCAATCAATAGGTTGCGTCAACTGAGCGAAGACGGAGGCTGGTGTTACCAGGGTCGTCCTAGCCGGACGCCCCACCCGCCTCCACTGTCAAGACAGAACCCGCAGCCGTACGGTCTCGGCCATCTCCCTTAGCCGGGCCACCACGGCATCGGCATAGTCGATCCCGATATCGGTCAGCGCGTATCCGAGGTCGCCGCGGGTGCCCAGCAGCTGGGCTTCGACGTTCACCTGATGATCAGCCAGCACCGAGTTGATCTCCGCCATCACGCCCGGCACATTGCGGTGCAGGTGCGCCAGCCGGTGGGTACCGACGGCCGGCGACAGCACCACCTGCGGCAGGTTCACCGACACGGACGTGGTTCCCTCAGTGGTGAAATCGGCTAGCTTGCCGCCCACGAACGCGCCGATGTCGGCCTGGGCCTCCTCGGTCGACCCGCCGACGTGCGGAGTGAGGATCACGTTCGGCAGGCCGCGCAGGACGGACATGAACTCTTCGCCGGACGACTGCGGCTCGTCGAGGAAGACGTCGACGGCCGCGCCCGCCAGATGTCCGGACACCAGATGCGCGCGCAGCGCCTCGTGGTCGATCACAAAGCCGCGGCACAGGTTCAAGAACAGGGCCCCCGGCCGCATCCGGCTGAATTCTTTTTCCCCGAACAGCGAGCTGTTGGACGGGCGGCCATCGACGTGCAAGGAGACGATGTCGGAGACCTCGAGGAGTTCGTCGAGGCCGACGCAGCGCCGGGCATTGCCGAGCGCTAGCTTGTCGGCGGTGTCGTAGAAGACGACCCGCATCCCCAGCGCCTCGCCGACGATCGACAGCTGCGCGCCGATGTTTCCGTAGCCAACGATTCCCAGCGTGCGGCCGCGAACCTCGTGCGCGCCGCGGGCCGACTTGTCCCACACGCCCGCGTGCATCCCGCGGTCCTTCTCCGTGAGCCGACGAGTCAGGGCGATGATCTCGGCGAGGGTCAGCTCGACCACGCTGCGCGTGTTGGAATACGGCGCGTTGAACACGGCTATGCCGAGCGCCGAGGCGGCGGTCAGATCGATCTGTTCAGTGCCGATACAGAATGCCCCGACAGCAACCAGGTCCGGGGCCGCGGCCAGGACCGCCGCGGTAAGCCGGGTCTTGGACCGGATCCCCAGCACCTCGACACCCGGCAAGGCGGCAAAAAGCTCCTGCTCGTCCAGCGCAGACGGCCGCTCGGTGACCTCCAGTCCGGCCCCTTCGAGCAGCCGGTGAGCTTCAGGATGGACGTTCTCCAGGAGCAGCGCCTTCACCGCCCTAGGTTAACCGACCCCGCTGCCACTCGAGCCGCGGGGCGGCAGTGGCGCGGGATGGCGCGATCGTGACCTGCCGATCGCGGGTACGGCCGTAACTGCTCGGCCGGCTGGTGCCGGTAGGTGTCGGGTGGCAGGTCGGCGAGCTTATGCAAGATGTGATCGCCTTCGGAGGTGTAGTCGACAGCGTCGCTCCGCGGATTGCTGATTAGCCTGCCGATGCTGGCGCGGGCTAGGCGGGCGCGCTGATCCAGCAGCCTGAGGTAGGGCAGCTGGTCGCTGGCGCGGCGCGGCGCCGGAAGGTCTAGCGCCTGATGCACGGCCGACAGGAGGTGCACGGTGGCGCCGCCGCCTGGTGGCGGCGGCCCTGGGGTGGTGGCGGTGTCGGGCACGGGTCGTCGCCTCCTGGAGGGCAGGTGGCCAGGCTGGGCATACTGGTGCTCGCCGACGCCCGGGTGATGTGGGCTGGGCGCGGCGTCAGTCTGGCTGATGCGTGGTGTGCCGGGTCGTCGCCGGCGGGGCTAGTCCGACCTTCTCACGTTACGCATCCATGTGATAGCTGTGAGTGACCGTGTCGGATCACGAACTTCGGGAAACGCCAGCGGCAGCGAATCGGTCAGTCCGGCGCTTCGGCCATAAAGCCTCGCACGTCGGGCCTGAACGTTTGCTGCTGGCCACGGACGGAAGGAACAGCAGATGGACCGTCGAGGAGCAGGCACGTTCATGGGCGCGATCAGTAACCACGACCTTTTCTTCTGTGGCTTCCACGTTGCCAAGAAGAACCCCAGGTTCCAGGTGACCACCATGCACTACTGCGGGATGCGGGGCGAGGGCGACCACGAGATGCACCAGTGCCTCCTGTACGACTCGGTAAGCCCGGGGGCGAAGTTGCTCGGCGTCGAGTACATCGTGTCCCACAAGGTTTTCCGGTCCCTCCCGGGCGAGGAGAAGAAGTACTGGCACCCGCACACCTACGAGGTACTGGGCGGCGGGCTGATCGCCCCGGTCATGGGCAAAGAGCCAGAGACGGAGTTCATGAGATACCTGCTCACCACCTGGGGCAAGTCGTGGCACACCTGGCCCGACCCGACGACCCCGGTGCCGCTAGGCGAGCCGCTGCTGATGTGGGCGCTGACCGGCGACGGCCAGGCGGACAAGGAATTGATCGCCGAGCGGGATGAGCAGTTCGGGGTGTCCACGGCGAAGGTCCAGGCGGAGCGGGTCGAGACCATCGGGTACGACGTGCCGCAGGTGCCGCCGCCGGAGTCCGCCGCAGCCATCGGGCGGCAATGGACGGCCACGGGCGAGGACAGGCCGACGCCCCGGAAGAAGTCCTCTCACTAGCTTGTGGCTTGAGGGCCGCGTTCGCGCTGCTGGTAGCCGGCCGTCATCCCGCCGTCTACCAGCAGCGTGGTCCCGGTGATGAAGTCGGCCTGATCGCTGGCGTAGAACACCGCCGCGGCCGCGACGTCGCGGGCGCGGCCGACCCGGCCGATCGGCGGCACCGGCCAGTCGCCGTCGCTTTCGCCCCTGTCCTGCTCGCCCGGCGGCGCCATGTGCCGCATGCCGGGCCAGATGTCGCCCGGGCACAGCACGTTCGAGCGCACGCCGTCGCGGCCGCCGTCCAGCGCGAGCATTTTTCCCAGCATGATGACGGCGGCCTTGGTCACCGAGTACAGGCCCGTGTCCTGCTCGCCCCAGATCGCGGCGTCCGAGGCAATGTGGATCATGCAGCCGCGGCGCCGGGCCAGGTGCGGGTAGGCGTGCTGCGCATACAGCAGGCAGCCGCGTACGTTGACGTTCATGACCTTGTCGTAGTCGGCCAGTGGCGTGTCGATCAGCCGCGCGGTCACCCCCACACCGGCGTTGTTCACTAGCACATCCAGGCCACCGAGGTGGTCCACGGCGGCGCGCACCGACGACGCGACCGCGCCGGGATCGGCCGCGTCCGCAGCGATGAAGCGGGCCCCAGGTCCCATGGCGCGTTCAGCGTGCTCGCCAAGACTGTGATCGCGGCCGGTGATCACAACCCGTGCGCCCTCGCCCAGGAAACGCTGGGCTATCGCCAGGCCCAGGCCGGTGGTGCCACCGGTGACCAGCGCGCCCTTCCCCTCCAGCAAGCCCATAGCCGCCCAGTCTAAAAGCCGGCCATCGACGATCCGCCGCGCGTGGCGCGCCTGGGTCACGGGCATGGTCACTCCGCCGGGCTGGCATCATGGAGGTGATGAGCAGTTCACGTTCCCGCCGCTTCCCCGTGACCGTTACCAAGCTTCCGGTCACGCGCTGCCAGATCTGCCGCCGCAGGATCGCCTACCGGCCCGGCAGCCTCAGCGAGGTCCTGACCGAGCACTACCGCCGGGCCCATCCCGAAGCGCTTGGCCTCCCCGCACGGTAGGGCTACTGGCGGTCATCCCCAGTCGGTGGGCCAGGCCGGCGATCGCGTCGACGGCAGCATCGGCGTTCCGTCCGCTGCCCCGGCCCGTGTCGCCGACGCCGAGCGCGAACGCGACGTCGGCCAGGCGATCCCCGCAAACCTCGGCGTTGAAGCGGAGCACATGCGGCAGCAGCATGGTCAGCGCGACGCCGTGCGCGATATCGAACCGGCCGCCGAGCGAGTGACCGATGGCATGGCAGAGGCCGAGACCCGTGGTGGCCATCCCGATGCCCGCCATATGCGCGGCCAGCAGCATCTGAGATCTCGCCTCGAGGTCGTGGCCGTCGGCGTGCGCCCGGGGCAGGTGGACCGCGATCATGCGGATGACCTGCAGCGCGACCGCGTCTGACCAGGGATTGGCACGAATCGACAGGTAGGACTCCAGCGCGTGGGTCAGCGCGTCCATGCCGGTGGCCGCCGTGGCCAGCGGCGGCAGGCCGACGGTGAGGTCGGGGTCGAGGATCGCGGCCGCCGGAAGGGAGCTGGCGTGTCCCACGTAGAACTTGCGGCGGCTTTTAGTCCAGGTCCCGCCCTCGCTGCGGGTTCACGGCGGCGAGCGCGATCCCCTTGGCCGCATCGATCGGCGACCCGCCGCCCACCGCCACCAGCACCATCCGGGAACCGCCCGGCCGGCCGGCCGCGACCGCGTCCGCGCCAGCCGCCACGTCACCGGTGGTCGGATTGGGGTGCACCCCGCTGAACACGGTCACCGGCATCCCGGCCGCCTCGACTTCGCCGGTGACGCGGGCGACCACCGGCGTGGCCGCGAGCGCGGCGTCGGTGACGACGACCACCGCCTGGCTGCCGAGGCCGCGGGCGATGCCGGGCAGCTTGCCGACGGCGCCGGCGCCGAAATGGGCGGTCGGCGTGGAGGAGATGACGATCTCGGATCCGGCGAGGGGGGAGAGCATGTTTACTCCTGCGGTGGGTCGATGCGGAGCGGGGTGCCGGTGAGGTCCTCGAGCAGCCTGATCGGGAGCATCTCGCCGCCCGCGTCCCCGTACTGGGCGCGGGCGCGCCGGTAGACTTGCTCGACGACCGCGCTCACCTCGACC
>WNFI01291984.1_pt1 | contig 14456 bp, 16 predicted proteins | sample 5400471 | NCBI WGS metagenome assembly WNFI01 (sample SAMN13153348, study PRJNA577476) | soil metagenome | isolation source: 100 cm saprolite on Douglas fir-dominated hillslope | place: USA:California | collected 2013-09-17
CGCGATCGCGATGCCGGCAGGCACGGGGTTGGCAAGCGGTCGGCCGTGCGGGTGGCCCTTCGGTCGGTGTGATCGCCGCAACGGTTTGGGTCAGATCTTCCCGTCCCTGGGCTGAGCGATCCTCGGCTGCCTGGGCCAGCGCGCTGCGGCGTCGTGCCCCCGCGCAGCGGTGGCATCGCTGCCGCCAGTACGCCTGTCTGCGCTGGGCGTTTGTCCGGCGGGCGGCGGGCTGGCGAGCGGGGTCAGTGAACTAAGACATCCGGGCAGGTGGTCTTCACCGACTGGCGCCGCCGACCTCTCGCATAGTTCCGAGGCGTGCGGGCTGCAGCAGGACAATGGACATGGCGGCCTAGATTTCGGTCCATAGGTGTCCTGCATGCCGCATCCGGTCTCGTTCTGGCGCAGGGTGACCGGGGAGCCGAGGCCGACTCATGCCGACCTGGCCCTCCTGCTCGCCGGGTTCCACTTACTCGGCAGGTGCCCCTGCGAGTTGGCGGGTGCGCTACGCCGTGGCAGTCGGGTTCGTGTCCGCGGTGGCCATCCCGGCCAGCTTGATCCTGGCGTTCCTGAGCATCCAGGCCACCAGGTCAACAAGAACTGGCCGATGTTCAGCCACCATTACCTGGGCGTGTACCTGACCGCCGCCGCCTCCGGGCTGAGCGGCTGCGGTGGCGGCCAGCCCCTGAAGATCCTCAGGCGTAACGGGCCTACCCGATCCATCCCCGCCGCTGAGCCGCTGCGCCGGCAGCGAATCTGCTGGAGACGCCCAGCCGGTGCATGATGGCCGCGATATGCCGGCGAACCGTCGTGGTACTCAGGCCCGCCCGCCGCGCGATCACGTCATCCTGCAGCCCCTCGGCCATCAGCTCCAGCACCGCCTGCTGAGCCGGCGTCAGCCGCCCGCCGCCGGGTGCCGCAGGCCGCTGCGGTCGCAGCGGCGTGGCCCGCTCCCAGCACATCTCGAAGTACTCCCGCAGCGCGCCGATGATCACCGGCGCCCGGATCACCAGCGCCCCCGCCGTCCCCGTGGGCGTGAGCGGCAGCATAGCGGTCGTCTGATCGGCGAGCTTCATCTTCATCGCCACCCTGGGCAGCAGCCGCGCCTGCTCGCCCCCGTCGGCGCAGGCCTGGATAACCCGCCGGCGACCGGGTCATCCATCGCCGCGGCGTCGTAGATGGACCGGCACCGCACCCGGCCGCCGAACGCGGGCAGCGGCGGCCGCCCGAAGTCCTCGGTCAGCGGCATCTCGGGGATCAGGTTCTCCAACGTCATCCAGTCCTTGCGCGCGGGGTTCATCAGCGCGGCCGACAGCTCGCTGATCTCGGCCCGGTCCGAGACAACGGAGACCAGGTGCGCGGGGAACCGGCCGTTCACGCCGATGCCGAACTGCGCCTGGGCGTCGGCGAGCCGCCGGTGCCCGTCCAGCAGCAGTTCCTGGTCACGGGCGAGCCGGTTCTGGTGCCCGGCGAGCACGCCCTGCAGCGCCAGGTCGGAGGATGCGGGCCGCAGCCAGGCCGGTTCGGATGGGCTGTGCGGCTGGATGTGCGCCATGCCCCACCCGGTGAGCGCCTCGACCAGCCCGGCGTCCCCGACCAGCGCTTCCGCCTGATCTTTCGCGCACCCGTCACGGGCCAGGAGCCAGTCATACGCCGCGATCACGTCGGCCGGCACCAGCCCCTCGAACAGGCCGCCGATGCTGTCGCGAACAGTGCCCGCCGCTACTTGCGCCGACGCCAGCGCGCCCGCGCGGAACACTTCCGGCATCGGCTTTGGTGATCGTCCTCAACGAGCGCTCCGCAGCAGCGGCGGCGCGCGAATGGGCCGAGCGGGACGCCGCTCATCGGCGGCCCGCCTGGATGGTACGGGTCCTGCCTTGGGGCTGGCGGACGCACATGCCGACACCGGCACCGACGAGTTCACCGAGATGGAACGGAGTCTCGCAGAGGCGGGCACGGCACTGCGGGCCGTGGCGCCGCCGCCACTGTGCCCGGTTGCGGCACTTACGGCATGCCGGGGCGTTGTCTTCGGCGATCGCGCCGTATTCACAGCGGCGGTCGCTCAGGCGGATCGGGTGAGTGCGCATGATCACGTCACCGCCTGACCAGGCTGCAGGACGCGGTCTTGTCCTGGCTGGGGGCGCTGGTCCTGGGCTGGTGGACGTGGACGGCCAGCACCCGGCGGGTGAACGCGTCCGCGCGACTGTCCTGAGCCGGGCTGAACAAGCTCTTGCGACGTTCGGAGCGATGAATGCTGACAACGACCGCCGCGAATGCCACGAGCGCAGCACTGGCGAGGATTTAATCCGAACCAGATCACCGGTAATCACGTCCCTTGGTCACAGCCACCTTCGAATCGGATATGGCTGGGAGCGTAGGAGCGATCAGGGGCGTCGCTTATGACAGCTTGTCGCGGTATAGGGCCTGGTTACGACGGGGTGTCATAGCGGCTGAACACACGGCTGCGGAGACGGCGCGCGACGGGCCGCAGGCAGCTCGCCGACGCTGCCTGAGTAGTGCCTGTCAGCCGAGCAGCAGCGCCCGGTGGTTCCACGCGAGCTGCAGCACGGCTGCCCCCGCGGCCTGCATCGGTTCGGTGCCGCTGGTGAACCTGACGACGGCCTGGTCGGTGAACGGGAACCCGGTCTGGCCGTGGCTGGTGACCACCCGGCCCTCGGCGTTGTCCGCGACCAGGGTGGCGAAGGCGGCGTCGAAAATATCGGAGTCGAACACGGCCACCGTGAGAATGTCGGCGACCAGGGTGAGCGGGTCGACACCTAGGCCCAGGCACCACACACCGAGTTTGCCTGTGTCCCGCGCGGCGGTCAGGCGGCGGTAGAAGTCCCATTGGTCATAGCGGAACGGGCCGTCCTGGCTGGTGTAGTCCTCGGGGGCGCCGAGGAGTTCTTCGCTGAATTCGCGGACCGTGGCACGCCACAGGCTCAGGTCAGCGCGCTCGGACTCTGCCGTGCCGCTGGCCGGCTGGAAGATGCCGACCGGGATAACCTGGTACAGGCCGCCGGCGTGGGTGACCTTCGCCGGGTCGCGCCAGTGCAGCAGGAACGAGGCGCCGCCGGCTGGGGAGCGGCGCAGGGTCAGCGTGCTGATCGCCGCGCTCGCCGGGCGCCGCGACAGGTCGCACGGGTCGCCGACCGCGGCGCGGAACGGCAGGCTGTCCATGCCGATCTGGGTGCGGCCATCGGGCAGCGCAGCGGCGAGTTCGTGAGCCAGTGCCTCGGCGACGCTCACCGTGTCGAAATACTGGCCATGGGCGAGGTCCAGGTGAGGGCCGCCGGCGCTGCCGGTGAGGGTGGCGGCGAGCGGTCGGTAGGTGGGCCGGTTCTCGAATGTGGCGGGAGGGTCGAGCGCCGCCACCGCATCGGCATAGGTGGGGTACCGGTGCCCGCCGCCAGTTCCCGGGCGCAGGTGCGCCGATGCCGGGCTGGCGCCGCTGACCGCGGGCGGGGGCGCGGGCTCTGTCCAGCGTAGCTGAACCTGATCCAGGTCAACCGGGCGGTCCGGCAGCCATTCCTCGCGGCAGAGCAGCCGGGTGCTCCCGACCCGGGGAACGCTCGGATACAGGCAGGCGGCGACGGCGGCGAGCTGGTGCCGGCGCTGGTTCAGCGACCAGCGGGCAGCGCGCCACTCCTCGCGGTCGTCATGTCCGGTGTCACCTGCCTGCTGACCGGTCATCGTCCCTTCCTGGCTGCTTGCTGAGACCGGTGCCAGCCGGATTATGAGCGTTAACGGGCCAGCAGCGCGATCCTGTTCCGCCACGCTAGCGCGAGGCAGGCCGCTCCGGGCGCGGCCATCGGCTCCTGTTCCAGCAGCCGGGTGACGTTGCGCTCGCTGAACTCGATGCCGTGCCCGGAGCTGGCGCCGTCCTCGCCGAACAGCGTGAACCCCTCGGCGTTGACCTGGACTGCGTCGGCGAATAGCTCGTCGAACACCTCGGCGTCGATGATGACCACGGTCAAGATGGTCGCCGCAAGGGTCAGCGCGTCGACTCCCGCACCCAGGCATGCCGCCGATGCCTTCCCTTCGGCACGGGCCTGGCACAGGTCGCGGTACAGAGGCCAGCTGTCGTAGTCGATCGGCACGCTGCGCGACCCGTCGTGCTCGGGCGCGCCGAGCAGTTCCTCGCTGAACTCGCGGACAATGTTCCGCCAGATGTCGAAGTCGTTGATCAGGTCGTGCTGCGCGATCGAGGACGGCTGGAACTCCCCGGCCGGGATCACGTCATAAATCCCCGCGGCCGTGGCGACCTTGCGCGGGTCGCGCCAGTGCAGCAGGAAACTCTCGCCGCTGTGACCGCGCCGCAACGTAAGAGTTGTGATCGCGGGCAGCATGGCCCGACGGCGGCAATCGAACGGGTCATCGATCAGGGAGCGGAACGGCAGATCCCGGCTGGTGATCTGGCCATTCTTGCGGCTGCGCAGCTCGGCTATCTCGTGGCCGATCGCCTCGCTGATGTCGAGCTTGTCGAAATAGGTGGCCAGGCTGAACCGCATCGCGCCGGACCCGGTGGTCCAGGCCAGGCTGAGCAGCCGGTAGCTGGGACGGTTCTCGAACAGCGATGGCGGGTCCAGGTAGCGGACGGCCGAGGTGCACCGGTCGAACTGGTGCCCGGGGACTCGCAGCGGCCAGAGCTTCCGGGTTTCCGGCTCGGCGCCCGTGACTTTCGCCGCAGGGGCGTCGGGTGCCCAGGTCATCTTGATGTCGGCCAGGTCCACCGGCTCGGGTGGGAGCCAGGACGGCGGGGCGATCAGCGTCGTGCGCCTGATCCGCAGATTTGCCGGGTACAGGCCAACCGCTTGCTGGGCCAGGGCGCTGCGATGGTGGTTCAGGTAGCGCCGCACCGCCCGCCAGTCGGTCTGATCAGAGAGCACCGACTCCTGCGGCCCGGCGAGGCGCCGGCCACTGCCGCCGCCCTGCCCGCGCTGGCGATCGGGCCCATGCGGGCGGCCAAGTCCGGCGGATTCGGTCATCAGCTCGTTGGACAGCCCGAGGTCGGCCGGCGGTATGCCGAGCAGGCGCGCGACCCGCAGCAGCTGGCCGATGTCACGGATCTGACGTCGGCCCCGCTCGATCATGGAGATATAGGTCTGGTCCACCTGCAGCAGCTCACCAAGCGCGGCCTGGCTCAGATGGTTGACCTCCCGGTACTCGCGGAGGACCTCGCCAAGCCGGTGTAAGGCCGTCGGCTCGCTGTCGGAGCGGGGCCACAGCCACGGACTGGGCTTGTCCGGCATCAGCAGTCAGCTCCGTCGTTCTGGACGGCGCAGTCCGGGCGCTGGCCGTCGGCCGGTCACTGTCATGCGCCTGACCTTCCGTCGTCAGTCCCGGCTGCCGGGCCGGTGCCGGTGTGTGATCTGGGCGGGTTGCTTGCGGTGCCGTTCGGCGCGGCAAGCGGTGGCTCTGCCGTCATTATCGCTCCCATCAGCCTCCGGCGGTGACGGCGCGATACCGCCAGTAGCCGCCAGCACGCGGCGATCGGCGGCGCGGTGCGAGTTGGACCGCTCTCGGGGCCGAGTGCCCAGCGCCGCCGCGCAGGTTGTGCGGCACTTCGCCGAACCTGCGCCGCGGGCAGGCGCCAGACGAAGCGCTGACTATCGTGTCGGGCTGACGAACGAACCCCTGCCCCGGACCGTGACGACCAGGCCCTGCTCACGTAGCAGCGCGATTCCCTTCCGTGCAGTGCCGCGTGCGACGCCGAATTCCTGCTGCAGCTGAGACTCGCTGGGCACGGGCCGGTCCGGCTGCAGTTCCCCGGATTCGATGCGTGCCCGCAAGATCTCGGCAACCTGGACGTAGACAGGCGTGGCGCTGTCGGGATCGACGGTCCTGCGGCCGGGCATGGGCAGCAGCTAACCTGCACATGCTCATGACAAACTGTCCTGGTACAGGAGTGCTCGGGCATGACCGGGCATGAACAAGTTGACTACGATGATGGCATGCATCCCCGTCCCGCCAGCTCACAAACCTCACACTGCGCGAGGAGCTGCAGGCCGCAATCCGGCATCGCGCCTATCGCGGCGCATGACCATGGCGCCTCCGACCGCGGGCTGCTATGTCAGCTGCCAGGTCCGATGGACATTCAGATGGGCGGATCTTCGGTGAAGGGCTTAGATCCCGCACTGGAACTGGCAGATCTGCGCCGCGGATGGGGCGACGCCTACCGGATCACCTGGGACAGCGGCCGCTTCCGGGCAACGCACATCGTCAGCGGACACGCCGTGGACGCCGGGAACGCCGCCGAGCTGCGGAAGCTCATCCGCGACCAGCACAGTGCATGATGGAGGCGGCGCCCGCTGGGCCTATGCCGGAGTTGGCCGGAAGGTCGCTCTGCAAGGTAGCGCGGACGTGATCTCATGAGCGATCACGGCGGAACGGCCATCACGAGCGCGCCTGGGACTTCCGGCGCTGCTGGGGATGGCGGATCGCCGGCCCCCATGGCGCAGGCACTGCGGGCACTGGCGGTGACGGCTGACTTCCGTGCGTCCGCTGATCAGGTGCGCCGGGCACGCAATTTCGTCAGCCGGTTGCTGGACGGCTGGCCGGTCGCCGATGACGCGGTTTTGTGCGTCTCGGAGCTTGCGTCGAATTCAGTCCTGCACTCGGCCAGCGGTGAGGCGGGCGGGACTTTCTCGGTGCAGCTGAAGACCGTCCCAGGCGAGTACGTCTGGGTCGAGGTACGCGACCAGGGCGGCTCATGGGTCCGGCGTGATCAGTACGACGGGCGGCCGCATGGCCTGGACATCGTGGGCCTGCTTGCAGCTGACTTCGGCGTGGACGGCGATGCTCAGAGCGGGTGGATCGTCTGGGCCCGGCTGGACCTGCCCGGGTCCCGGGCCGGTCGCGCCGCGAGTAGCCCGGACCGCGGCCGGGAGCAGTCCGTCACGGAACCCGGACCGGCGGTGAACGGCCGTCCTGCCCGGCCAGACAGTGCGGGCGGTCCTGCGGATTCATCGCGGGGAGGACTGTCGTGGCGCGGCTGAGTGGTACCGGGCTGATCGCGGATGACCTGTACCTGATGGCGCACGACGACGTGACCGGCCGGCCGTTCCTGCAGTCCCGAGCGGTCGGCCTGGGCCTGGCGGGCGGGCTGCTTGCCGAGCTGATGCTGCTGGACAAGCTCCGCCTTTCGCACGGCTGGGTGGTGACAGGTGACCCAGGACAGCCGCGCGACGAGCTGGGGTACTGCGTTCTTGGCCTCATCGTCAGCGAACGCGAGCTGCACCCGGTGCGGGACTGGCTGGCGTTCCTGGCCCGCACCGCAGCGGCCGACGTAGCAGTCCGGCTGGAACGCGCCGGGTACCTCAGGCAGGCCCGGCTGGGCCGTCCCCGGCGCGGCGGGCGGTGGGTGCCTGCAGACCCGGATTGCGCGTTCGCGCCGCTGGGCCGCGCCCGGTCGGCCCTGGCGGCTGCGGGGGCGGCGACCGCCTACGCCACGATCCTGGCCGGGCTGGCCGTCGGCAGCGGACTGGGCCCGCGCCTGCTGCCCTACGGCCCGCCGGACTCCCGACGCCGCCTTGATATGGCGCTGGAGCAGCTGCCACCTGGCCTGCGGGAGCTAATCGCCCAGACCCAGGCCGCCGTGGACAGCGCCCTGCTCGCCCACCGCGTACGAGCATCCGTCCCAAACGACCTCGCTAGCAGTCAGGAGAAACCTATGTCCAGAACACAATTAACGTGATCCCGGCCCGGCGCCATGTCACGGGCGTTGGCTCGGGACCGGCTCGGTGCCCCTGCCGTGCTGTTCTTCGTCCTGGCCGGCGTCGCCCCGCTCACGGTCGCGGCCGGGGTCATCCCGACCGCCTACCAGACCACCGGGCTGACCGCGATCCCGGGCGCGTTCCTGGTCGTGGCCGCGATTTTGGCGATCTTCTCGGTCGGGTATGTGGCGATGACGCGGTACATCACGAACAGCGGAGCGTGCTATGCGTTCGTCGCCCGTGGGCATCGGCTGCCCGGCTGGGGTCGCCGCCGCCCTGGTCGCGCTGGTCGCCTACACGTGCCTGCAGGTCGGGCTGTACGGAGCTTTGGGCCCGGCCGCCGCCGGCGAGGCCGCCGCGCACCTGGGCGTGCATGCGCCTGGTGGGCCTGGGCACTGTGCGCGTGGGCGGTGATCACGGTGCTCGGCCTCCTGCGGGTGGACATCACCGGGTGGGTGCTCGGCGTGCTGCTCACCGCGGAGGTCACGGTGATTCTCGCCGAGACAATCGCCGGCTTCGCGGCGCCGGCCGGCGGGCGGCTCAGCTTCGCCACTCTCTCGCCGATCGGACTGACTTCCGGCGGGTTCGGCGTGTTCGGTGTGCTGGCCGTGGTCGCCGTGCTCGGCTTCGTCGGCTTCGAGCAAGCGCCCGTCCTCGCCGAAGAGGCGCGCCACCCACAGCGGACGATCCCGGTCGCCACGTACGTCGCGCTCGGCATGATCGCCATCGTGTACGCCGGGGCCAGCTGGGCCATGGCCGTGCACAACGGCGACCGCCGCGTCGTGACAGCCGCCGCCCAGCAGGGCCCGGGTCTGCTGTTCGGACTCGGCGGCGGTGCCCTGGGACAGGTAGCCCAGCTGCTGTTCTTGACCTCGCTATTCGCCGGCGCGCTGGCGTTCCACAACGTGGTCTGGCGGTACATGTTCGCGCTCGGCCGGGAGAACGTGCTGCCCGCCGCGCTGGGCCGGACCGGGGCCAACAACATCCCCAAGACCGCATCCCTGATCCAGAGCGCGACCGGCCTGGCCGTGATCGTGGCCTACGCCGCGAGCCGCCAGGACCCTATGACCAGGCTCTTCTTCTGGCTCGGCACCACCGGAGGCTTCGGGATCATCCTGCTGCTCACCCAGACCGCCGTGGCGGTGATCGCGTTCTTCGCCCGCGATGCGCGCGGCGAGAACGCCTGGCGCCGGCTGATCGCACCGGGCCTGGCCGCCGTCCTCCTGGCCGGCATCATCGTGCTCGCCATCCAGCACTACGCCACCCTGCTCGGCGTCCCGCCCGGGTAGCGCGGCTGCCTGGGCGCTGCCGGCCGGCTACGCCGTCGCAGCGGTGACCGGCCTGGGCGGGGGACTGGTCCTGAAGATCCGCCGCCCCCAGGTGTACGCCGCGATCGGGCTCGGTGCGCACGCCGTCACCGGCCAGCTCACCCCCGCCAGCCAGCAGCCACCGCAATGACGTGCCACCGGCCGCCTGCCAGCAACCCGGCTGCACGGGTGGTGGTCCGTGCGGACGAGGCGGACCTGGACACGCTCAGCCAGGTCATCGCCGACGCCTTCCCCTGCCGCCCTCACGATGGCTCATCGCCGACCCGGCCGCCCGCCGGCGGATCTTCCCCGGGTATTTCCGGCTTAACGTCGAGCACGCCCTGGCCCATGGCACCGTGCACACCACCAATGACCGCGTCGCCGCCGCGCTGTGGATACCCGTCGGCGAGCACCCGGCAGGCCCGCCCCCCGGTTACGGCACCCGGCTGCGCGCCGTGACCAGTCCATGGACCAGCCGGTTCCTCGCCTTCGACGCCGCGCTCGACCGGCATCACCCCGCTGGGATCCCGCACCACCACCTGGCGCTCCTGGCCGTCCGGCCAGGCCGCTGGGGCCGGGGAACCGGCACCACCTTGCTGGACGCCTACCACCAGATACTCGACCACACCGGCACGCCCGCCTACCTCGAAGCCGCCGACCTGCGCACCCGCGGCATCTACCTGCGCCGCGGCTACGCCGACCACGGCAGGCCGATCCGCCTGCCCGACGGGCCGCTGATGTACCCGATGATGCGAGAGCCAGCCGACGCAGCCACGTCGAGCGACGGCGCGATCGGCCTGGTTGTGGCCTGACCGCGCAGAGTGACCGAGCGGCACCGGCAAGGTGCGCCAACACCGCCGATCTGGGCGGGCCGCCAGATCGCGTTCAGGCACATCGGTGACAGTCCAGATCCGGGTGTTCTGCGTGCTGAGGTGGGGGCGCGGGCGGTGTGCTGAGGCTGGCGAGTCCCCGTCCGGGGCGAGGTTCGCGCCGGCTGTCCCGGGCGGGTTCTAGCGGTGGGCGGGACCCGCGCGGAGCGAGCACTGCGGTGTCATACGGTGAGCCTGTTGTGAATGATCCTGCCGCGCGCCTTGACATTGTCCGCCGGGTGGTCCCGCTGGAGCTCGAGGGTGCCGTCCTGGTCGAGAGCTGGTCGAACGACACGTGGGTGACGGACAGCTTCGTGCTTCGCGTGTGCTGGCGAGGTGATCGGGCCCGGCTGCTCCGCGAGCACGCGCTGCTGGCGGCCCTTCCGGCCTGGATTCCGCACGCGGAGGTCTGTGCCGCGGGGCACGCCGGCGATCTGACATGGATGGCATTGCGGCGCATGGTCGGCGAGCGAGTCGATCTGGTATGGCCGCGCCTGTCGGGCAGTCAGCGCCGGGACGCCGTCAGCAGCCTCGGCGCCGCGCTGGACGCACTGCATAGGTGGATTCCGCCCCCCGAGCTGCGCCAGCTGATCGGCCGGGCGTCCGCTCCGGTGCGCGCGACGCGCGAGGCGATCGTCGGGTCAGCGATCGTGCCATTGCCCGTCCCGCGCCTGTTCCCCCTCCTCGACTGGATCGATCAGCTACCCGGGATGGACGCGGGTCTGGCTCGCCGGATGCGGCGGCGCCTGGGCCAGCTGCAGGCAGTGATCTCAGGCCGGGAGTTCGCAGACGGCGTCGTCGTGCACGCAGACGCCCACCTTGCCAACGTGCTGTGGCACGAGGGGCGTGTTGTCGGCCTGCTCGACTTCGAATGGGCGCGCATTGGTCCCCCAGACCTCGAGCTGGAGGCCGCCTGCCGGGATGATCCAGATATCGAGGCTCAGGCCAGGGGCGGAATTTGCGCCGCGAACGACGTGCCGATGCTTACCTGGCTGCGTGCCGGCTATCCCGGACTCTTCCAGCGCAAGGACCTGACTGAGCGCCTGTGGCTCTTCGAGCTCTGCGGCGAGATCAGGCGGCTATGCACAACCGAGGTGACGTCCGCCGATGCCCGGCAGCTCGAGCGCCTGGCGATCCTGGCGGACCGGCCCAGGGTGCGGTTCTCGTAATCCGGGGCCTCCGGGTCCGGGAGGACCGCCGGAGCTGACCGCCGACCACGCACACGAACCGATCGTTTCGTCACAATTCGTTACTTGCCGACGGTGCGAGACGCGCGCCGCACCGCCGTTCTGGCGCAGGCTGGCGCACCCCAACGTGACCGACTGCGACATGCAGATCTGGGCCTTCTGCGCGCCCGGCGGTCTGCACCGAGGTTCGGTCGTGCCGACGAGCGACTGTGCATAGTCTGCTCATGATCTTCTCGTCGGCCCGGTGGCGTTACCGCTGTTCTGGCCAGCGCAGCCGAAGAGCGTATGCCGCTGGTTAGCGTGAGCGCTGGCTGGTCAAGCCTGCGGTCGGCCGGTCGCGGACGGGGAAGCTATTGTCGCGTCGTGAGCTGCGGCGACGGTACTGACGGGTACGGTGGCAGCCACCGGCGAGAGTGGGGGCCGGTGCCTCGGCGCATAGGGGTTGCTGACATTTGAAGTCTGCTGATGACGGGGCCGCCGATGCCGAGGCTACGCAGAGCGGAGCCGCTGGTGGCCGGGGCGAGCGCGCTGCGCCGTCCGCTGACGAGACCAACGAGACGCTGCCCCTGGACTCCCCGCGGGCGGCAGGCGACTATGACTTTGTCGTGGCCGCCTGCCGACTCCCGGTCGATCAGCTGGAGGGTCCTGGCGGCGATGCAGACTGGCGGCCAAGTCCTGGTGGGCTGGTCAGCGCCCTGGAACCGGTCATGCGCCAGGCCGGCGGTGCATGGATCGGCTGGCCCGGCACGGCTGGCGAAGCGCCCGGCCCGTTCGATCTCGCCGGCTTGCATCTGGTCGGCGTGGGACTGTCGGCTGAGGAGGTCAGCGACTATTACGAGGGCTTCTGCAATGCCACGCTGTGGCCGCTGTATCACGACGTGATCGCCCCGCCGGAGTTTCGCCGGCCGTGGTGGGATGCCTACGTCCGGGTCAACCGGCGATTCGCCAGGGCCGCAGCAGAGCAGGCGGCCGCCGGCGCGACCGTGTGGGTGAATGACTATCAGCTTCAGCTGGTGCCCAAGATGCTCCGGGAGCAGCGCAGCGACCTGCGCATTGGGGTCTTCATCCACATTCCGTTCCCCGGTTATGAGATCTTCGCGCAGCTGCCCTGGCGGCGGCAGATCGTCGAGGGTCTGCTCGGCGCGGACCTGCTCGGATTCCAGCGCGATGGCGATGCGACCAACTTCCGCCGGGCGTGCCGCCGGGCGGCCGGGTTGGTGACCAGCGGGTCACTTGTCCGGGTACCGGCCGAAGACCATGTCCCGGCTGACGAGACCGCCGCCGCGCGGGCGGCCGGCGCGCGCGGGGTGCGGCGGCCGCTGCCGGCCAGCCGGCAGGTCCGGACCGCGACGTTCCCGATATCCATCGATTCGGCTGGCTTCGCCGAGATCGCTAGCCGGAAGGAGGTGAGGGAGCGGGCGAGTGGATTCCGGCAGGCGCTGGGACAACCAGACGTCGTCCTGCTCGGCATCGACCGGCTCGACTACACCAAGGGCATCCTTCATCGTCTGACCGCCTACGGCGAGCTGCTCAGCGAGGGACGATTCGGATCCCTGCGGACTTCATCGTCTGACCGCCTACGGCGAGCTGCTCAGCGAGGGACGATTCGGATCCCTGCGGACGGCACTTGTGCTGGTAGCCAGCCCCAGCCGGGAGCGGGTCGAGCAATACCGGCTGCTACGCGACGAGGTCGAAGTCGCGGTGGGCCGGATTAACGGAGAGTATGCCGAGCTCGGCAACCCGCCGATTCACTACCTGCACCAGACATACCCGGCGGAGGAAATGGCCGCGCTGTACCTCGCTGCCGATGTAATGCTGGTGACGTCGCTGCGAGACGGCATGAATCTCGTAGCCAAGGAATACGTTGCATGCCGCGACAATGACACCGGCGCGCTGGTACTCAGCGAGTTCACCGGCGCGGCCGACGAGCTCAGCGGCGCGTTTCTCGTCAACCCGCACGATATCGAGGGCATGAAGGACGTCATCATGCGGGCGGCCACCGTTCCGCCGGCCGAGGCCAGGCGCCGGATGCGCGCGATGCGGCGCCGGGTCCGCGAATTCGACGTAAGCCACTGGGCAGCGTCCTTCCTCGGCACCCTGCAACGAGCGTCCGAACCCAGCTAGGGCGTGCATCCGTGCGACAGGCCGCTGTCAAATGCGGTCACTGTCGCAGCAGTGCGACGCTAGTGTGCCACCCGCGCCGGACTGAGAGCTATCCCGCCACAGGGCCGCATTCGAGGCGGACGCGAACCGCCTAGAAGGCGAAGCCGGCGCCGGTGCCGACTCCGACGCTGCAGGTGGAAGGCCTGCACGGGAAGCGGCTTCTTCGGTGCGGTGTAGATGGGCGAGGACCCCGGCCTTCCCGCTTGATCCGCGGCCCGAAGGTGGAGGATAGGGCCATGCAGATCGAACTGCTGCACTTCGGGGGCCGCCCGAACTGGCAGCTGACCGGCGCCCGCCTGCGGGATGCCCTCAACGCCTTCGGGGATGTCGCGACGCCGGTGACCTGCCGGACCGCGGGCGACCGGGACGAAGCCCGACGGGTAGGGATTCGCGGGCTACCTGCAATCCTGGTCAGCGTCCGAGACCGCTTTGCCCGACCCGGTGACCCGGCCGGACTGACGTGCCGCCTCTGTTCCGGCGCAAGCGGGGATCAGTCCCTCACTATCAGGCAGGTCCAAGCCGTGCTGGCCGATGCTGCCTGATCACGAGCCAGCCGCGCAGGCGCCGACGCCGGTCAGCCGGGATGAGGTTCGCCGTCTCGTTGAGGCCGGCGCGCAACTCGTCGAGGTGCTGCCGCGAGAGGAGTTCGACGACGAGCACCTGCCGGGCGCCATCAACTTGCCGCTCAAGTCACTCACGGCCGGGACAGCAGCCAAACTCGACAGATCCCGGCCGGTGATCGTCTACTGCTGGGACGGCCTTTGAGACATGAGCCCGCGAGCCGCGTGCCGGCTCATGCAACTCGGGTTCGCGCCCGTCTACGACTACACCCTCGGCAAGGTCGACTGGATCGCCGCCGGCCTCCCCACGGTCAGGGCAGCGCAGCCCAGCCGGAGGGTCCTCGACGCCGTCCGGCGTGACGTGCCGACCTGCGCTCCCGGCGCCCCTGCCGGGCCGGCGATGCAGCAGGCACGCGCACAAGGATGGGACCGCTGCATGGTCATCGCCGGACAGGGCACCGTGGTCGGGATCCTGCGAGCCGACCGGATCAGCGCCACCGAGCAGGCCCCGGCTGCCGAGGTGATGCAGCCCGGCCCGACCACCGTGCGAGCCCACGAGGACCTCGACGCCACCCGCCAGCGGATGCACGACCGCCACGTCGCGCACCTGCTCGTCACCACCCCGGACGGTATCCTCATCGGCGTCCTGAACGCTGAA
>WNFI01039311.1_pt1 | contig 14453 bp, 12 predicted proteins | sample 5400471 | NCBI WGS metagenome assembly WNFI01 (sample SAMN13153348, study PRJNA577476) | soil metagenome | isolation source: 100 cm saprolite on Douglas fir-dominated hillslope | place: USA:California | collected 2013-09-17
GGGGCTTCGCCATCGTCCGTGCCGTCTCCCTCTTCATAATCGATGGAAAGGAGGGTATATGCGCGGTATGCTCGGCGTATATACACCTCGAAGGCGGCTTCCGAAAAGGTTAGTGGGATAACATCATTAAACCAAAAAAAAAAAACATACTTAGAGTCACCCAGGAGTCCTCATTCGCAAAGAATGCAGGAAGTACATCGAACACTGTATACCTTGAGTCGGTCAGTTCTCTAAGAACCTCCGTTGACGGGGTCCTGAGGTTTTGTAAGACAATAATCTCCATGGGAATACTATTTTGCACCCACTTATTCTGACTGAGGCCAGACTCGCCGTAGTAGGTATTACCCAAAGAAGCTTTCAGAACCACCTCCATCTGAATCATGCGCTCTTCGTACGATGGGATTTGGCCCGCAATTAAGACCTCTCGTGCCTTGAGCGAAACTTGCGTCGATGACCGGCCTTCGAGGGCAGCAAGGTTACGGATAACCTCGAAAAGAGGACTGTCAGAGTTGGACACAGGGAGGCCAGTCTTTTTGACATGATCAAGGATGGCAAGCACAAGCTTCGCCTTACTTTGCGCCTTAATGTGGCTGAGTACGAGGGAGACCACCTTGTCAAGATCATCCTTGTGCTGTTCCCGTAAGCTGAGGACACGAGCCTCGATGCTACCGCCGAAGAGTTTTTCGGTGTCCGCGTAGCGTGCCAGGAGGTTTGCCATCACGTGGACCTCATGTGCTTTGAGGCCGCCAATGTAGCGCTCGACCACGTCAAAGAGGGGCCCGAGCTGAATGCGAAGCGTGGCACGCTCTTGAGGGCGTACACTATCCTGGAGGTAGTGATCGGAAATCTTCTTAAGTCGCGAGGCCGGGAATTCGGAGGTAGGGCCTTTGGACTTCGAAGCTTCAATGGCATTGCGCACAAGATCCTCGAGTTTCGATGGTATGCGACCAGAAAGCGCGGAAAGAATCGCGGTCGTCTCGGAATATGGAAGATCCGAGTTTTTGAGTACATCCGTGAGACCTTTGAGAGATGGTGCCATGACCGGCTGGTTATCAAATCCTTCAAGAATGTTGGACAAAACATCGATGTACCGGGCGAGTAATTGATGGGGCTTATTGCCAGTGACGCCAGGTGGACCAAAGGAAGGCAAGAGGCCATCAAAGGGCTTCGCGTGCTTCACACGCGTGGGATCGTCGAGAGTGAGAATGCCGAGAATGTCACCCGGCTCTAGTGAGACCCCTGGCTGCTTGACGAAGTTCACGATACCATCCTCAGATGCCACAAGAGGCATGTACATCTTCATGACTTCGATCTCGGCATATGCGTCACCGGCATTGACGTGGTCACCGCTATCGACCAGAAAACGGACAAGCTTGCCTGGACTAGGACTGCGTAGTTGAGTAGGGTCATTCTCTTGTTCAATGAGACACGTCTTCGAATCTACCATAAGACGCAAGGCGCCAACTTCCTCACGCCAGTAAACCGAATGACTTTTGTCATCAAGGAGTACGAGGAGGCCGCCGTCTGCAAGCGGACGCGCACCGACAGATGTGTGGCCGCCGTTAAGGTAGAGGGTCCAAGTAGTACGGGAGGAACGGGTAGCTGTAAAGGAGTAGCGTGTGTTGTCATAGATGAAATCGACGCCAAAGACCGTCCTGAGCACATCGCGAGAGGGGACTTGACCCTTGTCGAGGGTACGTTTGTACTCGGACCAACATGCCTCGGATGCAATATGAGCTTTGGTTACCGCTCCGCAGATGACGGCGAGCGTGCTGTCAGGACGTTCGGCGGTCAGCTTGCTGCTGATAAGCGAGTCGAGCCAGCCGGTTGTTATTGTATTATCCTCGAACGCTTCAAGTTCCAAAAGCTTGATGAGATATTCGACGGTGGTGCGGAAGTCGCCACGAATGCTAAGTTCTTTAAGTGCAACGACCATGTTCTTCCGGCTCTCAGACCGATCTTCACCATACGCGAAGATGTGGCCGAACTGTGAGTCGGCGAACTCATGTAGCCCGCCCGCGCTATTCACGGAGAAGTATCCCCAAACGTTTGTACTGGAGCGGAAGTTAAGCTCTTGGAGTGCTCCGGAAGATGGCTTGAATCCGGCGTCAGGATTCTCTGCGGTTATGCGAACAGCAACAACATGGCCTTTGGGACGGGGCTTGCGCTGTAGTTGATTTGACTCTGGCCTGACCATGTCAAAGTCGATCTCTGATGCACCGTGGGGTGCTACGCCATAAAGCTGACGAATGGTCCTGATGCGGTGAAGAGGAATGCCCATGGCTATAAGAAGCTGGGCCGCGGGAAGGTTTACGCCAGTGACCATCTCCGTAGTGGGATGCTCCACTTGAAGGCGCGGGTTGAGCTCCAGAAAATAGAACACGTCTTCTGCATGACTATAAAGATCTATTGAAGAGGATGAGGAAAAGCCCACTCGCACATAAAGAATTCAACGCTTACATTCCACCGTGCCTGTGCTAACGTAACCAACAAGTTTGGCCAGGCGAACAGCGGCACGCTCCATTTCCTCGAATTTCTCAGGACGGGCGATGGTGACTGGTGCCTCCTCGATAATCTTTTGATGACGCCGCTGAACCGAGCAATCTCGTCCGAAAAGAGAGATTGCATTCCCATATTGATCCGCCAGAAGTTGCACTTCCAAATGGCGAGCCTGACCAGCTAGCTTCATGACGAAGATAGGCGAGCCTGTATCGTCGTTCACACCAAATATATGCTTAAAGCTCATGATATCAAACATACCTGGGATCTCACCCACCACAGCATTGTATGCATTCTTGAAGCCTTCGGGAGAATCAACCTTCCGGATGCCTTTCCCTCCACCACCTTCGCTAGCCTTGATCATGATGGGCCAGCCGATCTGTTCCGCCTTCTCCAAGCCCTCCTCGACACTCGTTACACATGCAGCCTTGTATGCATGATCAGGAACAGTGACAAAGCCTGCATCAGATAATGTTGTCTCTGAAATGCCTGTACCAGACCATGCCATTGTGGGGACTTCGGCGCTCTGCGCGACAATTGTACTCGAAATTTTGTCCCCCAAGCTTCGCATGGCACTACCCGGAGGACCAATGAAGACGATCTTGTTTTTACTCGCAGCAAGAGACTCAGGTAGACGCGGGTTTTCAGATGCGTGTCCCCACCCTGCCCACACAGCGTGTACTCCCGCACGTTCAGCGACATCGACAATGAGGTCTACGTTGGCGTAGTTGTTGTTGTTCGTACCGCCTGGAACTTCTACATATCGGTCCGCCATGCGGATATATTCCGCGTTGACTTTGAGGTCTTCTGGGGTGGTCATTACCGTGAACTCAACAGCGCGATCATCGCCAAAGGCTTCGTAGCTCCACTGTCTGATGGATCGAATTTCCTTCACAGCGGCAATACCTGCACAAGGAATGAACGCATATCCAGAATAACCAACCTTATATACAGACCATTGTTTGCGATGAGAACCTATTTCGGAATAAGTATGACAAATGGCGGTAAACCAATGATACTCACCTTGGTGATAACCGTATGACCACCGTTGACCTTAACAAAATCATGGACGCGGCCTACGGGAGCTTTATCAAGTGAATTACCGCCTGAAAATGTTAAGAAGGGATCGGAAATGCTGCCTTGGTTGGGAAAGCTGAAGACATACCAATGAAGTGGGCAACTCTGGAGTGGTCATAAGCGGCCATGTCTAGAGGGGTGAAAAGGAATGCTGGTCAAGATGAATGTGCCGTTTTTGAGTTGAAAAGGGATTCGTCCTCGTTGACATTATTCGGTTCTTCTGGGGCAAACCCCAATTCCCCAACATCTCTTACCTTACGTCAGCGGCTTGCATTTTGACTGCCCACCAATCAAAACCCGCCTTTCCGGCGCACGGTCACGGGAGCTTCAAAGCCATAGACGAACTGTTGGAACCCTGCGAATGCAGTGTCCTATGAATGAGATTGTGCCACCCGCCCTACAAATTTAATCTCGCATCAATGCCGGCCGTTTGCACACGTTCTTGAAGTCACCCAATGTCTCCACAACGGCAGGCAGATAAGTAGATTCTGCAAATAATCGACTGGAATTGACTTGTGTCCTAAAATGACAACCAAGTCGGACTGAGGTAAGTTCTTACAGTATACCTCAACGACCTCAACTTAAAACACCCCTCCGATTTGTTTATGTGTTCTTAGCTCCTGCTGTCATTCGCCGTCCGACCATATAAGGTGCCATAAGCTTGACTCGGTCTCAGCCATGACATGAGTCTGCTCTGCTCGGTTCCATTACACATGCACGTACATAGTATTTCGCTTCCACTGATACCAACATTCGAAGTCAACTAACACCGACTTGTTTGCCATTAATATTCTTTGCCAAATTTGACGTTTCGACGGAACATGTCAACTCGGATCTTTCTCCTTCAGTCGTTACATGAAACGAGAAAATCTGAGGACCTAGGCATATCAATGAGGGCGTCAGAGATTTCTTAATCGCAAGTTATTTTCTGTCATCCAGTTATATGATGACCAGCGGACAGTTATGGCCTTCCCAATTCAAAAGTCATAACCTCCCGAATCACGGTTAACTACGTCGACTCGTTAGGAAACTCGCTGCGTGAATCGAGAAAGGACAGGGCGAATACGAAAAAATATAAACTGTATATTCAACTGTGCATTACACGCAAAGAATACGATAGAACAGGCTGTGTGGTAGCGAAAACCGCGGCAGACTTCATTGATGAAGGCCACGCTTCTCAAGCACCAATTTGCCAGCTAATTTGAGAGGCAAATAAATTACTCTAGGCCCTTCACCAGAACCGGAGCAGGGTAATATATGAAGCTCTACCCGGGCAGAAAGGAGCCATGCAAAAGGCGATAAAGATCCCTTTAGTCAGGGAGATGAGCTTAGAATATCAGTTTAACGTTGCCACAATGCTGGCAACAGCGGAAGTTTTGGGAGGGACTGCTGCCGAAAAAATTGGCTGTTGGTCAAACCAAACATGGCATAATAGATTAGTCAGCGTGATCTGACTCAATGTCTCCTTCGCGTCAAGACGACGCGTCGTTCGACACGCTCATCTATGTGTTTCCCATGCACAAGACCATCAATACCCTTATCGACCAACTAAAGTCGCATGGAGTTAAGGAAAGGCAGGGCGCAATAGCATCCCTTCGAGCAGCTCTCTCCCGTGATGGGGTTATCGCCGAACTGGACAACTCCCCCAAACGTCTCGGGTGGCTAGCCCTATTCCAGGCTCTCTTCACAGCTGTCCTGAATGAAAAGTCCACAGCTACACATGGATCTAAGTCTGCTTCTGCTGCCAAAAAAAGAGTGGCCGAGGCAGCATCGGCAGTTCGGTGGTTGACAGAGCGAAGTGTCCACCAGCTAACTCACAAGAATGTTATCAAGGCACTGCTGAACCATCTTGTGCAAACTAGTTCCCATCAAGGAAAACTCTTTCTCCCCGTCGCACTGGACTATGCAAAAGCAATACGATGTGTGTTAGACTATCCACCACACCTGGAGCATATCGACGATGAGATGTGGGTGAGACTAGCAGAGATGTGTTTAAATGTAGTGTTGGGGGACCCACTGAGGAAGAGGCTGGCCGATGAAGTTGAAGTCGAAACAGAAGAAGTGGAAATAACTAGGACCGACTTGTCCCCTGAAGGCGGCGAGGACGAGGACGACTTAATAACCTCAGCTGAAACAAAGAAGCGAAGGCGACGCGAGGAAAGCGGAACCCCCGAACCCTCGAAGTCCACACGCAGTACCGTCCCACGTAGCCAGCCTGGACCTGTATCTGTGGAACAGATTGAGTTCGGATCCCTCCTTGCAGTTCTTACCTCTTCATCTCCCCCTTTTCTTGCCGTCGAGTATCCAGACTTGGGCTCCGCCATGTTGAACCGCCTACTACGGTTCCTACGTTTATATCCTGCCGACACCTCTCTTCACTCGGACTTCATCGTTGTTCTATCTGCGACTCTTTCTCACCTGGCTCTGAACATGCGAGACGCCATCACCCGATTCGCTCAGGGATCATGGGGTGCTCTTCTTGGAATGTGGGGAACCAAAAACAAGAAGATGAAAGAGAATCTTATTGTTGTCTTACGCACACTATTCCCTTTCTATACTACACGCTATCCTGAAGCTGGCCTGTCGCCCCTTGACTTCTCTTATGTTGACGGAGTGTCACGCTTGTGGCACCTGTTAGACGGAGAGGCCGAAAGCAGATGGGGCGTCGATAGCCTCTCTTTGGATTCACTACGACTATCACTCACTGGAAATCGCTCTCCCGATGCTGGCAAGACTGGCGCCTTCATGGCGCGGACGTTCGAATACGGTTTGAGCTTTGATGCCAACCAGGCCATATCGTGGACCATCCTTGAGCTGCAAGCGGATTGTGCAGAACAGGTTTGTCATTCTCGTTTATAACCTCCCTTGTCGCTTATAATACCCCAGCTACATACCCTATCCGAATCATTCCACTCCCGTCCACCAACACTCGCTAAGCACCGAGGGAAAAGGGCCAAGTTTGAAAGTCCCGTAGTCTCCATGCTACATGCCATCCAGTTGAAGTCATCGCCGGCCGTTCGGTCATATCACCTTCAAATCCTTCTCTTCTTCATCGACCGAGGTGGTCCCCACATCCCCTTCTACTATTGCAACGCCGCAAACTTGGGACGCGATCTGGACTCATGCTATCCGGAGAGCAGATGTTCCGACCGTGTCCAGGTCTGCCTGCCATGTTGCATATATACTCCTATTGCACGCGAAGCGCCTCCTGACCTCCCAGCGTGTCGTCCTGGAAATTGAAGCTTTTGCGAAGGACATGGATGTACAGGGACCCCCATATCCATACGATTCTGTCTGCGCTTTCGTCGCCCTCTGCTTACAAGTGGCCAATCAAGATATGCGACTGTACAGAATGCGCATCGAGGACAAGGTTCTCAGTTTGCTAGCAGATTGCTATAGCCTCCATGCTGCTCGAGACTTGAGAGGTACTCCCGGAAGTGGAAAGTCGAGGCCCTCACGTCCTCTAGCAAGTGATGTGACACTCGTCTTAACCAGCGCTTGCAGCTTCCAGAGGCGTACAAGCTTGCCCTGCCGCATACTGCTCCCAGAATCGGTCATAGTAGACGCTGTCAAGGAAGATCATCAAACCTCCGTCATCCGCGATTTCTTGCTACGCGCTCGTCTTCCCACTTTCATCCCTTCGTCAACGGAATCCTTACCATCAATTTCACCTTCGTCGGTACTCACAGCCACTGCTACAGGTAGCCATCTCGTGTCTCCCGGACCCCGAGAACGCAAAATATCATCCATTCTATTGAAAGTGCTTGAAGACACCGAGATGATGGACAGTAAAGGTCCACCGAGCGCTGAACGGGCTCGAAGTATTGTAGATTTTTCCGTCGTTGCGCTGTCGTTCGAAGGGTTACTTATCCTTAATGGTACGCTGTCAAATCAGCGGGTCTTGCATGCAGCATGCAGAGCAGCAGCTAGCGTTGCGCAATTGTTCACAAACAATAGGTGGACGCTCGAAGAAAAAGCTTTTGTACTCCTTGGATTCGACCCCCTTGTCCATGTCGCCGAGGATGACGATGCAGAACCCATGATAGGGTTGCATCCGCCCCACTTGGAGACTGGGATCAGACGTGAGGTGCTGGACCACTTGGTTAATATCAACCTAGATGAAGAGCGTCCTCGTTCACCCATGTACCGAGAACTGCAAAAAGTGATTTGGCAGATCCCTGATGTGAGTTGTGAATAGCCCTTTCATAAACTCCTATCAAACTCACAGGTTGATAGCTATCAGATTTTCTTAATCAGGTGATGACAGCCATGAAAATGACCTTGCGGGTTGTCTTCGCTAGAATTTCTAGACGTTCCTTTACATCCGATGGCATCGAAGCGGAGGATCAGGACGATTTTGGCCTCACGGGTGGCACAATTACAGGTGCTCCTGCTGAGGCCCAGAGGCAGATGAGCGGTCGGATTTACGTCGAGTCAATTCTCGACATCTGCATGTCTTTTCTCGCCACTGGTCCTATCCTCCAATCTCTGGGAGAAGAGCCAACACGGGACCGGGAGTTGAATGATATCGTTTTGAATTGTGACGGCGATGAGTTCTTGTTAGCGAGCAAGGCTTACTTGGCCAACGTGCGCCGCCGGGCACTCAACATCAACATGGCAACCCTGGACAACCTGCTGGTCAAATTTGCCTCACTCTCGACACAGTACATCTACCAGCTCAATGACGAGCTAAAACTTATGGTCATCCGTTTGCTTGATTCGACTGCACACCTCTGGACGCAGCCCGACTTTGTTGGCTATGACACAGTCGACAAAGTTCGCAATTTCTTTGGGTGGTTATTGGAACTCGTTCGAGTTACCAAGGATGGAGATGACAAGAAGACAAAGACTAAGGTTCGGTCTTGGAGAGTCCGCGACGCTTTCGTAGCTTTCTTGGCCCGATATATGTCACTGGACCCACTCGAACGCTTTTGGACGACGGGGCCGCCCTCTGTCGACGCTGACGATGCCAATTCGGACGATAATTGCCCTCCTACTCTACCCTCACATGCTCTACCATCCATCAATCAGGATGACGACATACGTGTCCGATTCCGATCTGCGTATGCCAACGCGACGTTGTTCAACCTTTCTCGTTTCAATAACATGGTCCACTATCGCGAGATCCACGCCAATCTATGTATCAACATGGAAATGTAATTATCTAGAGGAATCGTTGTGGCATATTTTGGCGGTGTTTCAAGGCGTTTCCGCACGACTTGGTCTAAGTGATCCCTCGAAACTCTTCGAGATTCACGTATCCCAAATCGCGTATTCCATCTTCATCGCAGAATTGGATTTCCTCCGCTGTCCCCCAGAAATCCTTGGATACCAACATAGAAGAGCCTGTGCGGAATCCGCCTTACATGCTTTCGCCCCAATATACATCCTGATGGGTGGTAATGACTCGGAGACAATCGCTCGGGGATGTCGCTCATTCGCCAACCATTGTCAGGCAGCGCAGATACCCGTCGCGGATGGTTATCGCGACTGTTTCTCTGTTTTCGTGGGTTACGAACTCGTTCTTTACATAGATAAAATCTTGGCAGAGTCATCCTCACCAATCGACTGGCGTTTCACCCATGTGGACAAGAATTGGCTTGGAGAGACCAGCGTCGAGGACCAAATGGCCAACGACATTGACAACATCGTCGTTGTGATCTTGCGTACTCTTGGTGATCAAGAATGCCAGAGCGTCCTCGCGGAGCTTGGTGGCCAATCTCAGCGTGAAGGACATGCATTCAGAGCCCTGACTGTCCATCGTACAAACGGAGATTTGAAGACGCATGACATGAACCTTCCATCATTTGATGTTGGAACCGTGCGCCGAGCCCTCGGGTGGCTAAGCAAACACATTCCCGACACTGATTCGGCTTCGACCACATACCACGTCATCCAACAGCTCCTCGCAGATATCCAAGAATCACCTCTTGTTAACGAACAGCGTCGGTTTTTGAATTCCCTCTGCCTATGGGTTTCATGTCACTTCCGGCACTTCCGAGACTCGATCCTCCTTCATACACTGATTCATGGGGTTGCTTCCCTTCTGGGGCAGATAGATCTGGCTCTAGCCGCTAAATCAATTTTGGAGTGGGCCTTTTCTCAGTATGCTAAGGCCACCGAGAAAGACCACCGCCTTGCCAATGTTCTCATCCGACTTTGCTGTGTCGCAAATGAACACGCCAGCAGCAACAGCCCATTAGTTTCCAAGATCGGAGAAGAACTATTACTATGGCTGGAGGGCCAGATGCTTCAGCTTGCGAAGTTTCCCAGTGTCAAGAACCAAGTTACAAAAGCATTCCCCGCCTGGCCTCGCGAGCCTTCCCCCGAACTGGAGTCTGTGTGTCAGGGTGTCTCTGCGCATACATTATCATCCGTTCTGTCGGACCTTCGAATCGCGTCGAACAAATTCACTTTAGTACGGCGTCTCTGCAAATTGTCTTTCTCGGGTGACTATTCGCAAGAACAATTCTCTCGAATGGACATCTGGCGCCTGAAGGATTGTATACCGACGTTCCGGCAGCTGCAGACGGCCGATATAGATGCCTTTGCTTCCTTGCTCTTATATAATAAAGGCCAGATTCATAGCTTTGGGTTGAATCCCCTCAGCGGTCAACTTTCAAGAAATCAACAAGCCCGTACGCCTCGGGGAAAGGCATCCAAGTCGAGCCACAATGACTCATCACTGGTGGCCCAGCGCTCAATCTTGGAACTTCTCTTGTCCATGCTTGATTCTGATACGCCCTCGAAAGTACATATGGCATATCGTGTGTTGCGCCCACTCCCCCCTGAGAACCTCTCTGACCCTGAGTCGTGGACAACCGAGCACGGTACAGCACTCAGTTACTTCCGCGGCCGCTCACGTCGATCACCCATTAGAACCCCGATTCTGCTCCGTGTCCTTCTGGCTTCGGACGTTTACGTGAACATGGCGCAGGATTTCAAGGCTTGGATTACAACGTTCGCTACCCTGCTCTGTGATATTCTTGCTGACCACAACCCCTTCTACTCCCGGCTCCCACCCATCCTACAGACCGATTCGGACTTCGCCGAACAAGTAACGCCGATACTCGTCCATATTCTTCTCTCCACTTCAGTTGGAGATGACACGACTAATGAAACACCGCGTTTCATTCTCTCTGAGTTTCTCTCGCGCATTTTAAATTTGCCCACATCTGACGTTTCCTCCCTCCGGGCTGTTGTCAATATCGTCCTTCACCTCCGCCACTCACAGCCCCTTCAGCCCAATGACGAGCTTGCGTACGATAAATGGCTTGATCTTGATTTCATGCTCCTAAGCAAGAGTGCTATCCTCTCTGGAGCATACACGACTGCTTTACTTTTCCACGAGCTCGCTTTGGAGTATTCGAACCCCGATGCTTCCTCTTCAAGCAGCGCTGACGCAGAGAATATCTTGTTCGAAATATACAGCCACATCGAGGAGCCTGATGGTTTCTATGGAATCAAGACGCGAGATCTTCACCACTTCCTCCTGAAGAGGTTTCACCACGAGCATCAATGGGAAAAGGCATTCAAGTTCCATGGTGCAGCTCTAGAAGCTCGAAGCCAGGGCGGTGTTGACACAGAAGGCGTCTTACATTCTCTCTATTCCTTCGGCTTCGATACTCTCGCTCTGAGCGTGCAACAAAATGTCTTCGACGCCAGTAATTTGGGGGTCACTTCATCGAATATGGTCTACCATCTGGGCTGGCGCACCGAAACCTGGGATCTACCCGACCAAGCCTCGAGTTCTGGCTCGGGGGTCGCCCTATATAATGCTCTGAGGGCTGTATCCCGAGAACGTGACACCCAGGCTGTCGATACGATCGTCAGGAAGGCCCTGATTGACGAGATGGAACGATTCCGGGTTCTTGGCGATGAAGATCTCGTCGGAATCCGAGAGGTCGCACGGAACGTCATGTGCTTAAGCCAGGTGAATTTACTGAGGGTTGACTTACAAGAATGTCTGAAAAGCGGCATGCTCGACCCCGCTTTGTGGTCAAGATTTGCTGAGATCGATGGAAATTTCGAGTACGTTTATCTTTGCCTGTGAAAATAATTCCCTTTAAGTAGTAATCCAGCTTTCCTGCTCTGGAGGACATTGTGGCCACCCGCATCTCTCTCCTCCGCTCAGCGAGACAAAAGGAGCAGAGACAACAAATTGGGACTACGTTGACCCCGTTCATTTCCGGTCTAATGGACATCGAGAAGCGGTGTCTTACGCGTATATCAGAAGCTGCTCGGCAATCCCACAATTTACAAATCGCGCTCAACTCTGTGATACGCGCCCAGAAGCTTGAACGTTCTCCGACTGCTTCAGTATCCCAGGAGTTCGCAAAGGTTCTTTGGGACCAAAAGGAGCATAAGGTTGCTGTTCAGTTCCTGAAGGACCTCATTCGCCTTCACTTCCCGGATATAAAATCAGAAATGCCAAGGGATCGCGCCCAAAAAGCCTTGCTCCTAGCTCGACTGGTAATGTATTGAGTCGCCTACCCCTTTCAGTGGATTAATTACCGTAAAACAGGGCTTGTGGTCTTCCGAGGCTTGCCTAGAAAAACCCATGGACATCTGGACTCACTATTTTCAGCCCGCTGCATCGTTGATGAGCGAACTCATTGCAACCGCTGATCGGCCAAAGACTTCGATCGCGACGGTGTATCATCAATGCGCAGTATTTGCCGATCGACAGTACCACACTATTTTGCGATCTCCAGACGCTGTTAAGTGGAAGCTGTATGCGGAGCGCAAAGAGAAGGAAATTCAACATCGGAGGGAACGAATGCTAAGGACTCAGTCTGGCTCAAGGGCGTTCGTCGAATTGAAACACGATCAAGATAAGGCAGAAAGGTTACTTCGAGAAGACACGCAGCGCTACAAAAAGCATAGCGAATCCCTGAGCACGTTTCTACAACAAGCCATAGACATGTACTCGCGCAGTCTCCAAGCTGCCGATGATTTTGACAACGACGGTCACATCCGACTGGTCTCGCTTTGGTTTGCCAACTTCAATGATAACGACTTGCAAGACAAGGTCCGATTCTCAATTGATTGTATTCCCTCTAGGAAGTTTCTCTTCCTTGCCCATCAGCTCTCTGCCCGCTTGGCGAAGCCCGCGAATGATCCCGTTACTGGTAGTCAAGATACCCTGCAGAGTCTCATCCTTCGAATGTGTCGCGAGCACCCTTTCCATAGTTTATATCAAGTGTACTGTCTTCGCCCATCCTCTGGGGCCACACATGGGGCCAGACGGTCATCTGCCCGTCTTGATCCTCCTTTATCTCAAGGAGAGAGAGCCGCTGCCGCTGCCGATATTTTTGATCGCTTACGAGCCGATCCTTCATCAAATCAGCACGTTGTCGATGTGGAGCAAGTCTGTGACGCGTACCTTCAATGGGCGAAACGCCCGATCAAGGGCTCCGTCGACAAGGGTCGAAACGGACCGTACGACATCCCCGTCGACACGCTTATTTTGAAGTTGACCGATGTCCGCGTTCCTGTCTTAACGGTCAATACGCCCATCGATCCTGCACTCCAGTATCAGAACTGCATATGGATCAGCCATTACGAGAGAACTTTTGAGATAGCGGGAGGGGTGAATATCCCAAAAATATGCTATTGCCGTGGCTCAGATGGCACTAGGTATAAACAGCTTGTGAGTGTCCAGTCAGTTTTCCTTCTGTTGGGCTGAGTAGCCCTATGACAGTTCAAAGGAGAGGGGAATGATGACCTGCGACAAGACGCGGTCATGGAACAAGTTTTCGACCTAGTGAATTTAGTCCTATGTCACGATCGCGAAACTAGGAGGCGCAATCTTAGTATCCGGGGCTACAAGGTCATACCGCTGGCACCGCAGGCAGGGGTACTCGAATTCGTCGGCAATACTTTACCACTTAGTCACTGGCTTACAAGGGCACACCTTAAGTACGTGATTCATCCGCTATAAACGAACGATTTAGGGTTCGATGTCTCGTTACAGATATAACAAAGGCGACATACCTCCTCAGGAATTCCTTGTAAAGATGTCGAAGATGCGAGAGGAGAATAAACTTTCACCCAGCCTCACCAGTAAACTAGCTACGCTCTTCCTCTCGTTAAGGAAGCGCTTCAAGCCGGTGATGCGACATTTTTTTACTGAAAAACACAAAGTGCCAATGTCATGGTTTGCCATGCGACTCAATTACACACGGAGCGTTGCGACGACATCTATCGTTGGACACATCCTTGGTTTGGGTGACCGACACACATCAAATATTCTCCTGGATAGTAGCACGGGCGAAGTCGTGCACATTGATCTCGGCATCGCATTCGAGCAGGTAGCTTTCCCCGCATCCTTCCACAGCTGTAATTTCACACGGATTATCGAACCAGGGGAAGCTACTCCCGATCCCGGAGTGTGTGCCGTTCCGCATGACGGCTGACATGGTTGATGGGATGGGCACGACTGGCACCCAAGGGGTTTTCCAGCGGTGCGCGGAGGAAACCTTGCGCGTACTGCGCAACGACTCTGAGGTTGTTCTCACCGTTCTCGAGGTCTTTAAATATGACCCGCTGCACTCCTGGTGCGTCAATCATTGTCCTCATCCCTTCCCTGTCCTGTTGCGCTCTGCAGCACCAACCCCATCTCTCTCCCCAGTGGTGTGCTGACATGAAGACAAATTATAGGACGGCGAGTGAGTTCAAGATCAAACGCGCCCAGGCCTCATCGACGACAACCGATCCAACCTCATCGCGGACGCTTGGTCTCGGCGGTGCACCTGAGCTGGACATGAGCAGCGGTTCGGCGGACGAAGCGGCAGACCGTGCGCTTACCACCGTCGCGCGCAAGCTCGACCGGGCGCTCAGCACCGAGTATACCGTGAATGATCTTATCGCTGAAG
>WNFI01344609.1_pt1 | contig 14453 bp, 12 predicted proteins | sample 5400471 | NCBI WGS metagenome assembly WNFI01 (sample SAMN13153348, study PRJNA577476) | soil metagenome | isolation source: 100 cm saprolite on Douglas fir-dominated hillslope | place: USA:California | collected 2013-09-17
AATTACCCAATCCGCTTTAATTACACAATTACCCAATTCGTTCTAGGTTTCCTGGACCGCGGCGCGCTGCTCCTGGAGACGGGCCAGCAGCCGCTCCATGTATTTGGTATCGATGTTGCCCGACTGAAATTCAGCGTCGCGCAGGATGATGCGGTGCAGCGGTATGGTGGTGTGAATGCCCTCGACAATGAACATATCGAGCGCTCGCTGCATGCGCTGGATGGCCTCGGCGCGGTCTTTTCCGTGGGTAATGAGCTTGGCGATCAGCGAATCGTAGTAGGGCGGAATCACACCTTCCGCATAGGCGGCTGTATCGACGCGCACGCCCAGACCACCGGGCACATGGAAGGTCGTAATCTTGCCCGCCGAGGGCGTGAACTTTTCCGGATGCTCGGCATTGATGCGGCATTCAATGGCGTGCCCGCGCTGGCCTCGGCGATCGATCTTCTGTATCACCTCGGTCAGTTTGGCGCCGGTCGCCAGCAGAATCTGCGACTTCACCAGATCGATGCCGGTCACCAGTTCAGTCACCGGATGCTCCACCTGGATGCGGGTATTCATCTCGATGAAATGCAGGCTGCCGTCTTCATCCATGAGAAATTCGACGGTGCCGGCGTTCACGTAGCCGATTTCCGAAAGGCACTGCTGCAGCTTGTGACCGATGTCATGGCGCATCTGCTCGGTTACGGCGACCGAAGGGGACTCTTCCAGCAGCTTCTGGTGGCGGCGCTGGATGCTGCATTCGCGCTCGCCCAGGCTGATGACGCGGCCGTGCATGTCGCCCAGCACCTGAAACTCAATGTGGCGCGGGCGCTCGATAAATTTCTCCATATAGAGGTTGCCGTTGCCGAAGGCGGCGGCGGCCTCGCTCTGAGCGGAGTTGAAGGAGTTTTCCAATTCGCTCTCGGCGCGAATCACCCTCATGCCGCGGCCTCCGCCGCCCGCCGAGGCCTTCACAATCACCGGGTAACCGATCTGTTTCGCCCATTCCCGCGCTTCATCGGCGCCCGCAATCACTCCGTCGGAACCGGGCAGAATCGGCACATGGGTCTTCTTCATCGCCTGCCGGGCTTTTTCCTTTTCGCCCATCAGGCGAATCACTTCGGGAGGAGGACCGATGAACTTGATGTGGCAGGTTTCGCACACCTCGGCGAAGTTCGCGTTTTCGCTCAGCAGCCCGTAGCCGGGATGGATGGCGTCCACGTTGGTGATTTCGGCGGCGCTGATGACCGCCGGAATGTTGAGATAGCTTTCCGACGAGCGGGGCGGACCGATGCAGATGGCCTCGTCGGCAAAGCGCACGTGCAGGGAGTTGCGGTCGGCGTCGCTGTAGACGGCCACCGTCTTGATGCCCAGTTCCTTGCAGGCGCAAATGACGCGCAGCGCAATCTCGCCCCGGTTTGCGATCAGTATTTTCCTGAACATGTCGTGTAAAGGCCCTGGCTATTTGATCGGGCGAATGGCAAACAAGGGCTGGCCGTATTCCACCGGCTGGCTGTTGTTGACCAGGCGTTTCACGAACTCGCCCGCCACGTCGCATTCGATTTCATTCATCAGCTTCATCGCTTCGATGATGCACAGCACCTGGCCGACGCTCACGCTGTCGCCCGGCTTGACAAAGGCGGGCGCGCCCGGCGAAGGTGACTCGTAGAAGGTTCCGACGATGGGCGATTTCACGATGTGCAGATTTTCTTCCGTCGCGGCCGGCTGAGCGGCGGCGGATGGAGACCCGGGGTACGCGGCCCCCGCTGTGTGGACGGCCGCCTGCGCGGCCGGAGCGGCCGAGACCATGGGGACATGCTGAATCATGGCGGGCTGCAATTCCGCTCCGCGCTTGATTCTTACCTTGACATCCCCGCGCTCCAGTTCAAATTCCGAGATGTCTCTCTCGATTAAAAAATCAATAAGCTCTTTCAGCTCTTTTTGATTCATGAAGGTCTCAGGCTCTCCGGTTCAAGCTCAATCAGGTCCCTGCTGGTGGGAGTAAGGATTTCTTTTCCCGTTTCGGTGACCAGTACCATATCTTCTATTCGTACTCCGCCCTGGCCGGGAATGTAAATTCCGGGCTCCACGGTCACCACCATGCCGGGTTCCAGCTTCTGTTTTTGTCCGCGGGCCAGTCTGGGTGGCTCGTGCACTTCCATGCCCACGCCGTGCCCGGTGGAGTGGGTGAAGTAAGCTTCAAATCCGGCTTTCTTCAGCACCTGGCGGCCGGCTTTGTCCACGGCGCCCGTCTCCACGCCCGGCCCTATGGCCGCTACGGAAGCCAGTTGCGCCTCCAGAACCGCCTTATACATGCGCCGGCGGGCCGCCGGGGCGCGTCCAAGGTGCACTGTGCGGGTCATATCGGAACAGTAACCGGCGAGTATAACACCGTAGTCGAGTATTACAAATCCGCTGTCGGGGATGGCATGAGACGACGCCGTACCATGCGGAAGGGCCGAACGGACACCCGCCGCAACGATGGTGCCAAAAGACATCTTTTCAGCCCCGGCCCGCCTGGCCTGCAATTCCATTTCGCCCGCAACCACAGCCTCGGGAACTCCGGCGGCGATGGTGGCCAGGGCGGTCGGGAACAAACTTGCCCCCAGCAGGGCGGCCGCCCGCATCTGTTCGATTTCTTCAGGGTCTTTGGTGGTCCGCAGCTGTTCAATCAGGCCGGTCGCGGGCTTGAGCCGCGTATTGCCGCGAAACGTCCGCACCAGATGCCGGTAGATTTCATAGGAAAGATGCTCGGCTTCAAAGCCCAGAACCCTGACTCCGGAACGCGTCACCCATTGGCAGGCTTCGAGCAGCGCCGGTTTCCGGCTGATGACGATCTTCGCGCCCTCAACCTCTTCCTTCGCCTGCACGGCATAGCGGCCGTCGCTGCAAAAGACCGCCTTCAGCGAAGACGTCCCGGCCCGAATCGCCAGATACCCCGAGGAGCCGGTAAATCCGCAAAGATACCTCACATTGGGCAGATGGGTGACCAGCATTCCATCCAGCCCAAAAAGGCGCATCCGATCGGCGAGCTTCTTTTGACGTGCAAGGTAGTTCATACGGGGCCCTGCGATAAGGGTACATCCACATGAGGCAGTTCGTGAAACCGCCCAGGCGACGAATTGCCGCCTGAAAAAGAAAACCCCCGGCGCCGGGCCGGGGGCTGTGAAACCGCAAACTAGGTTTGAATGATCTTCGGCGTAATGAAGAACAGCAGTTCCTGGGTGGTGGTGTTGATGTTGGTGTGCTTGAACAGATTTCCAAGGATCGGAATGCTTCCCAGCAGCGGAACCTGCTCGATGTTGATCAGGTTCGAGGTCACGATAACGCCGCCGATGACCACCGTCTCTCCGTCGCTGACCAGCACCGAAGTGGTGGACTGCGAAGTATTCAGGGTCGGGTTGGTCTGGTTGGCGCTCTGACTGGTTTGAATGGTGGTGTTTTCCACGTCAATGTCCAGGAAGATGGTGTTATCCGCGGTGATCTGCGGCGTCACCTGCATGCGCAGCAGAGCGTCGATGTACTGCACGGTCGGCGGACCGCCCAGCTGGGCCTGAGTCACAACCGGGAAGCGCTGGCCCTGCTTGATGACCGCCTTGATGTTGTTCTGGGTAATCACACGAGGCCGCGACAGCACCTTGGCCAGACCGCGCGATTCCGCCATGCTGAGCAGGAAATCGAGACGGTAGTTGGAGGTCATAACGTTAATGCCGAGGCCGTTGGAAGTTCCGCCAGGCAGGTTGGAGAACAGAGGAATCTGGGCAACCTGGTTAGGCACAGTAAGCCACTGCGGAAGGAATCCCGGCCCGGGAAGCGCGCTGATGGGGCTGATCGCCTGATTGTTGCCGCCGGTGGAGAAGTTCCTGCCGCCCCAGCCGAAGCCGACCTGGGTGCCGATATCGCGAAGGAAGGTACGGGTGGCCGAAACCACGCGCGCTTCGATTTCCACTTCGGGAGTTTTACGGTCAAGCTTGCTCAGCAGCTCGTCGATCTTGCCCTGACGGTTGGGGATATCGTCAACGATCACCGCGTTGCTGCGCTCATCGGCCACCACGTCGCCGCGCGAAGAGAGGAACTTCTTCACGATCGGCACCACGTCTCGGGCGTGGGCGTAGCTCAGATAGCGCGTGAACGTCTGTTTGGTGACGGCCAGCGCCTGGGCTTCCTGCTGGGCGCGGCGGGCTTCGGCTTCGTTCTTGAGAGTTTCAATCGTCGCGATGCGCAGCACGTTGCCCTGCAGCTGGCATTCAAGCCCGTTGTTGCCGAGCACGATGGCCAGAGCCTGGTCCCACGGCACGTCGTCGAGCACCATGGTCAGAGTGCCCTTGACGCTGGAATCGAGCACGACGTTCAGACCGCTGATGTCATGCACCAGACGAAAGAAATCCTTGAGATCAATGTCTTTGAAATTCACATTGATCGGTTCGCCGTTGTAGCGGCCATTGGTGCATCCGGTGGTGACCGGGCCACCCGAGGTCAGGGGCTGCTGCTGCGCGGCCTGCTGTTGCAGCGCCGCATTGACTGCGGCGGGCTGCATCGCCAGACTGGCGCTGCCCGGAGTGGATGACGTGTCGGGTGGCGGCGTATCGGGACCAACGAAGCGCGAGGCTGCGTAGTCGGCGCGCATCCGGCCGGTCAAAACGGCTTTCTCAGGCGCCGGCTGGTTTGCCGGCGCTGTGAAAGAAGCGGGAATCACCGCGGGAGCCGAAGAATCGACAACCGGTGTCGCCGGATTTTTCTCGGTTGGTGTGACGGAGGCCGCAAGCAGAGATGTTGCCGGGGCCTGCGCTCCCGGCGGCGTCAGAACCAAAACCGTCGGCTGCACCAGCTTCACGCCCGTCGCCGATGGATCATCCGTCGCCGGAGCCTTCGCTTGCAACGCCGCGTCGTTGGTCTTCTGTGCCTGCGTAGTCGGCGCCGGCGTTTCGGCCGCCCTGGTTTCCGCAAACTTCTGTGTGATTTCAGGCGCGACCGGCTTTTCCGCCGATTTCACGGCCAGCAGCGGCGTTTCAGCCGCGGGCTGGGTTGCTTTTTCCGAGGCGTTGGAACTCTTGAACCGGAGCACCAGCTTATTGGCCGAGGGCACGACTTCAAAGTCGCGCATGGCTGTCATATCCACAACGACGCGGGTAGCCGGCGGGTTGCTCTGATAGTGGGCCGCCCTCACTTCCCGGATGTCACTGCTGTGGACCGGAATCTCGCGTGTGCGCCCTTCGAGAATCGAGTTGGGGATATCCAGCACGATGCGGTCCGGGCCGCTGAGCTTCATGGTCTTCGCGGACATGGGGCCGCTGCCGAGGACTTCAATATCCATGCCGGACTGACTGCGAACCACGGAAATGCCGCTGATGTGGCTGGTCTTTATGGGTGTAGCCGCGGATGTTGCCGGCGTTACGCCGGAAGTCACAGCCATCGCCACAGGTGACAACTTCGCGACCGGACCGCCGCCGTCCGCGGCGCTGACTCTGATCTCCACGCCGCCCGGGATATCGCCGACTTTTGCGCTGGCGCCATGGGCGAGATTCAGCTCCACCCGCGCCACCTCCGCGCCGGTCGGGGAACGATACCCCAGCACCCGGTACGACTGGACACCCGCCACGGAGACCACATGCAGGACAGAATCCTGACGGGCCGCGGAGACGCCGGTCAGATCGACCAGCATCAGGGTATCGGTTGGCCGATACTCGGTATGCGTGAATGGACCGCCGGCCTGAATGGTGACAACTCCGGCGTGGTCGCGGTTTTCAACCCGCACTGCGCCGAGTTCCGCGGCTGTGCCTGCTGCCATCGCCGTTACCGCCGTGGCCAACAGAAGAATTCCCAACAAGTGCTTATGCCTCATCGTCATTGTCTCCCCGCGCCTGCGGCAGGTTCCGCCCCGGCGTTCGCGGCCTTGCCGGGCTGTCTGGTCCCGGCGCGGCCGCTCAAAATGATTGCCGCCGTGATTCACGGCTATATTACGTTCATGTGGTGATGCGAAAGCTTTTCCGTTGTTTACCGGTTCGATATCTAATTTCTAGGAAACTCCGCCACCGCCAACCCTCTTCACAACTTCACGTACGCTTTCACGTCCGAGATGATCCGTCACATATTCCCGGAAGGTGACAGAATCGGTCGTGATTCTCTGCACACTTCCATTGAAGACCTGGTCGCCTTCCCGCACGAAATAAGTGCGCCGGGCGCGATCCACAACCACCGCCACCATCTTGCCGCTCAGGTCCCTGACCGTTCCCTGCACCCCCACCTCCGGAATGAAGAGGCAGCGCTTGCCGGTAGAGCAGTTCTTCGGGCCTTCGGGGCCGCCGGGCATGACCCGGATGACACTCAGAAACGGATCGCGTCTTCCGGCCGCCGACGAGCGCGATGTCTTAGGCCCCGCGGGCGCCGCTGTCCCCGGCTTAGCCGCAATCACCGGCTTCTTCTCCGCCGGTTTGGCCTTCTTTTTATCTGTCGTCACAACAGGCGCCGGCTTCTTCTTTGTGTCGGTCTTTTTTGTGTCGGTCTTTTTGGCAGCCGTCTTTTTTGTATCGACCGCCACGGGCTTCTTCGGTTCGGTCTTAGTCGTGACCGTTTTTTGCTTCGTGGTCTCCGTTTTGGTGATCACGGTCTTTTTCGCGCCGTCCGCCGGGACCGTTTTCACCTCGGTCTTCACCGTCTTTTTCGGCGGAGTCTTGACTGTATTGATCTGGATCTTGCCGGTCGTCGTCTGCGCCGTTCCGGCGGCGGGCTTGGTCTGCGCCGCTCCGGCAGCGGGCTTGGTCGCCGTCGAGGTTGTGCCGGGCACTGGATTGCCTGTGGTCTTTTGGTCCGTCGATTTTTTAGTACTCTTCGCCGGATCAGGCGCACCGGTGGTCTGCGCGGCGGCGCCGACGCCCAGAGCGGCTATCAGTCCTAGAATTTGAATCAGCTTCATCTCAGTTCCCTTTTACTCAGGATCTCTATTTCTTCGGCGGCGTCGCAGGTGCGGGTGCGGGCGCCGGCTGGTCATGGTTGTAGAACGTTACCGCGTTGCAGCTGGCAACCACCGTTTCCCCCGGAGCATAGGCATACGTGCCCCTGACCTTCGACGGCCCGGTGGCCTTGGTGTTCGACATCTGCAGGCTGTTGATGTTGACAATGCGCTCCATCTTCGCGATGCGGTCGAAGAAACTCATCACCGAGTAATACGGCCCGTCAATGTCGATCATGAACGGCACTTCGCTGTAGTACTCGCGGTTCGCGCCCGGCAGGGCCGTGTAACGCCTGATCTCGATGCCGGAGTTGGAAGCCGTGTCATGCAACAGCTTGATAAACTTGTCCGCCTCTTTTTCGTCGGGCACAATCAGCCGCTGGTTGGCCAGCTGCTGCTGCAGGTTGGCCAGCTGCTGGTTGAGCAGGGGCAGCTGGGATTCATAAGGCTTCAAACGGTTGTTCTCGTCTTTTTTCGCCTGCACCTGGGCCGCGAGCTGCTTGTTGCTGTCAATCTGCGGGCTCAGATAGCCGTAGTAACCGGCCGCCAGGCCCAGTCCCGCAACCAATATAAGGATGCCAAGCTTCGCGGGTACCGACATTTCATCAATTTTCGCCATAATCAAACCGCCCCAAACTCGTTAAGACTTCGTTGTCGCCGGTGTCTTCGGCGCATCCGGTTTTGCCGCCGGTGTATCGGGCAGACGTTCGCAGACCAGCTCGAACTTGAACGCCTGAAGTTCCTTGACAGTGGAATCCTGCGACGCTTCCTTGATTTCCACGGATTTGAACCTGCCCGTTTTTTGCAGGCTGGCCATGAGATCGGCCACCGCGTTGGGACTCAGCGCCATTCCGTCGAAGGTAAGCGCCTTGCCGTCATCGGTCATGGATTCAAGCCAGACCGCATCGGAAGCGCTGACCGTGGTGGCCACCAGTTCGAGCAGATCGTGCGGCCCGGTCTGTTTGGCCTTCAGGTCGTTGATGACCGAGACCCTGCGCTGAAATGCGTCGGCTTCCTTTTTGGTCCTTTCGTACTGGGCCTTGACATCGGCCAGGCGCTGGTTCTCACGCATGGCGGCCGCCAGCTCGGTGTTGAGCGATTTTTTCTCGGCCTCGATCTTCATGTTGTAGAACCAGATTCCGGCCGCCGCCAGCACCACGCCGAGAAGGATGAATACCACCGTGCTCGGACCGTCGCCGCCGCCGCCCATCATTTCCGGCGCGGGACGAGACTTGCCACCGCCGCCGCCGCGACGCGCTCTGGGTGTTCCGCCAAGTAAATTAATGCGAATCATAGGTTGTCAAAGCTCCTCAGGGCCAAACCCACCGCCACCGCGAGTTGCCCGGGGTTCTGCTCCAGGATGGAGCTTTCAGTCGGGTCCGCCGGCGGCAGAATGCGTTGAAACGGATTCAGCACCTCCACCGGCAGTGAGAATTCATGGCGCAGCGCCTCCACCAGCCCGGGCACTTTCGACGAACCGCCCGCCAGGTAAATGCGTTCAATGTGTTCGCCCGATGCCGTGGCCCGGAAAAAGTCGAACGTCTTCTGAATTTCGAGCACGATGATTTCCGTCACCTGCTGCAAAATGGGAAGCTTGGCGTCTTCGCTTACGGTGCCCACCTTCCGCCCCAGTTTCAGCGCTTCGGCGTCGTCGAAACTCAGATCGAGTTCCTTTTGCAACGAATCGGTGTACTGGTTGCCGCCCACGCTGACGTCGCGGGTAAACAGCGGCGAGGTGCCCTTGACGATGTTGATGTTCATCACACTGGCGCCCAGGTTCAGCAGGGCCACCGTGGAATCGTGCGACGGCTGATAGTTGTACTCGTAACAGTTCTGCAGGGCGAAGGCGTCGATATCCACCACCGCGGGGCTCTTGCCCGCGAGAGAAAGCACGTTGGTGTAGTTCAGAATCTTGTCTTTCTTGACCGCCACCAGCAGCACGTCCATGTGCGGGCCCTGTTCATCGGGATTCAGGATGTCGAAATCCACGTTAACGTCGGCGATATCGAAGGGAATGTGCTGGGCCGCTTCGGTGGTGATGCTGTCGGCCAGTTCGGCCTCGCTCATGGGCTGCACCGGGATCTTCTTCACGATCACCGAGTGTCCGCTGACGGAAGTGGCCACGCTTCTGGACTTGATGTTGTGCTCGGTGAAGATCTTGCTGATAGCGCTGGAGACGCTGCCCGAGTCGACGATCATGGAATCGACCACGATATCGCTGGCCAGAGGTTCCAGCCCCAGGTGCGAAACCTGGATCTCGCCCTTGGACCGCTTCAGCTCAATTGCCTTGATGCAGCTCGACCCTATGTCCAGCCCGACTATCGATTTTGATGAACCAAATCCAAACATGCAAACCGCCTTCTCTGCGCTTCCTGAATTTGCCGGTGAATGAATCTCGATTAACGCCCCGATGCCGTTCTGGCCGGCTTAGGCTTCTTCTTGGCCCCGCTCATATTCATGGTGCTCTTCTGTTCCATCCACTGGTCCAGAATCGTCTTTTTGAACTTCCAGCGGTTCCCAAGCTTGAAGGCGGGGATCTTCTCTTCCGTGACATATTTGTAGAGCGTGTCAGGACTGACCCCCAGATACTGCGAAGCCTGGCGTATGTTCATTACCTCACGCGAATCTGCTGCCATAAACAAGTAGCCTTTCCACAGTGGGTTCTCGGCCCCACGAGGGCCTTCGGAGAAACACAACTTTGTATTTGTTATCTCGGGGGAACTTCAGGTTTCAAGCTCGTTATAGCTGTGCAAACATGGGCCGTCAAGCAGCGTCTTCCGGTTTTTGCCGTTGTTCTCTGGAAGTTACCTGGGTACATACCCCTTTTTCGCGCCCTCAATCTCAAAATCCTGCGCATTACCAGTACAAGCACCACAAGTGCTTGTGGTATTGATGCACACGGTTCGCAATTTTGCGGTGCGAGTTACTTTGGGCGGTGCACTGACCCCTCGCGGGTTCCCGATATGACCTAAAGTTACACCTGAATTCACCCGGAGAAGGATGCGTGTAAGGGTATTTTTCCGCAGGATTTTCATACGGTTTTTACGGGGGTTTCGGGGGGAATTGCGGGGGTGTCTGCGATCAGGGAGAATCAGTATTCCGGCGCGAGACCTGTATTGCGACGGATGGCTTTCTGCCTTTAACCACAAGTGACACGAAGGAACACAAAGGAAATTCGAAGTCATTCATGCCCCCGTCTTTTTCTTTTCTGCGTACTTCTTTCCGCGTTTTATCCGTGCAAATCAGTGCTTTTATCAGTGTTCATCAGCGGTAAGGTTTTGGATGCGGTCGGATCGCGCTGTGCAAACCGAAGCGAAATTTGAGATTATCACCCAGGAACTCGCATCTGCGAACAACCATCTCAAGCCAGAGAAATTCCGGAGACCCGAATATGGCGGATCAACTTACACCGACGCGCATGTCAGCTTTCTCCGACGGCGTTATCGCGGTCATTATTACCATCATGGCGCTGGAGTTGAAGGTGCCGGGTAAAGAGATCTCGAACCTCGAAGGCTTGCTCAGGGTCCTGCCGCTGTTCGTGGTTTATGCGTTGAGCTTCGCGGAAGTCGCCATCTACTGGGTGAACCACCACTATATGGTGGACGAACTCGATCAGGTCAGTCATGGCGTCCTGTGGGCCAACCTCAGCTTCCTCTTCACGCTCTCGCTCATTCCATTCGCAACCGCATGGGTCGGTGAGCGCGGCATCACTCCCTTCGCCATATCGCTCTATTCCGTCTGCTCCGCGCTGCCGGCCGTCTCGTGGCTGGTGCTCTCGCTGGCGATTCGCCGGCGCACCCGCAAATCTCTCGCGGGCAGCCCGGCCAAACAGTGCAGCCCGGCCAAACAGTTCGCCTCCACGGGGCTCTATCTCGGGGCCATTCCCGTTTCTTACTATTCACAGAAGATCGCCATTCTGATGATCGCCACCGTCGCCGTTCTGTGGATTATTCCGCCGCGTCGCATCTTGGAAGAGACATGCCCGAAAGAGATCGGGAACGCGCCGTCCTGAACGCCAATCCGGCGAAATTCCCGATTGGGTCCTGGCCTGTTCGATGAGAATGGCAACACCCCGGAAACACGACTAAGCCGGATTCAATCGCACAGAATCTGCTCTCATTTGACCGCTATTGCTCAGACAGTCCCCTCATTCCCGGCCTATGTTAGGCGCGTACGTCCGTACGTCACTTCATATCTTCATCGAGACCCTCATGTCCGTCCTTATTCTCTCCCTGCTCTTCCTGTTGTTGTGCGCAATTTCGCGAAAATCACCCGCTTCCATCCTTCGCTCGACCGTTTGTATCGCTTTCTTCCTTACCATCGCTGCCTGGGGACAGTCCTTCCAGCAGTTCTCACCTTCCAACCAGGGCTTCAAGACCGGATTTGGTCCGGTCGACATTATCGCCGGCGATTTTAACGACGACGGCAAACTCGACTTCATCACAGTCGACTCCCAGGGAGTCGGAATTACGGTTTATCTGAACCAGGGGGGCGCGATCTTTCCCAACGGGGGCAGTACCTCCTGGCTCGGCGGCCAGGGGCCGATTGCCGCAGTCGTCGGAGATTTCGACAATGACGGCCGATTGGACGTAGCGATCGCCGACCATGGCAATTTCAATAGTCAAACCCAACAATTTGAAGGATCGGGCGTCTCGATTCTGTTCGGCAACGGAGACGGCACTTTCAAGCCCGCGATCTTTGTACCGATCACCGGCGGACAGCCGGTCGGCATCACCGCCACCGACTATAACGGCGACAACTTTACCGATCTGGCGGTGACCAGCGCGGGCAGCAACGACATCACCATTCTGCAGAACAACGGCGGCACGGCGTTCGCCATCGCTAAACGCTTTATTCCCGTGCCCGGACTCGCCCTCGGCCCCATCACCTCGGCGGATTTCGACCAGGACGGACGCATCGACCTCGCCTTCGTCACGCAGCAGGGCATGCAGGGCGATTTCAGCTTCGCCGACGATGCCCTCTATATTGCCCATAACCAGGGCAACGGAAATTACATCGTGAACAAAATCATGGCCATCAATCATCCCGGCCCCATCAATGCTGTGGCCCTGAACTATCACAAGTATCCCGATCTTCTGGTATCGCGGGCCTTCCCCGTCACGGGACAGCCCCACGGGGTGCTGGCCCTGACCAACAATCAGGCCGGAGGATTCACACCGCAGGTTATCCCGATTGTCGACAATGCCAGCAGCGGAACGAAGGCCTACGCCTTTGACGTCGACGGAGACGGCATTCTCGATGTGCTCACCAGTTTCTCCGGGGAGGGCACCACAGGCGGTAATTTCTTTAACGCCGCGGTAGCGCTCGGGAAGGCTGATGGCACCTATGGACCGTTCCAGCTCTACGGAGGTCCGAATCACGGAGTGGCCGTCGGGAACTTTAACGGCGACGGCAGGAACAGTTTCGTCGGCATCAACTCGGCATCCGAAGGGTTCTTCGTCTTCCTGAATACCGGTCCGAATTCGAACTGCGCGGCCTTCTCCATCACCGTTTCGTTTGCGCTCTGTGCCCCCGCGGACCCTGACACCACCTCGCCGGTACGCTTCATCGCCAGCCCCACTATGCCGAACGGCGTTGACCACATTGAAGTCTGGGACAATGGCACGAAGATCGACCAGATCTATGGCAGCCACATCTTTAAGTCATACACCTTCACCAGTGGGCGCCACACGGTAGCGCTGGTGGCGGGTGAACAGACCCGCGGGATATTCGAGACGCTGAACACAACGCTGCAAATCACGGAACCAGGCAGCGGCTGTCCGCCCAGTTCCGTGGCCAATACGGTGGTGATCTGCGAACCCACGGAAGGCTCCACCGTGCCTTCTCCGGTGCATGTCACCGCATCGGCCACCGGACAGTTCGCGATCGTACACATGCGAATCTACATCGATAACAACGCGGTATTCGATACCGACGCCTCCACCCTGGACACCCTGTTGCCGATGGGTTCCGGTCAGCACAATATGGTCGTAGTGGCGTGGGATTCGCACGGAAACGCCTTCGTCGCCAGCCGAAATTTTACGGCAAGCGGCAGCTCCGGCGGCTTCTGCGGACTCCCGGCCACCGACCAGACCATTAACATCTGTTCACCGACGGCCGGTTCGACGGTGAATTCTCCGGTGGCGGTATCGGCGCGCGCACGCTGGAACTGCTGCGGCGCCGTAACCCACATGCGGGTCTATATTTCACTAGGACGGTAGTTGGTGGTTGGTAGTTGGACACCGCTTGTCATTCCGAACTCTCGGCGCTCGGGCTCGGGCCCGCGCGTCGAGGGTGAGGAGCCCGGCCCGCTGCGTACGGAAGCCCGCCACGCCACCGCATACTGTATAGACGGAGACGACGCATAGTCGCGTCTCCTGCGATTCTGCTATTCGCGGAAAAGTCATATTTTTATTTCGACAAACAGCGTGCGCCAACGGGAGAGGCGGAACATAGATTTTTTCACTGATTTGACTGCTGAGGCTGGACTACCATGAGACCGAGATGTTTTTCAAAAGGGTCAAAATCGCGGTCCCGATGCAATAATCCATGCCCCCAATGGATACAGAATGTTGCTATGAGGCAATCTATCGTCTTGCGCACAGTATGCCCGTGCCGCCGTAGAAACCGATAGTTCCGTGCCGCCGCCACAGCTATTTCGGGCCCTCCGGTGTCGAAGACGTCGAACTTTGAGAGATCGCCGAGCACCTGCTCAAAAGCCGTGTCTGACGGCATCCCTTGCAGTATTTCGCAGAGAGAAAGATCGGTCAGGCCGAGCGGCTGTCGGCCCATCTCCCGATCGAGCCAGGACGTTTCCGGATTGGCGGTGCCGCGCAGAAAATCGATCCACACGGTCGTGTCCACAATTATCAAGGCGACATTAACCTTGTGAACGCACTCGGCCAAGGCGAGACTCGGCAAGGTTGCCTTCCCACTGCACCTTACCTTTGAGACGGCGGATGCTCGTCTGCGAGTGCGTCTTGATCAGCAGTCGCAGGGCCGCCTCCACCGCCGCTCTCTTCGTGGTTGCGCCGCTGTCTTTCATGGCCTGCCGCATCAGGTCATCGTCGATATCGATATTGGTCCGCATGGCCTGCTTTCTCCGATGTGTAAATATATCATATTTTTGTGTATTCTTCTGAATCCAATCAACATGCCACTGGATTTTGAGCGCCCCGTTTCATTTTGTTTCGAGTTGGAATTTACAGCGGGGCACTAAAGTGCGCAGGGGCTGAAGCCCAATCTTTTGCCGGCTTGAACGGCACGGCTGGGTCATGCTCAGCTCTGCCGTACCGCGTAAAACGATGCGACCACTCCGGCCGGTGCAATCGCTTTGCCGTCCGTGCCCGTTGGATGCGGAATGGTGCGGGTCACCGATCCAACAATGGCCGGGCGCTGAAGCGTTTCGGTGCTGTTGGGCCAGACGGGAACGAGCCATCCTATGTAGTCATAAATCCACTCGGCCCCGCCGACGATGCCTTTGCCCTGGAAGCGCACCTGGGCGGGCGATCCGTACGCGCGG
>WNFI01104044.1_pt1 | contig 14452 bp, 12 predicted proteins | sample 5400471 | NCBI WGS metagenome assembly WNFI01 (sample SAMN13153348, study PRJNA577476) | soil metagenome | isolation source: 100 cm saprolite on Douglas fir-dominated hillslope | place: USA:California | collected 2013-09-17
GTCCGCCATGGCGCGGAGGTAGAGATCGAGGTGGCTGACATAGGAGCCGTCCGGATCGACGTCCGTCTCCTCGCCGATCACGATGTCGTTGATCAGGCGCGCAGCCCGTGCGTTGTCCGCCGGGAACCACGGCACTTTTGTGCACGTCAGGTCTTGCTGTAGCCGCTTCAGGAGCGACATGAAATCCCAGACGGCGAAGACGTGGTCTTCCATGAATCGCCTCAGATCGGTGAGTGAAGCGACCTCCGCGTAAACGGGGTGGTCCAGAAGCCCGGCGCGAAGGGTGGCGAGGCAGTAACGGTCCTGTTTCGGCATGTTTGACCTTTATTTCGGCATGTTTGATTTGACCTTGGCTCTCTGAGCGAGAATGGGGAGACCGTGCTACCTCGTGATTTCAGCAATAGGAAATAGAGTTACGGCCGTAACCGTGAACTGCGATCGACGAATGTATCGACGAATGCATTCACGAGCTGGTTGCTTGCTGCGCAAACCAGCTCTCGCTTCCGCGATCGACTCAATGCATCAGGGAATCGCCAGATCCGCAGCAACGTCGCGGCGAAAGGCTACAGAGGTTTTGTCATGATGGCGGCGGAGCAGCCGCAGAAGATAGCGGCGTCATCCGACCGTATCAGCGGGCGTTCAGCGCCCGGCGAACGTTCGAGCAACAGCGTAAGAAAAACGACATTAGATGGAGGGCATTCGGTATCCTGAGTGACCTAGCGATACGCCCTCCAGGCCGTTGGCTGTCGTGCGCCATGAGCGAACATAGCCGTTTGCATCACCGCCACCCCAAACGCTACCGGCGACATGGAGCGCGGTGCTCTTGCCGGTAGAAGACGCTCCCTTGAAGTGGGTGCCGCCTCAGCTGCGCACGGTCCGATCAAAGGCCCGGCGAACGCCGCAGAGATCGCCAACACCAGCCGGCTATTGCCGACAGCGTAGCGCCCAACGCTTTGCTGCCAGCTTTCGAGCGTCCCGGCCTGGCGGAAGGAATGCTCTTGCGCGGTGGCGTTCTGGAGCGGGAGCATGTCCCGTTCATCCAACCCGAAGCAATCACCGGCATCACAAACGAGTTGCCATGCCAACCGACGCGCTGGGTTGCACGCGCGCGGTTGGGCGACTTGACCTGCGGTAGGAACGAATTGAACAGGCTGCGGGCCGTGAAGCAGGGCGCGGACGGCGTGCCGGCAGCCGATATCTGTCGGAAGGCTGGAATTAGCCAGGCGACCTACTTCAACTGGAGGAAAAAGTATGACGGGCTTCAGCCGCCTGAGATGCGGCGGCTGAAGGCCCTGGAAGACGAGAACGCCAAGCCGACCGACAACATGTTTATCGAGGCCTTCAATGGACGCTTCCGAGCGGAATGTCTCAGCGTGCACTGGTTCCAGACGCTTGACGATGCCCGATCAAAAATGGAGGATTGGCGCAGATACTACAATGAAGAGCGCCCGCGGCGCCATCGGGAACAAGCCCCCGATCATGTTGCAAAACCACGATGGGGCCACCAGCCCGCCACCGTAAAAAGGCCGGAAAGATCTAACCTCCGGCGATCCAAAGAATGGGCGGTTCAATCAACCCGGGACTCTACTCATCGCTGGATGAAAGAAGGGGCTCAGGTCAAAAAGGTTTGCTAAAATAATGCTGCTAATTAGAGCCAAGGTGAAGAAAAGCAAAATTCAAGGAGTTGGATTATTTGCTGCTCAATTTGTTTCAAAAGGGACAAAGACCTGGAAACTAAAACCAAAAATTGACCTGGTTATAACAGCCTCAGAGTATAAAAAGTTACCAAAGATTTTTCGCAAGAACATCGAGCATCATATCTACCAGTGCAAGTTTACAAAAAAATGGATATTCTGTACCGATGATGCCAGGTTTATGAACCGTTCATCCAGACCCAACATCAAGACTGTTCGAGGAATGTATGATGTTTCGCTACGAGATATAAAGAAAGGCGAAGAATTAACTGTAGACTATGATATGTTTGAGTAATGCGAGAGAAACCTGCAAACAGGAGAGCAACAAGCGGCAGTACAAACCACTAGCGTCTTTTACAATTTCAATTGCTTCGATGGAAAATGCTAAATTGCGAGCAACCCGGCGCTCGGGATATTAGGGGATGGAGAGAACGTTGTCCGCCTAGGCGACGACTTGATCGACCGCGAGATTTATAAGCATGTTCTGATCGCCCCTGTAGCAATTAGCGGGACCTACCTCGAAGAGCGGCACCCGCGCGGTGGCAAATATTTTGAGGTCCTTCTCTCGGCGATAGCGGGCTTGCGCGATTTTAATTTAGAAACAATCGCCGTCCTTTGGCACTCCCCGCCAGGCCCAAACCAGCGTTGGAGCAAGGCCGAAGGCGGCGCTGGAGGCGAAGGGATGAGGCTGCGCAGCTGTGTTGATTCCGACGTTGATTGATTTGGACCCCGTTTTCAGTCGCCTTCCCGAAACTTGGCAATGAGCGGCCCCAACAGGTTGGAAAAATCATCACTCCAGGGATGTTCGCCCGGCGCCGGTGTTTGCAATTCCCAGTCTTTCAACAGACCAAAATCATCATCGTTCCTTGCCAAAATCATGACGGTCGAAAACTTGATCATCGGATCGCCACCCGAAACTTCGTCTTCGTCATAAAGCCTCGCGATCAGTTTTTCACTCGTGGCTGTCTCGGTCACCACACCCCTCAAGTCGAGGTGATGGTTGGAGATGTGCGTGATGATGATGCCCCCGGGATTGAGCCGCGACAGATAAATTCGCAGTGCCTCCCGGGTCAGCAAATGAACCGGAATCGAATCCGATGAGAAGGCGTCGACGACGATCACATCGTAACGTGCATCCGTTGCATCGGCGATCGTCAGTCGTGCATCGCCAAGAACGATATTCGCGTCTGGTTTACAGTCCCGCAGGAAGGTAAAGCGTTGGGGATCCCGAGCGATACGGATGACCTCAGCGTCGATTTCATAATAATCAAGATGGTCGCCTGGCTTCATAAGGCAGGCAATCGAGCCGGCGCCAAGACCAATAACCGCGGCGTGAATGGGCCCTTTCTTCTTGTCCTGCACAGCGTCGACCGCTTCCGCGATCGGGGAATCAGGATGGTAATAGGTGGACGGTTGCGGCCGGCCGGTGACCGGCCTGCCGTCGTCGGTGGTCAATCGCTGCGCCCCGTGCAACTCCATGCCGTGGCGCAACACGCGGAAGCGACCGTCCGGCGTCACCTCGATCTTGTGGACACCAAAAAAACTACGCGCCGTTTCCAGGTTCCTCACATTCGGCGGGTAAGTTCGAGTTACAACGAAGACGGCGGCAAACAGCACGGCTAGCCGCAATGGCAAGTTACGGACTGCAACTGCCCACGCGACCAGTATGACTACAGCACCCCAAACAATCCAGTTATAGGGTGGAATGACCGAGAAACCTTGGTGTAACCCGGGCAGCGCGGCGATAACGACAAGCGCAACCACCATTACAAGAAGCCTGGCTTCCTTTTGCTTCGGCCAGGCCAGCCCAGGCCGCGCCAGCGCGGCCGCAACCACGCGTCAGGTAGGCTGCTTGCGGACGCGTGGCGGCCATCAAGCCGTGGCATATCATCGCCGTGACGAAGAACGTCAGCAAGTGGAGCGCAACATCGACGGTCAGCCATGTGCGGATATCGAGCGCGAGCGTCAGCACGAGCAATGCCAGTAAAAACGGCTGCAGCTTGATCCAGGTGGCTTGTTGGACAAACGTGCGCTGGCTGAACACCAAAATGAAGCTGATCAGGTAGAGCGATAGGGGAAGCACCCACAGAAATGGCGCAGCAGCCACATCCGTCGTGATGTGAGTTGTCGCCGCGATCATTAACGCTGACGGCACGAAGGCGAGCGCCACCCAATAGGCCATACGTGCAAACACCGGAGCGGCTTCTGTCGACTGCGCGGGCGGCAAAATGGCCTCGTCTTCGCGGCGGAAGAACACCAAACTTCCACATAGTGCGAGCAACGCGATGAGCAGGTAATAGCCAGAGCGCCAGATGCTGCCTTGAAAGCTGAGTGTCGAAAATGGTTCAGCAACGAACGGGTACGCAAATAGTGCCAGAAGGCTTCCGATATTGCTTGCCGCGTAGAGAAAATAGGGATTTTCGGCCTGTAGAAGACCAGAGCGAGCAAACCACGCTTGCAGCAGGGGCCCGTTAGCGGACAGCGCAAAGAAGGGAAAGCCAATGGAAACACTGAACAGCCCGAGCAAAAACAATTGCTCGCGGTCGGCTGGCGGCAAGCCCCAGCCTTTGGCAACGGCAACCGGCAGAAAAATGGCTCCGCCCAGCATTACTGCGAGGTGGATCAGTAAAGCGAGCGGACCGCGTACGAAACGGGTGAGAATATCGGCATATGCGTAACCCAGTAGCAGGATGCCCTGAAAGAATACCATGGCTACGGCCCATACCGATGGTGAGCCGCCAAAGCGCGGCAACACCATCTTCGTGAACATAGGCTGCACGGCGAATAACAACCCAGCGCTGAGGAAAATTGCTGCCGTATAGATCGGAATCAGGAGAGTTGAAGAACTATTTGTCTTGACGGACGTGGTTTCGCCCCGATCGCTCACAGACATATCGAGTCACTCATTCCTGCATTAATTCGTTCGCTTTTATCCCGTCGTATCCAACGGTTCAGAGCTTTGAGCCTCCCAGGCTGAAAGCGGACGCCGGTCAGCGCTTCGTATTTGTGCCATCACCCGATATCGAACGTAAAGGGGGAGTTCTCATTTCGCACGCGAGGCTGCGGGTGTTTCGGGCATCCGGCTTTGCCTGCGCCCTCTGTTCCTGGGCGGACAGTTCATGCACTCGGGCACATCGTGCAGCGGGAATGCTGTCACATATCTGAAGTTGTTTTGGCTGTTCGAATTGAATCGAATTATCGCCGTCGTCCCGGCCAAGCAAAGCGCGCGCCGGGACCCATAACCACGAATGTCCATGTTGCGCGAAGCTGGGGCCGGAACTCTATCTACAACAGGCTTCGGCGGCTATGGGTCCCTGCGCGTTTGCGGGGACGACATTGAGAGATTGCGCATTCGCGCGATCCATTGGCTCGCAATGACGGAAGCGGTCAAAACGCCGTGTAGCCGCCGTCGATCACAAAACAATCCGCGGTGTGATACGACGACGCCTCGCTCATCAGGTACACGGCGATACCGCCGAAATCGGTGGGCTCGCCGAACCGCCGCATCGGAATCCGCGGCATCACGGCGCCGACAAATTTTTCATCGGCCAGCACTCTGGCGGTCATGTCGCTCTTGATCCAGCCGGGCAGGATGGCGTTCGAGGTCACGCCGTGGCGCGCCAGCTCGACCGCGAGCGCGCGGACCAGCGCGTTGATGGCGGCCTTGGTGGCGGCGTAATGCTCGTTGCGGGCGGTGCCGAACAGCGAAGCGAGGCTCGAGGTCGCAACCAGCCGGCCGAAGGGATCGCCGGCGGTGGCGCGTTCGGTCATGTGGCGCGCCGCGACCTGAAACACGTGGAACACGCCGTCGAGATTGGTGGCGAACATGCTGCGCCACTGTTCCTCGGTGCGGTCAATGAAGGCGTGTCGTCCGCCGCCGCCGATGCCAGCATTGGCGAAGCAGCCGTCGACCCGGCCGAACCGGTCCAGGGTGGCCGCCATCGCGGATGTGACCGAGGTTGCATCGCTGACGTCGCAGATGCGGGTATCGACCTTGCCGGCACAACCGGCCATGGTCGCGGCGGCATTTTTGTTCTTCTCGGCGTTACGGGCCCAGATCGAAACATTGCAGCCGGCGGCGGCGAGCGCCTGCGCGATGCCGAGACCGATGCCGCCATTGCCGCCGGTGATGACGGCCACACGGCCGGACAGGTCGAAAATACGCGGAAGCGTTTCCATGGGTCGTTTCCATCAGGTTTGGCGCGCGTTGGGCCGCGTGTCCGTGGCCGGGCAGATGTTTCCGATACCAACCATGGACAAGCTCGCCCGGAAAATCAAATATGGCTTCGAGATTGAAACCCTTTGCACCCCCGCAGAGAACGCGGGCCACAACTGACGAGGAAACAGATGCAGTTCAAACACGTCACGCTCGATATCGACGGCCCGGTGGCGATCCTGAAGCTCGACCATCCGGAGGTGATGAATGCGGTCTCCATGGACATGCTCGGCGGCCTCGGTGAAGCGCTCGATGCGGTCGACGACCGCCGCAGCGAAATACGCTGCCTCGTGATGACCGGCGCCGGACGCGCGTTTTGCGCCGGCGCCAATCTGCAGGGTCGTGACAATCAAAAACCCGGCCGCAGCAATGCCGGCACGACCCTTGAAACCGGCTATCACCCTTTTTTGCGCCGTCTGCGCAATCTGCATTGCCCGATCGTCACCTCGGTCAATGGCGCTGCCGCAGGCGCCGGCATGAGCTTTGCGCTGATGGGTGACATGATCCTGTGCGCGCGCTCGGCCTATTTCCTGCAAGCCTTCCGCCGCATCGGCCTGGTGCCGGATTGCGGATCGACCTGGCTGTTGCCGCGGCTGGTCGGCAAGGCACGCTCGGTCGAATTGTCGCTGATGGGCGAACGGCTTCCGGCGGAGAAGGCGCTGGAATGGGGTCTGGTCAATCGCGTCTATGACGACGCGGCGCTGATGGACGAGACCATGAAACTTGCGCGTGAATTGGCTGATGGACCAACCGTCGCGTTGTCGCTGATCCGAAGATTGTACTGGGAGAGCCCGGACAACTCGTTTGAGGATCAGCTCGATCTCGAGCAGCAGATGCAGCGCATGGCCGGTGCGGCGGAAGATTTTAAGGAGGGCGTCACCGCCTTCCTCGAGAAACGGCCGGCGAAATTCAAGGGCAAATGATGGAGGAAGCGCTCGGACGCTGCGTCGCCTCATGGTGTCCGGGCGCAACCGGCGTTAGCGGCGCGGCCAGGCTTTCCGGCGGCGCCAGCCAGGAGACATGGTCGTTCGATATCGTGCATCCCGACGGCAATATCGGTGCGATCCTGCGCCGCGCCCCGCCGGGCTACGGGGCGGCGCCTTCGCGGGCGGCCGGGCTCGGCGCAGAGGCTGTTCTGATGCAGCTCGCCTATGAAGCCGGTGTGCCGTCGCCTCGGGTGCTGCATGTGCTGCAGCCGCGGGACGACCTCGGCACCGGCTTCATCATGCAACGGGTCGAGGGTGAAGCCATTGCGCGCAAAATTCTGCGCGACGAGAAGTTCGCAAGCGCTCGCCCGCTGCTGGCGCGTCAACTCGGACAAGTCGCGGCTGGCATCCACGGACTACCGCTAGCGAAACTGCCCGAGCTTCGCCGCATGACGGCCGCGAAAGAAATTACCGAGCTCGAACGCGACTACCGCAGTTTTGACTGGCCACGGCCGGTGTTCGAACTGGCGCTGCGCTGGCTGCATGATCGCGACCCCGGTCCCTCGCCGGAGGTGACGCTGGTGCACGGCGATTTCCGCCACGGCAACCTCATCATCGGTCCCGAGGGGTTGCGCGCGGTGCTGGACTGGGAGCTCGCGCATACAGGCGATCCCATGGAAGACCTCGGTTGGATCTGTGTCAATTCGTGGCGCTTTGGCGAAATTGATAAACCTGTCGGCGGTTTCGGATCGCGCGAGCAATTGTTTGCCGGATATGAGGCAGCAGGCCGGCGCGTCGACGCCGAGCGGGTAAAATTCTGGGAAGTGATGGGAACGCTGCGCTGGGGCGTGATGTGCTGCGGCATGATGCAGCGGTTTCGCATCGGACCCGAACACTCGATTGAGCGCGCGATGATCGGCCGTCGCTCCTCGGAAACCGAGATCGATCTGTTGCGGTTGCTGGCGCCGCGAGGAACCTAACATGCAGGACGAACCGACACCGGAAGAATTGATCAAGGCCGCCGCGGATTTCCTGCGCAACGAGATCGCACCAATGATCACCGGGCACAACGCGTTCAAGTTGCGCGTCTCGATCAACGCGCTCGACCTGGTGGCGCGCCAGTTGACGTTGGAAGAGCGCGGTGATGCGGCGGAAGCCGCCCGGCTATCGCGATTGCTCAGAATCCAGGGCTCGCTCAGCGAACTCAACCGCGTACTCGCCGACCGAATTGCGAACGGCGAAATCGACCTGCAAACGCCCGGGCTCGCCGATCATCTCTGGCAGACCACGATGGAGAAGCTCGCCGTCGATCAGCCAAACTATGCGTCGTATCGAAGGGAGATGGGGAACAAGGGCAAATAGCGTGGCTCTATCCACCTTCGTCATTCCCCGATGTGCAATTGCACATCGTGGATGCGCCACTTGGCGCAGGCCCGGAATCCATCCTCCCGATCGTGGTTGGATTCCGGGTTCGCTGCTTCGCGCCGCCCCGGAATGACGTAGAAAGTGATCGTCATTGCGAGGAGCGCCAGCGACGAAGCAATCCAGTTCTAGTTCCGATCTCGCAAATGGATTGCTTCGCGGAGCCTGTCATCGGGCGGCGCTTTGCGCCGACCCGTTGGCTCGCAAAGACGGGAGGAGAGGTGCACCGCGTCCGGGACACAACGGGTCGCTACCTCCCCACCCATTTCGGCGGGCGCTTTTCGGAAAACGCCTTCGGCCCCTCGATGTAATCCTGCGAGGCCACCATTGCCTTCACAGCCGGATACTCGCGCTGCTCGGCCATCGCCTGCTCCAGCGAGACCGCAAGGCCTTTTTGAATCGTCTGCTTGGAGGCGCGGATCGACATCGGGCTGTTCTTGCAGATGGTTTCCGCCCAACGCTCCGCGGCCGCCAGCGCTTCGCCTTGGGGCGCCACCTCATTGACAAAACCGAGCTCGTGGCCTTCTCGGGCGGTGACATGGCGCGCGGTGAGGATCATGCCCATGGCGCGTTTCAGCCCGATCTGGCGCGGCAGCCGGTGCAATCCGCCGGCCAGCGCCGCAAGACCGACGCGCGGCTCGGGCAGCGCGAAGGTCGCGTTTTCGGAGGCAACGATGAGGTCGCAGGCCAGCGCAATTTCGAAACCGCCGCCCATGGCGACGCCGTTGACGGCGGCGATGATCGGCTTGTCGCAGTCGAAGCGCGAGGTCAGCCCGGCAAATCCGCCGGTGTCCCAGCCGCGCGACAGCGTCACGATCGTCACCGGGCCCTTGCGCGTGACCTTCGAAAATTTCAAGTCCATGTTTGCTCCCTGGATTTTTTCTGTGGCGCGGAATGCTGACCTGAATACTAGCTTGCTCCCGCCTTCCGACGCCACCGAATTACGCAAGGCGCCTCCGCGTCACAAGCCGTATTCGGTTGCTTGACTTGGCTTGGGCTTCTCACCTTAATCGAATGGCGTAAGGTTTCCGCGCGGCCTCGCGATAACGACAAAAACGATCTCTGGGAGAATTGCCGTGGATTTTGCATTGCCGGCCGACCTGGTCGCTTATCTCGCCGAGCTCGACCAATTCATCGCACGCGAGATCAAGCCGATCGAAGAAGCTGACGATAATATCCGTTTCTTCGATCATCGCCGCGAATGGGCGCGCACCGATTTCGACCATGGCGGACTGCCGCGGCCAGAATGGGAAGCGCTGCTGCGCAAAGTGAAAAATCTCGCCGATGAGGCGGGACACCTGCGCTTTGCGATACCGAAACGCTATGGCGGCAAGGATGGCTCCAATCTCTGGATGGCCGTGATCCGCGAGCATTTTGCGTCCAAGGGCCTTGGCCTGCACAACGATCTGCAGAACGAACATTCGATCGTCGGCAACCTTCCTCTGGTTACGATGCTCGACCGCTATGGCCGGGACGATCAGAAGGCGATGATCGAAGGCACGATCACCGGAAAATACCGCATCACCTTTGGCCTTACCGAACCCGAGCATGGCTCGGATGCGACCCACATGGAAACCCGCGCCGTGCAGGCGACCCGCGATGGCGTCAAGGGCTGGATCATCAACGGCGAGAAGATGTGGACGACCGGCATGCATGTCGCGACCCATTGCGCGCTGTTCGCCCGCACCAGCGGCAATGACGGCGATGCGCGCGGCATCACCTGCTTCCTGGTGCCGGCTAAAGCTGCGGGCGTGAAGGTCGAAGAATATATGTGGACTTTTAATATGCCGACCGATCACCCGCGCGTCAGTTTTACCGACGTGTTCGTTCCCGACGATGCGCTGTTCGGGGAGATCGGCCGCGGATTGTCGCTGGCGCAATGTTTTGTGCATGAGAACCGGATCAGGCAGGCCGCGAGCTCGCTGGGTGCTGCGGTGTATTGCATCGAGGAAAGCGTGAAATACGCCCGCGAACGCAAACCCTTCGGCCGTGCGCTGGCCGAGAACCAGGCGATCCAGTGGCCGCTGGTCGAGCTCGCGACGCAAGCCGAGATGCTGCGATTGCTAATTCGCAAGACTGCGTGGGAGATGGACAAACTCACGCAGGCGCAGGTCGAGCACACGCTCTCCGACAAGGTCTCGATGTGCAATTACTGGGCGAACCGGTTGTGTTGCGAAGCCGCTGACCGCGCCATGCAGGTGCATGGCGGCATGGGTTACTCGCGCCACAAGCCGTTCGAACACATCTACCGGCATCACCGCCGCTACCGCATCACCGAGGGCAGCGAAGAAATCCAGAAGCGCAAGGTTGCGGGATTCTTGTTTGGGTATATGGGCGCGGGGAAGCATTGAGGGTGGCGTCTTGTGCGCACGCCAATCAACACGTCGTCGTCCCCGCGAAAGCGGGGACCCATAACCACCGGCGTTGATTGATGCGACGCGAAGGTAACTCACGCTTTGCCGTATCACCAACGACACGGCGTATGGGTCCCCGCTTTCGCGGGGACGACTCTAATACTGCTAATTCACCTGGCGGTCTTTCCCCGCCCAATAGGGATCGCGCAGATGGCGGCGCAGGATCTTGCCGGAGGCATTGCGCGGCAGCGCCTCGATGAAGTCGACCGTCTTCGGCGTCTTGAAGCCCGCGATGCGTTCGCGGGTGAAGTTGATGATGTCCGACGGCGTCGCCTTCTTGCCTTGCTTCATCACCACGATCGCCTTGACCGCTTCGCCCCACTTCTCGTCGGGCACGCCGATTACGGCGACTTCGGCGACGTCGGGATGATCGCAGATCGCGCTTTCGACTTCGGCCGGGTAGATGTTTTCGCCGCCCGAGATGATCATGTCCTTGATGCGGTCGTGGATATAGAGATAGCCGTCACGGTCCATGTAGCCGGCATCTCCGGTGCGCAGCCAACCGTCGCTGTCGAGCGTTTTCGCGGTCGCTTCCGGCAAATTCCAGTAGCCGGCCATGTTGGAGCCGGAACGCGTCGCGATCTCGCCGACTTCACCCGGCGGCAATCTGTTGCCCTCGGCATCGAGGATCGCGAGTTCAACGCCGGGTAAAGCCTTGCCGGCCGAGCGCATCCGCTCCAGTCCCTCGACATGATCTTCCGGCGGCAGCGCCACGATGGTGCCGGTGGTTTCAGTCATGCCGTACATCTGCACGAAGCCACAGCCGAACACCTCGATGCATTCTTTCAGCAGTGCGGCCGGAATCGGCGAGGCGCCGTAGAGCATGTACTTCAGCCGGGAAAAATCGACCTCGCGGGCACGCGGCTGCCGCACCACGAACTGCATCGCGGCGGGTACCATGAACAGTTTTGTAATTCCGGATTGCTCGAAGAAGTCCAGCACCTTGCCGGGATCGAATTCCCTGGCGATCACGCCCTTGGCGCCGTGATAGAGACCCAATACTCCCCAGCCTGAGCCGCCGATATGAAATACCGGCATCGCCACCAGCGAGACGTCATCCTCGGTCCATCTGTTCCAGTCGGGCTTCTCGCCCTTGCCGGTCTCCACCAGATTGAGAAAATTGGCATGCGACAGCATCGCGCCTTTAGGTTTGCCTGTGGTGCCGGAGGTGTAAAGCTGGATCGCGATGTCCTTCGGGCTGACAGCGATTTTCGGATCGTCTCCGCTCTGGGCATCGCGCCACGCCGTGTAGTCTTGCCATTCCGGTGTGCCGCCTTCGGTCGCGATGACGGTGCGGAGGTCAGGCAATTGCGATTTGATGTTGCGAACCTGGGTGGTGAATTCAGGCCCGACGAACAGCACCGGCGCCTTGCAATCCCCGACGATGAAAGCGATCTCCGGTCCGGCCAGCCGCCAGTTCACCGGCGCCATCACCACATTGGCCTTCATCGCCCCCAGCAAGAGCTCGAAATAGATGTCACTGTTCTTGCCGAGATAGGCAATGCGCTCGCGGGGCTTGACGCCGAGGGCTTTAAGCGCGTTAGCAACGCGATTGGTCTTGATATCGAATTCAGCAAAACTGGTCTGGCGACCCTCGAATTCAAACGCGATGGCGTTGCCGCGGGTCTTCGCCCGCGCACGCAGCATGTCGGCAAGGTTTGCCGGTTCTCCTGAGGCGGACATGTTTCTCCCGTAAGTTTGTTTTTGGTTATGGCAATACTGACGTCGTCGCGCCGCAAAGACAACGTCGTCGTCCCTGCGAAAGCAGGGACCCATACGCCGCGGCCTATCGGTAGGGCGATGGGGTTAGTTGCCTTCGTGACAATTGACGCCGGTGGTTATGGGTCCCTGCTTTCGCAGGGACGACCAAAAAGGAGGCTCACCCCCTTGCCGCGCGGTCCTTTTCGTTCTGCGCCTTGATGGCGTCGCGCGCCTGGGTCCAGTCGGCGTCGGACCAGTCGCGCAACTGATAGAAGTTGCCGCCCATCGCCAGCGCCTGGCCGCCGTCCATCGCGATGGTCTCGCCGTTGATCCAGTCGCAGCCGCCTGAAATCAGGAACACCGCGAGGTTTTGCAGCTCTTCCATTTTTCCGACGCGGCCCATGGGATTCACGGCAACGGTGCGCGCGCCGGCTTCGTCGCCGGGCTTGATGCGCTTGCTCATGCCCTCGGTTGGAATTTCGCCGGGCGCAATGGTATTGAGCCGGATGCCATAGCGTCCCCATTCCGTCGCCAGCCACATCGTCATGGCATGGACCGCGGATTTGCTCATCGCCGACGGCACCACATAGGGGCTGCCATTGCGGACCCATGTCACGGTGATCGACACCACGTTGCCGCGACGCTTGCCGGCGATCCAGCGCCTGCCCACCGCGTGGGTCACATAGAACGTGCCGTGCATGACGATGTTGGCGACCGCATCGAAACCGCGTGGCGTCAAATCCTCGGTGCGCGAGATGAAATTTCCGGCGGCGTTGTTGATGAGATCGGTGAGCGGGCCCTCGGTGAAAATCGCCTCGATCATCTCATCGACCGCGAGCGGGTTTCTGATGTCGACACCGTGGCTGGTCACCCGGCCGCCATGGAGGTCCATCAGTTCGGTCGCGGTTTCGTCGCAGACGCTTTTGCGGCGGCCGCAGATATGGACCTCGGCGCCGAGCTCGAGGAAGCGTGACGCCATCGACTTGCCGAGCCCGGTGCCGCCGCCGGTGACCAGAATGCACCGGCCTGCGAGAAGCTGTTGGTTAAACATTGAAGCTTTCCGCCTAAAGGGATTGTCTGTTAATTGCTTGAGCGACTAAATCCGGCCAACGCCTTTCTGTAAAGCGGCAAACAAAGAAGAGCAGGGAGAACCATCCATGGAACAGCGTGTCTCAGTAACAGTTTCGGATGGCGTCGCCGATGTCCGCCTGGTGCGGGCGGACAAGATGAACGCGCTCGATGCCGCGATGTTCGACGCGCTGGTCGCAACTTCCGAGCGGCTCGCCCACGAAAAAGGGTTGCGGGCGGTAGTATTGTCCGGCGAGGGACGCTCGTTTTGCGCCGGTCTCGACATGGGCCGTTTCGCCGCCATGAAAGAGACGGGCGGTAATGGGGTAGCCGGCGGCGAAGAGCGCGACCTGACCACACGCACCCATGGCCTTGCCAATTTCCCGCAGCAGGCGGTGTGGGGATGGCGGCGGGTTCCAGTACCGGTGATCGCCGCGATCCGGGGCGTGGCGTTCGGCGGCGGCTTTCAGCTCGCGCTCGGCGCCGACATGCGCTTCCTCAGCCCCGATGCGCGGATGTCGATCATGGAGATCAAATGGGGGTTGGTGCCTGATATGGCGGGGACGCCGATCCTGGCGAGTCTCGTGCGCGACGATATCCTGCGCGAGCTGACCTATACCGGGCGGATTTTCTCGGCGCAGGAAGCCCTGAGTTACGGCCTCGCGACCCGGATCTGCGACGACCCGCGCGCCACAGCCTTTGAGGTCGCGCGCGAGATCGCCGGCAAGAGTCCGGACGCGATCCGCGCCGCCAAGCGCCTGCTGAACAATCTTTCCGTCGACCCCGGGCCGGCGCTGCTCGCCGAATCCGTCGAGCAGATGAAACTGATGGGCGGCGCCAATCAGCTCGAGGCGGTTCGCGCCAATATCGACAAGCGCGCCCCGCGCTTCGCCGATGTTTAGCTCTCCGTCATGGCCGGGCTTGTCCCGGCCATCCACGTCTTCACTTTGCGGAAAACAGAAGTAAGACGTGGATCACCGGGACATCTAGCGCGAAGACGCGCTTCGCGCT
>WNFI01680635.1_pt1 | contig 14452 bp, 6 predicted proteins | sample 5400471 | NCBI WGS metagenome assembly WNFI01 (sample SAMN13153348, study PRJNA577476) | soil metagenome | isolation source: 100 cm saprolite on Douglas fir-dominated hillslope | place: USA:California | collected 2013-09-17
CGGAGTTCGTCGAGGAGTTCATCCTCGACCTGACGCTCACGCCCGCGATCGACGAGTTCGGCCTGGAACCAGAGCCCCCGCGCGCCTGCGCTGACCTGCCCCGCCGCCTCCGTGTAATAGACCCCGCCTGCGGGTCGGGCCACTTCCTGCTCGGCGCCTTCGCTCGCCTGCTCGCGAAATGGGAAGGACAGCCAGCGATAACGGATCCCTGGATCCTGATCCGCAACGTCCTCGACGGCCTGCACGGCGTAGACAAGAACCCGTTCGCCGTCTCGATCGCCCGCTTCCGCCTGCTGATCGCCGCCATGAAAGCCGGCAACGTCAAGCACTTCACCGACGCCCCCGCCTTCCCCCTCAACATCGCCGTAGGCGACTCCCTCCTCCATGGCCGCGGCGCCCCCGGCAAGCAAGGCGTCTTCGACGGCCTTGATCCTGCGCACACCTTCGGCACCGAGGACGTTGGTGACTACATAAAGTCCGCCGACATCCTCGGCGTGAACTCCTACCACGTCGTGGTCGGCAACCCGCCCTACATCACCGTCAAGGACTCCGCAGAGAACCAGGCATACCGCGACCGCTACGCGACCTGTGCAGGCACTTACGCGCTGTCCGTCCCGTTCGCCGAGCGTTTCTTCAACCTCGCCTGCCGGGCCGGCGGCGACCGCCGAGGCGCCGGCTACGTCGGCCAGATCACGTCTAACTCCTTCATGAAGCGCGAATTCGGCAAGAAGCTCATTCAGGACTTCTTCGCGCGGCAAGTCGAGCTGATCCGCGTCATCGACACCTCCGGCGCGTACATCCCTGGCCACGGCACCCCGACCGTGATCCTGATAGGCCAGAACATGATCCCGACTGGCCGCTCGATCCGCGCCGTGCTAGGCATCCGCGGCGAGCCGTCTCAGCCCGAAGATCCGGCCAAAGGTCACGTCTGGCGTGCAATAACCGAGCAGATCAACGAGCCCGGGAACGAGGGCGAATGGATCACCGTAGCCGACCTGCATCCAAATCAACTTGCTACATACCCGTGGAGTCTGTCCGGTGGCGGTGCCAGCGAACTTCTCTCGAGTCTCCTACGTCACGGGAATCTGCTGGAGAGCAAGATCGACGTCATCGGCCGGACAACACACACCGGACAGGACGAGGCATTTTACGTTGAGAGGCCGGCGGTCAGAACGCGCGGACTTGACGGTGCTTCTGCACCAGTCGTCCTTGGCGAGGATGTCCGAGACTACCGACTCTTTGCCCCGGTCTGGACGCTCTTTCCTTACGACCCTGCGGGGCACGCACGATCACTCACCCCTCAAGAGGAGCGTTTCTACTGGCCGAATCGAACCTTGCTACGTAGTCGGATCGACTTTGGCCAAACTCCAGAAGAACGTGGCTTGCGCTGGTTTGATCACAATATGTTTTTCCCACGCCGCTTTGTTGTACCTTTTTCGATCGCGTTCGCTTTTGTGGCTACACATAACCATTTTGTGTTGGATCGTGGAGGAAAGGTATTCAACAGGTCAGCGCCCGTAATCAAGCTCCCGGCGGGAGCGAGCGAAGACGATCACTTTGCTCTGCTAGGGCTTCTCAATAGCTCGACCGCATGTTTCTGGCTCAAGCAGGTCAGCCAGAACAAGGGCAACGGTGGAATCGGCGGCGGGATCGGCGATGAAGCGTGGGAGCCACGGTACGAGTTCACTGGGACCAAGTTGCAGGAGTTCCCACTGCCGGGATTTTTGCCTTTGGAATCCGGCAGAGGGCTAGATTCGTTGGCTCAGCGGCTGAGCGGCGTCCAGCCGTCAGCCGTCTGCGCCATGCACATCCCGACCCGCGAGCGGTTGGACGACGCCCGCGCCAATCATGACCAGATCTGCGGCCAGATGATCGCGCTGCAAGAGGAACTCGACTGGGAGGTCTACTGGCTCTACGGCCTGCTAACCGACCACGAAGCATCCGAACTCCAGGCCGACCCGGACGCTGCCCTCGAACTCGAACTTGGCGAGCGGGCATTCGAGATCGTACTGGCCAGGAAGATGGCGGCCGGGGAGATCGAGACGCAGTGGTTCGCGCGGCATGGCTCGACACCGATCACCGACATTCCAGCGCACTGGCCCGAGGCGTACCGGCGGGCAAGTGCGAGGACCGCCCACTGTGGTTCGCGCTCGATGACACCGGCACCGAGCAGGCTCGGCCGATGACGGTTAACCGACTGGCGGACAGGTTGCGCGACGATGGCGAGTTCGTATCGGTGGCCCGGCTGTACGCAGGCCAGGATGCCGAATTGTCGGACGTCATCGCTGAGATTACCGATGCCGAGCACGTGCCGTTCCTGGCGGCGTTGCGGTACAAGGACACCGGGCTGCGCAAGCGACGTCAGTGGGAAGAGACCTGGGACCTGCAGCGCCAGGAGGATGCCACTGGCGAGCGGCTGAATATCGCTGTGCCGCCGAGGTACACCTCAGCCGACTTCCGCAAGGGCTCGTACTGGTCGCAGCGGGGCAAGCTGGACGTGCCCAAAGAGCGGTTCATCTCCTATCCGCAGGCGAGCCCGGACGGCGACGGTTCGCTGCTGCTCGGCTGGGCCGGCTGGGATCACCGCCAGCAGGCGCACGCCCTGATGACGATCATCGAGGATCGCACGTCACGGGACGGCTGGGGCACGGACCGGCTGGTGCCGCTGATCGCAGGGCTGGCCGAGGTGCTGCCGTGGGTGCGGCAGTGGCACGGCGACATTGACCCGGCTTTCGGGATGAGTCCCGCCGACGCCTATGCCGGCTACCTGGAGGACCAGCAACTCCGGCACGGCGTCACCGCCAGCGACCTGACCTCCTGGCGGCCGCAGGCAATTGGCCGGGGCCGCCGACCCGTGTCCAGCATCCTGGCAAGTCCGGCCGCTGCTCTCCCGGCCAGCAACGTCCCCGTGGATACTCAGATAAGGCACACACCGACGCCATGACAGCTGAACTACTGCGCGACCTCATCGACATCCCGGAGCGGGTGCACGCCGGGGACTTCGTGCTCACCCTGAACAAGGGCGTGACGCAGGAATCCACCGTCCGGGATTACGTGGCGACCCCGCAGCTTGCCCGCTGCTTCGACGACGCGCTCGGGCTCATCCAGTCCGCCGTTGAGAGCCGGGCGTCCCGGGCGGCGTACCTGGACGGCTCGTTTGGCTCCGGCAAGAGCCACTTCATGGCCATACTGCACGCGATCCTGCGCGGTGACCCGGAGGCCCGCGGCAAGAGCGGCCTGGTGGACGTCGTCGCCAAGCACGACAAGTGGCTGGCAGGCCGGAAGTTCCTGCTGGTGCCCTACCACATGATCGAGGCCACCTCGCTGGAGTCGGCCATCCTCGGCGGCTACGTCGACCACGTCCGCAAGCTCATGCCCGGTGCTCCGCTGCCGGTGGTCTACCGGGACGAGGGCCTGCTCGCCGACGCCCGCGACCTGCGGGTCTCGCTGGGGGACGAGAAGTTCATCGCCGGGCTGCCCGGCGATCAGGACGATGAGTGGGGCGAGGCGCCGTGGAGCGCGGCCAGCCTGGACGCGGCGCTGGCCGCCCCGCCGGGGAACAGCGAGCGCAGGCGCCTGGTCGGTGACCTGCTCACTGGCCACTTCACCCGGTACGCCCAGGCCGTCAGTGGCACTGCCGAGTCCTTCATCGAGCTGGACAAGGGCCTGGCCGAGATCAGCAGGCACGCCCGCGACGTGCTCGGCTGCGACGCGGTCGTGCTGCTGCTGGACGAGCTCGTGCTCTGGCTATCCAGCTACATCGGGGACCCGACCCGAATCAAGACGGAGGCGCAGAAAGTCTCCAAGCTGGTCGAGTCGGCCGAGCACGAGCGGCCCGCCCCGATCATCAGCTTCGTGCCCCGCCAGCGTGACCTGCGCGACCTAGTCGGCCGGGACACCGCGGGCGCGACGACGGCCAGTTTGTTCGACACGCTGAAGTACTGGGACGGCAGATTCGACAAGATCAGGCTGGAGGACAGCAACCTGCCGGTCGTCGTCGAGGCCCGGCTGCTGCGGCCGAAGAACGCGCCGGCCAAGGCGGTCATTGACGCCGCGTTCGAGCAGACCGAGCGGTCCAGGCCCGAGGTGTGGGACGCCCTGCTTGACGCCCAGGGCGGTGCGGCTAGCCGGGCTGATTTCCGCGGGACGTATCCGTTCAGCCCTGCCTTCCTGCACGCCATGGTGGATGTCTCCGGCGCGCTGCAGCGGCAGCGGACCGCGCTCAGGCTGATGCAGCAGCTGCTGGTCGACTACCGGGACACGCTGCCGGTCGGCCAGCTGATGCCGCTCGGCGCGATCTTCGACGCGCTCACGGCGGGCGGGGACCGGCCGTTCAGCGACAAGCTGCGGGACGAGTTCGACCAGGCGAAGCGGTTCTACCAGCGGGTGCGTGAATACCTGCTGCGCCGGCACGACCTGACCGAGGAGCAGGCCGCCGTGCTGCCGTCGCGGCACGCGTTCCGGGCCGACGACCTGATCGTCAAGACCCTGCTGCTGTCCGCGCTGGTGCCGAACGTGCCCGCCCTGCGTGCGATGACCGCGAGTCGACTCGCCGCGCTCAATCACGGCTCGATCGCCGTCATGATCCCCGGCCAGGACCGGGCGGCCGTGGCCAGGACGCTGCGGGAGCTGAGCGGGGAGTTCGGCGAGATCCGGGTCTCCGGGGCGGACGACCCGTCGGTGGAGATCGCGCTGATCGGCGTGGACACCGGCGAGATCCTGCGGAAAGTCATCAACGTCGACGACGATGCCGCTCGCCGACGGCTGATCAAGGGGCTGCTGTGGGAGGAGTTCGGGGTCACCGACAAGGGCGAGTTCGTCACCACCTGCCCGGTGATCTGGCGCGGCACGGAGCGGGTCGCGGAGCTTGTGTTCGGCAACGTGCGGGATCCTGAGCTAGCGGACAGCCAGTTCGAGCCTGAGGTGCCCGACAGGGTCCGGATCGTCATCGATTACCCGTTCGACGAGGGCAATCATTACCCCTCCGATGACCGTCACCGGGTCCAGACCCTGCAGGGCCGGCTGAACCGGCCGCTGACTTTGGTCTGGCTGCCGTCGTTCCTGTCCCGGGACCGGCTCACCGACCTGGGCGACCTGGTCCGGATCTCCTATGTGCTGGACCGGCGGGACCGGCTGGAGGAGCTGACTCCGTACCTGGCCGCCGACGATCGGCATCATGCCCGCGCCCAGCTGGAGGCCAGGAAGGCCGCGTTGACGAGCAAGCTGCGGACCGCGCTGCAGCGCGCATACGGGCTGCTCAGCCCGGACGACACCGATCTCGGCGCGGCGGCCGAGGATCACATCATGGCGCTGGACCCGGGGCTGAAGATCAGGCCGCCTGTTGGGCTGCGGCTCGGCGAGGCGCTGCCGCGGATCTGCGGCCAGCTACTCAACCACGCCTACCCTAAGCACCCCGACTTCGACCGGCAGGGCCGGCAGCAGGTGCTGCGGAAGACGGAGCTGTCGGCTGTGCTCGCCGCCGTGGAGCGGGCGGCGCAGGACAAGGTCGGAAGGCTTGAGGTACCGGCCACCGACCTGCCGGTGCTGCGCCGGATCGCGAACCCGCTGGACGTCGCCACGGTCGGCGAGGTCCTGGTGCTTCGGGACGACTGGAAGCTGCTGATCGAGCGCCGGGCGGCGGGCGAGGGGCCGGTGACAGAGCTGAAGGTTGGTGACATCCGGCGCTGGATCGCCGAGGAACAGCCTGGCCTGCCCGCACTGGTCAGCGACCTGCTGGTGGCCTGCTTCGCGGTGCAGTCGGACCGGGCCTGGTTCCGCGCCGGGCAGCCGGTGCTGCCGCCGCCGGAGATCGGCCGGATCACGCCGGACATGGTGCTGCGGCGGCAGGAACTGCCGGGCGAGGAGGAGTTCGCGCTGGCCGGTGAGCGAGCGGGCAGCGTGCTCGGCGTGGGCAGCCGGCCGGTGCGCAGCGCGCGGGCGGTTCAGGCGCTCGCGGCTGAGCTGCGGTCGCGGGCCGGAGGCCTGCTGCCCGCCGCCGAGTCGCTGGTGACCGAGCTTGAGCGGCACGCGGAGACGCTGGGGCTCGCGGACGACTCTCCGCGGCTGGTCACGGCCCGGACGGCGGCGGAGCTGCTGAACAGGCTGACCGGGCTGGCCGACTCGACGGCGCTGCTGCGCGCACTCGCGGCGAGCGCGCTGCCCCGGGAGGGCGCTCTCTACCGGGCCAGCCTGACTACTGCGGCTGAGCTGACTGCCAGCCTGGGCCGGGTGCGGTGGGAGATCCTCGACCGGCTGGCTGCTGCGGCCAATGGCGGCGGGGAGAAGGCCGAGGTCGCCGCGTCGATCAGGCGCCAGCTCGGGAGCGCGGCCAGCCACGACGAGCATCAGGTGCAGCTCCGCGGCGCTCTCGATCAGGCCGAGCGGGCCGCCATCGACCTGCTGATCCAGCCGCCGCCACCCCCCGCCGGGGTTCCCGGCCCGGACCGTGCCGAGGTCCGCCCGCCCAGCGGCTCGCCGTCGCCTCCGCCGGCCGAGGACGGCCCGGGGCGTTTCGCGCGTCGGGTGACCGCCCGCGAGGTCGCCGCCGTTGTGGAGGAACTGCGCGAGACCGCCGGGCGGCGGCCCGCCGGGAGAAGCATGGCCCGGCCGACGGTGACCAGCGCCTGCTGCTGCTCCGTGCCGCACCGCAGTGGCGTGGCCCGGCGACGGTGACCGTCGATGCTGGCAACGGCCCGGTGACGGCCGATGTCCGCGGCTGCGGCACCGTGCTTGCGGTGCTCGACGCGGTCAGCGAGCCCCGCGCCGACGCTACGTACCTGGTGGTGCTGACACCCTGCGACGGCCGGGAACTCGGCAACTCCGTGCTGGCCAGTGCACTCGGCGGCGAGGTCCGCCCGGTGCACCGATGGGACCTCGTCGCCGACGCCTTCGGTGCCAGTAAGCTCGACCCGCGCCTGACCAGTCGGCCGAACCGGTGGCTGGCCGAGGCGCTGCTGGACGCCCAGCCGAGTGGCGGGTGGCGGCGCACCACCGGCACTGTGCTGCAGTTCGACACCGCGCTGTCGCGGCTCGCATCAGTACGCCTCGGCCATGGCAGCGAGGAGGAGCGCATCGACGCCGCGGCGCTGCTGGACTGGAGCCGGGATGAGACGAGGCTGGCCAGGTTCCTCTCGCTGCGGCAGGACGAGCAGGACGGCCTGGCCGGATGGCTGGAAGAGCAGGCCGGCCCGGTCGCGGAGATCGTATTCCGGCTACTGCGGGCCGGGCAGGTGCTCGACGCGATCGCGTTCGGTCTCGCCTCGGCCGAGCTGTGGGGCACCGCGGCCGGCGGCCGCCAGGCGGTGCTGGGGGCCAGGATCCGGGCCGAGGAGCGGTTCCTGGGCAGGCAGGCGCCCGGCGAGGCGAGGCTGCGGTCGTTCGGTGAGGCTGCCGAGTCACTGACGTTGCGGTGGAGCGAGAACGGCCACGCCGAGGACGCGCAGGACATGTGCGACCGGGCTGAGCAGATCCTGCGTGAGCTCGGCGTGGCTGACCTGCCGGGTGACAGCAAGGTCCTGGACGCCGGTCTTGACGCGCGGATCACCGCGCTGGCCGACCAGATCGCGATCGCGCTGCCCGCGCCACGGACGGCCGATCTGGGGGCGGCGGAGGCTGCGCTGAGCCGGCTGCGCGAGCACCGGCGCTTCGGCGCCCGCGCCGCCGAGGTCGAGGCCGCGGTCGCCGCGTTGCGGCTCGCCCGCTGGCTGGCGACAGCCGACGCGGCACCCGCGACCGTGGCCGAAGGCGCACTCCGGCAGATCCGCTGCTGGGCCTGGGTCGACCGTGCCGTCGCAGTGATCAAGACCGCCGACACGACCAGAACGCCGCCGGTCCGTGCCGCGTACGCGGCCCTCTACGAGGCGGTCAGGGAACAGCGGGCCGTCCTGGATCGGACGTTCGCGCAGCGTCTGGCGAGCTGGAGCCCGGTGGCCGGCCCGACCGATGATCTGCTGCTCGCTGAGAACCTGCTGGAACGCATAGCTCGCCCGCTGGCCGACCGCCGGGTGCCGCTGATCATCGTGCTGGACGGGATGAGTGCCGCGGTCGCCTGCGAGCTGGCCGAGGAGATCACTGCCAGCCGGATGTGGACCGAGACTGGCCGGCTCGCCGATGGCCGCGAAGGCGCGCTCGCGGTACTCCCGTCGGCCACCACGTTCTCGCGGACCAGCCTGCTCTGCGGGCAGCTGCTGAGCGGGACGCAGCCGCAGGAACGGGCCGGGTTCGCCGCATTCTGGCGCGGGCGCAAGTCCGCGCTGTTCCACAAGGCCGGCCTCCCCGCCGGGCCCGGTGCCGTGCTTAACGAGGACGTGCAGGCGGCCATCAGCGACCCGACGACCGTGGTGGGCGTCGTGCTCAACACCATCGACGACGCGCTGCGCGACGGCCGGGAAGGCAGCGCCCCGGCGTGGCGGCTCGACGATGTCACCTACCTGCGGGAACTGCTGTCGGCCGCGGCCGGAGCCGGACGCCCGGTGGTCCTCACCTCCGATCACGGGCACATCCTGGACCAGGGCGAGGGCATCCACCCGGCCCAGAGCGACTCGGCGCGGTACCGGCAGGGCCAGCCCGGCGACGGCGAGATACTGGTCAGCGGGCCCAGAGTGCTGTCGCCTGGCGGCACTGTGGTGCTGCCGTGGGACGAGCGGATCCGGTACATACCACGCAAGGCTGGTTACCACGGCGGCGCGTCGCTGGCGGAGATGATCATCCCGGTGCTGGCGTTCGTGCCCGCGGCGGCGTCCTGCCCGAGGGGCTGGACGCTTTATGACAACCCGGTCCTGCACGAGCCCGCCTGGTGGAACGCGGGCGCGTCGTCCGGCCAGCCGGACGTGACCGGCCAGGCGCGGGCTTCTCAGGCACCTCCGGCCGGCCGGACGACGAAGACAGCCAAGCGGCCGCCCGTTCAGGAAGACGTGCTTTTCAGCGCCAGTGAGGTCGGGGCTAGCGGAGTCCGGGCCGGGGATGACGTTGGGCAGGTGACTCTAGGGGCCAGGGTGGTGGCCAGCGAGCAGTTCGCCGCGCAGCGGGCGTTCGTCCGCAAGGCACCCGCCGATGGCGCCGTGGCCGCGATCATCGACGGCCTTTGGGCGGCTGGCGGCAAGCTGCCCGTCGCCAGCGTGGCGGGACTCGCCGGACAGGCCCCGTTCCGGATGGCCGGTTATCTGGCGCAGCTCGGGCGGCTGCTCAATGTCGACGGCTACCCGGTGATCGGCGACGCCGACAGCGGCCGCACTGTTGAGCTAAACGCTGCTTTGCTAACCGAGCAGTTCCTCGGCCCTCGATGACTGAGTACGCCACGGCCGTCAGCGCCGCCCGGCGCCGCGAGGTGATCGACGCGTTGCGCCGGGGCACCGTGCCGCAGGCCGGGCTTGACCTGTTCGCGGTCGGGCTGGAGCGGTTCGAGAGCGCCATCGACGGCGAGCTGGCCGCGGTTGCGGCGGGCGGCGCCGCGTTCAAGGCGGTCCGCGGTGAGTACGGGTCCGGTAAGACGTTCTTCGCCCGGTGGCTGGCCGAGCGGGCCAAGCGGCAGGGCTTCGCCGTTACCGAGATCCAGATTTCCGAGACCGAGACGCCGCTGCACCGGCTGGAGACCGTGTACCGGCGGCTGGCCGAAAGGCTGGCCACCTCCTCGCACCCGGCCAGCGCGCTGCGGGACGTCATCGATGGCTGGTTCTACACGCTAGAGGAGGACGTGCTCGCCGCCGCGGAGGCGAGCAGCGGCGACGCGGCCGCGCTGGAAAGCGGCACCAGCGAGCTGATGGAGCAGCGGCTTGCTACGGTCGCGCGCATCACCCCGACGTTCGCCGCGGCACTACGGGCCTACCGGCGCTCCGTTATCGCCGGTGATACTGCGACAGCTGAGGGCCTGATTGCGTGGCTCGGCGGTCAGCCGAACGTGGCTGCCGGGGCGAAGCGGGCCGCGGGGATCAAGGGTGACCTGGATCATTTCGGGGCGCTCGGGTTCCTGCAGGGACTGCTGACGGTACTGCGCGACTCCGGCCACGCCGGGCTGCTAGTCACGATCGACGAGACCGAGACCTTGCAGCGGGTGCGCAGCGACGTGCGGGAAAAGGGGCTGAACGCGCTGCGTCAGCTGCTCGACGAGGTCGACGGCGGCCGGTTCCCCGGGCTGTACCTGATGATCACCGGGACGCCGGCGTTCTATGACGGGCAGCAGGGAGTGCAGCGGCTGACGCCGCTCGCGCAGCGGCTGGCGACCGACTTCGGCGATCCGCGGTTCGACAACCCGCGCGCCGTGCAGATCCGGCTGGCCGGATTCGACATCGCCGCGCTGGTCACGCTGGGCTGCGCGGTGCGCGATCTGTACGCTTCGGGGGCCGCTGATCCCGGCCGCGTGCGTGCGGTGGTGTCCAACGCGTACGTGGCGGACCTGGCGTCGGCGGTGACCGGCCGGCTGGGCGGGCAGGCGGGCATCGCCCCGCGGATCTTCCTGCGCAAGCTGGTCGAGCAGGTGCTGGACCGGGTCGACCAGTTCCCCGACTTCGACCCGCGGGTGCATTACGCGCTGACGCTGTCGGGCAGCGAGCTCACCGAGGTCGAGCGGAACGCCTGGCAGCAGCAGGCCGGCGACGCCGACGACGTGGACCTGGAGCTATGAGTGATCTCGGCGCGCCTGGCGACGCCGCAGCCGATGGCGAGGGCGGCGGGCACGCTGGCGGCGCGCCGGGCCTGGGCCGGCTGAACCCGTCGCTGGCCCACCACATCGTGAACACGCTGGGCTGGGCGGACCTGCGGCCTTTGCAGTCCGAGGCCATCGGGCCGCTGCTGGCCGGCGAGGACGCCCTGCTGCTCGCACCGACCGCGGGCGGCAAGACCGAGGCCGCCGTGTTCCCGCTGTTGTCCCGGATGACGGCGGAAGGCTGGGGCGCGCCATCGCTGATCTACCTGGCGCCCTTGAAGGCGTTGCTGAACAATCTGCTGCCCCGGCTGGAGACGTACGGCGGGTGGGCCGGGCGGCGGGCGGCGCTGTGGCACGGGGACGTGACGTCCGGGGTGCGGGCGCGGCTGCTGCGCGATCCGCCGGACGTGCTGCTGACCACGCCGGAATCGCTGGAGGCGATGCTGGTCAGCGTCAACGTCGACCACTACCGGCTGTTCGGGCCGCTACGGGCCGTGGTTGTCGACGAGGTCCACGCCTTCGCCGGCGATGACCGCGGCTGGCACCTGCTCGCGGTGCTCGAACGCCTGACCCGGCTGACTGGCCAGCCACTGCAGAGGGTCGGCTTGTCCGCCACCGTCGGGAACCCGGATGAGCTGCTGTCCTGGCTGCAGGGCTCGGGCGCGGGGCGGCGGGCGGCCCGGGTCATCGCGCCGGACGCGGGCCTGCCCGCCGGGCTGACGAGCGGGCCGGAGCCGGCTGACACCGGGCGGACGGCGCCGGCATCTGTCTCGCCGACCGCACCGCCAGGTGACGTCCAGCTTGACTACGTCGGCTCAGTGGACAACGCGGCAAGGGTCATCGCGGCGCTGCACCAGAGCGAGAAGCGGCTGGTGTTCTGCGACTCTCGGCGCCTGGTCGAGGAACTCGGCGCCGCGCTGCGGGCCCGCGGGGTGACCGCCTTCCTGTCGCACGCGTCTTTGTCGCTCGATGAACGGCGCCGCGCAGAGCAGGCGTTCGCAGACTCGCGGGACTGCGTGATCGTAGCGACCAGCACGCTGGAACTCGGCGTCGATGTCGGCGACCTCGACCGGATCATCCAGATCAACGCTCCTGCCACGGTCGCATCGTTCCTCCAGCGGCTCGGCCGCAGCGGGCGCCGGGTGGGCTCAGCCCGTAACTGCCTGTTTCTCGCGCTTGACCAGGGCGGCTTGCTGGACGCGGCAGGGCTTCTGCTGCTGTGGGGCTGCGGCCGGGTGGAGCCGGTGGTACCGCCGCCCCATCCGCGCCACATCGTCGCCCAGCAGATCCTGGCCCTGTGCCTCCAAGAACACAGGGTGGGCGAGAACCTGCTGCCGCAGTGCTGGAACGGGCTCGGGCCGTTCGGGCCTTCCGCAAGGCCGATCCTCGCGCACCTGGTACGCGAGGGATATCTCGATTCCGACGGCGGGATGCTGTTCATCGGCCCCGAGGCCGAAAGGCGCTTCGGTCACCGCCATTTCATGGAGCTGACGACAGCGTTCACCGTCATGCCGCAGTTCACCGTGCTGAACGGCAGGCAGGAGATCGGCCGCACCGATCCCGCACTGCTCACCGCGAAGACCGACGGACCGCGGCTGCTGCTGCTCGCTGGCCACAGCTGGCAGGTCACCTGGATCGACTGGAAACGACGCCGCTGCTTCGTCGAGCCCGCCGACGCGGGCGGCAAAGCCCGCTGGATCTTCCCCGGCACGGGAGGCGCATCGTTCGCTCTAAGCCGCGCGATCCGGGACGTGCTGCTCGGCGCCGATCCCCCGGCCCGGCTCACCCGGCGCGCGCAAGCCGCGCTGACCACGGCCCGCGAGAGCGCCCCGGACCTCGTGCATCCCGGCGGGACTGTCATCTCCCGCAGCACGGCCGACGATGTCCGCTGGTGGACCTGGGCAGGCTGGCGCGCCAACGCCACCCTGATCACCACCCTGGGCGACATGGCCGATACCGCGCAGCGCGTTGAGGAGTTCTTCGTGCGGCTGCGCGCTGACATCACGCCGGAGAAATGGAAGGCCGCCATGACCGACATCGAGGAACGGCTGTGCTTGCCAGCCATCGACGACAAGGCCCTCGACGGCCTCAAATTCAGCGTGGCCCTCCCGCGCCACCTGGCCGAGGCAACCCTAGCGGCACGCCTGGCTGACCTTGATGGCGCCCGAATCACCCTCGCCGAGCCGCACCGATTCATCACACTCAGCTAGGTCGCCTTCCGCCGCCCCGCCGGGTGTGGGTCAGCCCCCACGCCCGACCGTCTCCGAGGTCAGCGGCTGCGGCGAGACCATCGCGACCAAGTCGGCAGTGTGGAGAGGCTCAGTTGGCGAGGTCGGATATCCGTGAGTCGCCTGTCACTGTCAGCGCATCGACGATGCGCTGCCAGCTTGACTCCGAGGTCTGCTGCGCCTGGCTCCGGATTTCGCGCAGCCACTGCGGCAGTAGCCATGACCGATGCGCGATCGATCGACAGCCAGATGACCGAATCACTGATGAGAGGCCGCACCTGGTTGTCAGTGAATCGGTCATCTCAGTGTCAGTGCGCTGGTAAGCCCCCTGCCTGTTAACGGCTGGCTTGCTGTCGGAGTCGGCAGCTACCGTTGTTGCATGATCGGAATGGTCCGGGGCTGAGGTGACAGCCGAGCGCGTGCTGAGCCGGGAGGAGCTGGCCGCGCTGATCGACGATGCCCTGGATCCGAGCTGGGCCGGCCTGAGCCGCAGGCCGCTGCCTGCCGTGCTGGACACTGACTTCATCCGCACTGGTCTGCACTATCAGCTCAGCAACGGGATCCCGCCCAGGTCGGTGCGGACTGCGCGGGACGGGTCGCTGCGACTGTTCATGGAGTACGACACGCTGGCCGAGACTGGCCAGCGGCTGCCCAGGTTCGCCGACCAGCTGGGCGTGCCGGTGGGGGACTTGCGCAGGTTCGTCAACGAGGACTGGCTGCCGCACGTTGACGTGGTGAAGCTGCCCGCCTCGCTGCGGCAGGCCGATCCGCGGGCGCTGAAGGTCCGCGACCGCGACGCCGATGACTTCCCGGCGGCGGCGCTGGCTGCGCTGCTGTCACCCGGCCTGCTGCTGAGCCGCAACTACAAGCACTTCGGCGTGCTGGGGCTGCGTACTTACACCCAGGGCGTCGACGGCGTGATAGCCGTGGTGGCGATCAACGTCGGCGAGATGCAGGTGCATGCTGCGGTGATGCTCCCGGCTCTCCCGGTCAGGGTCGTCGGCGCCGGGATGAAGTGGGCGACCGACCGGATCGGGCCCGTCGCCTGGGTGATCGTCGCGGTGCTGATCGGCGGCGGGATCTACTGGTATTGCAAGCAGCCGCCCGAACGCCGGGAGAAGATCAGCAAGGTCGCCGGTCAGATCGGCACGCACCTGCTGAGCGAGTATGAGAAGGCGACGGATGGCGTCCAGCAGGCTCGCCTGCAGCTGCGTGCCTGCGTAGTTCCCAGGCCCGAGCAGCGGAGCGCGGTATCGGCGATCTTGAGGGAACTCGCGCTTTCGGAGTACTCCCTATCTGCGCAGCAGCTCGCTGAGCTGCTTGCCCCCTCCGTCCGGCCTCCGGTGGCGGATCTTCGCGCCTTCCTGCGTGAACACGACGACACGGTCTTTGACCAGGTGCGCCGCGGCGGCTTTGTGCTCGGATCGCACTACCAGCTGCCGGGCTAGGCTGGCCGGCCGCGATTCGCCGACCCGGCACTGCGGGCGGCTAACCAAGGTGAACTCGTAGAGATCGGGTCGTGACGTCGGCTGCTTGCGGGCATATGACCGAGGTATGCGGTATGCGCAACGGGGCGGGTATACGC
>WNFI01217050.1_pt3 | contig 14451 bp, 15 predicted proteins | sample 5400471 | NCBI WGS metagenome assembly WNFI01 (sample SAMN13153348, study PRJNA577476) | soil metagenome | isolation source: 100 cm saprolite on Douglas fir-dominated hillslope | place: USA:California | collected 2013-09-17
CGCACCGCACGCAGGAGCCAGCGGGTGTCGCGGTTCAGGTCGCGGAATGGATTGCGCAAGCCGAAGTCGCGCAGGACCCCCGCAATGGTGGCGCGCAGCCCGTCCCTTGCCGGGTAGTAGCTTCGATACGTGGGTGGGTCGGAATCGATGTGCTCGGTCGACAGCGCGGGACGCACGAAGAGGAAATCGTTGTGATAGTAATTGCGATGCAGAATGCGGCAGCTCACCGAATTGAAGAAGCTCTCGGCCAGTTCCGGCTGCTTGTGGTTGGTCAACAGACCGGTATAGTGGAGCTTGACCTGCTGCCAGATCGCATCGGGAAGCTGATCGGTATTGAAGCGCCGTTGCAGGTATTCGACGGTTTCGGTGATGCGGCGATCGTAGAACTGGATGCGCTCGCGCGAGATGCGCTGGATTTCCGTCCATTGTCCCGACTCGAACAGCGACTTCGCGTAGCGGCTGGTTTCGCGGAACAACCGGTAGTGGCGGTTGAAGCCGTCCAGTGCGCCTTGCGCGATGAGGAACGCGAGGTCCTGCTGGGTCTGTGCCGAGACGACTGTCATTGCGTACAAAAAACTCTAACCGCAGAGGACGCGGAGGACGCAGAGGAAAAACAAATCAGAATGAGCGCGGCAACGTCGAGGTTGGCATCCATAGATTGTCTGATTTGCGCATATAACGTGCTCATACAGTCGTCACACTATTGGTCAGTCTTTCCTCTGCGTCCTCTGCGGTGAATGCGTTAAGAAGTTTCCCTGAAAAGCTCGCGGCCAATGAGCATGCGCCGGATTTCTGAAGTGCCGGCGCCAATCTCGTAGAGCTTCGCATCGCGCCAGAGCCGCCCGGTGGCGTAGTCGTTGATGTAGCCGTTGCCGCCGAGCGCCTGGATCGCTTCGCCCGCCATCCAGGTCGCTTTTTCCGCTGCATACAGAATAGCGCCCGCCGCATCCTTGCGAGTGGTACGGCCGCGATCGCAGGCTTTGGCCACCGCATAAACGTACGCTTTGCATGCATTCATGGTGGTATACATGTCGGCAACTTTGCCCTGCATGAGCTGGAATTCGCCGATCGGCTGGCCGAACTGTTCGCGCTGGTGCAGATAGGGCATCACGACATCCATGCATGCCTGCATGATGCCCAGCGGTCCGCCGGCCAGCACGGCGCGCTCGTAATCTAGGCCGCTCATCAGCACCTGCACGCCGCGATTCACCTCGCCAAGCACGTTTTCCGCCGGCACCTCGCAATCGCGGAATACCAGTTCGCAGGTATTCGAGCCGCGCATGCCGAGCTTGTCGAGTTTCTGCGCGGTGGAGAAGCCCTTGAAGGATTTCTCGATCAGGAAGGCGGTGATGCCCTTCGGCCCGGCTGCGATATCGGTCTTCGCGTAGACCACCAGGACATCAGCGTCCGGTCCGTTGGTGATCCACATCTTGTTGCCGTCGAGCACGTAACGGTCGCCCCGTTTGTCCGCGCGCAGCTTCATGCTGACGACGTCCGAACCCGAGTTGGGCTCGCTCATCGCCAACGCACCAACGTGTTCCCCCGAAATCAATTGGGGCAGGTAATTGCGCTTCTGGGTTTCGGTTCCATTGCGGTTGATCTGGTTCACGCACAGGTTGGAGTGCGCGCCGTAAGACAGTCCCACCGCGGCAGAGGCACGCGAGACCTCTTCCATCGCCACCACGTGCGCGAGATAGCCCATCCCGGTGCCGCCATATTCTTCGCCGACGGTGATGCCGAGCAGGCCGAGGTCACCCAGCTTGCGCCACAGGTCCGCGGGGAATTCGTTGCATTGATCCGTCACCGCAGCGCGTGGCGCAATTTCGACTGCCGCGAAATGCCGCACGCTATTGCGCAACATTTCGATATCCTGGCCGAGATCGAAATCCAAGGTGGGAAAGGAAGCCATCGAAATTTTCTCCGGACTGTTCACAGGTCTGGCCGTCCATGCATGGTCATGAGAGTCTCCAGCAGCGTCGCGCAAAGCCTTTCGTGCCCATCCTTCCGTACAAGAGCGTCGACTTGCGCAACCACCAGCGTGCGCCCCGACTTCAGCACACGACCGTGCGCGATCAGCAAGTCGCCGTCGCCGGGCGCGAGCAGGTTCATCTTGTATTCGACCGTCAGCACACTGGAATCCGGCGGCATCAGGGTAAAGGCGGCATAGCCGCCAGCCGAGTCTGCGATGGTACCGATGATGCCGCCGTGAAAATAGCCGTGTTGCTGGGTCAGTTCGGGTTTGAACGGCAGATGGATTTCGCATTCTCCCGGCGCAAGCCGGATCAGTTTCGCCCCCAGTAAGGCCATGACCTTCTGCCGATCGAAGCTGGCTTGAACGCGCGCTGCATAAGCGGGATTCCTGGGTTCGAAGCCGGGCATGTCACCTCCATAATGTTCATGGACTCTAGTTGACGTTTACGTTAACGTCAATTGATCCTTCAAAAACCACGTCAATCACCCCTCGCTGCCAGCAACTTTCTAGTGCAAACAAAACCCGGCCGAGCGCTTGGCAACGGTTTGCCCGCCAACCGGTTTATGTTGCGTAACAAATCCATAAATTCAGGTGTTTATGATTTCCTTCCAGACGATTTGCCCGCTCGCATCGACTTTCCGGCCTTGCCCTCCAGAAAATCGCGGCACTGCTGCTCGAACGCAGCAATTTCGCCCAGCACCACTTCGATGTCCTCGCGTTGCTGCTCCAGAATGCTGCGGCGTTTTTGCAGCACCTGCTGCAGGCGTTCGACCTGCGCGCGTTCATCCTTGGCGGCGTCGTACATGTCGATCAGTTCGCGGTTTTCGGAGAGCGACAATCCGAGCCGTTTTCCGCGCAGCGTAAGTTTCAGCCTCACCTTGTCGCGATTGCCGTAAACCCGATTGCGGCCGGCACGCGTCGGAGCGATCAGCCCGTGGTCTTCATAGAAACGGATCGCGCGGGTGGTCAGGCCGAATTCACGCGCGAGTTCCGTTATCGTGTATGTGGCGTCGGCCATGCGTGCGGCAGTTTACGTAAGCGTCAAGTAGAATCCAACTATAGCGCGGCGCCTCCTGTCACTGGTATCAGTTCATGCAGACTTCCGTTTCCCCGGCGGCTATCGACATTGCCAATCCGATGACCTTCCCTTTCGCGGAACCTCCCGCTGCCGGCCGCGTTTGCGAGGTCGCGCCAGGACTCTACTGGTTGCGCATGCCGCTGCCGTTCGCGCTGAATCACATCAATCTCTGGCTGTTACGCGACGCAGACGGATGGACTGCGGTGGATTGCGGAATCGGCCTGGACGACACGCGCGTCCACTGGGAGACGATTTTCACCGAGGTTGTCGGCCGAACGGGACTCACGCGCGTACTGGTCACCCATTTCCATCCCGACCATTTCGGCAACGCCGGCTGGCTGACCCAGCGCTTCGGGGCACCGCTGTGGATGACCGAGACGGAATACCTGACCGCCCACGCGCAATACCAGTCGTTGGCCGGGTTCGGCGCGGATGCGACCGCAGCCCTGTTTTCGGAGCACGGCCTCGACGCGGAACGGGTGTCGGGCATCGCCGGACGCGGCAATTCGTATCGCAAGATCGTGGGAGAACCGCCTGGCCGTTTCGTGCGCATGCTCGACGGCGACGAAATCGGGATAGGTGGCAACACGTGGCGCGTAATCGTCGGGTACGGCCATGCGCCCGAACACGCCGCACTCTATTGCGAGTCGCTCGGCGTACTGATATCGGGCGACATGCTGCTGCCGAAAATCAGCACCAACATCAGTGTCTGGCCCACCAAGCCGGAAAGCGATCCGCTCAAGCTGTTCCTGCGCTCGATCGATCGCTTCAGCGAACTGCCTGCCGATACGCTGGTGCTGCCGTCACACGGCCTTCCCTTCCGCGGTGCACATCACCGCGTGCAAATGCTGCACGATCATCATCGCGACCGCCTGGCCGAAGTGCTCGATGCCTGTTCACAACTCCGATCCGCCGCGGACCTTCTTCCGGTGCTGTTCCGACGCACGCTGGACACGCATCAGACGTTTTTCGCCATGGGCGAATCGATCGCGCACCTGAATTACCTTTGGCTCGAGGGAAACCTTTCGCGATCCCGCGACGCCGATGGGACCTACCGCTTCCTCACGCGCGGCAGATGAAGGTCGCCGGGGTTCCTTACCGAAGCGTCTGGCGCGAATCAGAGCGCGTCGCCATCATTGACCAGACCCGCCTGCCCTTCGAATTCCATACGCTGCGGCTTTCCGGCTGCGACGAAATCGCCCACGCGATCCGTTCCATGCAAGTACGCGGCGCGCCACTGATCGGCGCAACCGCTGGCTTTGGCATTGCGCTTGCGATGTCTGCCGACCCTTCCGATGCCAACTTGCAGCTTTCTGCGGGGTCGCTCGGCAGCACGCGCCCGACTGCGGTAAACCTGCGCTGGGCCATCGAGCGCATGACACGGCGGATGCACACGATCGCGCCGCCCGCTCGCGCCGCTGCGGCGTGGATGGAAGCAGAGAAAATTGCGGACGAAGACATCGCCTTCAATCTAGCGATCGGCCGTCATGGCTTGGCTGTGCTTCGCAGCATTGCGGACAAAAAAGGCAGCGTGAATGTGCTGACGCATTGCAATGCCGGCTGGCTGGCGACGGTTGACGTCGGTACCGCGCTGGCGCCGGTTTATCTCGCGCACGATGCAGGCATCCCCGTGCATGTCTGGGTCGACGAAACCCGGCCGCGCAACCAGGGGTTGCTCACCGCGTGGGAACTCTCCCAGCACGGCGTGCCGAATACGCTGATCGCCGACAACGCCGGCGGGCACCTGATGCAACACGGGCAGGTGGATCTGGTGATCGTCGGTGCCGATCGCGTCACGGCAGCGGGCGACGTCTGCAACAAGATCGGCACCTACCTCAAAGCGCTGGCCGCAAATGATTGTGGTATTCCGTTCTATGCTGCCGTTCCTTCGCCGACGATCGACTGGAACATCCATGACGGATTGCGGGACATTCCAATTGAGGAACGCAGCGCCGCAGAAATGCTGACGATGCGGGTAATGGACGCCGAGAATCTGCTTGGTCACGCGCGAATTGCACCTGACGGAACCCATACCGCCAATCCGGCCTTCGATGTCACCCCCGCGCGGCTGGTTACTGCGATCATCTCCGACCGCGGCATCGCGCCGGCAAGCCGCGAAGGCCTGCAAGATCTGTATCACCGGAAGGTCGCCCGACCATGACCGAGCTGCAACTCAGGAAGCAGATCATCGCGACCGCACTGCGGATGAACGCTGTAGGCATTAATCGCGGCAAGTCGGGAAACGTCAGCGCGCGCTGGGGAAAAGGCTTTCTGGTCACGCCCTCCGGTCTAGCTTACGAAGAAACAAAACCGGGGGACATCGTCTTTATCGACCAGCAGGCCAAGGCAGAAGGAAAGCGCGCACCTTCTTCTGAATGGCGCTTCCACTTCGACATCTATCGCCGCAGGAGCGAAGTCGACGCCGTGGTTCACACGCACTCGAGCTTCGCAACGACGCTGTCATGTCTCGCGATGACCGTGCCGGCTTTCCATTACATGGTGGCCGTGGCCGGCGGCAACAGCATTCGCTGCGCGCCCTACGCAACTTTCGGCACGCAAATGCTTTCCGATAATGCGCTCAAGGCACTCGAAGGTCGCCAAGCTTGCCTGCTGGCGAACCACGGCATGATCGCGGCCGCAGAAAACCTCAAGCGCGCGCTTGCGCTGGCGGTCGAGGTCGAGGCGTTATGCGAGCAGTACTGGCGCACGCTGCAGATCGGCAAGCCCAATTTGCTGTCCGATGACGAGATGAACGTCGTGGTGGAAAAGTTCAGGACTTATAACAGGCAGGCGCCTTGAATCGTCATCGGGCTTGCGCAGATTCCCACTTCGTCCTAGCTTAGTCACATGGCCGAAGAAAAATCCAGCCCGCCCGCATCCGCCGATCCGACCGACTTCGCCCGCGTCTTCGCGGAAATCGCGCTGCGCAGCAAACATCTGGTCGAAACCCGCATGGCCGAACAGGCCCGGCATGCCGGCGAGGAATCGACCGACGAACTCGGCGTCGGCAAAGCGTTCTCCGAACTCGTTGGCAAGCTGATGAGCGATCCGTTCAAGCTGGCAGAGATGTCGCTGCGCATGTGGCAGGACTATTTCACCCTCTGGCAGAACACCGTGCTCAAGGCCACAGGCGCAGAACCGCATGCAGTAGTGGAACCCGGCAAATCCGACAACCGTTTCAAGAGCGAGTTGTGGCAGAACAACCTGGTGTTCGATTACATCAAACAGTCGTATCTGATCGCGGCGCAGAATATCCAGAAATCAGTGTCGGAAGTCGAAGGCCTCGATCCCCAGACCGCGCGCAAGGTGAAATTTTTTACGCGCCAGTACATCGACGCCCTTGCGCCGACGAATTTCGTGCTGACCAATCCGGAAGTTCTGAAGACCACCATCGAGACCGGCGGCAAGAACCTTCTCGACGGCCTCAATCATCTTCTGCAGGACATGGATCGCGGCGACGGCAAACTTTCCATCAGCATGACCGATCCCAAAGCATTCAGGATGGGTGAGAACGTCGCCAGCACGCCCGGCAAGGTGGTATTCCAGAATGACCTGATGCAACTGATCCAGTACCAGCCGACCACGAGCCAGGTCAGCAAGACTCCGCTGTTGATCGTGCCGCCCTGGATCAACAAGTATTACATTCTCGACCTGCGGGCCAAGAATTCCTTCATCCGTTTCGCGCTGGACCAGGGCATCACGGTATTCGTGATTTCCTGGGTGAACCCGGACGAAAAGCATGCGAACAAGACCTTCGATGATTATTTGCTGGAAGGTCCGCGCGCCGCGCTGGACGCGATTGAAAAGGCGACTGACGAACACGAAATCAACGTGATCGGCTACTGCCTGGGCGGCACGCTCACCGCGGCCCTTCTGGCGTGGATGGCTGCAAAAGGCGAGCGCCGGGTCAAGAGCGTGACCTTCTTCACCACCCTCATTGATTTTTCGGAACCCGGTGAGCTGGGTGTATTCGTCGACGAGGAAGCGGTCAACGGCCTGGAAAAGAAAATGGCGGAACACGGCTACCTGGAGGGCTCCGACATGGCGTCGACCTTCAATATGCTGCGCGCCAACGATCTGATCTGGTCCTTCGTGGTAAACAATTATCTGCTGGGCAAGGAACCGTTCCCGTTCGACCTGCTGTACTGGAATTCGGATGCGACCCGCATGCCCGCGAAGATGCATACCTTCTATCTGCGCAACATGTACATCAGGAACAAACTGCGCGAGCCCGGCGGCATCACGCTGGCCGGTGAACCGATCGATCTCTCCAAAATCGACATTCCGGCCTACTTCATCTCCACAATCGAAGACCACATCGCGCCGTGGAAGACGACTTACCTGGGCGCCCAATTGTTGAACGGCCCGGTACGCTTTACCCTCGGCGGCTCGGGCCATATTGCCGGCATCGTCAATCCGCCGTCGGCAAACAAATACTGGTACTGGACCAACGAAAAACTACGCGACACGGCAGACGAGTGGCTCGCTTCCACCGAGAAACATCCAGGCTCCTGGTGGAGCGATTGGAGCAACTGGATCGCCGGCTTCGGCGGCGAGAAAGTGCCGGCGCGCATCCCGGGCGGAAAACTCAAAATCATCGAAGACGCCCCGGGCAGCTATGCCAGCCTGCGCCTCGATGCGCCACCGCCGCCGAAGGAGCTCAAAAGGGCGAAGCCGCGCAGACCCGCCGGCAAGAAGGAATAGTCCGGCGCCGACCTACGACAGTTTTCCCGTCATAAAATCGATGAAGCGCCACCGTGGGCGACAAATCTTCCCGCTATCGTCCGAACATGGAGGTTGCCGGCGCCGGGGCACGCGTAAGCAAGTAGATTCCGTCGTAAATAAAAAGCCGCAGGGACTGCCCCCCTGCGGCTTTTCGAATTGTAAAGTCCCGAAGCTCAGTCGCGCTTGCGCTCGTTGTGTTTTTCGCGATGGATGCGCCTGCTCTGGTGATTTTCCGCAGCCTGGATGTTTTTCTGCTCGCCCGCGCCGACGCGCCCGTTGGCAGCGGCATTCGCCTCCTTTCGATCGAACCGCGCCTGTCCGCGCTCGAGGTTTGCAGCCTCGCGATTGGTCAGCGAACCGTTCTTGACGCCATTCTCGATGCGCTGTTCCTGATTCGCATTGCGCTGCACATCGGCTTGCATGCGTTGCGACGACGCGGAATTCGGATTGCCTGTTTGGGCGTTGCTCTTGTCGCGGGCTATATCGCGGCTCGCCTTGTTTTCCGCGCGTTCGATGCGCGCTTTTTCCGCATCGGTCATCCTGCCGTCCTTCAGCGCGTTCGATTCCATCTTGTCGATATGCGATTCCTCGCGCTCGAGTTTTCCGGCTTCCTTCGTGGTCAGTTCGCCGGATTTCAGGCCTTGCTCGATGCGGTTCTGCTGGTTCACGTCGCGCTGCACAACATCGGCCGCGTTCTGCGCACTGGCGGCGGCCGCGATCGTGCATGCGGCAAGTCCCGCCGCGATTGCAGTCAGTCGGATTCGCATTGATCTCTCCTCGCTCTCGAATAAGTCACGGTAATGGGTCGCAAGCTTTTGCGCCGGCATTGATTGCATGTCGAACAACGGGTCGTGGATCGGGCGGTTGACAGGCGTTGCACGCATCGATGCCTGTTGTTGCGGCGCTACAACAAGCCGTAGTCCGCCGGGCCATCGGACCGGTTGCCGCATTTTGGATTCTGTATACACTAAGGCGACACGGATCGTGCCGAACGGCCCGTTCTCCGGCACGGCGGGGAGGCCAGATAGCACCCTCGCTCAGGACGACGGCGGTCACGCGCGTGAAGCATTTTGATTCGGTACCTGCATAATGGACCCGATCACATATCCAAGACCCAGGGAGGAACAGGGATGAAACTCAACCAGGAGCAGAGAGAGCAGTTCGATCGCGACGGGTATCTGTTTTTCCCGAGTCTGTTCACGCCCGAAGAGGTAATAGTCCTCCTGAACGAAGTACCCGCGCTCTATGCCCGGCGCCGTGCCGAGAACGTTCGCGAGAAGGGCAGCGACGCGGTGCGTACCAACTTCGCCGCGCACATGTACAACCGCCAGTTCGCGAAACTCGCCCGCCATCCGCGCATGGTCGAGCCGATCCGGGAGCTCTTCGGCGAAGCTGTATACATGCATCAATTCAAGGTCAACGGCAAAATGGCCTTCGATGGCGACGTCTGGCAGTGGCATCAAGACTACGGCACCTGGAAGAACGACGATCAGATGCCGGAGCCGCGGGCCATGAACGTGGCGATCTTCCTCGGCGAAGTGAACGAGTTCAACGGACCGCTGATGTTCATTCCCGGCAGCCACAAGCTGGGCGTGCTGGATGCCCAGCACGATACTTCGACTACCAGCTATCCGTTGTGGACCATCAACCATGATACGATCCGCAAGCTGGTCGAACGCGGTGGCATCGTCGCGCCGAAAGGCCCTTCCGGTTCGATGATCCTGTTTCACTCCTGCCTGGTGCATGCATCGAACTGCAACCTGTCGCCGTGGGATCGCATCAACGTGTACCTCAGCCTGTGCGCAGTTTCCAACCACATCCGCCGCTTCAAGCGCCCCGAGTACATCGCGCATCGAGACTTCACGCCAATCGACTGCCTGCCCGACGACTGTCTGTTGAAGGACTACGACGTACCGCTGCCGTGGAAGGACGGTACGCCCGAAGAAGCACTCAAGCCGCTCGCTGCTGCTTAACCGGGAAACGGAATGAATCTTTACGCCAAACTTCGCAGCCGCGAAGCGCAGGGCAAACCACTGCGCGTCGGCCTGGTCGGCGCCGGAAAGTTCGGTGCGATGTACCTCGCGCAGGTGCCGAAGACGCCGGGCCTGCACTTGGCAGGGATAGCGGACCTGTCGCCGGCAAACGCAAAAGCCAATCTGCAACGGGTCGGCTGGAAACCGGAACGCCATGCGGCCGCTACGCTGGACGCGGCGTTTTCCTCCGGCCTGACGCACGTCGGCGAGGATTGGCAGGCGCTGATTGCGCATCCGCTGGTCGACATCGTGGTCGAGGCAACAGGCAATCCGATCGCCGCCGTCGAACACGCGCTCGCCGCATTCGGGCACGGCAAGCATGTCGTGATGGTCACGGTGGAAGCGGACGCGATGTGCGGACCGCTGCTCGCGCGCCGCGCCAGGGAAGCGGGTGTGGTTTACAGCCTGGCATATGGCGACCAACCGGCGCTGATCTGTGATCTCGTCGACTGGGCACGCGCCTCCGGCTTCAACGTGGTCGCCGCCGGCCGCGGTCACAAATGGCTGCCGCATTTCGCCCAGTCAACCCCGGAAACGGTGTGGGGCTACTACGGGCTGACGCCGGAGCAGGCAAAGACCGGCGGCCTGAATCCGAAGATGTTCAATTCCTTTCTCGATGGTTCGAAGCCGGCCATCGAGAGCACCGCTGTCTGCAACGCGACCGGCCTCACGCCCGCGCCTGGCGGTTTGCTGTTTCCACCCGCCAGCGTCGATGACATTCCCAACGTGATGCGTCCTGTGGCCGAAGGCGGGCATCTGCATCATAAAGGGCAGGTCGAAGTGATCTCTTCGCTCGAGACCGATGGCCGCGTGATTCCCTACGACATCCGCTTCGGCGTGTTCGTGGTTTTCGAAGGCGAGACAGAGTACATCCGCAACTGTTTCAAGGAGTACATGGTGCGCACCGATTCGTCGGGCCGCTACGCCTGCCTGTACAAGCGCTGGCACCTGATCGGTCTCGAAGTGGGCATCTCCGTTGCGTCGGTAGGCTTGCGCAATGAGCCGACCGGTTGTCCTACCGGGTTCCGCGCCGACGTGGTCGCGACCGCGAAGCGCAACCTGAAGGCCGGTGAAATCCTCGACGGCGAAGGCGGTTACACGGTGGTAGGCAAGCTCATGCCGGCAGAGGCCTCGCTGAAAATCGGCGCCTTGTCGCTGGGGCTGGCGCATAACGTGAAATTGCTCCAACCCGTTGCGGCCGGCCAATCGGTGCGCTGGGCCGACGTTGCGGTCGACGAATCGAGCCAGGCGGTCCAGGTACGGCGCGAGATGGAACAGTTGTTCGCCCCGGCGGCGCAAGCGGCACTGACGCCGTAGAGGATTCACCCGTGACACAGAAACCACCCCGGACGAGGCAGATCGTTGCCGCCGTGATCGGCAATGCGCTCGAATGGTACGACTTCGTCGTTTACGGCTTCCTGACCGTCATCATTGCCCGGCTGTTCTTTCCGGGGCAGAGCGAATATGCCTCCTTGCTGCTCACCATGGCGACATTCGGGGTCGGATTTTTCATGCGGCCCGTGGGCGGCATCGTGCTCGGCATCTATGCAGACCGCAAAGGCCGCAAGGCGGCGTTGCAACTGATCATCGGGCTGATGACGCTGTCGATGGCGATGATCGCCTTCGCGCCTCCGTATGCGGCGATCGGCATCGCCGCGCCGCTGCTTATCCTTCTAGCGCGTTTGCTGCAGGGCTTCGCGACCGGCGGCGAATTCGCGAGCGCCACAACATTCCTGGTCGAAAGCGCGCCGGCGCATAGACGCGGATTCTACGGCTCCCTGCAAATGGTCGGGCAGAGCGTCGCGGCGCTCTCCGGTGCCATCGCCGGCGCGCTGATTACGCGCGGGCTTGCCCCCGAGCAGATCGACGCATGGGGATGGCGCCTGCCGTTTCTGTTCGGGCTCATCATCGGACCGGTCGGGCTTTACATCCGGCGCTACCTGGAAGAGACCGAGGCATTCATCGAATCGCGCCGTGCAGGTGCCGGCCACGGATCGTTACGGACGCTCCTCTCGCAGAACTGGCGCGGACTGGCCGTCACTTTCGGCCTGGTCATCTGCGGCACCATTTCGTATTACGTCGTGCTGGTTTACATGCCGACATTCGCGAAGACCCAGCTCGGTATGCCGCTGACGGACGCTTTCGTGGCACAGGTGATCGGCCTGCTTTGCCTGACCGTGGCCATTCCATTGTGTGGCGCGCTGTCCGACCGGATCGGCCGCAAGCCCGTCGTGATGGCCGCCACCATCGCCTATTTCGTGCTGCTCTACCCGATGTTCGCTTGGGTGTACGCCGGTCCAAGCCTCGCCAGACTCGCGATCATGCAGGGCATCCTGTGCAGCCTGGTCGGCGTATTTCTCGGGCCGATCTCCACCGCCATCGCCGAGCAGTTTCCGACCGGCGTACGTTCAACCGGGCTGGCCCTCGCCTACAATTTCGCGGTCATGCTGTTCGGCGGTTTTGCCCAGTTCATCGTCACCTGGCTGATTCGCGAAACGGGTTCACCACTGGCGCCGGCGTACTACGTCATGTTCGGCGCCGTCGTGGGATTCGTCGCGTCGGTCTTTCTCGTGGAACGGCATCGCGACCAGCATCTGCCCAGTATGCGTTGATGGCATTCACGCTCGTGTTCCGCCGTCCGTTTATCTTTAAAGGAGCCTCATGCCTACGATTCGCAAGAAGAACCTGCGGCTATTCGCAATACTCATTCTGGCGGCAATCCCTGGAGGAATCGCGATGCAATCTGACGCCTTTGCCGCCGATCGCGGTGAAAGAACCATGACCATCGTGCGCATTTACACCGGAGCAGACAATCAGTCGCATTTCGAGGACGTGCAGATCCCGCTGAAAAGCACGGGCAAGATCGGGTTCATCTCGGAACTCATGAAGGCCACGGGCATCGTGTTCCGCGAGACCGGCGGGGATTACAACTACGACTTTCACACCGCCCCGCGGCGCCAGTACGTGGTGAATCTGGAAGGGGAAGTGGAAATCGAGGTGGGCGACGGGACGAAACGCATCCTGCGTAGCGGCGACGTCCTGCTCGCCGAAGACACGACCGGGCAGGGACACATCAGCCGGGCCGTGGCGGGAAAGCCGCGGAAATCGCTGTTCATCACGCTGGATTAGCGGGTTGCCGAAAATCGTCTACTGACATCAGCTCCGCACCAGATACAAATCAACTCTCACCCGGTGCGCAGCCGGGACAGATATTTCATGCCCTCAATGGCGCGGCTGCCATACCAGGAGGTCATTTCGCCGTCGATCAACGACACGGTAACCGGCGATTCCGCCGCCTCGCGGGCGGTCGGAACAAAAAAGTGGTCGGCAGCCGCAAGCGTTTGCCGGACTTCGTCCAGGTGGCGTTCACGGAATGCGTAGGGTTCGCTGGAAAGCAGGACGCGATCCACGCGCGACACAAGCTCCGGGGTGAGATCGATCTTTGGATAACGATCCTTGCTTTCGATTTTCACCGTATCCCAGCCTACGACAGCAAGCGTTCGCGAGACGTAGGTGTCGCGCGACACGGTCATCCAGGGCGATTTCCAGATCAGGTATAGGACCGTCTCCCGTGGCAGGCCCTCGCAGGCGACAACCGACTTGCCGTAAGCCAGCCTGAATTCCGAGCAAAGTTCTTCTGCGCGCTTTTCCCGCCCGAAGATTCCGCCCAGCAGCCGATACAACGGCAGATTGTCGAGCGGACCGAGCGGATGGGTAACGATCACGCTCGGCACGAAGCTGGCGAGCCGATCGACCGTCGGTTTTTCGTTTTCGTCGATATTTACGATCACGTGCGTCGGCGCGAGTCCGTGAATCGCGTCGATGTCCACGCTCTTGGTGCCACCGACCTTCGGCACCGTCCTGATTCTGTCCTTCGGATGGATGCAGAAACCGGTCCGGCCTACGAGGCGATCGCCTATGCCAAGCGAAAACAGCAATTCGGTTACGCTCGGAACGAGGCTGACGATGCGGGCATCGGCCCGCGCCACCGCATGCGTGCGCCCAATGGCGTCGATCAAACCGGGGCAATGCATGCTCATTTGCGCTTGGCGGATCTTTTTTTTCCAGCCCTGACGGGTTCATTGGCGGAAACGGCCGCGGGTGCCGCCGACAACGGGATCAGGCTTTCCTTCAGCGTCCGCAGCACGAAGCTCGACTTGCTGTGCCGTATGCCTGGAATCCGGTACAGGCGCTCGCGCAGCAGCCGCTCGTAATCGCGGGTGTCCTTCACGGCAATGCGAATGTAGTAATCATAGTCGCCGGATACCAGATAGGCTTCCATCACCTCCGGAATCTGCTCGAGCATCTTGCCGAAGTCGTACAGCGTTTCATCCGTATGGCTCTCCAGCGTGACCTGCACGATCACCGTTTCGGAAAGTCCAATGGAGGCCGGGTCGACCCGCACGGTGTACCCCTGGATCACGCCCTCGCCCTCCATGCGCTTGATCCGCGCCCAGCATGGCGTCGAAGACAGCCCCACGCGCTCGCTGATCACCTGCAGGCTGGCGCGGGCATCCTCCTGCAGGACTTTCAGGATCGCCAGATCGAACTTATCGACAGACATTCTTTATATAGTCACTTCTCTAGGAAATTATTCTAATAATAGTACATTTCTGCAGAAAATAAGATGCCTTTTCTGGAAT
>WNFI01120724.1_pt1 | contig 14448 bp, 13 predicted proteins | sample 5400471 | NCBI WGS metagenome assembly WNFI01 (sample SAMN13153348, study PRJNA577476) | soil metagenome | isolation source: 100 cm saprolite on Douglas fir-dominated hillslope | place: USA:California | collected 2013-09-17
ACAAGGCGATAGTGGAGTACGAAGCGGCGTTAAAACAGAAGCCGGACTGGGCAGTGGCGCATTTCCGCCTGGCACAGGATTATGCGCGGCGGGGCCGCATCGAGGACGCGATTGCGCACTGGCGCAAGACGATCCAGTACAACCCACAGATGTTCAGCGCCTATGACCTGCTGGCATCGGCTTACGAAACCCGTGGGGATATAAAGAAGGCGATCGAAACCTACTCGGGCCTTTTGAACTATCAGGTGACGCAAATGTCGGCTCATCATCAATTAGCTCTTTGGTATAAGAAGCTGGGTGACCATCAAGAAGCCAAAGAGCATTTCGAAAGCTACCGCGAGTTGGCCCTGAAGAGCGATGCCGAGCAGAAGAGCGATCGCTTTCAGATGACACTCCGCGAACTTCAGAGCTCAAGTCGTTTAGGAACACCCTAAAGGGTGGGGAGCGGGGAAGAATGCTAGAGTTTGGGCGGGCATTGTAAACCTGGCCGGCAACTTCGCGCGGTCCATTAATGCGGAGCTGACGACGGTCTACAACAACAGGGCTGTAACTACGGATTTCCAAGACACAACCAAAGGCTTCTGCGGTTATTACATGCAAGACGCGGAGCTTGAATCCATACGATTGGGGAGCGATACAGGCCAGCGTTCAGAAGACGAATCGCGTGCTGGTGGCATAGGAAGATTTCATCTCATGGGGATATGGGGCTGAGATCGCGGCGCGAATCGCGTCTGATCTATTCGATCACCTTGATGCTCCTGTACGGCGAGTTGCAGCCAAGGATTGTTTTGTCTCTTACACTCCGGAAGTCGAAGAGCGTACTCTGCCCCAGCTCGACGATCGTGCGAGAACTTGAGATGCTGCTGTCGTTCTGAAACGTGTGGTGAGATTTAGAAGGATGTGCGAGGTTCTACTGGAGGAGCGAGGTGAACTATCCCAAGCCGCACAAGTTCACTGATCTCGGAATCGAAGAACCCGGCGGTGGTCAGGATTTCATGGGTATGCTCGCCAAGGAGAGGAGGTCGGCCACCGACACTGCCAGGAGTTTGGCTTAGCTTGGGAGCGGCACCGAGCTGCCGCACCGAGGCCCTCGCGCCCTCTAGCTCGGCAAATGCCTGGCGCGCTGCCAGCTGCGGATCTCGTAATAGCGCCGCAACGTCGTTGACAGGAGTGATACAGGTATCTACATTGTGAAAAAGCGCGAGCCACTGGTCTGCGGTCTTACGCTTAAATACTGCGCCGACCGTTGCAATCAAGTCCGGCTGTTTAGTCTCTGCAAACTGTTCTGGAATGAGTTTTTCGCATCCGATAACTGCACAAAAAGATGACCAGAACTTTTGCTCCAGCGCGCCCAACGCCAGGAAGCGTCCATCACCTGCCTCATAGATAGTGTAACAAGCGTATTTCCCCGCTAGGAAACCTGCTCTTTCCGGCTTTCCGGTAGCTGCATACTCGGCTAGCGGTACCGTCAGCAGAGGCAGAATGCTCTCCAATATGGAAATATCCACTTTTTGACCCTGACCCGTTCTCTCTCGAGCTAGGAGGGCAAGCAAGATTCCGATCATCGCGTGTTGCGCTCCGCTTACATCGGCCAACTGCACGCCTAGCGGCGAAGGCTTTGTGACGTTGGTTGGGTGCAGCAGTCCTCCCAGAGCCGCGTAGTTGAGGTCATGTCCGGCTTTTTGCGCATAAGGCCCGTCTTGTCCATAGCCGGTCAGTGCGACATAGATCAATCGGGCGTTGCATTGTGAGAGCTGTTCATACCCAAGTTCAAGACGTTCCATCACTCCCGGTCGAAAGCTTTCGATGAGGACATCTGCCTTTGAGACCAGCTGCAGGAATACCTGCATGCCTTGTTCGTGCTTAAGATCGAGCACGATGCTCTTCTTCCCGGAGTTGGTCAGCCAAAAATATGCTTCCCTTGCCGTTGATGAGCGGAGGCATATTCCGGGCGTAGTCGCCGTGTCCCGGGGCTTCCACCTTCCACACTTCGGCCCCAAAGCTGGCAAGGCTCCGCGTCACCAAGGCTCCCGGCAGAAGCCGGGTGAGATCCAAAACCAGTTTTCCGTCGAGTGGTTTCATTCAAATAAGACCTCTTGCCTGAGAGCCTCGATTTGTGTCAATCCCGGTGAAAAAAAATTGTTGTACACTCCCGTGTACTGGGCTGGATCGGCTGGCCTATAATGCGCGGACGGAATGCCTGATCACGAGCATATTGAGCTGGTCGCTGACGACGAACTGTTGCGCAACATAGGGCAAGGCTGTACCGACTGTTTTGCGCTGCTTTTCCGGCGCTACTGTCGTCCGGTATTTGCCATCTCGTACCGGATCCTTCGCGACCGGGCCGAGGCGGAAGACATCCTCCAGGAAGTCTTCCTCGCAATTCACCTCCAGCAGGAGCGCTTTGATCCCGCGCGTGGCAACGTGAAGACATGGGTCCTACAGTTCGCATACTTCAAAGCTCTGCTACGGCGGCGATATCTGAACATTCGCAATTTCTACAAGAGTGAAGAACTTTCAGAAGTCAGAGAGGCAAGAAGAACACATCCCTCAGAGTTGCTCGGGATGAGTGCGGGGGAATGGGCCCGCTATGTTGAGATCGGGATCGGCTCCCTGAATTCGAAACAACGCCAGGTGATTGAGTTGGTCCATTTCCAAGGTTACACATTGCGAGAAACATCGGAGATTGCTGGACAAACTTTGGCCAATACGAGAAATTACTATTACAGAGGCATCAAAGCGTTGAGGAACTTCCTGAACGAGAAGGTCGCGACGGAAAAATCCAAGGATTGCGTGGTGTTGAGAAGTGATCATGCGTATCGTGTCAGGTCCTAAGCACCCGAATAACGACTGGTACGAAGAGCTGTGTGCTCTGGCTGCCATCGGAGAATTGTCATCCTCGGAACTTGAGGATTTGCAGCATCACCTCGCCCAGTGCGGGGATTGTCGTGAACTTTATGCCGAGTTACGCCGGATCTCGGCCGACGACCTGGGCTCGGTGGCCGTCCTGAAAAAATTAGAGCAGGCAACTGCCGAAACCGGCGTCACGATCGATGAGGACCAACTGTTGACCCGGCTTCTCGATCGTGCCCGGCGAGAGCCGGCGACGGGTAATCGCTCGGGCACACTCGAATCCGCCGCGATGAGGCGAATTTCGGCTCGCAGAGGCAGCATCGCGCGGATCATGCATTGGCTTCAACGACCAGCTTTGTCCTATGGAACAGTGGCTTTGCTGTTATGTGTTGTCGCCACGGTTGCGGGATTCCGGCTCAGAGAAGTACAGCTGACTCCTACTCTCCAGAGCCTCAATGCACAGGTGAGTAGCTGGAAGAATCGGACCGAAACGGCTGAAGCAAAGGACAAGGCCGCTTCTGAATTGCTGCTGCACAACCAGTCCGAGCGTGAGAGTCTGCAGAAGCTCTTGGGTGAAATGCAGGCCAAATACATCGAACTGGAGAACGAGCGCAATGGCTACTGGACACAAATTGCCGATGCCAACGCTCAACTGGAGGAACGCGGAAAGGAGATGGAAGGCGCAAAGAATCGCGAGGAGGAAAAGAACAAACGCCTGGCGGAGCTGGAAGCCAAGTTGCGCGACGCCAACCAGCGTACAGAGCAGCAGGAAGTGGTCGTTGCGAGCCTGCGAAACAAGCTTTGGGAAGAGACATCAAGGAAACCTGAAGCCCAGAATTTTGACGATGTGGAAGCCAAGAGTCTCTTCGGCGCTCGTGACCTGCACATCGTAGATGTGTACGACGTGGGCAGCAGCGGTCAAACCCGCCGGACCTACGGACGTGTGTACTTCGTGGCAAAGAAACTCTTGATCTTCTACGCTTTCGACCTTCAGGACAAACGACGTAATCGTATGGCGGCTGGGTTTCAGGCGTGGGGTTACCGCCAGCCCAACGAAACTACTCCGCAAAATCTCGGGTTATTCAGCCCGGATGATAGCGTCGAGAACCGTTGGGTGCTGCAGGTGAACGATCCACGGGTGCTGGAGCGAGTTGACGCGGTTTTTGTCACCGTGGAAACACCCAACGGGAGCCCCTCTCCGCGCGGTCGCAGAATCCTCTATGCAAACCTCGCCGGGCCAGCAAATCATCCCTAGAAAGGCCGCATCGCTTCAGTGCGGGCACACGGGATCGGTGCACCGTCAGGTCTGCTCCGCTTGGGACTTCTCCTCGAGAGGCATCCGCCAAAATTCGATTGGACACATTTGGTGAGAACATTCACCCGGCTTCCGCAAATATATAGACGAGAACTCATGCGGGGGAATATGAGCCATATGCGGAGCCGTGGAGCCCTGGTGGTATTTGCGATGTTCTTGTTTTGTAGTTCTCTCTCCCATGCGCAGACGACGGATGCCACGGTTACGGGACAGATCACCGACCAATCCGGACGGGTGGTTCCAGGAGTTCAGATCACTTTCACGAACCTGAATACCGACGTTCTTTACAACGCCCAAACGAATCGGGAAGGAAATTATCGGCTGGCCGCCCTGAAACCTGGGGTTTACCGCGCCAATATTGCGAAGGACGGCTTCGCCAACATCGTTAAGGGCGATATCGAGTTACACGTGCAAGACCAGGTTTCGATCAACTTCGCGCTTCGAGTTGGGTCCGTGTCTGAAACGGTCACAGTCGAGGCGGGGGCGCCGTTACTCAACACCGAGTCATCGTCCGTGGGCACAGTTGTCGACAACCGGCAGATCAGGCAGATGCCGATTAACGGGCGCAACTACCTTGACCTGATGCAACTGGTCCCGGGAGTTGCCGTCAACCGCCAGGCCGACCAGGGCAGTGATGTCGCCACTCCCATCCTGGGCGAGCGCGGAGGAAATGCGGGCTTCCTGATTGATGGATTGGAAAACAACGACCAGGTGAACGGCGGTGCCGGAGCGCAGTTCAACGAAGACACCATCGCTGAATTCCGGGTGGCGACCACCGGCTACAAGGCGGAGTTCGGGCACTCCTCCGGCGGTGTCGTCAACGTCATCACCCGCAGCGGGACCAACGACTGGCATGGAGTTGGCTCTGTGTTCCATCGCAACAGCGTGTTTGATTCCGCCAATACCTCGGGTTTGATTCCCCCCCAGCACCCGTTTTCACCGAGGTCCCGTTTCTGCTGCGCTGGGACTATAGCTTGGCGGGCGGCGGACCTCTGATTAAGGACAAGGTATTCATGTTTGCCTCAGTGGAGCGCATCCGTGAGGTGCGACGTTTGAATTTTGTCTTTCCGCCGAACACGCCCCCCGCCGTGCAGACGTTTGAGAACGGGTTCAATGACTCCAATGCAAATCGCGAGACGAGAATTTTCGGCAAATTGGATGAGCAGTTCGGCCGCCATCGGCTGACCGAAGAAATCAACCTAACTAACAGCAGCGTCAAGGACTTTCTGCCGCTGTCGCAGGCGACTAACCTGCCTTCCACGCGTACCAATTCCGACGGCCGGCACCTTTTGCTAGGATTTGCCGACACGATTCTGCTCGGCAAACTGGAAAACCCGTTCATCCTAACCGTGCGCGGCCAGTACCGCGGGGAGCCCTCTTCGCTCGGCCCGGCACACCCCGAAGCAGGACCCTACACCTATCTCGTCATGTTCAGCAGTTACACGACGGGCCTATTGATTGGGGACCTGGGGATCGTCAATTTTGGTTCCTTCCTGACGCCCTCTCACTTCGATCAGAAGCACGGCGCCACGGGCGTCAGCCTGGGCAAAGACTTCGGACGCCACAGCTTCAAGCTGGGTTGGGATTTCTTGCGCACCCAGGTGGGTGGAGTCGAATCCAACTTGGAAACCAATCAGGTATTCGCGACGCTCAACGACTTTGCGCAGTTCGGACCGATTAATTCCGGTCTGTTCTCGCTCTATATAGTTGGGGGCCAGACGCCGCAAGCTAACCAGGTCCGCCTCCGCAACAATTACCACGGGCTGTATTTGCAGGACGACTGGAAGATAGTCAGGAAGCTGACCCTCAACCTGGGGGTACGCTGGGACTACGATTCGCAGTTCAAAACCACCACCAATGTTTCCCCGCGGCTCGGCTTTGCCTGGGCTGCGACTTCGAAGACGGTGGTGCGCGGGAGTTGGGGTTACTTCTATGACCACTTCCGCTTGGGCCTGGCGCGCGATATTCCCGGATTGGGGGGTGCCGACTTGAGGACCATCCAGCCGGTCTCGATACCACGGCTGTTCTACGGCAACCCCTCGACCTTCATCGACGTCCTCGGCGGGATATGCGTCAACCCGGTACTCACGGACGCCCAGGTTGCCGCACAAGGGCTCACCTGTCCCTACGGGGCGACGATGCCCTACTACGGCGTAGATCATCTGAACAAGGTGGTGGTGCCAGGCCATGGTCCGATTCCGGACAACTCGGTGGTGAACCTTAGCAACGTGCAACAGCTCACCGGGCTTACGCCGCAACAGTTTACCGATGCTGCCAGCGCTGCTATCGGCCAGCAACCCGGCTACTTTTACTTTGGCCCATTCGGAGCTCTGAGCTGGAATGCGTTTGGCAAGGGCGGCGCCTATCCCGTGGTCATCGACCCGAGTTTCAAGACGCCCTATACCAGCAGCTACAGTCTCACGGTGGAGCACCAGTTCAGCGACACGCTCATGCTGGGTGTGGATTATAACCGCAAGGACATCAATAACATTTCCGGGGTGCGTCAGACCAACCTGTCCTTCGACAACCGCATTCCGGGGAACGAGTTCACTGGCAAACCGTTTGAAAACGGCTATGGTCCCTGGTATGCGGGCACCTACGACGGCGTGGTGTTGAGGGTCAACAAGCGCTTCAGCCATCGGTTTAGCATCAGCGGCAGCTATAACTACGTGCACGAAACCGACGACGCGCTGTGCGCAAGTCTCGACACTAGCCTAACGGGAATCTGCTATCCCACGGACAGCTATGTTGGGAAAACCACTCTGGTAACTGACCCCGTCACCGGACAGACCAACGCGAACGGCCCGTTCATCGCCAGCAATGGGAACTACATCGCCAAGGCGGGCATTTTCTGGAATGGACCCAGGTTGGATCGCGGCCCCTCGGATTTTGCGCTCACCCACACGCTGCAAGTCAGCAGCCTGCTGGATTTGCCGTGGAAGTTTGAGGTGAGCAATATCTTCCGCGTACAGAGCGGATTCCGGTACAGCCGTCACTTGCTCGTACCGGTTGACCAAGCCGGTAACTTCCAAAGCACCCTCACGGATTTCTATGCAGGACGCAACCACTTCCAGGCGCCCTCGTTCGTCAACATGGACATGCGAGTTTCCCGACAATTCCACATTGGCGAGCGAGTGAAAGTGTACGCCATGTTTGAGTCCTTCAATCTCTTCAACAACGCCAACCCGGCCGCGGTCGAAGTTACGCCCCAGCAACCAACACCATTCAGCAAGCCCTTGCAGGTGCTGCCCGGCCGCGAAGGCCAGATTGGCTTGAGAATCGAGTTCTAAGATAAGGTCCTGTTCATCGCAGAGACCTGGGGAAAAGATCAACCGGGAGCAACGTAGAATACTCCCGAGGACCTGCGACCAATGAACTTAATCCGTTTTCTTTCTCTGGCAACGGTACTCCTTGCACTTACGATTACCGCTAGTGGGCAGGGCGAAGCGGACCTGGTTCTGATTCACGGAAAGGTTTGGACCGAGAACCCCAGGCAGCCCGAAGCCGAAGCGGTTGCCATCGAAGGGAACCGCATCCGAGCGGTTGGAGATTCGGATGCGATCCTAAAGCTTTCCAGTCCGAACGCAAGAGTCATAGACCTCCTTGGGCGCCGGGTTGTTCCTGGTTTCAATGACGCCCATGTCCATTTTTATTTTGGTGGAGACGGCCTTGCGAGCGTGCAGTTGCGGGATGTCAAGAGTTCCGAGGAAATGCGAAACAGGATCGGAGAGTTCGCACGTTCACTAACCAAAGGGGAATGGATCCTGAATGGCGGCTGGGACCATGAGAAGTGGATGCCGGCTGCGCTGCCCACTCACCAGTTGATCGATGATGTGACTCCCAGCAACCCGGTGTTTGTGAATCGCTCCGATGGCCACACGAGCCTGGCAAACACGGTGGCCATGAAACTCGCGGCCATCGACAAGAACACAAAGGACGTTCCGGGGGGAGTGATTGTCCGCGATTCCGGCGGCAATCCTACGGGTATCTTTAAAGATGCCGCGAAGGCATTGATCGAGCGCGTGATTCCGCAGCCGTCGGAGGCGCACATTCTCAGCGCCTTACTCGCCGCGCAAGAGTACGCCGCCGAGAGGGGCGTCACCAGCGTGCAGGACATGGGCGTGCTCGGCGCCAACGGCCCGGAGACCATGGTCCAGGTGATACGCGCCTACCAGATGATGGCAAAACGCGCACAGTTGCAGATTCGAATCTCTGCCCACGTTCCACTGCCAGATTGGAAGCGGTTCGCCTCGGCCGGCATAGTGGCCGATTTCGGCAACGACAAATTGCAGCTCGGAGGGGTGAAGGGTTTTGCCGACGGGTCGCTTGGTTCAGCAACCGCATGGTTCGTGGAACCTTATAGCGACATGCCGGAAAATCACGGCATTCCCAGCGACGAAATGGTCCATCCCGAGGAGATGTACCGCGACATCCATGATGCAGACGCAGCGGGACTTCAGATTGCTATCCACGCCATCGGGGACCGCGCGAATAATACGGTCTTGAATTTCTTTGAACGGCTTCAACGAGAAAATGGAGAGCAAGACCGGCGGCTGCGAATCGAGCATGCCCAGCATTTGCTGCAGTCGGACATTCCGCGTTTCTCAAAGCTGCACGTGATCGCTTCGGCGCAGCCCTACCACTGCATTGACGATGGCCGCTGGGCGGAGAAGCGTATCGGCGCCAAGCGGGCCACGACGACCTATGCATTTCGTTCTCTCTTGGATGCGGACACTATTGTTGCTTTTGGATCGGATTGGCCGGTGGCGCCCATCAGTCCGCTGATGGGGATCTATGCAGCCACGACACGGCGCACGCTGGACGGCAAGCATCCTGATGGCTGGGTGCCAGAGCAGAAGGTTTCCGTTGCCGAGGCAGTGCACTCCTACACGGTCTCTGCTGCGTATGCGTCGATGGAAGAAAAGGTTAAGGGCTCTCTCGAGCCCGGGAAACTCGCCGATCTCGTGGTGTTGTCGCAAGACATTTTTCACCTTGATCCGGTCGAGATCGAAAACACTAAAGTTGACATGACCGTTTTTGACGGGAAGATTGTGTTCGAACGGAACTGAACACGCCGTGTGCCTTGTGCCGGGCTGTGCGACCTCACAATAAGGAGCGTGATGCGGAAACAGATTGCTTCATCCTCTTCGGTCGTCAACATGAGATGGTTGCTGCCGCTTTTGGTGGGATTCATATCCGTCCTGACAGTCGCACAGACCTCGCCAAAGCCAGACTCGCGCTTCGAGCCGGCTCGCTTGGCAATTCGAGAAGTGATGGCGGAGAAAAAGGTAGCGTCCGTGTCCGTTGCGGTGGCGAAAGATGGGAAGATCATTTGGGAAGAAGCTTTTGGCTGGGCCGACCGCGAAAAACTGATTCGAGCCACGCCTGACACACTCTATTCACTCGCTTCGATCTCGAAGCCTTTTACCGCGACAGCCCTCATGCGCCTGGTCGAGCAGGGCAAGATCGATCTCGACAAGCCGGCGAACGACTACCTGGGAGTGAGCAAACTCACCGGACTTGCCGGAGATGCTTCCGCGGCCACCGTGCGGCGAGTCATGAGCCACACCGCTGGACTTCCATACCACTACCATTTTTTCTACAACAACGAAGCAGACGGCCCGCCGGGCATGGACGAATCGATTGCTCACTACGGGATCATCGTCACGCCGCCCGGCGAGGCTTGGGAGTACTCAAACCTAGGCTACGGAATTATCGATTACATTATCACCCGCGTTTCCGGCCGCGACTACACCGATTACATGCGTAGCGAGGTATTTCTGCCGCTTGGTCTGACGCACACTTCGGTGGACATCGGGCCCGGACTCGAAGCCTCCGCGGCTCAGCGCTACGACTTCCAGCAGCGTCCCATTCCGTTCTACGCGTTCGATCATCGCGGCGGTTCGGCCATTTACGCCAGTGCCCACGACCTGTTGCGTTTCGGAATGTTCCACTTGAAGGATCATCTGGCCGACCAGCAGGCAGTCTTGAAGGATTCCACGCTCGACGAGATGCACCAGACCATAACGCCTCCAGTGCCCAAGCAGCCCGGCCTGGGTTACGGGCTTGGGTGGCTGACGAAGGCGGATGATCACGGCTATCGCTCAGTGTTCCACACTGGGGGAATGCCCGGAGTTAGTACTACTCTCGCGATGTACCCGTCGGAAGATCTGGCAGTGGTAGTCCTGACCAACAACTACGCCGGGATTACGGCGAAAATGGTGCAGACAATTGTGGGCTGTGTTTTGCCGAAATACGCGGAAGCTGTCCGCAATGATAAAGACAAAGACAAACAGGAAACCCCGCCCAATCCAGAGCCTTTTGTTCCCAAAGCAGAGTTGCTAGGGGAATGGACCGGCGAGGTGCGAACCTGGGAAAGCAAAATACCAGTCTCAATGGTTTTCCAGGCTGATGGTGACATCCACGTGAAGATCGGAGAGCAGTTGGAAACGCTGGTGAATAAGGCGTCATTCCATGACGGCATCGTTGAAGGCCATTTTACCGGTTCGATCCCCACCCCCGATCCCAAGCGCTATCGCCATAGTCTGCTTCTCCACTTGCGTCTTCACGGCGACAAGCTCGCGGGGCAGGTGACCGCGGAGACGCCGGATGATTCGGTGCATTTCGCGCTCTCGTCCTACACCGAGCTGACGAGAAAGACGAGTGCAAAGTAAGTTAGGATGAGGGCATTCCATCGTAGCGCAGCAAGTATTCCTGATACTTCGGCGTTCATGAAGCCAAGAATCGAAACAAGCCGTCCTCGCAGCCACCAATTGGCACTCCAGCATTTGGCACGCCTAACCATGGTGTTCACGCTCTGCTCTGGGTTTGCAGCGCCCGCCCAGCAGCCTATTTCGCTCTCGGTAGACGCCACCAATATTGCCCGCAAGATGTTTCATGCTGCACTGGCCATTCCGGTGCGCCCCGGTCCACTCACTCTGGTTTACCCGAAATGGATTCCCGGATATCACGCTCCAGTAGGCCCGATCAACAACATCGTTCGATTGAAAATGAGTGGAAATGGTCAGCCGCTGGAGTGGAACCGCGACCTGGTAGATATGTTCGCTTTTCGTGTCGTCGTGCCCGATACGGTCAGGATTCTCATTATCGCGATGGATATTGTCGCTCCCACGCGACCCCGTGCTGATCTGGGTGCGGCGACAGCACAGCTCTTCGTTCTCGAGTGGAATCAAGTCCTGCTCTATCCATATTTCTTTCACCGGCCGAAAACTTTGGCTCATGTTTAGCCTCCTCTCGTTTCTGTTGTGCGCCGATGAGTCGATGCATCGTCGTCTGCTGCTGCGTCTCTGGAGATCTACCGTGATGGTTTCACGAGCGCGCGAACGCTAGAAGAGGTCCGATGTCGTGCGCATCGGCCGCTTGCAGCGCGTCGATGTAGCGTCGACGAAAGTCACCCGCACTGGCGAGGTCTGCGCCACCCCAGGTGAAAACGGGCCGGTTTTGTCTCTGGGCCAGCACGTCCGCCATCAGACGCGCGTGGCGACCATTGCCGTTGGCAAAAGGGTGGATTAAAACCAAACGGTGATCAAAGCGAATGGCAAGTTCATCGGGAGCATAGGTTCCGTGTTCCAGCCAATAGCGTGCATCGCCAAGCAAAGCGGCGAGTCTGTCCTGGATTTCATGGTGGGGAACGCCGATGTTCTTTTCGGCGGTTCGATAGGTTCCCGACCATCTCCAGGTCTGATCGAACATACGCAGATGGAGATCTCTTACGTATGACTCGACAAGAGGATCATGCCGGCGACGATCGTTGGGTGCGAGCGCCCACGCATAGGCTTCGAGAATGTTCTGTCGTTCCCACTCGTTGAGTTCTTCCTTGGTCGCCAGATTGGGAATGAGGTCACCCTGCTCATCGGCGGACAGAGGCCTATTGCCCTCTCCCTCCAGGAAGAGACTCACCGTACGCCGCGCTTTCTGAGCAGTCGCTTGGTTTCCGCTTCCACTGCTTCATCGACGCGGCCCACGGCTTGATCTTCGAGGGCCATCGAGTGTTCCACGCCCAGTACGTTCTTCTTGGCCTGGGCGCGCGCCCGCTCTTCAACCAGATCGTGGAGTGTGCTCGTCCTTGGCACCAGCGCATATACCAAGTCACAGCCGAGTGCATTCGCCACTGTCCTCAAGCTCTTCAGGGTAATGCGGTCCTCGGCCTCGGCCTTCTCCAGTTGGACCGGGAGCTGGCGGCTTGTCCTCAATGTGCGTGCGACTTCACTGGCAGAAATGCCCGCTGCTTCTCGAATGGCACGAAGCCAGCCTTTCTGCGGGCGTGGAATCTTCGCGACCGCGCGAAACGGCGCGAGTGTGCGATCCAGTTGCTTTAGACGTAGGTTGCGGAATTCATTGCGCATGGCGGGCTCGCTGTTCGACAATTCATAACATTACACGGTTCGCAGAATGTATATTTATAACTTGTCTATTGTTGTTATTATGACAATCTACAAATATACTAATATGAAGCTAATGTCAATGTAAAGATTTACAGTACACGTACTTAAGATAGTAAGCGAGATTCATTTCCTGCGATAGGATTTCGCATCTGGACAATCAAGTCGTGCCGTCGTCATGCGTCCCCACACAGCCGGATCGACAGGAAGGGAGGTTGTTCGGCCGGTCCGCAGGTTCACGAATCCGCCGTGGTAAGAGAGCCGCCCATATCGAAATAGCCGCGCAAGCATCCCCAGCGCTTGGTATGCGAGTGTTTGGTTCACGAACGGCTCCTGCCGCTCTAACGCTTCTAACGCACTGCACGGTGGAAGTCTGTCCTTCTTGTCGAGTTTCGCATTGATGAGTTCAGGGAAGAGTTCGGAAGCGGTCGGCAACCGTAACTCTCGCGCCTTATTCCTTTGGTTTTCGGGCTGGCCGAGCACGAATTGGCCACTATCGGAATTGTTGCCCAGATCCAGCCAATAGTGGCAGTTCCAGTAGGTTTGCGTGCGGGTCATTGCGTTCCTGGCCGCACGAGAATCCACGCAGCCAATCAGAAGGTCGGTTTCGTGCCCCCAGCTTTCATCGACAAAGTGCGGAACTCCTTTCCATCCAAGGCCCCAAAAAAGATTGATTCGGGTGGTGAGCACTGTCGCCTTGTGCAGTCCGATCTCACTCTCACTGAAAGGTTGGCGGACGCAGTTAGTGCGGGAAATCCGGTCGCCGTCGACCAGGGTCACATCCAGCCCATGCGGATGCCCCAAAGCGACCATGGCCTGGTGCAGATACGGCAACCCGGCGGCAATGGCGCTTCCCGTGCCACCACAGCCGACTACGGTGACCTGAACCTTTTTCTGCAGCAGAGCACTGGGAATCTGGTGTTCAATCTTCGCGGCGATTGTCGTTTCCATAGCTGTGGTCATCGTTCCTCACGAATTCCGCGAGCGTCTGCGGCAGCTTTACCAGGTACTTCTCTGGAAACGCTTTTTGTTCCGCTAGTGATTCCCACATCGCCAGGAATCCGCCGCGATACCGGACGTGTTTGCGAACGCCGGAGGCGTGCGTAAATTCGCTTTGGAAAAACGACTCCTCCCACAAATCAATGGCCGCGACCGACTTTTCCTGCGGAATCTTCATGCTCCCGGTGCAACACACGCCGTTGTCGTAGCAGTTCCAGTAGGGCGCCATGCACAGCCTGGTTTCCGCTGTCGGTCGCTTCTCTTTGGTAAGAGCGCGAACCCACAAGTGACTGCCACACGCTTTGAACAGCAACGGTGGATGTGGATAGAGTTTGCCATTCATGTTCTTCAAAGAACGATCGTTGCCACGGTCGCTGAAGAACATGGTCTGCTCGCGGGCTGGACTCCACCACACAATCATTTCTGCCGTACGCACCAGTACGCGCTCCGGCAAGATCTCGGATGGAACCGATCTTCCAAGACCGGCCATCAGGTCGATCAGCATCTGCGGTGTCATCAACTGGCCTGCCGCCAGTCGTGCCACGTCGCCGTCATGGATCACTTCATGGAGGGTTACAAAGGGATGGCGATACGGGTAGCCGTCATAGCTGCTTTTCCCGTACACCAGCAGAACCCGGCTCAACCGGAAGTCCTGACTCGAGCCGATGTTCGCGGAGATATTCATCGTAGAGGTCCCTGACGAGTTCAACGATCTTGGCAGCAGAGGCTAACGAGCGAAGCATCGCGCCGGCGTGATCGAAGATTTGTCGCACTTCGTCATCTAGTGGACTGTCGCAACGAAAGCGTTACCTCTCACGAATCGCGAACGCTGCAGAGTCGATTCATATACGCGCACCAGAACTCACTCTGCTTGCGGTA